>JACCDJ011486717.1_pt1 | contig 10845 bp, 11 predicted proteins | sample 7444481 | NCBI WGS metagenome assembly JACCDJ01 (sample SAMN15323435, study PRJNA562643) | freshwater metagenome | isolation source: river surface water | place: USA:Blue River Watershed | collected 2017-08-15 | reverse complement strand
CACCACCACCTGCACCGCCACCAATCATAGCTTCTATTTTATCAGCAATATCTCTAAGTTGTGATGAATCAGCATCAGATAAGCTACCGCCGCCCATGGCTTCATCATCACCGCCCATATCCATATCGCCCATATCCATATCCATACCTTCATCGCCACCTTCTTCGTCACCCATACCAGCCATAGGATCTTGTTCTTCCTCTTCGCCGTCGGCTTCAAAAAGTCTGCGAGAACGTCTAGATAAACTAGCATAGTTTTCCGCAAGAATATTATTTCTACGTCTTGTCATTTGATTTAACTCCTGTAATGCATTACTAAATGTTTGTTTTATTTCTGTTTGATTTTTAATTATGTCGCTCGAAGCGATATTTTTTGAATTTTCAACTAATTTTATTAAAGTTTTATCAACTTTTTGCATAGTTGCAGGCTTTACTTGATTTGTTTCAATAATTGTAAACATCTTTTTTAAAGCTTTTACATCATTTGTAAAATTAGCGACTTCGGTTTGTAAATTACGTTTCAAAACATCTTTATTTAAAAGTAATTTTAAAACTTTTTGTGCTGATTCATTTTGTTGTTTTGATTTAGATGGTTCTTCAGATTCGTCATCTTCATACATTCCATCACCACATTCATCAACATCACCTTCAGCATACATTGAACTACCACATTCATCAATGTCTTCATCTTCATCTAAATCAATTGATTGTGATTCACCCATTTTTATTTTTTGAGAAGTATTACCCATTTGACCTTCTTGAAAATCATCATCTTCTTCAAATTGGTCTGATAATCCCATCTCTTTATTAATGGTGTTTTCCACAATCTTTTTTAATTTAGGAGACATACTTTCCAACAATTGCTGTTTGGCACGTTCTTCAGCAGCTTCACGAATAGCCCGAGCATCATTTAGAGCTTCATTATATAAACTACTTGTCATTGTATTCTCTCTTTTATTTAAATTTAATTATTATTTATTTTTGTAAAATTATTTCTTTTTATTATTTTTATTAGTTTTTTCTACGTTTCTATGCTTTTCAACATTATCCCATGCTTTCTCTTCTTGAGAACGATTATACAATTCCCAAGTTGAAAAACCTATGCCCCCTTCATCTCTTTCTTCTTGCGATATGATATGTCTCTCATCAGGATATAAATTGTTTTGCATTAATTCAATAACTTTACCTCCAGTAAAAGCTTTAGGCTCACCAGTTCTAGGTCTTTTATCGAAATTATGCTGAATCGCACCATTAGCATTCATATTCTGATGTATTACATTTGTTTGTCTAAACGGCTTCATTTTTTTATTTTTAGGATTCTGCAGCTGCAATTTACTTTGATAACTGCCAGGACCATTTCTAAATGTAGCATAAGGGCTAAAACTAACTGATTTAGCAATAGAATTTTCTTTTAAAACTTCTCTAATAAAACCTTCTAATAAATTTTCAATTTGTTTACTTTCACTCACATGATTACCTATAGGTCCAGCAGCACCACCATAAGAACCAATACCACCTGCTCCTAATTGATTAGTCTGTGATTTAGGACCTATTCTAGATAATGAATCTGTTGCCATTCGAGCCCCATCAATATCACCTATTTCAAAATCGTCATATTCTTCATCAAATTCATATTCATCTTCATCTTCTAAACGATTAATAGGATCATCAAAAGGTCCAATTTCAGATGTTTTATAAATGCCTTTATCTGAACCGCCTAAAGTTCGGTTGGAACCAATCCCAACTTTTTTAGGAGATGGATCTGGTCGATTTGAAAATCCTGCACTAATTCCAGACGCTGATTGGGTTCCTGTACCTAAACTTTGCATAATATTATTATTCCTTTATTTTTATTAAATATTAATTATTAGCGCTTGTAATAACAGGCGTTTCAAAAGTAGCAATATCTTTTTCACCTTCAGGTGTATTAGCACTAACAGTACCACGTTCAGTAATTAAAATAGAAGAACCTGCAAATCTATCATCTTTCATTCTATCAATTTCTTGACCAGGTGATCCAGCATTGTCTGTATTTAAGTAAGATTCTGTAAAATATTTTCCTATTTTATCTTTTGCCGAAAATGGATTGTTAGTCACTGAATAAGTTGTACCAAATCCACCTGTTCCTCTCTTTAATTGTGCAACATCATTTCCGTTAGCATCTTTATGATCAGGTCTAGCTGCATCTGAAGTTAATTCTGGATTAACACTAGGTACTTGTAAATTGGCATGTCCCCAAAATGGTTTATCATATAATTCATTATTATTGATAGGTTGATTACTTCCTACAGGTGCAGTATCAGCATTTGGAGAGGATACTTCAAAAGCGCCTGCACCATTATCTTTTAAATATCTAAAATTCATATCCATAGGTTGATCACGATATAACCAGTTATAATTGTAATCTGCTTTATTATTAGTACTGGTACCTTCTTTTACAATATGTGTGTTTTGATTCTCACCACTGACATAACCATCAATTACACGACCAAACATATTTGCCACAATGCCTTCAGTTAAAGGAACACCAGTTTTTTCAGTATCAGCTAATAAATTACCTCTATCATCTATAGCATGAGATTGACCTGCAGGTTTAGCATAAACAGGAGATTCTGGAAATAATTTAACAAGATTTGGTGAATTATTAATACCTTTTACACGACCTGGTTTAGTGTCGTCTTTAAATATTTCACGATAAGCATCGGCTTGTCTATTGATAAGCACAGGATAAGTATTTTTTTTCATAAAAATTACACTCCAATTTTTTATTTTATTTAATAAATATGCGAGTGTATAGTAAATAAAGATAAATAAAGATAAATTAAAATCTTATTGAATTTCTTTTAATAAACGAGCTTTTAAACGTGCTCTAGCTTCACGCAACTTCATATATTGCTTCAACAATTCAGCTTCATGAATTTTCAAAGCTTTATAATGATCAATCTTGTCTTCCAAAGTATCTTGAAAACCATCAGCTTTAATTTCTTTGGTTCTCTTTGCAACTTGTGAAGGTTCTTTCAATTGTAATTCCAAAGTTTCAACTAAACGTTTTTTTTCTTCAGCAATTAAACGTCTTAATATAGCATCTGTTAATCTACGTGCCATGATTATTTCTCCTAAAATATTTTAATTTTATATTAAATATTATGTCATTTAATATTTTTAAAATTTTATTTCTTTTTAACTAAATCATTTGTCGAAAATGCCATCTTGGCCCAATTGTCTGCCACATCACCAAAAATATCCATTGGATCCGCTTGCGCAATCGCTAAACTAGCTGCATCTCCACCTGCAATAACACTACCTCCCTTACGTTCAGCTTCAATCTGCTCTTGTAAAGTTGTCTTTGCTGTATCAGCAAAAATCGACGCCATTAACGGATCATCAGTCATTTTATTAATTGATTCTTTACTAACTTTTGTCCCTTGCGATTGTTGCTTTTGTTGTGCTAATTGATTACCCATCTTCTGCAATGTCTTGGCTTCATACATACTAGTTAAAGTAGGTACTTTTTTAGCATTCTCAGTTACAGAAGTATTAAATGGTACTGATACTTTCTTTAAGTTATGTTGCTTTGCCATTTGCGAAGGTGCTTGCTTCATAGGTTTTTCTTCTTCAAATTCATCTTCATGTTCAATTTGCTGTTTTTGACCTATCAATAAACTGCCTAAACCTTCTTGCAAAATTTCAACTAACGCTTCTTTTACTAATTCTTTTAATTCATTATATGCTAATTTCATAATAATCCTTATGGGCCTGGTGTTTCAACAGCAAAACCATTTGCAGCAGTTTGATCAGGAAAATTATAAGTAAGAACATTAGTTAAACCAGCTAAAATATAAACATCACCAGCTGATTTAACATTAATTACTTTACATTTTAATTCAAATCTTGTTACTGTATTTGCAGGTATATAAAAAGACCAAGTATCATCCCAATCAGCAACATCTTGATGAAAATTGATATAAGAAGCACTTTCACTACTAATTGAAATCCAACGTGTAACACTAGGAAATTCTACTTGCTCTTCATTAGGTTCTATTAGTTTTTTTGCAAATGGGATACCTGATTGTTGATATTCAGGCACAAAATTATGGTGTGGACTAGGCCACCTGTGATTATTTTCTATTGACATTTTATTTCCAATCTCCTATTTCATTAAAAATTCTATATATTCTATCTGATTTGTTAAAGAAGGATGTATTAATTTCAGATAGTTGTTTAGATGAAATTTCTCGACCTTCTTTCATCATAAACGCCCCTGGGGTGGAAGGTTCTGAGACAAAGTCCCAACAAATTAATTGAAAATCATCTTGTACAATTTGTAATTCACCTTGAGGTTGAGTAGAACCGACACCACGAGAAGAAATACCTAATGTGACGCCACTTTCAACCAGAGATTGTAGAATTTTACCTGAAGGAGTATTTAAAATTTCAACAGTACCATAACAGATATTGCCTTCCATATGTGCTTCACGAATAATATGTGAAGCGTTCTTCAATTCTACGACTGAACTATCAGGATGATCTAATTCACCTAAAGCACGATTTTCTTTAATGAATTTTTGATAGTTTCTGACTTCACGTTCTAGAATGACGCGAGGATAGACACGGCCATTTTGATTAAGGGTATCAGCCTTTTGAAGAATACCTTTCATAATGAGAGGACCTCCACCAATTTTAGCTTCTTGAATTAGTTTTTTATCATAATCAAATGATAACCATTCAGTTAAGAGTCGACTCATTATCTATCTCCTTTTAATTCTTCATTTAACTTACATAAAGTTAAGAATTTCTTTAAATTGTCTTCTGTTGTTAGATTTGTATCTAGTTTATTAATATTTTGTTTGATTTGATGATAATTTTCTAAAAGAATGGTACTATCACATTTTAATTTAAAACCTTCTAGTAATCGTGTTGATTTAACTTTGATTTCTTCAAATTGTTCTATCAATTCATTATCATCTTTATTTTTACTTTCAATGAATAAACGAATAATTTTCTTTTGATCTTCATTTAATAAATTTTCATATTTCTTATTAAATCTTTCGTTCATCATTCGAAAGGTTAATTCATCAATATTAGATTCAACTAATCTTTCCTCTTTAATAATTTCTTCTTGAGATGTCATCCATTCATGCAGAATCTTTTCGTATTGAGTAGTAATTTCAAAATCTGCTTCACTACCTTTACGCCATTCATTTAATAGTGTTTGAACAGTGGCTAACATTTTATAGTTTTTGACTTTAGATTCAAATAGATTACCTTTTCCAAATGAATAATTCAAAGATTTAATCAAAACTGATTTTTCTTTTTCTAAATCTTCATTTGAAAAATGTCTTTGACATGCTGATTTGGCTTCATTAATAATACTAGTGGCTAAGCTTGGATCAATTCCACGGGTTTGAATTAAAGCATTAAAAAATTTCAATTCACGATGTAATTGAGTATTTTTTTTAAAATTCTCTTTAATAATTTGACTTGCTCTCACAGTGTTATTCTCGTCATTTTGAATAATGCATTGACACATATGATTAACCAACTGTTCATAGATGAGGCCGACATTTCTCTTTTTATTGTGGCTTCTGTTTTTCATTATTATTCATCTCCATAATCTTCATTATCAATAATTATCATTTCAGTATCTTCATTTAATAATTTTGATGACCTATTTTTATTATTTACTAATTTGCCACCAAAATTACGATTCATAGAGTCAAAAATCTTCTTCATTTGAGGAGCGCCTACTCTTTCATGACTATTTTTCAATGGATTTACATCGTTTTTATCCATTCCTAGATCTTTTGCACTAACTTTAACTCCTCCAAAAATACCACGACTATCATCTCCAGTATTTAATAAATCTGATGAACTATCAAACTTCCAAGATTTATCATTAGTCATTGAAGTATCAGGTCCTACTACACTTCCTGCACCACGCTTTAATTTAGTATTACGATATTCTTGAGATGCTTTAGGTTTAATCTTATATTTTGTCGTTTCTTCTTCATGTAAATCTTCATCAAACAATAAATTCTCATCATCATCATCATTATATTCTACATTATTTTCATCAGCATCATCATCTTCAGCTAAAACAGAACCAAATTTAATATCACCTGCAAATAAATCAGCTAATCCTCCACCACCGCCGCCAGCTTCTTCACCGCCTGCAGGTGCTTCTTCACCACCGCCACCTCCAAACATATCACCACCGCCGCCGGCTTCTTCACCACCACCACCTTCAGCTTCACCTTCAGCTGTAGGTAATGCAACTGCTTCTAATTTCAAATCAGCTAACTTATCTTTAATCTTACCACGTTCAATTCTAGCAATTTCATCATCATTAAATTCCATAATATTCTTGCGAATCCATTCTTTATCAACTAAACCTTCTGGTACAGCTGAAGCAATATCAAACTTAGAACGAATTAATTCTAATTTTTGTTGTTGGGCAATACTACTTGGATTAGATAATTTAATTTCAAAATCTAATAAATCTTCTTCACTATATCCATGTGAATATAAATGAATCATTGCTAGTTTATTAAGTTCAGCTAAAACTGTTTTTTGAATACGTTGAATTGTACGACTGAAACGAATATCTTCTTGTGCAAGAGTAGATTTACTGCCAATTTCTTCATCATATCCCAGATAAGCCTTAGGAATTTTTAAAGCAGCAAATAATTTCTTTTGAATGTATTCAACATCTTCAATTGCTGATGTATTTTGACCGCCAGCGAGTGTATCAATACGAGTACCTGTATCACCACCACGAACGGGTAAAAAATAATCTTCATCAACTGATAATGGATTATATCTTAAATCCACTTTACCTGAGGTTTTATCTACAACTGTATTACGTTTTAAAGATGTTTGTGCTTGTTGTAAATAATCTCCGATATTTTCAGGAGGAATATTACCAACGTCAATATAGAAAACGCGACGTTCAGGGGCACGAATCACACGATAAACTAACATTGCATCTTCAATTAAAATAAGTTGACGCCAAATTCTACGAGCTCCTTCTAAGACTGAAGATCCATAAGGAAGAAAAGCATCATTACCTAATAATCTAAAATGTGAAATTTGCCAGTTTTCTAGAATTCTATTTCCTTGAGTAATCCATCTAAAACGTACTGCTGAAGGATCATCTGGGTCAAAGCCTTCTTCACGTTCAATTTCTGCGATAGGAATAGGAAAGACGTTAATTACCCCAAAGTCTGGAGACACGTCATTAAATAAAAAGAAATCCCCATATTTACATAAATTTCTAACCCACATTACTAAATTAAATTCGACATTTAAAACGTCATAAAATAAATTTTCTAATAATTGTTTAATTTTTCTATTTTCAGAATAGATATGTAAGACTTTACCATTAGAATCAGCTGATACTGTTTCTTCTGAATAAATATCTAAAGCGCTAGATAATTCTGGTGTTGATTCCATTTCACTAAAATCTGAATATCTAGCCATTCTATCATATGAACCATAAGCCGAGATTGTGGAATTATAAACATCACTATGATTTTTTTTAAATAAATCTAAACTACTAGGACTTCGGCTATCAGCTTTTTTCCCGTTTTTTACTTTTTTACGAATAGTAGGTCCTGATCGAAATAAATCGGTCAGTTTTTTAAATAAACTTTCATTCTCAGCCATAAATAATATCTCAATGTTTGTTTTTTATATTATATAACATTATAAGAAAAATTTAAGGTTTTTTTAACGTACTAACGTACTAACCAAGAAAAATCACCTAATGCAGATATCTTTTTAGAATTACCTGTATCAATAATACTATCTGATAATGGTACTGGTAAAAAAGGATTAATAGTCTTACTCATCTGATTGTTATAATATGGACTTAAAACTGTATTATGAGTAGAATTTGTATTAATTTTCATACCTTTTAAAATTTCATTAGCAGTTGTTGTCTCAGTTGATGATAATTTAGCACCAAATTTATCAGCAATCCATAATCCTATTGCTAATGACATCACAATATCATCATGATGATCTTTCATAGCCATTGGTCGATTATTAATCCACACAAACGTTTTAAATTCATCATACGCCCTTAATGAATTCATCTCATAACGCTTATTTCGAACAGCTTCTTCCAAATTAGATAAGATTTTAGCACGACTTTCTTTTTGAGTACTAAATCCCGCTTTAGCTATATACTCAGATTTATTTGATGAATAATTAAAATCATACTTGTCTTTATCTTTATCAAAATGAAAATTCTGATAACCTAAATCATTCAATTTTGACAAAACCATATAACCATATGTATTATTTTCAGGACAAACCAAAGCTTTATTATAACGCCTAGCCCAATCATAAACTAATTGAGAAAAATTATCTGGTGTTAATTTCCCGCGATATTCAACATCAACTGATGCAGTATCAATATTAATAATATGAAAAACACTAGAATCTGCACCATCACCACGTGAGACGTCAGCTGATAAGACATATTTGTGTCCTTCTCTAGGATATTTCCATACCCAAACATCTTGATTCGGTCCAGTCATTTCAAGAGGCGCTCTAGTTCTAGTTCGAACCCAATCTAAATCTTCATTTTGAAAGAAAGTATCACCAGATGCAGCAAAATCACACAATAATTCTTGCGCAATTTGTTTAGGTGTCATATTCTTTGTTTCAGCTTCAAACCATTCATGATTACGTTCAGGATGTACATCCCAACTTAATTTAATTGGATTAAAAACATTTGTATGTTGTTCAGCACCTACCCATAAATCATAATATTGACCACCAACACCATTAGGAGTTGATAAAATAATCGCTCTACCACCAGTTGACAAAGTAGGATAGAGACCAGTCCATAATTCATCAAAATTTCTAACGAAGGCAGCTTCATCAATAATCAATAAAGACAAAGCTTCAGAACGACCTGCATCTTCTGAGGTAGGAATTGCCTTAATTGAAGAACCATTACCTAATACAACTTGTTGTTTATTGTTTGAAGTAATTGGTGATAACATTAGCCATGGAGGTAAGGCCTGTAATGCAACTTTAACCTTTTTTACAAAGTTTTGAGCTACAGCTAACTTAGTTGCAATAATCAAAATGTTCTTATTTTTATAAAAAAGCGCTTGCCATACAGCATACGCTGCTACAATGGTAGAAATACCTAACTGACGACTTTTTAATATGATATTAAAACGATGTTCATTGAAATCTGTTAAACAGTCATCTTGAAATGGATAGGTAGCAAAGGGAATTAAACCTTTGAGTGGGTGTTCGATTTTTAAATATTTATTGATAAAATATGCAGGATCTTTGCCGCATTTAATAATTTCATTAACTTGAGTCTGTTTAATTGACATAATAAACCCAGATTAATCTTGTACCTCAAATTGTACAGTGTAAATAAATCTAATTCTTCTAATTGGTGATTGAGAATTAATTGACATAACTTCATGATTACCATTTTCATTCATTCTAGTCAATTTAATGGCACTACCTGTTGATTCTTTAAACCCTCTTTTAATTTCATCTATTTTCTTGCCAATAATGTCATTAGCTTCATATTTTAGAGAATCAGTTTGTTGATGCAAACCTACATCACGAGCACATTGACCAATAGTTTCATAAGATGCAGTTAAAACATTACCAGCTAACTTCACATTTAACTTTCGACTACCATCTCCGGTATTGTGATAAACATTATCAATATAATTTCCTAATGCATGAGATCTTGAAATACTTTTCATTTAAATTCCTTTTTTGTTTTATTTATTATAATTATATAGCTTTGACCAATTATCTAATTCACAAGTTTTACACATTTTATGTCTTTTATAAGCTTCAATGTCTTCAATTTCACCTAATAATTTTTGACATTCAGGACAATCAATTGAAATCGCTTCATCATCAATCGGTCGAATAATTCTTATATATTCATTTTCAAATTCTTCAACTGACTTATCTAACACTTTCCACTTGTCTTTACTCAAATCTAACATTTGAATCTTTTCCATCACTTTCTATGCTCAAAGTATCATCCACAACATCTTTAATCGCATCCACGTGGGAAATAATTAGAATGGTCTTGAAGAACTTCTTAAAGCTTTCTAATAATCTTACACAAGATTCAATATTTGTATCATCTAAGGCACCAAAACCTTCATCTATGATGAAAATATTAGACTTAGGTAGATTACTGATATTAATCAAACCGACTCTAATCGCCATTGAACTAATCATCTTCTCCATCCCAGATGCACATTCAATAATACGTCTCTGATCAGCCCCATAGTTAAGATATACTTCTAAATCATCATCTAAAATTTCAATATCTACTGTAAAATCAGCGACACCTGATAGAATTTCTTTAACTTCTTTATTCAGCGATGGTAACATTTCTTTCATTAACTGCGCTGGTAATCCTTTTCTAGACACACATCCGATAAATAATTCATGCAACTTCCACTCTTCGATAATACTTGCATAAATTAACTCTTCACGTTCATAATTTTCAATCATCTTAGTCAGATATGAGTTTTGTCCGCGAATACCAATTAAGTCAGATTCAGCCTTATCTAAATCACGTTTCAAAGTATTTAGCTCTTGCTGATATTTCTGCATTAAGTCTGCATCAGAAATATCAACATCACTTTTTACTTCATTCAACTTATTAACTGATTTATCTAGTCGTTGTTGATCTTGCATTATCTTTTGACCAAAGGTATCTAGACGTTGCGATAAATTATCTCTTTGTAAGACATTTTGTTGATTTTTACGTAAATGTTCTTCATATTTTTCAATTTTAGTCTGAATCTGCGCTTGTTCAATGTCTCTAATGATTTGACCT
>JACCDJ011187596.1_pt1 | contig 10850 bp, 18 predicted proteins | sample 7444481 | NCBI WGS metagenome assembly JACCDJ01 (sample SAMN15323435, study PRJNA562643) | freshwater metagenome | isolation source: river surface water | place: USA:Blue River Watershed | collected 2017-08-15 | reverse complement strand
TACTTTTTTAGACTTTGTTTTATTTAGTCCCTCACCTCGTTTATAAGGCCCAGAGCGTCCTCCAGACTTTTCTATTAAGTGGATATTTGAGATCACCATCGTACGGTCTACTGCTTTCACCATGTCGTAAATGGTGAGGAGGGCAATGCTGACGGCTGATTTATCAAGCCTTTCGCGAGATCAAAGAACATAATTTGTATCAATTCCTGTGGTTAATTTGGACACAGATTGGACAGAATCTGTCCTACAAAAATCATATCACATCAAATATTTTCATAACACATCAAATTAAAGTTGTGGATTTAATTTGCGCGCAATTAAGTATTCACATTCTTTAAAAGTCCGTTTACATTCAATTGGTAACACTTAATTTTTTATCAATACTATGTAAAGGAATCTTATGTCACAAAATTGTTTTTTAGACATTAATCAAGCTTCACAAATAGCGTCACTTAGTAAATCAACAATACTTCTTTGGGAATCACAGGGAAGGTTGCCACGCGCCGTGAGATTGTCGAAAAAGAAGCGCGTATGGCTCGAATCTGATCTTAACGATTGGGTTCTGAAGATGCATCAAGCCAATCGCATTGAAGTGGAGGCATATGATGACTAAGCATAAGAAAACTTACTACCATGGACTGTATGACATAGAAAATATTGTTAATTTTGAAATTTATAATAATCCTGATTTTATTCGGCAGGCATATGTTCGAGATTTTAATGAGTGGCTTATCGAATGGATCATGAAGCAAAAATTAGAGGTGAAGTATGTCAATTAGAAAGATGCGCCCACCACCTTCTTATCAAGAATACCCATCAGATTTGTTAGCAAATAGACATTACGCGCTTATGTCTTTATCGGAAAGAGGACTCTTCGATATTATGAGGAAGCAGTGTTGGGTGAACAGGTCTGTACCAACAAATAAGTCTGAGCTAGCCAAGATTATTGGATGTGACGTTACCGAGGTGGAACATAATCTTTCGCCTCACGTTCTTCATTTCTTTATTGAAAAAGATGGTGAATATATTTCGCCTGAATTAGATGACTATCGTCACAACCAAGAAGAAAGAAGGCGCAAACAGGCTGAAGGAGGTAAAAAAGGTGGCATTTCTAACCAGGCTAATATTAAGAGTAATCAAGGTAAGCTTAAGCATAACCTTAAGCATCTGAGAAGAGATGAGAAGAGTGGAGATGATTTGAGAAGAGAAGAGATTGAGTCTTTAGAGAGCGATGTTAACAATGATTCATTATCAGAAGATTTAAGAAAGTGGAGAGATGACTACGATCAAGCAGAGCCCTTTTAAAGGAGGTTCTGCTTGAGAGTAAAATCATTCTGTAATGCTTATTCGCGCTCCACAAAAAGACCTTGTATTGCAAAAGCTCTTAGTAATGGAAGATGTCGAAACCATGGCGGTCTATCAACAGGTGCAAAAACTTCTGAGGGGAAAAAACGTATCGCCGAAGCCACTCGAAAACGCATGATTAACGGACAGAAGTATAAAGCACAAGAAGGCTTCAAACGATGGATTGCCGCGGGTGGAAGAGATTTCTTTAGTCGAATTATGATCGCTCGTTGGAGACGCAAGAAACGCGTTTTAGAGGTATTCTAGATGACGTTTATGGACATGTATTACGCGTGTGCGCGTCATGGGGTTTTAACACTAAAAATATGAACTCTAAAGTGAATTTTAAATTCCTATTTTTTATTTATATATTCAATCTTTCTTTTTACTTATTGCTATTAAAGTTCCAATAATAAAGATTACCCATACCCACCATTTTGCTCTTGTTCTTATAAGAATAAGAAGAACAGCGAACCATAGTAAAAATGCAATTATTGACATTGTTTATACACTTTAAAAATCCAATATATCAATTTTATTGGTTTTCATATTTCAGAATTGTTTTGTCGTTATAGTATAGGCGTGTTTCTTCAGTACCATTATGAATATATTTTGCGCGACCTGTTTTGAACCCGTCAACATCTAATTCGCCAATATAAACATCGCCATTGGGATAGATGACTTTAACTTCACCTTCTAATTTTCCATTGATTGCTATACCAATAAGCTCATTTGATCTCTTACCGCCTTTAAACCACTGAATAGTTCCTAGTCCATGTGCGTATCCTTCTTTGCATTTGCCTTGCCATTCAACGGTTTCATTTGGGATGGGCGAAGGATTCCAAACATTACAATTATGAATGTCTAACTTCCACTCGCCTGCAAAAAGAACTGATGGAAGACACAAAAGAATCAAGTTAATTTTTATGTAAAAGATTCTTCGCATCAATTTCTAATTCTCCTTGAATAAATCCTAATTGATTTGGCGTGAGCTCGCCATTTTCGACAAGCTCCCTCCAAAGCGCTCTTATAATTCTAGACTGACAGTGGGTCTGAATATAATGATATTCCTGACTATATTTAGCTCTCCACTGCCAACGCCTATTCTCAGGATTCTTTGCATTGATTGTCATCTGCTTTTGTCCTTTCAATCCTTGTGAGAAGTCCTAAGAGATAAGAAATTAATAATAATTTTCTTTTTCGTTCTTTCTCAACATAAGGCTTAATGTCTCTATTGTATATTTCTACTTCGACCTTATTACCTTTACGAAGATTATGATAAAAGATCTGTTTAGCCATCGACATCTTTTACCTCCTTATCCTCATCGGGTTGGGTTGCCTTATCCTGAGTGAGCTCTTCCTTCTTTGCAGGAGGAAAATAATGTGGGACAAGCCCACTACTTCCCTTCCAATCTGAAAAATTAACTCTCTCGTAGAAGTCGTTTTCCTCTTGCTTTGTCCAACGACCATAGTGTGTGATGAGACTAGGTATAGTCTTACTTTTCTTCCAAGGCATATCGTTCTCCTGTTTAGCAGCTTCGACAAATGTCAGGGTGTGCAATTTGAGTTAAATCACCCGTTATAAATGCAAAAAACTCGATTCAGCCAAATGCCAAAACGAGTTTCTATTTCGTTTTAGCAGATTACGCCCTGCAATCGAATCAAATCGGCGTTATATTTATATTAATACTTTTTTATCATATTGCAAGTGTAGTTTTACTTAACCCATTTCATAATATCCATTTTAGTAATTTGTATTTTTCTTACCATCTACTTCTTACTCCTCAAAAATGCAGGTTCATCATAATTCGTTGGATTTAAACTCCCAACAGTGATATTAGGCCTTTTAGGTTGTGGTATTTCATCGTGTCTTACTTTAATAGCAACACAATGATTAAATTTAATGGCATTCATAAGTTCAGCATTTGTTTCAATTAAATACACTTCTCGTTCACATTCATGACAGTATTTGATGTTTTTTTCTTTACGTTTGAGTAAGTCTTCCCATTTCTGATGACACTCAAAACCAAAGGAACAGTTACGTATATCAATGTATGACTTTGCATCTTCCCAAAAGTCAGTCTGACATACATCTATTCTGATTTCTTTTTTCTTTACCATCTGTGATCACACTTCGTGCACTTAAAAACTGGATTATCTGGTCTTACAATACAACCGCCTAATTCAATCTTTTTATTGTGCCAAGATTTAAGAGTTTCTTCTGAAGGATAGCCATAAACAATATCTATAACTGCATCAGATTTACATTTAGGGCAGATATATTTTTTAGATTTCATTTTACTAACTTACTACTAAAAGGACATAAACCCAATTATTTTTTTTAGCGTGAGTAAAAAATAAGCAATTTTAAAAAATTCAAGTAAATTAGTATGTTGTCAATGAACTTTATATTTAATCACAGGGTTATCCACAGATATTGTGGAGAAAGGAAAATTTAATTAAATTAAGTAGCGCTAAATTATGCTAATTAATTTATATCGAGCAAGCTAAAATAATTTACAACCATTTTTCCTATAGCTTTAGCCATTAATGGCGGCACTGCATTTCCTATTTGCTGATATTGAGATAAATTTTTTTCCCAAGACATTGTTGTTCTTTTGCCTTTAAAAATATATCTATCAGGAAATGATTGAATTCTTGCACCCTCTCTAGCCGTGAAATTTCTATTCAAATATGGATGAATAAAATTAGATTGAAAACTAGCCGCAACAGTAGGACTGGGTTTATTAGGATATGGCCTCAAATTATTTTGCGAAAAAACTTTTCCACTTATTTGGTTGGCAGCTCCTCTTTTTCTTTGGCTATGTTCAGCACTGACATCTTTTACTGACTGGCCATAAGAAATTTGCTTAAATCTTTGAATTAATCGATTTGTGTGTCGCATTGCAATATGGTTAAAAATGCTTTTAGATTTAACTCTCATTAACTTTTGATAACTGTTATTTGGTTTTGTTGAATAGAGTTGCGCTTCAACCCCACATCCCGAATCAATTTGAGGTAGATCAGAAATAGCGTCCCAAAGAGTTACATAGCTATTATCATTGTGAGTTTTTGAGGGGAAAAGCTTGTCGGGTATAAATGGCAAATCGTTTCTAATGCCAATAAAGAAAACTCTTTGTCTTAATTGCGGAACTCCATAATCAGCAGAATTTAAAACTCTTACTACTAAATTATATCCAGCTCTCTTAAATTCTTCCTCAATTATATCTTTCACGAAAATATTTTTTTTAGTTTTCATTGATAACAAGCCTAAAACATTTTCCATAACAAAAAATTTTGGCTTTAGTTCATAAACAAATCTTACAAATTCCATAAATAAACTATTTCTTGGGTCTTTTGTATCACGATTACCTGATAGAGAAAAACCTTGACAAGGCGGACCACCAATAATTCCATCAATTTTTTTTAATTTTAAATCTTGGACACTAACCTTTCTGATGTCTTTGGTAATAACTTTTATTCCTGGATGATTAAATGCAAAAGTTTCTGAAGCCCATTCATCACATTCAATAGCTAGATCTGAATTAAAATTAGCAAGCTGAAAACCCAAGGAAAAACCGCCGCAACCTGCAAACAAATCAATTACTCTCATTTAATTACTCTTCCAGATGCAATCCTTGCGCTAACATTTTGCCAGTCTGAATTTAGATGATTTTCAACAGTTCTGAATAAATCGATAACGACATCTGCATAAATGTCATTCCTTGGAAGACTTCTATTACTACTTTTTCTTAAAATATAAATTTGGTCAATTTCTGAATACTGCGGATCAACAGAATGATCAACTTCATATGTTTCCGTAACTATTAAAAATAAACTGTATGGATTTCCTCTTTTAATTTTTTCTGCGGTTGCAACTGAACCCTCATACATGGTTTTATCTAAATATGTTTTGCACTCTATAGAAACTACAGGGACATAAATATTTTTATTTTCTACTTTTGAACTAGAATTCAATGATGTTGTAATTTTTATCTCTTTAGAGATAGCGTAATCTTGATCTTTAGTATTAATAGTTAATCCTGAATCGTTTTCAAAACTGTCCAAGTCTTTTGGGGAAAAATATAAATTAGAATATGCGTTCGTTGGTCCAAAATTTAGATTTTTGCCATTCAATTTTGGAATTTCTATAAGCAAATGGTGCATAAACTCTTCAAGAACTGTTGAGTGTAATTTTGATTGCGAGGTAAATCCATTTGGATTGCCTTGTTCTTTCTTAAATTTTGGCTGATCAATAAAATTCTTATATAAATTTAAATCTGATACTCTTTGCTTAATAGATTGATCATCTGACTTTCCTTTGAGTTTTTCAATTTTTTCTAGCCAATTATGGTATTCAGTTTTAATTTCATCTAATAAGGCCTTGTTAGTTTCATTTTTTTCATTTTCTATTTTTGACTGAATATTGCTTCCATGAATGAGTTTCGTCATAAAACTGGCCTTATTATTTAATTGCATAACTTTAACATTTTAAGCTTAATTTAAAGCTGGTCCTCTTATTAAATAAGTAATTTTTATTTTTTAGTTTGGTTATTCAAGTTTATTTCTTTCTTTAGCATATGCACAATTTTCACAGCTTTCATGAGATTCAGGAAGTTTATCTACATTCATTATTCTAATCATTTCTTCGATTTTTTTAGGTAGCCAAGAAATATTATTTTTGTAAGGTATTAAGGTCTCTGAAAATTTCATATTTCCATAAAAGCCATCTAAGCTCTTATCGGCATTGACTACTAAAAAATAAGATGTTGGTGAGGTTTTATATCCCATAGAGTTCAATAAAAAATTATAGAAATCCATCTGAATTTTATAGCCTTGATGAAATCCATTAGATAAGTACGATTCAGTCTCTACAGGCTCATTACTTGCTTGAGATTTATAATCTACAACAATAAATTCACCCGTATTTGTATCTAGCCATATGTCATCCACACCGCCTGACAATATTATATTTGTATCTTTGTAGCGATGAATTAATCCTCTTTTCAACGAATCACGCCATGCATCCATATTTGCGTGTTTAAGAGGGACAACATGATCTAAACCATATAATTTAAATAATCTATGAGGAATCTGTTTCTCTCTACACTCATCAAATTCTTTTTTTAATAATTCATCTGTTGCAGAATTTAATGCCCAAGCAGGGGTTCCTGGCTCAACTAGGCCACAAACACGATCTAGATAAAAACATCGAGGACAAGCAAGAAATGTATCAAATTTACTTCTACTAATTTTAAAGTCCTCTTTTTGATGAGCCTTGTAGATAGTTTCGTCCTTTGTTCTAAGGCCATTTGCTTTAACTAACTCTAGCTTGTTGTTTCGTTTTAAACTTATCATGTGATTATCTTGGCTAATGAATCATTATTGTCTTTGATGCAATAGCCGAAAGCTCCTCTATATATTTTTTTGATTGTTCGTAACCATTCTCTGCAGCTTTTTCAAACCAAGCTAATGCCACTGAAACGTCTTTATATAAATCACCATTTAAATACATCATACCAATACAGTGCTGAGATAAAGCGCTATCTTTTTTGGCGGCTCTTAAATACCAAAATAAAGCATTTTCTACGTCTCTTTCTACATATTTTCCATTGAAATAAAATGCACCTACATTGTGTTCTGCCATTGTTACTCCTGCATTGGCAGCTAATAGATACAGTTTAAAAGCCATTTCAATATTAATCTCGCAGCCTTTTCCATGTTCAAACATTGTTCCTGCGTTAAAAGCTGAAGTCATACTTCCTTCTTGCCATGCTTCTAAATAGAGTCTTAATGCTATTCCATTGTCGCCATTCTCACAGAAAAGATCGGCTAAATATTCTTTTGCTAAAGAGCTTCCATAATTTATAGCTAATTTATAGTATTCAATTGCTTTCCAACGATTCATTTTCCCATATACACGAAACCCATAAACATTTCCCAACAGGAAACAAGCGTGACCATGACCTTTACTAGCCGCTATCTCTAAAAGGCTAATCCCTTTTTCTAAATCTTTTTCAACACCATCGCCATGAATATATTGATGACCTAGTATGGCTTGTGAATCAACAAGATTTTGTTGTGCAGATTTTTTGAACCAAGTTGCTGCAGTATGATGATTTTCAGCCACACCTTTACCATAATAGTAAAAAGTACCTATCACATACTGCGCCCTTGAATCACCCGCTTCAGCTACAGGTAATAATTGATGATAAGCCTGATCAAATTTCTTATCATCGATCAGTTGTTTTGCTATATCAAAATTTTCAGACATTTAATAATTCCTAACGGCGTCAATCAGTATCTTGTGTATCTTATCTCTCAAATATTTGGGCTCTTCGACTCTCACATCTGCACCATATTTCATAATATCCATAATGAGTTCCGTGTCTTTACTATAGGGAAATTTGAGTAAATAACTCCCATCCTCTAAAAATTCACCCTCTTGTTTGGGGTGCCATTTTTCTGAAGCCACCCATCTTGCTCTTACAGGAGAAAACTTTAGTGTCACCCATTCAAGTTTTTTGCCTGAAAAAATCCCATATCCTGAGCTAAGAACTTTATCTAAATTTCTATCAGTAATATTTGTTGCTTTCTTGTCTAACAATTCAGCTTTTTTAATACAATCGATAGCAAAGGTTCGAATTTCTCTAGTGTTATGACACCAAGCATCTAGGTACCAATTTCCTTTGTAATAAACCATTCTTTGCGGGGAAATTTCTCTGTCACTTGCCTTACTTTTACTTCGTGAAAAATAATTAATCTGTAATCTATTTCTTTTTAAGAGTGCTGTTCCCACAATCTGAAAAAAATCTAAATTGAAATGCCTATTACCAATTACTTCCACCCTAATGCGTTTTTTTAAATCCTCAGCAACACCCTTATCAATACCAAGAATTGCATTAAGTCTTGAAATGAGCGGTTTTATGTGAGGACCAAGCAAACCACCCGAATCAATTCCTTCAAGAAGATGTTGCATAGTCATAAGTGCATGAATTTCCTCGGCGCTAAACCATAACCCTGGTATTTCATATGGTTTACCTGATTTTTTTTTATCAAACCTATAACCACCCAAGAAACGATCAAAAATGATCGGTGCATCATAATTACTTCTCATGTAACTCACATCTCTTTTTAAAGTAGACTTGTGAATTTTCAAACGATTTGTAAGCTCTTCGGTTGTCATTGATTCTCTTTGGCTAAGCCATTGGTCGATCTTGTATATCCTCTCAGAAATTTTCATGTGCTTCCTTAATTGTTTAACATTTTATTAAATCATAAGCTCAAATTTTGAGCTTATGAATAAATTTAACAATATTTTTTAAAGCTCAATTAATGAGCTTTTGATTAGCTAAGATACGAAAATATTAGTTGGGGACAAAAAATGACTTTTAATGAAATTATTTTAGCTATTTTATTTTTTATGGTTGTGTGGACATCGTAAATATGATTCACGACATTTCACAAAAGGCTTTGGAATTAATTGATTACTGTCTATCTAATGGAAGAATTTGTCCAACCCGAAAGACATGGAACGAGCTGTGGTATATGTATATGGATCGAGAGCCTCCTCAATCTACTAAGCCCTATAGTCTTCGCATACCTGTAGTTACCCCTGATGCATCTTTTTCGGAAAAGTATTCGCGCTCTTTAAAACTACGACATTACATCATCAGAGCAGATCGAACTGAGAAAATTGATTATCTAGATAAAATATTAAGATCTCTTCCTGAAAGTGATTGGCACCATTTTGGGGATTATAGAAAGCTGATATGAAGCGCCTACAAATCTTACATTATCTTTTGCACGTAAATACTTGGGATTTAATTTTGTATTTTTTGCCGATTCTTTCGTTGCTTTGTATAAGCATTGCACATTACAAGATATATAAAGTCGCTAGCGAGATAAAAAAAAGAAGATCTGTGGCAAAAAAATTTTGGGCTATCCGATATATTGCAATATTCAATTTTGCATTTCTATTTATTTTAGCGATTAAATATCTAGATAAAAATGAGCCCCCAGAAAAAGAATTAATATTCAAACAAGCCAAAATTTCTAAAAATTCAGGAATGATCTTCTAGCGTAAAGGGGCGGTCCAAAATCTGTTGAATACATATAATTAATACAACTTTATTACAGTAATTATTGATGGACGCAGAATCAGGTAAAAATAGAAAGATTCCCTATCCTCCTGAAAACAAACCGCCTGCTGTATATATTTTTTTATTATTCATTTTTAAATTTTATCAAATAACCTTTATAAAAATATTAATTAATTTTTTTTCAAACTAATTTATGAACTAGATCTTCAGCTTTTAGATGTGTATAGCGCTTGAGCATGCTCAAAGATTTATGCCCACTTATAGATGCTAATTCAATGGGATTAGAGAATATTGATGCAAGTCGAGTAATAGCCATATGTCGTAAATCATGAAAGCGAAATTCATCTAACTTAGCTCTTCTTGCCGCCCTTAAAAATAAGATTGAAACTGTTTGTTTATTAAGAGGGAAGACTCTTCCTTCAATATCTCTTGGCAACGCTTTTAGTATCTTGATTGCTTTGCTTGAAAGTGGAACATATCTTGAGTCGCCATTTTTGGTGAGTGGTAAAAACGCTACTGATTTCTCAAAGTTAATATTCTCCCAATTTAGCGACATCAATTCGCCACGTCTCATTGCTGTTTCTAGAGCAAACTCAACGAGTGGTTTATACCAAGAGCTAATTTTTTCTAGTTCGCAGAATAAACGGCCAAGTTCTTCATTATTTAATATTCTGTCACGACCTTTTGTTGAAGGAGGTTTTTTAATTAATGTGACAGGATTGACTATATTTAAACTCCACTCCCGTCTTGCGTGGTTAATGATAGATGACAAGACAGCCAATTCTCTTATGACAGTATTAGGTTTGATCACCTTTAATCTTTCATCACGATACTCTGCTATATGCTTTGGAGATAGCTGTGCCATGTTTACTTCGGCAATAGGATGCTTCATTAATTTTCTAACACGGATTGCTTGATTATCAGCACTCCTCATATTGGGAACTACATCATCAAGATACTTCTGAAGAATTTCTTTGAATAAAGTCTTTTGAGCGAAATCGGTATTGATGAAAGTGCCACGATCTATTTCAATCTCAATACTTCTTGCCCACTTCTCAGCGTCTTGTCTTGTTAGAAATGTTCTTGCGATGGTCGGATGACCCTTACGGATGATACGAGCTTGCCATTTGTTACTTCTTGCTCTGATTGATGCCATATTTCCTCTCCATTTGGACAGGAATTGGACAGACTACTATTTTTTGTTCGCGGACTTAGCTTTCTTGGCTTTCATTGAATCCTTGGAAACGTATGTGCCACTTCGTCCTCCAGACTTTTCCACTAAGTGGATATTTGAGATTACCATCGTACGGTCTACTGCTTTCACCATGTCATAGATGGTAAGGAGGGCAATGCTGACGGCTGAGAGAACTTCCATCTCAAGACCAGTTTGTGCTAAACATTCAC
>JACCDJ010395932.1_pt1 | contig 10855 bp, 9 predicted proteins | sample 7444481 | NCBI WGS metagenome assembly JACCDJ01 (sample SAMN15323435, study PRJNA562643) | freshwater metagenome | isolation source: river surface water | place: USA:Blue River Watershed | collected 2017-08-15 | reverse complement strand
GTCGCAATCCTTGAAAAGCGTGAGATGAACTTCCTTTACAAGGAAGGTGATGACTTCGTCTTCATGGATAACGTTAACTTCGACCAGATGAATATCTCCGCAGCTACCGTTGGTGATGCCGCCAACTACATGCTTGAAAACACAGAGGCAATCGTGGCAATTCACGAAGGAAATCCTCTCTACCTTGAGCTTCCCGCTTCAGTACCTTTGAAAGTTACTTATACAGAGCCAGGTCTTCAAGGGGATCGTTCTTCAGGTGGCACTAAGCCAGCGACAGTTGAAACAGGCATTCAGATTCAAGTTCCGCTTTTCATCAAGCAGGATGAGATTGTTTTGGTCGATACCCGAGATGGTTCATACCAAGGCCGCGCTAACTAGTGTCTGCTCGCAGCAAGGCGCGCAAACAAGCGCTTGATCTACTTTACGAAGCGGATATTCGGGGCGGTTCGGCGCTTGAACTTCTGCAATCCAGAGATGTTGTAGAAGAAGGGCCAGATGCTCGTCCCATTCGAGAGTTTACGAAGGAATTGATCTCGGGAGTATCGGATAACACCCGTAAGATAGATGAGCTAATAACGACATATGCCCAAGGGTGGGATATGGATCGCCTTCCAGCTGTTGATCGGAATATCTTGCGTTTAGCCATTTATGAAATTGTGTGGTCGACAGATCTTGCCGATGGGATTGCTATTGATGAGGCTCTTACACTAGCTAAAGAGCTTTCAACAGATGAATCCGCTGGATATATTCACGGGGTGCTTGGGAAAATTTCTTCAATTAAGGGAAGTATTCCAATCTAACCACTCTTCCTTTGAAGAAGTATTCCTGATGTAGCTAGCCACTTAATTATCTCTGCTTTCTCCATTTGTAGTAGTAGAGAGATTGTGAGCAGGTCACTTTCACGTAAAGTGATTATCTCGCCGTTCCAATCTTGCCTATCTTCAATTATCTTCCGCAGAAATTGAGAGAGTAAAGCCTTGGCAGATAATTCGGAATCTCTGACTATTGCCCTTTGAAGTGCTCGTATATCAAGCATAAGTCTTGGAACATCGGGCGCCATCGCCCCACTTTTCTCGCTGAGAATCTCAGTAACCGGAATGTTGTAAATCTTGGCGATATCTATGGTGCGCTTGATTGTCAGATTTCTGGAGCCTCGCTCATATGAACCGAGTACAACGGCCTTGAGCTCACCTTGGCTAAGGTCTTCAACATCCTTGAGCGAGAGTGACCTTGATCGCCGGATAGAGCGAAGACGTGCGCCGACCTGAGCGGGAGTGATTTCTATATACATCTCGCTACGGTAGTTGAGGCAGTAATACACGCCTCCGAGATATCCACAGAGGTGGCTAGGTGAGTGCTAATATTCGCCAACATCCTTTAACGACCCGTCCTGTGAGGCGGGGAAGGAGATTTACATGAGTCTTGCCCTGCCTGCGCCAGATATTGGCCGCGCTATAACGCGCATCTCCCACGAAATTATTGAGGGGAATTCAGGTTCAAAAAATATTACCCTCCTAGGAATTCCTACTCGAGGCGCTCATCTCGCTCTTCGAATTGCGGAATCCATAGGCTCAATTGAAGGAGTCGATGTTCAAGTCGGGACTCTCGACATAACGTTACATAGAGATGACCTCCGTCTACGTCCACCGAAGGCGCTTATGCCTACTGTTGTTCCATCCTTAGGGATCGAGGGCAGGGATGTAGTTCTCGTGGATGACGTCCTCTTTTCAGGTCGCACGATAAGAGCAGCTCTTGACGCTCTGGGTGAGATCGGTCGGCCTCGTACAGTGCAACTCGCTGTTCTGGTTGATCGCGGCCATAGAGAGCTGCCTATTCGCGCTGATTATGTAGGAAAGAACCTCCCGACATCTTCCGAACAGATTGTCAAAGTTCATCTGACGGAGTTAGACGGTGTAGATGAAGTTCTGATTGAAGAAGGCCCTCGTCCATGAGACACCTACTCTCAATCGCGGACCTGAGCAAGGTTGAAGCGATCAATATTCTCGATACTGCTGAACTTCTCTCACGAGCCTCAGATGGTCCGATGAAGAAGTTGCCAACCTTGCGTGGAAAGACGATCGTCAACCTATTCGCTGAAGATTCGACTCGAACAAGAATCTCATTTGAGGCCGCTGCTAAGCGCTTATCGGCAGATGTTATTAACTTCTCTGCAAAGGGTTCTAGCGTTAGCAAGGGTGAATCCCTTAAAGATACTGCTCAAACTCTGCAAGCCATGGGTGCAGATGCGGTCATTATTCGACACAACGCTTCTGGTGCCGCACATACGCTGGCAGCCAATCAATGGATGACCGGCGCTGTGATCAATGCAGGCGATGGGACACACGAACACCCAAGCCAAGCACTTCTTGACGCATTCACCATTAGAAAGCATCTGGTCAATGAGTCAAAAGATTTAAGTGGTCTTCATATTGCAATCGTTGGAGATGTCCTGCACTCTCGAGTCGCTCGTTCCAATGTGCTGCTTCTGACAAAGTTGGGGGCGTCGGTAACTTTAGTAGCTCCACCAACTCTCTTACCTGTAGGGGTAGAAAAATGGCCGGTGACAATCTCATACAACTTAGATGATGTCATTGGGAACGTTGATGCAGTCATGATGCTTCGTTTGCAATTAGAACGTATGTCGGAAATCTTCTTCCCAAATGCACGAGAATATTCACGTTATTTCGCGCTTAACTCTGATCGTGTCAAGTCTATGAAACAAAGGTCGATCATCATGCACCCAGGACCTATGAATCGTGGATTAGAGATCACGGCGGATTCAGCTGACAGCGCTCGTTCTGTGATTCTTGATCAAGTGAAGAATGGTGTAAGCGTCAGAATGGCAATTCTATATTTACTACTAGCGGGCGCTTCGCCGATCGGAGATTTAGTATGACTTCAAAGTATCTCGTCAAAGGTGGAAAGCTTTCTAATGGAGAATTTGCAGATGTCGCGATTGTCGACGGTTTAATAACTGCAGTTGGTATCAATCTCTCTCTTGAGGCTTCTGAGGAGATTGATGCGCAGAACTGCATAGTCATTCCTGGATTGGTTGATCTTCATACGCATTTGCGCGAACCAGGTAAAGAGGATGCAGAGACTGTTCTTTCTGGATCAATGGCCGCTGCAAAGGGCGGATATGTTGCTCTGAGCGCGATGGCCAATACAACCCCAGTTGCAGATACTGCTGGCGTTGTAGAGCAGGTATTTAGATTGGGGCGCGAGGCAGGACTTGTGGATGTCTTCCCAATAGGAGCCGTAACTAAAGGACTTGCTGGCGAAGAGTTAGCTGATATCGGAGCGATGGCTGATTCTCAAGCAAAGGTTCGAGTATTTAGTGATGATGGTAATTGCGTCTTTGATCCTCTCGTCATGCGTCGCGCACTGGAGTATGTGAAGAAGTTTGATGGAGTAATTGCACAACATGCGCAAGAACCTCGACTCACTGTCGGTTCACAGATGAATGAAGGGTTTGTATCGTCTCAACTTGGTCTCAAAGGTTGGCCTGCCATCGCTGAGGAGGCCATCATTGCTCGGGACATTCTCCTTGCCGATCACGTTCAATCACGACTTCATATCTGCCATGTAACAACAGCGGGCGGAGTCGAGATTATTCGCTGGGCGAAATCACGTGGCATGAGCGTCACTGCTGAAGTAACACCGCATCATCTAATTCTGACCGATGAATTGGCGCGTAGTTATGACCCCGTCTTCAAGGTAAATCCTCCATTGCGAGCTGAATCGGATGTCATGGCGTTACGCGAAGCTTTAGCCGATGGAACAATCGATATCGTCGCAACCGATCATGCTCCCCACGCTGCCGAGAGCAAGGAGTGCGAATGGCAGGAGGCGGCCTTTGGAATGTTAGGTCTTGAAACATCCCTCTCAATCGTGAATCAAACGATGGTGCAGACTGGGTTGCTATCTTGGGATCAACTTGTGGAGCGTATGAGCAGTAAGCCAGCAGAGATCGGCCGATACTCGGACCACGGCAAGGGGATAAAGGTGGGGGAGCCAGCGCACCTGACTGTGATTAACCCGACCGCGGTAAAGAGGGTCGATCGAGACCTCGTTTCATCCCGAAGCAGGAATACTCCGTTCCATGGAATGGAGCTGCAAGGATTGGTTACAGCCACCATCTATGGCGGAAAGCTCACCTTTAAGGCGGATCGATCATGAGTAAAGCATTCTTCGTTCTCGATGATGGCCGCATATTTGAGGGAAGATCGTGGGCTGCTACGGGAAAAACTTTTGGTGAAGCTGTCTTTCAGACCGGTATGACCGGTTATCAAGAGACTCTCACAGATCCTTCTTATCATAAGCAAGTTGTTGTCATGACTGCACCTCACATTGGTAACACTGGAGTCAATAACTTCGATAACGAATCAAAGAAGTATTGGGTAGCTGGTTTTGTGGTTCGTAATCCGTCGACTATTACCAGTAACTGGCGCAGTGAAGGTGATCTTGAGTCAGAGCTCATTGCTCAGGGAATCGTTGGAATTCAGGGCGTGGATACTCGAGCAATTACGCGGCACTTGCGTGATCGTGGTGCAATGAGAGTAGGAATTTTTTCCGGAGAAGATCTCTCGCGAGAAGAGATGGTTGTTGAGGTACGTAAGCAACCGCTAATGTCGGGCTCTAATCTCGTCGATGATGTATCAACTACAAAAACTTATGTAGTACCTGCTGTTGGCGAGAAGCGCTTCACCGTTGCGGCTATAGATCTCGGAATCAAGGCGGCGACCCCACGACTCATGGCGGAACGTGGAATTGAAGTTCATGTCATGCCTCACAACTCAACTCTCGCTGAAATCGAAGCTATAAAACCAGATGGAGTCTTTCTTTCAAATGGTCCAGGAGATCCTGCAACTATGACCGAAACCATCGATCTTGTTCGTGAAATTCTAGGAGATGAAATCCCAGTCTTTGGAATTTGCTTCGGGCACCAAATTCTTGGAAGAGCTCTCGGTTTCGAAACGTATAAATTGCAATTCGGACACAGAGGTATCAATCAACCAGTCATTGATAAACGCAATGGAAAAGTTGAGATTACCGCGCACAATCATGGTTTCGCCCTTAAGGCACCTACTGATTCTGGATTTACAACGGTCTTTGGTCCAGGTCAGGTAACGCATCTCTGTCTCAACGATGGAGTTGTAGAGGGAATCGAACTGCTCGAACGCGGTGCGTTTAGCGTTCAGTATCACCCAGAGGCTGCTGCCGGTCCTCATGATGCTTCATATCTCTTCGATCAATTTGTGTCCATGATGCAGAAGTACCCACGGATGGCGGTGGCTAACTAATGTCCCGCGATACATCAATTAAGAGCGTTCTCGTAATTGGCTCTGGCCCAATTGTTATCGGTCAAGCATGCGAATTCGATTACTCAGGAACTCAAGCTTGTCGAGTACTACGTTCTGAAGGAATCAGAGTAATTCTCGTTAACTCTAATCCCGCAACGATTATGACTGATCCGGAATTTGCTGATGCAACTTATATCGAACCGATTACTCCTGAATTTATTGAGCGCATTATTGCCAAAGAGAGACCCGATGCAGTTCTTGCCACACTCGGAGGCCAAACAGCTCTCAACGCTGCTATTGGACTTTATGAAGCTGGCACACTCGACAAATACAATGTAAAACTCATCGGTGCAGATGTCGCCGCTATCGAAAGAGGCGAGAATAGAGAACTCTTCAGAGCTATCGTGGAGAAAGTTGGGGGAGAGTCAGCTAGATCGATCATCTGTCACACAATGGATGAAGTTCTCCTAGCCGCTGCTGAGCTCAATTTTCCTTGTGTAATCCGCCCATCTTTCACCATGGGTGGTTTGGGTTCAGGTATTGCTTATGATGAAGAGACGCTCCGTCAGATTGCTGGAGCTGGCTTACGACATAGTCCAACCTCAGAAGTACTGATTGAGGAATCAATTATTGGTTGGAAAGAGTATGAACTTGAAGTCATGCGCGATAAGGTCGATAACGTCGTCATTGTGTGCAGCATTGAAAATATTGATCCAATGGGTGTACATACAGGGGATTCAATTACCGTCGCACCAGCTCTTACTTTGACAGATGTTGAGTACCAGAAACTTCGCAATCTCTCGATAGATATTATTCGTGAAGTTGGCGTGGATACGGGTGGTTGCAATATCCAATTTGCGGTTAATCCAGATAACGGCCGTATCATCGTAATTGAGATGAATCCACGTGTATCTCGTTCAAGTGCGCTTGCTTCGAAGGCGACTGGATTTCCTATTGCAAAGATAGCTACAAAGCTAGCCATCGGCTACACACTGGATGAAATTAAGAATGACATCACGCAAGTGACTCCGGCATCTTTTGAACCAACGCTGGATTACATTGTTGTGAAAGCCCCTCGGTTTGCCTTTGAGAAGTTCCAAGATGCAGACCCACGCCTCACCACAACGATGAAGAGCGTCGGCGAAGCGATGGCGATTGGACGTTCATTCCCAGAGGCGTTGATGAAGGCTCTTCGTTCACTAGAGCGCAAAGAGGCGATTTTCTCCTTCCCGAGAGAGTTCGCACCAACACTAAAGGCATCGCTCCTTGAATCTATGAAGATTCCAACAGAGTATCGCCTGCAACAAGTGCAGCTTGCTATGTGGGCTGAAGCAACAATTGAAGAGATCTATGCGTCAACAAAGATTGATCGTTGGTTCTTACAACAGATTGCATCGATCAATGAAACCGCTCACTTGATAGCTCAACCGGGCGAACTCAATGATGAGATTCTGCATACGGCAAAGTCGATGGGCTTCTCAGACCTTCAGATTGCAAGACTCCGCGGACTCGCGGAAGACGACGTCCGCAAGATTCGCCAGCATCTCAATGTCCGACCTGTATATAAGACGGTTGATACATGTGCTGCGGAGTTTGAAGCCTTTACGCCGTATCACTACTCAAGTTATGAGGAAGAGACAGAGGTCAGGTCACGAACTAAACCAGCGGTGATAATCCTGGGAAGCGGTCCTAACCGAATCGGTCAAGGTATTGAATTCGATTATTCATGCGTGCATGCATCATTTACTTTGCGCGAAGCCGGCTTTGAAACAGTAATGATCAATTGCAATCCAGAGACTGTTTCAACGGATTATGACACCAGTGATCGTCTCTACTTTGAACCACTTACCTTAGAAGATGTTCTTGAAGTTGTTCACGCTGAGACTCTCGCAGGACCAGTGCTTGGAGTTATCACACAACTAGGTGGACAGACTCCACTCGGTTTAGCTGCTGGTCTCAAAGCTGCGGGAGTAACGATTCTCGGAACAAGTCCGGATGCGATTAACTTGGCTGAAGAACGCGGTGCATTCGGTGCTGTGCTGCTCCAACAAGGACTTACCGCACCTGAATTCGGCATGGCATCATCAGAGATGGAAGCGCTATCAATTGCGCAGCGCATTGGCTATCCAGTATTGGTCCGACCTAGCTTCGTTCTAGGTGGCCGCGGTATGGAAATTGTCTACGACGACCAAGCACTCGCTGGATTTATTTCTCGCGCAACAGATATAACGCCAGATCATCCTGTGCTTGTTGATAGATTCCTGGATTCGGCAATTGAACTAGATGTTGATGCGCTTTACGATGGGACAGAGCTGCTTCTTGGTGGAATCATGGAACATATCGAGGAGGCAGGTATTCACTCTGGTGACAGTGCTTGTGTCTTACCTGCTATGACCATTAATCAAGGGCAACGCAGCGCTATCCGAGAGGCAACGTTAAAGATTGCCCAAGGTGTAGGTGTCCGAGGTTTGATTAATATCCAATTCGCTATGGCGGAGAATGTACTTTATGTATTGGAAGCGAATCCTCGCGCTTCTCGCACCGTTCCCTTTGTCAGTAAGGCAACTGGCGTTCCAATGGCGAAGGCTGCAGCTCGAATTTCATTGGGTACGACAATTGCAGAGTTGAGAAGCGAAGGGTTGCTTCCAACAACGGGAGATGCGATCGCAAAGGGAATTAGCGTCAAGGAAGCGGTTCTTCCGTGGAACCGCTTTAGACGCGTTGATGGTCGTGGTGTTGATGCCGTATTGGGACCTGAGATGCGATCGACAGGTGAAGTCATGGGTATCGCCGATAATTTCGGTGAGGCCTATGCGAAATCTCAGATCAGCTCTTTTGGTCCATTGCCGAAATCAGGAACGGTCTTTATCTCGCTCGCAGATAAAGATAAGGCATCTGGAGTAGCCCCAGCTCGCGAGTTGATAGCACTCGGATTTAGAGTTTTGACTACCGATGGAACTGCCAAATTCTTCGGTGAGAATGGAATTTCTACCACCGTTGTTCGTAAGAACTCACAAGGCACAGGACCACTTGGCGAAAAAACAATCGTTGAGATGCTTAATGGCGGAGATATCGATTTGGTCATTAACACACCTGTAGGTCGAGGCACTCGCGCTGATGGTTGGGCAATTCGCACCGCATCTGTTCAGAGATCTATTCCGATTATTACTACGACAGCTGGATTCAGCGCTGCAGTTGAAGGAATCAAGGAATTGCAGCGTGGAGATATGGGCGTTACACCAATACAGGAATGGTTGAAGCGCTCATGAGTTCAATCAACCGTAGTGCAGCTCAGCAGATGGCGACCATTCTCTCCAACAAGCGCGTCGGTTCGTATCATCAGATTTTGATTAGCGTTGGTGAATTAGTGAAGAGTTGTCGACCGGGTAATTTTGTCGCTATTTCAGTAGGCGGTGAATCTTCACGCATGGTTTTGCGGAGAGCTTTTGCAATCTCACGAACCACGGATAGCACGCAGTACGGCGGAACAATGGAACTCATTGTTGCTCCTCACGGTTCAGGATCAAAATGGCTCTGTTCCTTACCTGAAGGAACAGATATCGATATTGTCGCTCCACTAGGAACCGCATTCGGAATACCAACCGAGCCAATTAATGCACTTCTCATAGGTGGTGGCTACGGTTCAGCTCCACTCTTTGGTCTGGCGGACGTACTAAAGAACCGTAACTGCAAGGTTGATATGTTGCTTGGCGCTAGCGTCGGGTCAAAAATCTACGCTCCGCTTGAAGGAAAACGTTCTGTCAACTCCCTAAAAATTTACACTGAAGACGGATCTATGGGCGAAAAAGGCAGAGTTACAGAGACTCTTCTTGAGATAGTGAAGAATAGAAATATTGATGTTATCTATTCTTGCGGACCGATGGGCATGTTACGAGCGATTACAGAATTAGTTGCAGAGACCGATGTTATTCACCAATGTGCCGTTGAAGAATCGATGGCATGTGGAATTGGTATTTGCATGACTTGTGTATTGCCAGTGATTGCCGACGATGGCTCAGTTTCAATGTTGCGTTCATGCATTGATGGGCCAGTAATGGATGGTTCTCGAGTTAAGTGGGATCTCGTTGGACAAGTGCCAGAGGTGCAGCAATGAGCATCCCAGTGGATATGTCTACAACGCTAGGAAACGCTTGGTTCCCATCACCAGTTTTCACAGCAAGTGGTTGCGCCAGTAGTGGCAAAGAGCTAGCTCAATTCTTTCCTCTTAACTCGATAGGTGCTGTTGTTACTAAATCAGTTATGAGTAAACCGCGACATGGCCGGCCTACTCCACGCATGGCAGAGACACCATCGGGCATGCTCAATTCGATTGGCTTACAGGGCCCTGGAATTGATGCGTTCCTAGCTAATGATGTTCCATGGCTGCTCGAGCAGAAAGCGCGAGTAGTTGTATCGATTGCTGGAGAAACTATTGAAGAATATTCCACTCTTGCTAGGAAGTTGAGATCTGTCTCTGGGCTGAGTGCAGTAGAAGTCAATATCTCATGTCCCAATGTTGAAAATCGCGGCTTGGTATTTGCTTGCGATCCAGATGCTTCTCGTAGAGTTATTGACGGCGTTCGTAAGACCATTGGGGGAGAGCTACCCATAATTGCAAAGCTCAGCCCTGACGTTACCAATTTGCCCGATATTGCACGAGGCGTTGTTGATGCTGGTGCAGATGCGCTTGCGCTGATTAATACCGTTCTTGGAATGGTGATTAATCTCGACACAATGAAACCCCACCTTGGAGGTAAGACTGGTGGTCTTTCGGGTCCTGCCATCAGACCAGTTGCAGTGAGAGCGATCTATCAAGTTCACGCAGCCCTTCCAACGGTTCCAATTTTGGGAATGGGTGGAGTCGCTTCAGGCCGCGATGCCCTTGAATTGATTCTTGCCGGCGCATCGGGGGTTTCCGTTGGAACTGCTAGCTTTGGAAATCCAACGGCTCTTATAAAGATTCAGAATGAGTTGCGAGAGTTACTTGCAGCACGTGGTTTTGCAACTTTGAAGGATGCAATCGGTTACGCACATAGAGACGAGATGTAATGAAAGCTCCTATTGTACTGGCGGTTGACACTTCAGATTTAGAGACTGCAAAGCGCTGGGTAGAGGCAACTCACGAGAGCGTCTCCGTCTTTAAATTGGGCCTCGAGTTCTTCCTCAACTTCGGTCAAGCGGGAGTAGCTGCTATTCAAGATGTGACTGATTCCGATATTTTCCTCGATTTAAAGCTTCACGATATTCCTCACACTGTTGCTGGTGCGGCAACTGCGATCAAATCTTTAGCTCCACGTTTTCTAACCGTGCATGCATCGGGTGGAAAGGAGATGGTGGCCGCGGCCGTTGACGCGCTCCCCGGCACTTCAATCACGGCAGTGACGATTCTTACTTCGCTATCAGAGGAAGATCTCTTCGAGATTGGATATGCAAATAATGCGTTAGAGAGCGCTGTCGCTCTCGCCAAGCTCTCAGTCAATGCAGGAGCAAAGGCAATCGTTTGCTCCCCATTAGAGATCGCATCTATCAGATCGGCTATAGGTCCAGAGATT
>JACCDJ011190395.1_pt1 | contig 10863 bp, 9 predicted proteins | sample 7444481 | NCBI WGS metagenome assembly JACCDJ01 (sample SAMN15323435, study PRJNA562643) | freshwater metagenome | isolation source: river surface water | place: USA:Blue River Watershed | collected 2017-08-15 | reverse complement strand
AGATGGTTTCGCACTTCGCGTTCCAGTCCCAACCGGCTCGATCACCGACCTAACTTTGGTGTCCGAGAAGCCAGTTACCATCGACGAGATCAAGGCTGCCTACAAGGCTGCCGCTGAGGGACCGATGAAGGGCATCTTGCTTTACACCGAGGACCCAATTGTTTCCTCCGACATCGTTACCGACCCACACTCTTCGATCTTCGATGCAGGCTTGGTTCGCGTAATCGACAACACTGTGAAGCTTTCAAGCTGGTATGACAACGAGTGGGGCTACTCCAACCGCCTCGTTGAGCTAACCGAGCTGGTTGCCTCCAAGCTCTAATGCTGCGCAGTCTGGATAACGCCGGAAATCTAGCCGGCAAGCGAGTAATTCTTCGCTGTGACCTAAACGTCCCGCTAAAAGACGGCGTTATTACCGACGATGGTCGAATCCGTGCATCCCTGCCGACAATCAAGCGATTGATTTCAGCTGGGGCTCGGATTGCGATTTGCTCTCACCTTGGACGCCCAGAGGGAGCTCCAGAAGCCAAGTATTCGCTTGCACCCGTAGCCGCACGCCTTGAGGAACTACTGGGTCAACCAGTCGTGTTCGCTCAAGACACAGTTGGCGCCCAGGCAACTGCAGCCGTCAAGCTGTTGGAAGAGGGCGGGGTTTGCCTACTGGAGAACCTTCGCTTCAACCCAGGCGAGGCCTCCAAGGACGCGGAAGAGAGAACTGCTTTTGCCAAAGAACTGGCTGCCCTTGGCGACGTTTTGGTGTCAGATGGCTTTGGTGTTGTCCACCGAAAGCAGGCCAGCGTTTATGAGCTCACCCAGTTGATTCCAAGTTACGCGGGTGATCTCATTGCTACCGAGCTAGGAGTGCTAAAGCAGCTCACCGAAGCGCCAAAGCGCCCCTACACCGTGGTTTTGGGAGGCTCCAAGGTTTCCGACAAGCTCGGCGTGTTGGGTCACCTACTTCCGAAGGTGAATCGCCTAGTAATTGGTGGTGGCATGGTCTTCACCGTGCTAGCAGCTCTTGGGCACAAGGTCGGCAAGAGTCTGTTGGAGAGCGACCAGATCGATACCGTAAAGACCTTCCTCAAGCAGGCCGAGGAGCTAGGTGTTGAGGTCATTCTGCCAACCGATATTGTTGTGGCCTCGGGATTCTCAATTGATGCGCAATTTGAAACTGTTGCGGCTGCAAGCATCGAAAGCTCCACCTTCGGCTCTAACGGCATGGGGCTAGACATCGGTCCTGAGAGTGCTAGGGCATTTGCTAAAGCCGTTAGCGAGTCAGCAACCGTGTTCTGGAATGGCCCAATGGGCGTCTTCGAGTTCCCAAACTTCGCGAACGGCACCAAAGCTGTTGCTCAAGCGCTTACCGAGGTTCAAGGGCTGGCGGTGGTTGGCGGGGGAGACTCGGCTGCTGCGGTTCGTGCACTCGGTTTTGATGAGGCTGCTTTCGGTCACATCTCGACCGGTGGTGGTGCATCGCTTGAGTATCTCGAAGGAAAAGTTTTGCCTGGACTGGAGGTCCTAAATGACTAAGCGCACTCCGCTAATCGCGGGTAACTGGAAGATGAACCTGGATCACATGCAGGCGATCGCCCTGATTCAGAAGCTCTGCTGGACCCTGAACGATGCCGACCATGATTACCGCGCGGTTGAAGTTGCGGTTTTTCCACCCTTCACTGACCTAAGAAGCGCCCAAACCCTGATCGAGGCTGAGAAGTTTGAAATCTCGCTGGGTGCTCAGGATTTGTCTCGTCATGACTCCGGTGCTTTCACCGGTGAGGTCTCGGGAGCATTTTTGGCAAAGCTGGCATGCAAGTTTGTGCTAATTGGCCACAGCGAACGTCGTCAATATCACGCAGAGAACGATGAGGTGGTGCAGGCTAAGGTGGCAGCCGCCTGGAAGCACGGCCTGGTACCAATCATCTGCGTCGGTGAGACTCTTGAGGAACTAGAAACTCAGGGTCAGAGTGCCGTGCCGGTGGCTCAAACCATCGCTGCGCTCTCCGGACACGACACCCTTGGTGAGTTTGTAATCGCATACGAGCCGGTCTGGGCGATCGGCACCGGCAAGGTCGCCACCCCACAGGAGGCTGAGGAAGTCTCAAAGGCGATTCGAAAGGCAATCACCGAAAACTTTGGTGCTGAGAGTGGTCAGAGCCGCATTCTTTACGGCGGTTCGGTCAAGGCAAACAACGTCGCGGGCTTTTTGGCATCAGGCGAAGTTGATGGTGTGCTGGTGGGCGGAGCCAGCCTGGACGCCGACGAATTTGCGGGCATTTCGCGCTTTCAGAAGCACATAGTTCTATAATTTGACGAGCGTTTTACACGCAAAACCTAAGGAATTCTCATGGCTGTTCTACAAACCGCACTATTGGTGCTGCTGGCTATTACCAGCGTGCTGCTGATCTTGCTTATCTTGCTCCACAAGGGTCGCGGTGGCGGTGTTGCAGACATGTTTGGTGGCGGTATGTCATCGACCATGAACTCCTCGGGTGTGGCAGAGCGTAACCTAAACCGCATCACCATCGTGCTGGGTCTGATCTGGGTGGTTGTAATCATCGTGCTCGGCCTGTTCACCAGATTTGAGTGGGTATAAATTGACCAATTCAGCATCCATTAGAGGTGCTCGCGTTGGTGCTGGTCCAATGGGCGAGCAGGATCGTGGCCACAAGGTAGAGCGCATCGCGAGAGATTTCTACTGCTCAAACAATCACCAATCAACTCAGTTCTTTGCGGCAACCGTAAACGTTGATGACATGCCTTCCGAGATTGACTGCCCTCACTGTGGCTTGCCAGCCGGCTTGGATAAGGCAAACCCGCCTTTGGTTGCAAAGATTGAGCCCTACAAGACTCACCTCGCCTACGTTAAAGAGCGTCGGACTGACGAAGAGGCAGCTGAGATTTTGGACGAGGCACTGCAGGCAATTCGTGAGCGTCGTGAGCGCGCAGCTGCTGCTGCTAAAGCTCGCGGCTAATTTCCTGATCTACATACCAGCGGGTTAGCTCCAGACCCTTGACTTTTGCCGCTGGCAAATCACACTCTGAATCCTTGATAGCGCAGCGCGCCACCTGCGCTTTAGCGCTGCCCGATGCCAAGAAGATCACTGACCGTGCCCGATTTAGCGCTTGATAGCTAAACGAGAGTCTTTGGGCGGGCGGCTTTGGCGATTCATGCTCCGCGACAATCCATCGAATCTGGTGACTGTGACCTGGAAATAGCGATGCGACGTGGCCATCCGGCCCCATGCCTAAGATTACGACATCAAAGGCTGGCAATTGCGAATCAATTGGACCTAATAGTTCGGTAACCGTTTGATTGAAGGCTTCCGCTGCATCAGCTAGCTCGGTCTCCGAGGCTGGGAAGCGATGGAGATCGGAGCTGGCAAGGTCGGGCCACACGCTAAGTCCCTGCCGCTCATTTCGATCCTCATGATCTAAGGCGACAAAGCGCTCATCGCCGAAAAACACCCTTAGCTTAGAAAGGTCGATTGCGAGGGCTTTTAGGTCTGACAAGATCTTGATGCCGAGGGTTCCGCCGGTGAGCACCAATGAGGCCCGGCCGCGCTCATGAATTGCCTGGTTGAGTAGCTCGGCGATGTCTTTGGCAGCCTGAGCGGTTAGCGCTGCATCGGTTTCAAAGGCTAAAACCTCGGTCATCGACCAAAGCCCTTGGTGAGGACCTCGCCAAACACCTCGTCTTCACCCAAAAAGCGCATGTCTTCAACCAGGCAATCCTGGTTCGAGCGACGGGGCAAAAGAACAGATGCGTCCGGGGAACCGGTTTGTTGAATCTCAGCCACCTCGCCATAGCGGATGATCTCAAGTTCACCATCTGCGAAGTGGATGATGACGCCAGCAATGCCTTCGACGTTTTGACCGTTGAGCTTGTGTTCGATTCGAACCACTACACCCAGCCGCAACTGCAGCCACTTGGCCAGCAATTCGGCACTGGGGGACAGGTCTGAGCCGATAACTTCGACGGCGGTGACTTTGCGGTTTAGGTGCTGATCGAACAGTGCTGCTAGCTGTGCTCGCCAGAGCGTGAGGCGGGTCCAAGCCATGTCGCCATCACCGGGTTGGTAGTTTTTGGCAAATTCGGCGAGGAAGGCCGGTGCGTCTGCTTGCTCTGCAGAATCCACGATTCGCCGGGTGGCAATCTTCCCGATCGGGCTAGCCGATGGGTTTGAGTTGCAGGCCGAGGGCCACCAGGCAACTACCGGGGCATCGGGGAGTAGTAGGCCCATGACCAACGACTCTGGGTTATTCGCCGCCGCACCGTGAGCCTTGAGAATTACTACCTCGGAGGCACCGGCATCACCACCGACTCTAATTTCAGCATCTAGGAATGACTTTCCACCCTCTGGCTGATCGTCATCAGCCAGCACGATGATCCTTGATGGATGCATGCGACTGGCACTATTTGCCGCTTTTACCGCTTCTTCGATGTGCGGAAAGTCGGTTTCAATCAGCAGCGTTAGCACACGACCTAGCGCAACCACGCCACCGGAATCCCTAAGCTCCTGGAGCTTTTTCCCGATTTGGCTTGAGGTGGTGTTTGGCATATCGACGATCATGGACGCCTCCAGCTTCTGCCATCACGCTTCAGCATTTGATCCGCTGAGTCCGGACCCCAGCTTCCCGGGGCGTATTGCTCTGGCTGTCCGGATGCCTCCCAGTGCGCAACAATCGGATCGAGAATTTCCCAACTGAGTTCAACTTCGCGCTGTCTCGGGAACAGCGGTGGTTCACCTAGCAGTACGTCCAAGATCAAACGCTCATAGGCCTCCGGGGAGTCCTCGGTGAAAGCGTGTCCGTAGCCAAAATCCATGGTGACATCGCGAACCTGCATTGCAGGCCCTGGCACCTTGGAACCAAAACGCATCGTCACACCCTCGTCCGGCTGCACCCTTATTACCAGCGCGTTTTCGCCGAGAAGCGAAGTTTGGTTTTGGGCGAAAAGCTGCTGAGCCGCGCGCTTGAAGACAATGGCAATCTCGGTAACCCTTCTGCCCAATCGCTTACCGGCTCTCAGGTAGAAAGGGGCACCTTGCCAGCGCGGATTGTTGATGTCCAACCTCATGGCTGCATAGGTCTCGGTTACCGATGCCGGGTTTATGCCGTCTTCTCCCAAAAAGCCCAAGACCTCGGTGCCACCCTGCCAGCCGCCGGCGTATTGACCGCGTGCGGTGTGGATCGACAGATCCTTAGGCAGCACCACCTCAGCTAATACCTGCTCCTTGGCTGCTCTTAGATCTGCGGCATCAAAGGTCTGGGGCTGTTCCATAGCGGTTAGGGCGAGAAGCTGCAGCAGGTGATTCTGAATAACATCGCGCGCCGCACCGATACCGTCGTAGTAGCCAGCACGACCGCCAATACCAATGTCTTCGGCCATCGTGATCTGCACATGGTCGATGTACTTGGAGTTCCAAAGCGGTTCAAACATCTGATTGGCAAACCGCAAAGCCAAAATGTTCTGCACGGTCTCTTTGCCGAGATAGTGATCAATTCGAAATACCGAATCTTCGGGGAAGACTCGCTCAACGACTGCGTTTAGCTCCTTCGCGGTCTCCAAATTCGAGCCAAATGGCTTCTCGATTACAACTCGTCTGAACTGCCCTTCGGCTGCCTGAGTGAGACCGGCGGCCTCCAGCTGGTTTACAACCAGCGGAAAGTCTCGCGGTGGGATCGAGAGGTAGAAGGCGTGATTTCCGGCTGTGCCGCGTTCACGATCCAGCTGATCCACCGTTTCCCTCAGTTGCGCGAACGCCGCTGGATCGTCGTGGCGACCAGAAACGAAACGAATGCCCTTGCTTAGCTGCTGCCAGACGTCCTCGGACCAGGTGGTTCTGGCGTGTGCCTTTACTGCGTCGTAAACGATTTTTTCAAAATCGTCCTCGCTCCAATCGCGTCGGGCAAAACCAACCAACGAGAATGCTGGAGGTAACAAACCGCGATTGGCCAGGTCATAAACAGCCGGCAACAGTTTCTTGCGCGATAGGTCCCCGGTGACTCCAAACATGATCAGTCCGCTTGGGCCAGCGATTTTGTGCATTCTGCGATCAAAGGGATCGCGCAACGGGTTTGTGGTCACGAAGCGATTACCTGCTTTAGGTTCTCTAAATCCGAGAGCACATTGCCCAGCTTCAAGGTAAGCACCGGCAAACCATTGTCCTTGAGCACATTGGCATCACCGGCGGCCTGTGCCTGAATCAAGCCACCAAAACTGAATGGGCGACCCTCGATGGCCAAATCATTCTCAAACTCGCCGGTCAGCTGCAAGAACACTCCCTGCTTAGGGCCACCCTTGTGATACTGGCCAGTTGAGTGCAAAAAGCGCGGACCCCAACCAAAGGTGACCGGGCGACCGGAACGTTTCGCGAGCAAATCACGCAGCTCCTCGAGTTGCGGATAAGCCATACGGTTTAGGTAAGCGTGCACCGAAATATAGCTTGAGTTATCCACTAGACCGAGCAACTGCTCTACAGCCGAGTCCAATGTTCCACCGTTGAGATCAAAGCCATAGCTCTTGACGGAAACACCACGGTCAACAAAATCGACTTCAGCACCGGTGGCAGGGGAGTCCAATAGCGCACGTGCTGCCACCTTGGCGCTCTCGACGTTTGGCTGGTCAAAAGGATTAATGCCCTGCAGGAAGCCAGCAATCACGGTGGCATACTCCCACAGCAGGAATAGCTCCCCAAGGCTGCCAGAAAAGGCTGCATCGGTATTACCCGTCGCCTCAGAGCCAAACCTAATAAGCAACGTGTCTTCAGGCAGCGCCGAAATCTCTGGAGCTTGGGAGTCGATCACGACCGGCAGGATGCCCTTGTCTTCCTTACCGGTTGACTCGGCAACCAATTGCTCAACCCAATCGCCAAAACCAGCGAGCCCATCAGACTCAATCAGGAACTTGTCCCTGTAGCCCGCTCCATTATTTGAGCGAGCCAGCAGCGCACCCAGCTGCAGTGCTGGGTTGTCCACGGAATCAGATCCTAGAGCTGGTGATACCGCAACTGCAGCAGTGAGCAGCGCCGTGATATCTGCTCCGGCGAGGCCAGATGGCACCAATCCAAATGCGGTCAGGGCACTGTAACGTCCGCCAACATTTGGGTCAGCATTGAATACCCGGTAACCCGCTTCTCGGCTTGCTTTATCCAGCGGAGAGCCTGGATCGGTGACGATCACAATACGCTCGGTTGGGTTGATGCCGGCTGCCCTAAATGCAGTCTCAAAGGCACGCTTTTGCGAATCGGTCTCAACGGTAGATCCCGACTTGGACGAAACCACAACCGCAGTCCTGTCAAGGTCAATCAGGGCCGCGGCAACCTGATCTGGAGCGGTGGAATCAAGCACCACCAAGTCAACCTTGGCATTCTTGGTGATTACCTCTGGAGCAAGCGATGAGCCACCCATGCCACAAAGCACAAACCTGTTGATGCCCTGCGATGCAAACTCATCGCGCAGGGCAAAAATGCTCGGTAGTAGTGCCTGAGAGTCCTGAGCGCTGGTAATCCAGCCCAAACGGATCGATGCTTCGGGTTGAGCCTCCGCACCCCATAGTGAATCCTCTTTGGAAGCGATCCGTGAGGCAATTCGAGCCGAAATTAATTCCGCTACGACATCCTTGAGCGCAACTTGGTTCGAGCTCGAAAGCACTAACTTCACTTGGCGGCCTCCAGAGCGCTTGCTACCGACTCGACCAATTCGTTCCAAGAGATGATGAACTTCTCGACGCCCTCTTCTTCGAGCAGGTTGGTCACCTCAACAATGTCAACCCCAGCGCCGGAGAGCTCAGCCATAAACGCTTTTGCCGCTGGGATGTTGTCGGTGATGGAGTCCTGGGGAACAACACCGTGGTCAGCGGTTGCCATCATGGTCTTCTCCGGCATGGTGTTGACCAGGTTCTTCGCGATCAGCTCGGTGACATAGAGGGTGTCAGGAAGGGCTGGGTCTTTGACACCGGTTGATGCCATCAGCGGACGCTGATAGCGCGCTCCGGCGGCTTCCAGCTCCCGCCACTCATCGCTGGAGATTCGCTCTAGGAAAGCGGCATATGCCAATCGGGCATTTGCCAGCGCGGCCTTGCTCTTTAGCTCTGGCTTCCCGAGCGCAATCAAGCGCTTATCAACCTCGGTGTCGACTCGTGATACGAAGAACGATGCCACCGAGTGGATCTTGCCCAGGTCCTTGCCGTTGGCCTTGGCCTGGCGAAGCCCCTCAAAGTAAGCGTCCATTACCTCGTGGTAGCGCTCCACCGAGAAAATCAGGGTGACATTCACGCTGATTCCAGCCGCTGTCACAGCGGTGATTGCCGGGAGTCCTGCCTTGGTTGCTGGAATCTTGATCATCACGTTCTCGCGATCAACCAGCTGGTAAAGCTCAAGAGCTTGAGCGATGGTTGCCTCGGTGTCAAAGGCAAGGCCAGGCTCGACCTCAATTGAAACGCGTCCGTCAACACCGTTTGAGCTGTCGTAGATGCCGCGGAAGATGTCGCAGGCAGCGGCCACGTCAGTAGAGGTGATGTTCACGATTGCCTGCAGCGCATCGCTGCCCTTGGCAGCCTCGGCAGCGAGTGCCTTGGAGTAGAAGGGGTCCTTCAATGCCGCGGCAAAAATGCTTGGGTTGGTGGTAACGCCGCGCACGCTGTAGTTCTCAATCAGGTGCTTTAGGTTTCCAGATTCGATGCGTTCGCGCGAAAGGTCATCAAGCCAAACGGAAACACCGTTGGCGGTTGCGGTTGCAAGTGGATTGGTCATAAGTGCTCCTAGCGGGCATTCTTTGCGGCAGCAACGACTGCCTCGGTGGTAATTCCAAATTCGCGGTAGAGCGTTGCGTAGTCCGCAGAAGCTCCGTAGTGATCGATACCAATGCTTGCGCCTTGGTCTCCAACGTATTTTCTCCAGCCCATAGTCAGACCGGCCTCGATAGAGACGCGAGCCCTAACAGACTTAGGCAAAACACTTTCGCGGTAGTCCTCAGATTGCTCCTCAAACCACTCCAGGCAAGGGGCAGAAACCACTCGAGTGGCGATGCCCTGAGCTTCGAGCTCGGATCTGGCCTCGACTGCGAACTGCACCTCGCTACCGGTTGCAATCAGGATCACCTCTGGCTGGCCGCCGGATGCCTCCTGAAGCACGTATGCACCCTTCGCTACATTCTCAGCACCAGCGGCGGCGTCTCGCTGCAGCACAGGAAGGTTCTGGCGAGTCAAAATGATTCCGGCCGGCGCGTTCTTGCGCTTGAGAATCTCAAGCCAGGCGTAGGAGGTCTCATTCGCATCAGCTGGACGAACCACTGCCAGGTTTGGAATGGCACGAAGTGCAGTCAGGTGCTCGATCGGCTGGTGGGTTGGGCCATCTTCTCCCAGTGCCACAGAATCGTGGGTCCACACGTAGGTGGCCGGGATTCCCATCAGGGCAGCCAGTCGAACAGCAGGTCGCATGTAGTCCGAGAACACCAGGAAGGTGCCGCCGAAGACTCGAGTGTGACCGGAGAGCGTGATTCCGTTGAGAATCGCACCCATGGCGTGCTCACGAACACCAAAGTGCAAAATTCGTCCAGCCTTGGTCGGAGTCCAGTGCGCTACCTGCCACTTTTCCGGCACGAAAGAGCCGCCACCCTCGATGGTGGTGTTGTTGGACTCTGCCAGGTCAGCCGAACCACCCCAAAGCTCAGGCATTACCTTTGCGATGGCGTTAATTACTTTGCCGCTTGCCGCGCGAGTTGCGATTTCGGTGCCGGCTTCAAATACCGGCAGTGCAGCCTCGAGATCAACCGGCAGGTCACCAGCAATCAAACGCTCTAGCAGCTCAGCCTTGGCTGGATTCTGTGACTTCCAGGCGGCAAATTTCTGCTCCCATTCGCTTCTTACGACCGCAGAGCGGGTGAAGAGCGATCTAGTGTGCTCGATTACCTCTTCAGAGACTTCAAAGCTCTGCTCTGGGTCGAAACCGAGGGCCTGCTTTAGACCTGCAAGCTCCTCGCCGCCAAGCTTGGAGCCATGGATCTTTCCGGTGTTCTGCTTGCTTGGGGAAGGCCATCCGATGATGGTGCGAAGGGTAATGAGAGTTGGCTGATCGGTGTTGGCCTTGGCCTGCTCGATTGCTTCGTAGAGTGCGGCCACGTCCTCGTGGTAGTTGCCGTTCTTCCTCCAGTCGACCTCTAGGGTCTGCCAGCCGTAGGCGCGGTAGCGAGCCGCGACTTCCTCGGTGAAGGAAATGTCAGTGTCATCCTCAATGGAAATTTGGTTTGCGTCGTAAATCACGATCAGATTGCCAAGGCCCTGGTGTCCGGCGATTGAGGCGGACTCTGCGGACACGCCTTCCTGAACGTCGCCGTCACCGGCAATCACGTAAACAAAGTGATCAAACACCGATTCGCCAGCTTTGGCAGTTGGGTCAAATAGCTCGCGCTCAAAACGGGCCGACATCGCAAAGCCGGTGGCCGATGCCAAGCCCTGGCCCAACGGGCCAGTAGTGATTTCGACACCTGCGGTGTGTCCAAATTCTGGGTGACCAGGGGTCTTCGAGCCCCAGGTGCGAAGTGCCTTGATGTCATCTAGCTCGAGGCCAAATCCACCTAGGTACAGCTGGTTGTAGATGGTGAGCGAGGAGTGGCCAGCAGAGAGGATAAAGCGGTCGCGACCGATCCAGCGGTCATCTTTTGGATCGTGGCGCATGACCTTCTGAAATAGCAGGTATGCGGCTGGGGCCAGCGAGATTGCAGTTCCGGGGTGGCCATTGCCAACCTTCTCCACTGCATCGGCAGCCAATACTTTGGCGGTCTTTACCGCCAGGTCATCAATCTTGTTCCATTCCAACATGTGGTTAGCCCAATTCTTCAGATTTTCAATAAGGGGATTGACGT
>JACCDJ011507178.1_pt1 | contig 10864 bp, 10 predicted proteins | sample 7444481 | NCBI WGS metagenome assembly JACCDJ01 (sample SAMN15323435, study PRJNA562643) | freshwater metagenome | isolation source: river surface water | place: USA:Blue River Watershed | collected 2017-08-15 | reverse complement strand
TAGCAGCCTTGCGCTTTGGAGCAGCCTTCTTAGCTGCTGTCTTCTTAGCTGCTGGCTTGCGCTTTGCAACCTTCTTAGCAGCTGGCTTTGCAGCAGCCTTCTTGCGGCGCTTTGGAGCAGCCTTCTTTGCAGCAGGAGCTCCAACAGCAGCCTTCTTGCGGCGCTTTGGAGCAGCCTTCTTTGCAGCAGCTGGCTTTGCAGCAGCCTTCTTGCGCTTTGGAGCAGCCTTCTTAGCAGCAGCCATAGTTTTTATCTCCTAATTGGAAGGGTTCGGATCCGTCACCCAAACCTGTTTCGTGGATAAGTGTGACGGATATTAAAAAAAAATGCCACTACATAGTGAGAAAAATCCGAGTGCGTGTCGCTAATTATTTTTTTCTCATTTTCATGCATTTAATAAAAATCGAGAACTTTTTTCTCTCCAGTAGAAGTCGAGATTTCGACTTCGGGGCAGAAAATTCGCTATTTCTCTAGATTTTTCCGATTTTCTCGCTCTGCAACGGCATATTTATTGGTTTCTGCGTCATATTTGCGGAAATCGGGCATCAAAATCGCCAAAATAGCGACAACAATGATGCATACAACCCCTCCGGAAGTTACTGAGAAGGAGAGGGAAGTAGTAGCTGCCATCGTTGCAGCTCTCATCTGCCCTGCAAGTGGACCGACGGAATAGGAGAGAAGCTCAATTCCTGCCAGGCGTCCACGGAGGTTGTCAGGAATAGTCTGATTCCAAATCACACTTCGGAAGAGGGCACTGACTTGATCGGATGCTCCAGCTACTGCCAGGCAGAGAAGGACGAAGAAGAGAGAGTGCGTCAGGCCAGAGAGTGCAATAGCGCCTCCCCAGCCGATTGCTGCCCAGATAATTGCTCGACCGTGGAACCGATAATTTTTTGTCCACCCACTTGTCAGGGTCACCACGATTGAACCTGTTATTCCCGCCGCATAGAAAAGCCCCAAGGCCCACGGAGCTCCTAGAAGATCTGCCCAGAATGGAAAGAGTGCATTCGGCATTGCAAAGAACATTGCAGCAAGATCTACAACATAGGTTGCGAGGAGATCTTGGCGACTACATGCATATCTCACACCCTCCCATAACGCAGCCAGAGATGGCTTTTCGGCCTCATTGGATGGTGGGATATTTCTTACCCGCGCAAGGAAAACAAGTGAGATTAAGTAGGTGACGATATCGAATATGTATCCAGCGCTAATGGAGAATGTAGAAAAAATAATTCCACCCAGAGTGGGTCCGATAATAAAACCGAATTGCCATCTCAAAGTAAGCAGGTTGCTAGCACTGGGAAGATCTTCATGGCTGACGAGTCTGGGCAAGATGGCACCCATCGAAGGTCGCTGCAATCCATCGACTACTGCAAAGAGGGCTGCCGCCACATAGATGGCGATGACAGATGGGTTGGCTAGCAAAGAGTTGCCCAATAGGGCGAAGACGATCAGCAAGGCTCCAGCCTCTGTCGCCCAGATCATCTTCTTGCGATCGACGGTATCTGCCAAAACTCCGCCATAGAGGCCGAAGATGATGAGGGGAGTAATCGCAATAACGCCCAGCAAGCCGACAGCAAGGTAGGAGTCGGTGATTTCTTTGAGCTGGAATGGCAGAGCCACATAAGTGATCATCGAGCCCAGATAGGAGACAAGCCCTGCAGTCCAGAGATTTCTAAAGTCTGGGTACTTCTTGAGCGGGGAGAGGTCGATTGTGAAGTTCGAGAGCTTGCGAGCCATACAGGGATACTAGTTACTCAAGAAGAGATAGCAAGGCTTTAGTGAAATGTCTGCGCTTCTGACGGAAATTGGCCAGTGCGAACCTCATCTGCAAACTCCTTCGTTGCATCAAGAAGTTCTTGGCGAAGATTGCGATATGCCTTGGCAAGCTTGGGCGGCTTTGCCGTCAGTCCTGCCATATCTGTCCAGACAAGGACTTGGGCATCAGTTCCATTGCCTGCCCCAATACCAATGGTGGGAATAGACAGAGCTGCAGTGATGGTGCGAGCGAGTTCATCTGGCACAAGCTCTAAAACAATTGCAAAGGCGCCAGCTGCTTCAAGGGCGAGAGCTGCAGCAACCATCACATCTCCATCGCTTCTGCCCTGCACTCGATATCCACCTAATTGGTGAAGTGATTGAGGAGTCAGGCCTAAGTGGCCCATGACTGGAATCCCAGATGTGGTGAGCTTTTTAATCGTTTCGATGTGGGCACCTTCAAGTTTGACTGCCATCGCTCCAGCTTCTTTAAAGAAGCGAGTAGATGTTGCAAGGGCTTGTTCAGGAGAGCTTTCATAGGATCCAAAGGGAAGGTCTGCAACCACCATGGCACGATGTGATGATCGCACCACCGCACGAGTCAGAGGGATTAACTCATCTACTGTGACAGGGATGGTGTTCTCTTCACCTAAGAAGTTATTGCCTGCACTATCGCCCACAAGCAGAACTGGGATGCCAGCCTCATCGAAGATGGATGCAGTCATCTGCTCATAGCTGGTGAGCATCGCCCACTTCTCACCGCGCTCTTTGGCGGCCTTAAGGTCCATGATGGTGACGCGACGGTGCGAGGCCCCGCCATACAGGGTCGTTGATGACATATTTCTTCTCCAGACTCGAAGCCGCAAAGGGTCCCCGGTGCAAGAAGAAACGATACTCCCGTACTCTTGAACTATGAAGTTGAGAGTGGCGATGGCTCAGGTCAATCCGAGCGTCGGAGACCTTTCAGGCAATGCTGCCCTCATACTCGCTCATGCTGAGATGGCCGCCAAAGGTGGAGCACAGATAGCTCTCTTTCCTGAGATGGTGCTGACTGGCTATCCAGTGGAAGATCTCGCTCTTCGTACCTCATTTCAAGAGGCAAGTCGTAAGGCGATAGAGGTCTTGGCACAATCGATGCCAGCAGAACTGACGAGCATTGTCGGATACCTGGACTGCGTTGATGGATCTCCAGCCAATCGAGTAGCTGTGATTTCAGGCGGAAAGATTCAAGCTCGATATACCAAGTGCCACCTACCTAACTACGGTGTCTTTGATGAGTATCGCAATTTTGTTCCAGGAGATCAGAGCCTTGTAGTTCGTATCCATGGGGTCGATGTGGGAGTTCTTATCTGTGAAGATCTCTGGATAGATGGCGGAGCAACAGCAACTCTTGCTGCTCGCACACCAGGTCTAGTTCTTGTTCCCAATGGATCTCCCTATGAGCGCAATAAAGATGATGTGCGTTTAGCTCTCGTGCAGAAGCGTTCACAAGAACTTGCTTCCCCACTTGTGTATGTGAATATGACAGGTGGGCAAGATGATCTCGTCTTTGACGGAGACAGTATCGCAGTTGATAAGAATGGCTCGGTCATTGCGCGAGCTCCTCAATTTGAAGACGGCATGCTCCTGGTCGATGTTGAATGTGCTGAGAGAACGAGCACTCCAGATGTGGTGATTTCACAGGAAGAAACAGAACTGACTGGAGTAATGGCACCAGGAATTGCTCCTCGACTATCTGATGAAGAAGAGATGTGGAGCGCAATAGTTGTGGGCATCCGTGACTATGTCGGAAAGAATGGTTTTGAAAAGGTTTTGATTGGCCTATCAGGTGGCATTGATTCAGCTCTCGTTGCTGCGCTCGCAGTTGATGCTCTAGGTCCAGATCGAGTCCACGGTGTTGCCATGCCTAGCAAGTACTCATCCCTTCACTCCATTGAAGATGCAGAAGCACTCGCGGCTAACACAGGTTTAGGACTTCGTACAGTTCGAATTGAAACAATGGTCGATGCCTATATGAATGAGATGGCGTTGACAGGGCTTGCTGAAGAGAATCTACAAGCTCGCGTGCGAGGAACAACTTTGATGGCAATTTCCAACCAAGAAAATATGTTGGTTCTTGCCACAGGAAATAAGTCAGAGCTTGCCTGTGGCTACTCCACACTCTACGGAGATGCTGTCGGCGGATATGCCCCTATTAAAGATATTTATAAGGTCGATGTGTGGGCACTTTCACGCTGGCGCAATGAGGCAGCGATTGCTGCAGGCGAAGTTCCACCTATCCCACAGCGCTCTATCGATAAGGAGCCAAGTGCTGAACTTCGACCTGACCAGAAGGATTCTGACTCCCTCCCTGAGTATGAAGTGCTCGATGAAGTACTCAGAAATTATGTAGATGAAGATCGCGGCCACGATGCTCTAGTTGCCATGGGTTTTGACCCTGCACTTGTGAAGCAAGTCATCGCCATGGTTGATAAGGCTGAATATAAGAGGCGCCAATATCCACCTGGAACAAAGGTCTCCAAGCGTGCCTTTGGTAAGGATCGCCGCTTGCCTATGACCTCGCTCTGGCGTGAACTCTAGAAATTTGTAACACAGGCGAAACATCGCCTTGGCAAGATATTGCCATGTCCTCAGAGAATATGAGCAAGCAGCAAGAGTTCGTCCTTCGTACAATCGAAGAGCGGGATATTCGATTTATCCGCCTTTGGTTTACCGATGTGCTTGGCACATTGAAATCAGTTGCGATTGCACCAGCAGAACTTGAAGGTGCATTTGAAGAAGGCATCGGCTTTGACGGATCTGCGATTGAAGGATTTGCACGCCAATTTGAATCAGATATGTTGGCAAAGCCAGATCCTGCAACCTTCTCAATACTTCCTTGGCGAACAGAAGCTCCAGGTGCTGCTCGCATGTTCTGTGACATCACACTTCCTAATGGTGAGCCTTCACCTGCTGACCCTCGCAATGTTCTTCGTCGAACACTCGCAAAAGCAGCTGAGATGGGTTACACCTGCTACACCCACCCAGAGATCGAGTTCTTCCTCTTTAAATCACAACCAGAGAAGGGAACTCCTCCTGTTCCTGTTGATCAAGGTGGCTACTTTGATCACACACCAGCGGTTGTGGGCCATGACTTCCGCCGTCAGGCAATTACTCTCCTTGAGGCAATGGGAGTCTCTGTTGAATTTAGCCACCATGAAGGTGCACCTGGCCAGCAGGAGATTGATCTTCGGTATGCAGATGCGCTCAGCACTGCAGATAACATCATGACATTTCGCCATGTGATTAAAGAGGTTGCACTAGAACAAGGCTTCTACGCATCCTTTATGCCAAAACCATTTACTGATCATCCAGGATCTGGCATGCACACCCATGTCTCTCTATTTGAAGGGGAGAAGAATGCATTCTTTGATCCAAGCGCAGAGCTCAACCTCTCAGAGGTGGGACGCCAATTCGTCGCAGGTATTTTGAAACATGCTTCAGAGATCACCGCTGTCACCAATCAGTGGGTCAACTCCTATAAGCGACTTCAGGGTGGAGGAGAGGCGCCAGCGCTGATTAACTGGGGCCATAATGATCGCGGAGCACTCGTGCGTATTCCTATGTATAAACCAAATAAAGAGAACTCCACACGCATTGAGTTCCGCTCTCCAGATTCTGCCTGCAACCCATATCTTGCATTTGCAGTCATGATTGCAGCAGGTTTGAAGGGAATAGAATGCAAGTACCTTCTTGAACCATCCTCTGATTCAGCGCAGCTTCCTGCAAATCTTGAAGAGGCGATTGCAATTATGGAAACAAGTGATCTCGTGAGAGAAACTCTCGGTGAGCATGTCTTTGAATATGTCCTGCGAAATAAACGAGCTGAATGGCTTGATTATCGCCGCCAAGTGAGCCAATTTGAATTGGATAGATATTTGCCCGTCCTCTAATCAATGGCCTCAGATATTCTCATCCCATGGCACACCTTCGAATCATTGGTGATCGGGTAAAACTCGAACTTTCCTTCTGGGAATCTCTAGGAGCGTTTCATTCATCTCCTGAGGTAGGCATTGAAGATGTCAGCTCTATTCAGGTTGTAGAAAATCCTTGGACAAACCAAGTGCTCAAAGGCGTGAGAGCCCCTGGCACTGGCTTTCCATTTCTCGTACTTCTGGGAACGATGAGATATGTGAAGGGTAAAGATTTTTGCGCCTTTTATAAACGGCGTCCATGTGCTGTGCTCTCGCTCTCTCAAGGACCTTTCAAGCGTTGGATTGTAGAAATTAAGGATATGAATGAGATTGATGCACTGAAGAAAGTCATCAATCCATGAGTTTAAAAATTGAGATGCGTGAGCTCATCTTTGAGGATGAGAAAGATGCTGCTCGAATTCATCAGGTGATGAAGGAGAAAGATGGATTCACTTTTCTCTTAAGCGACTATATTCAAGGTGAAGATTTCGCTGGATACCTTCCACGAGTAGCAGCCTACAAAGATCCAAATACAGTCCCTGAAGGCAAGGTTGTTTCCACTTTTCTTGTCGCAGTCATTGAAGGCAAGATTGCTGGGCGCCTTTCCATCCGTCACACCCTCAATGAATTCCTTGCAACAACAGGTGGCCATATTGGCTATGGAGTTGCCCCTGAATTTCGCGGACAAGGTGTTGCCACATATATGTTGCGATATGGCATTGAGTTCTTGAAAGACCTTGGTAACGAACGGGTATTCATCTCCTGCCTTACAGACAATGACCACTCTCGGCGCACCATCGAAAAGTGCGGGGGAGAGTTTGCGGCTATTGTGACCGATCCCGTCAACGGCAAGGATTACCGCACATATTGGATCCCGACTGGCCTGTAGTTGGGAGCGAAAAGTACTCAATCCTCTTGTAGCGTGTGGGTATGAGTAAAGAAGTCACCACCCAGAAGTTGCGTCGTTCCAATCTCATCGCAGGTGTACTCCACCTGGCTCAGATGGCTCTTGTCTTAGCTCTTGCCAATGACTTCACCCTTCCGATTGTTGCTCGCTATATGGCAGGACCTCCAGGATCTACCTTCACAGATCCCATCGTTCTCCTGAATGCCCCAATAGGAATCACTGTCGCAATCTTTTTAGGGCTCTCTGCCTTCTTCCATTTTCTCGTTGCATCACCGCAATTCTTCCCACGCTATGCAGCGGGAATTCAATCTCAACGCAACTTCTTCCGCTGGGTTGAGTACTCCATTAGCTCTTCCGTAATGATCGTCCTTATCGCCCTCATCACAGGCGTTTCCGATGTGACGGCAATCGTTGCTCTCTTTGGCGTTAACGCTTCTATGATCTTATTTGGATGGCTCCAGGAGAAGTATGAAAACCCTGGAACAGGTGGATGGCTTCCATTTATCTTTGGGTGTATTGCTGGAATTGTTCCTTGGCTTGGAATTCTCTTCTATGTCTTGAGTATCGGTGGTCCATCAGATACTGCAGCGCCTGCATTTGTCTATGGAATTGTGATCTCACTCTTTGCCCTCTTCAACTCATTTGCACTCGTGCAGTGGCTTCAATACAAGAAGGTGGGAAAGTGGAGCGATTACATCAGAGGAGAGAAGACCTACATCACTCTCTCATTGGTGGCTAAATCAGCTCTTGCCTGGCAGATTTTTGCATCGACCCTTGTTCCCTAATGGTTGATCGCCGTCGAGGTTAACTCTGCCACCGCTCGAATAGAGCGTGCCATCTGCTCGAGAGCTTTGATTGCGCACCTTCCATCCTGCAACTCTGTACTCTTCAGGAAGAGACGGGTCTACTTTATTGACTCGGAGATAAATCCTTCCACTTCTCTTTAAGTAGTCGGCAACTAGCGTTCCTACGAAGGGCAAGCGATCAGATTTCAGAACTAAAGCACTTATTCCGTGGAGAGTAGTTTCTACCCTGTATTCGCCGGGAATATCGCGAACGAAGCCGTAAGGGATAGAAGCTAAAGCCTCAGCACTTGAGTGGCGCAAATTGTGTAGTTTCACCGCTTCTCCCATTTGTGAGTTGATGCTTAGACCTAATAGTGTATTTTGCAAGCGGTGTACCTTTCTTCCAAATACATTTCATGGAGATACTGATAGTAACCAGACCCACGGCCTTTCTAGATACAGTCTTTTCTTCAATGATTCCTCCGTACTCGCGAACCAGGGTTGATGAGACAAGGACTCCTTGTCCTGGGCAAACTGTCCGAGCTACGACATTAACTCTCCCTGGAGCATGGCCCGAAAGGTGAGGTTTATCTGATCGCCCATAGCACTCGTTAGGAAATGTGATTCGATCCTTGATATCTGTGTAAACAGGCGGTTCGCCATATGCGGCGAATCTGGCTTGCAAGCAATCCTAAAGTGAGAGTAATTGTGAAAATCTTCTTTATTCGAAATCCTTCCTTGTGAGATTCGGAGAAAGATTTCACTGAGAAATGAACAATGGAATCAGGTATCCCCTGAGAAATAGAAGGGATTGGCATCTTCCCCCCTTCAGGCTAGGATTGCACCACTATGAAGCTCCGCGGACTCCTCCTTATCCGCCGTAGCGAGGCCTAAGAGTCGGTCTCCTCGCTGCGGAGTTTGGTGTTGCCGACACAAACCAGCAGCCAAACTACCTAGGAGCAGAAGAATGAATTTCCCCCAGCAAACACCATCGAAGATGCCTGTGCATCGCTACTCATCATTTATTCCTGTTGAGCTTTCAGATCGCACATGGCCAGATAAAAAGATAACTCGCGCACCTCAGTGGTCTTCTGTTGATCTTCGTGATGGCAATCAAGCACTTATTGACCCCATGGATACTCCTCGCAAGCTAGCGATGTTTAAGCTCCTTGTTGCGATGGGCTATAAAGAGATTGAGGTGGGTTTTCCATCTGCTTCCCAGACAGATTTTGATTTTGTCCGCAAGATTATCGATGAAGGTTTGATTCCAGATGATGTCATCATCCAGGTTCTCACCCAAGCACGCGAACCGCTTATTCGCCGCACCTATGAGGCAATCGCAGGCTCTAAGCAGGCAATCATCCACCTCTATAACTCCACTTCAACACTTCAGCGCCGTGTTGTCTTTGGTCTGGATAAAGAGGGCATTAAAAAGATTGCAACAGATGGTGCTCAACTCTGCCTTGATTTAATGGCAACAGTTCCTGAGACAAAGATTTCATTTGAGTACTCACCAGAGTCCTACACAGGAACTGAACTTGAGTTCGCTGTTGAGGTCTGTAATGCAGTCAACGATATTTGGAAGCCAACACCACAGTGGAAGACCATTATGAATCTTCCTGCGACAGTGGAAATGGCAACTCCTAATGTCTATGCAGATTCCATTGAGTGGATGTGTCGAAACCTCAACAATCGCGACTCAGTAATCGTCTCACTCCATCCTCATAACGATCGTGGTACTGGAGTTGCAGCTGCAGAACTTGGTTATCTTGCAGGTGCAGATCGCATTGAAGGCACTCTCTTTGGTAATGGTGAGCGCACAGGAAATGTCTGCCTTGTCACTCTCGGTATGAACCTTGTGGCTCACGGCGTTGATCCTCACATTGACTTCAGCGATATCGATGAAATTCGCAGAACTGTGGAATATGCCAATCAATTGAAGGTGCCTGAGCGCCATCCTTATGGAGGAGATCTCGTCTTCACAGCATTTTCAGGTTCACACCAAGATGCTATTAAGAAGGGCTTTGAGCACTTAGAGCGAGATGCTAAAGCTGCAGGTGTGGAGGTTGATCAACACACATGGGCAGTTCCATATCTTTCTATCGATCCCAAAGATATTGGTCGCTCATATGAGGCAGTAATTCGCGTGAACTCACAATCTGGAAAGGGTGGCGTTGCATACCTTCTCAAGACTGAGCATCACTTAGACCTTCCTCGTCGTCAGCAGATTGAATTCTCCAAGATCGTTCAGCAGAAGACAGATCATGAAGGTGGCGAAGTCACTGCAGATCAGCTCTGGGAAATCTTTGAAGACGAATACCTTCCAACAGATTCTGCTCCATGGGGTCGATTCCGTTTAAAGGGACTTTCTCAAAAATCTGAGATGAATCAAGATGTGCAATTGACCGTTCAGATCACAGATCGCGGTGAACCAGTTGAGCTTGCAGGTGTTGGAAATGGTCCAATCGCGGCTTTCTGCAACATTCTCACCAACTATGGCGTTGATGTTCGAGTTCTGGATTTCCACGAGCACGCGCTCTCAGCAGGTGGAGATGCTTCCGCTGCCGCATATCTAGAGTGTGCTATTGGGGGAGAAGTCTTCTGGGGCGTTGGAATTGACCCAAATACGACTACTGCCTCACTCAAGGCGGTCGTGTCTGCAATCAATCGCGCTATTCGCTAACTACCCTTAGCGCCGTGAGCGCCTTATATCGAGATGAAGCAATCATCTTGCGTACCCAGAAACTGGGAGAGGCAGATCGCATCATCACCATGCTCACCAAAGAGCATGGTCGAGTCAGAGGCGTTGCTAAAGGTGTTCGCCGAACTATGTCTAAGTTCGGTGCCCGATTAGAACCTGGAAGCCATGTAGATATTCAGCTTCACACGGGTCGCACCTTCGACACCATCACTCAGGTGGAAGCGATTATGAATTATGGCGAGGCTATCTCTGATGATTATCAGCGGTGGACAATCGCACACGCAATTCTTGAAACAGCAGAGCGCTTCTCACCTCACGAGCAAGAGCCTGCCCCGCAAGAGTTTGCTCTTGTTGTGGGTGGAATGAGAGCTCTCGCTGAGAATAGATATGACTCATCCTTAATTCTTGATGCATTCCTTTTGAGATCGCTCTCCATAGGCGGATATGCACCATCACTATCTACATGTTCTCGATGTGAAAAAGCTGGGCCACATCGTTACTTCTCACTCGTTGGTGGTGGCTCAGTCTGCGCTGATTGCCGCCCTTCAGCTTCTGCTACTCCCGCACCTGAAACTCTTTCTCTCATGGAAGCGCTCCTGACATCCGACTGGGAGAGTGCAACGGCAAGTGAACTTCGCCATCGCAGAGAGGCTAGCGGTCTGATTGCTGCCTATCTACAATGGCACCTTGAGCGCGGGCTACGCAGTTTGCCGATGGTGGAGAGAGCATGAGTAAGAAGATCGAAATCCCACACCACATC
>JACCDJ010259417.1_pt1 | contig 10866 bp, 12 predicted proteins | sample 7444481 | NCBI WGS metagenome assembly JACCDJ01 (sample SAMN15323435, study PRJNA562643) | freshwater metagenome | isolation source: river surface water | place: USA:Blue River Watershed | collected 2017-08-15 | reverse complement strand
GATGAGCACAATGAATGAATCACTCTCGACCGGTAATTTTTATGATTGGGTGTGCGGTAGCTATTCTTGACCTAAGACTAGAGAAAGCGCAAGCGGTTGAGGGCGAGCTCAGAGCTGAGGGTTTCGGTAACGTCATGGCGATGGGGATCGATGTTGCAAAAAAAGATCAGCATATAGCTGCGCTTGAGGCTATCGTTGCCAAGTTTGGCAAGGTTGATGTTCTGGTTAATGGTGCCGGAACAAACGGACCCACACCATTTTTGGAGTTGTCGCTTGACGAATGGTATTCCATACTAGACTCGCAACTCACCGGCACGTTTCTTGGGTGTCAAGTGTTTGGTGGCTACATGGTGCAGCGCGGAAGTGGATCCATTATCAACATCTCGTCGGCCTCGGCCGGGCCGCCGCTGTCAAAGGCGTTCACTTATTCAGTGGCTAAAGCAGGCATTCTTAATTTGACGCAAAACCTAGGCCGAGAGTGGGGAACTAAAGGTGTCCGCGTTAACGCGCTGCGGCCCGGTTTTCTTCCAACTGAATGGAACCGTAAGAATTTTATTACACCCGAGCGAGAGGCTGCCATTTTGGGCCATACGCCGATGGCCAGGTTTGGAGTGCCCAGTGAACTTCTGGGTGCCACATTGTGGTTGGCTTCAGAGGCGGCAAGTTTTGTCACGGGTGCTGAAATTGCTGTTGATGGCGGATTCTCCTGTATGACTATTTAATTTGCTGATATTCAAACACAAAATGAACAAAAAAACAGTTGTTATAACGGGAGGCAATCGCGGTATAGGCCTTTGCATTACAGAGGCCTTCGTGGATGCGGGCTATGCGGTTTTCGTGGGAGCGCGTCAAGAGGCGGGTTTGATAAAGCGCTTTGAAGGTTTAGTCAATTTTGTGTCCACGGACGTTCGGAGCGAAGCCGCACTTCGAGACTTAGCCAAATCAGCGGTTGATACAACGGGGCGTCTTGACGTATGGGTTAACAATGCAGGGTACTCGGAATGGCGACCCATTGAAGAGATTGATGAGGTCTTTTTGGATGACATCCTCGCCACGAATCTGAAAGGGGCTTTCTGGGGATGCAAGGCCTCGGTGTCGGTAATGCGCGAGGGTGGAAGCATCATCAACATCTCCAGTATTGCCGGTAAGCGTGGTAGTGCGAACAATTCGGCTTATGTTGCGACTAAGTTTGCAATGAATGGATTGACCCAATCGCTCGCCAAAGAGCTCGGGCCACGCGGAATACGGGTTAACGGTGTGTGCCCAGTTCTTGTTCCAACAGAAGGGCTTTTATCTGCGCTTCAAAGTCTTCATAGCCCAGCTAAGGGCGATGGCCATGGTTTTATTGCAAAGTTTGCTGCAGACAATGCAGCACTCAAGCGTATGCCGACTGGGGCTGAAGTGGCATCAATGTGCTTGTTCTTGGCGTCGGATGCCGCATCGGCTATCTCTGCTCAGAACATCAATGTCGACTGTGGCGTATTCCCTCAGTGATTGGAGGAGGCCCATGAAAATAGTTGCAGTAATACCAGCACACATGGCCTCTGTCCGGTTTCCGGCCAAAATTCTTTTCCCTTTTTACGGGCTACCGATGATTGAGCACGTGCGCAGGCGGGCATTGCTGTCGGGTTCAATTGCTGAAGTAATCGTCGCTACGTGCGATGATTCCATTGCATCTGCCGTTTTGGGTTATGGCGGGCGGGTTGTGATGACCGCTAACACACACAAGAATGGTACAACGCGCATTGCTGAGGCGGTGCAAGAAATCGACTGCACTCACGTGATTCTCTTGCAGGGTGATGAGCCTTTGTTGCTGCCCAGGCACGTGGACACAATGGCTGCTGCTATCGCGGTTGATCCTGCGGGAGATGCCTGGAATGCGACAGGTCCGATTGAAAGCGTCGAAGAGCTTGACCGACATTCATTTGTAAAGTGTGCCGTTTCTCGAAGCGGAAGGGTATTACAGTGCTTCCGTAGAACACCTGCCTACAGTGCCCTGTTAGACCAGCAAAAGTTCATTCGCAAAATTCTTGGCATCATTGCCTACAGAAAAGACTTTTTGCTCAGACTCACAAAATTACCAGGTTCACCGATCGAGCTTGCGGAGTCTATTGAGCAGATGCGTATTCTGGAGAACGATTTCACGCTACAGTCGGTACCAGTGTCCCCGAGTCTGCCTTCGGTTAATGAGCCTCAGGAGGCGGATATTGTATTGGGTTACATACAACAGAATCCAGAGCAAAAGCAACTGCTCGAAATGATAAGCAACTGATCCTGCACTCTGCCTTTTTCCGGACCGCGCGATGACTGAAGAGCAATATCGGCAGCTGTGCTGTTGTTGTGATGAATTGCTTACTGCCCCGGACTCATTAATTACGAGGGTAGCGATCCCATGGCTTCATGTTCTTAACGAGCACCCGGCAAATCTTGAATGTTACGCAGCAGTTTTTAACCCGTCAGATGAAAAATTTTCTGTAAAACTGAACCGAAAAACTCGTAACATCTTGGCTGTCCTGCCTCGGTTACTAGGAAAAGATGGTTGGTACGGTTCAAGTATGTTGCCACATCGTGCAGATGTCGTAATTTTCTCGCATCTGCTTAATAGGTCGCAGGTGGGGGAGACTGAAGATTTTTATTTCGGTCATTTGCCCCAGGTATTGGCAGCCAAGGGACTAACCACTGTTGTGGCATTGCGAGACCATACCAGATCCGATGTACACCATTTACCTAAGCGGTGGTCATCTGATTGCGCGCCTCGAGTTTTTCCTTCCAGATCACTGGGGTGGGTTGGTGAAATTCGCTTACAAATGCTTCTTAGGCAAGAAGCTCGTAGGCTAAAGAATCTCAGTCAAAATGATGCTTCAAAAGTTCAAAAGCACATCCGCGAGCATGCCGCCTTGCAGGCTTTGTCTGGCACCTCTGTTGCGGCGCTCAGATTCTATTTTCAGGTGCGCAGCTTGATGCAGCGCTTAAGTCCATCCTCAGTAGTAGTGACCTATGAAGGCCACGCCTGGGAGCGGCTTGTCTTTGCTGCCGCTCGTTCAGTAGACCCGTCTATCCGCTGTGTAGGCTATCAACATGCTATCTTATTTCCTCGCCAACATGCAATCAAACGGTCTTTGAGTGCAGAATATGAACCAGACGTCATTTGCACAGCAGGAGAGGTTACACGTAATATACTTCTGCGTCTGCTCAGGCCCTCTGTTTTGCCTGTGATCACTGTTGGAACACACAGACAAGAAGATCCGCCATCTTCTCCTGATGTAGCGCTCTCATCACGGGACCGTTTGGCATGCCTAGTGATCCCAGATGGAACCATCCAAGAATGTTTAACAATTCTAGACTTCACATTTGATGCAGCAGAGCATCTGCCTGATATCGACTTTGTCGTGCGCATGCACCCTGTTATGTCAATCGCGCAGCTAAAACTTAGAAGTAAAAGATTTACCCAGTTACCACGCAATGTTTACTTATCGAATAAATCAATCACTGATGATTTTGTCCGCTGCAGGTGGGCCATCTACCGGGGGAGTGGCGCCGCGATTCGGTCGGTGGTGGCGGGCTTGAGACCCTTCTATTTCAAGCCACCAGGGGAGCAATTGACAATTGACCCGTTGTCAGATCTGCCTGTTTGGAAGAGAGTTATCAGCAGCGTAGATGAGCTTCTCATGCAAATTCAACAGGATCTAGATAGCCCGGCAGAGAAATTAGCCGCTGAATTGGAAGCGGCGCGTGAGTATTGCAAGAGCTACTTTACAGCCGTGGACACCGAAAAATTTTGCGGCGCAATTGTTCGACCAGATTAGTTTGGATAATTAATTCATGAAGAATAAAATATTCATCACCGGTGGTTCGGGCCTCCTTGGAGTGAATTGGGCTCTTGCGATACGTGATAGGTTTTCGGTTACTTTGGGTTTACATCAGAAAAAAGTATCGATCGCAGGAGTAGATAATGAATCATGTGATTTGACTTCAGTAGCGTCGGTCATGCATCATCTGAAAATAATCAGGCCTGATGTGGTGATTCATACAGCAGGACTAACAAGCGTAGAGGTTTGTGAGAAATCCCCGGCAGATGCGCGAAATTTGAATGCAGCCTTGGCGGGTCGAATGGCTGGTGCATGTGCTGAGGCCGGTATAAAGTTAGTGCATATATCAACTGATCATCTATTTGCCGGCAACAAGCCAATGAGTGAGGAATCTGACCCAGTTCAGCCATTGAATGTTTACGGTATGACCAAGGCAGAGTCGGAAACCGTTGTCAGCCGAACTTACCCACCAGCATTGATCATACGGACCAATTTTTACGGATGGGGACTACCCTATCGACGCTCATTCAGCGACTACATTCTAGAAACATTGCAAAGGGGAGAGCACGTTAGTCTTTTTCATGACGTGTATTACACGCCTATTTTTACAGAAACTTTGGTGCATGTCGTGCATGAGCTTCTAGAAAAGTCTGCTAGTGGCATTTTCCATGTCGTTGGGGACGAGCGAATATCTAAGTATGAATTTGGTTGCAGTCTTGCAGCAAGATTTAATCTCGATTCGAAACTAATTATTCCAACATCGATCAAAGACCGAAAAGATTTGGTCACTCGTCCGCTGGATATGAGTTTATCGAACGGTAAGGTTTGTAATTTACTAGGGAGAAGCTTGGGAGGGGTGGATTCTCATTTGACCAAGATGCTGGAACAAGAATCACTGGGAATAAAGAATGAGCTAATGTTGATAAAATGAAAATGAACATAACCAATAATTGCAATAGAAAATCCTATTCGTTTCAGTTAATAATTCCTGTTTTGGTCGGCATTCTGAGTGCCGTAATGGTACTGTAGACTAGAAGGCGTGGATGTTAACTTATTTGATAAGTCTGGTGATATTAATTTCAGCTTATGCTGCATGTAAATGCATCAAAGCCCCATTGAAAATTCTTGAGGATGGGTGGCGGCTTGATTTGATAGAAAAAATAGTGTCACAACTCTGTGCTCTCAATTCTTTCAATCGCAAATGATCCTATCATCAATTGCAGCTTGGGTAGTGGCATTAATTTATGGTGTGTGTTACGTCGTTTCTAAGTTGTTAAATTTTAATGGCTTTATCACTAAGTAGTCCAATGGATCAGACGTATTCTGTGGTTATCGCGACATTAGGAGGCCCATCTCTAAAGGAGACAGTGTATAAACTAAATTCGCAAATTCCATCTCCCAGCGAAGTACTGATATGTATTCCTAAAGGGGAGGCTGTGAGGGCTCCTAATTTTTCAGAGCCAAATGTTAGAGTTGTGGTTACACCCGTTCGAGGCCAGGTGGCACAAAGGGCGATAGGTTTTAAAGAGGCTGTGAATCGCTTTGTGCTACAAATTGACGATGACATGTCACCGAGTGCAGGTTGCATTGCAAGTTTGCTGCAGTCAATTCAAAAGATAAACACCAAAGCAGCGATTTCACCTTTGCTCATTGACAATACCACAAAGAAGAGCGTTTATAGAAAAGCTCTCGGTGACTCTTGGTTGGGCAGTTTTTACTACTGGTTGTTAAATGGTCGAATAGGCTACAAGCCTGGATCAGTTCTCTCAGCGGGAATCCCTGTGGGGATTGATGATGGTTCAGCAACTGGTGAATTGCTAGGAGTTGACTGGTTACCTGGCGGCTGTGTGCTTCACGCTAAGGAAAATCTTGTAACTGAAAATTTTTTCCCATTTCAGGGTAAAGCATACTGTGAAGATTTGATCCATTCCTATCACCTAAAAAGACAGCATGTCTCTTTGTATGTTGACACCAATGCAAGGTGCGCTATGGATGTATTCGATAATTCGCAGATGAATTGGGGGGATTATCTTCTTGGATTGAAGCTGGACTTGAGGGCGCGTAAGTATTACATGGACCTTGTCCAGAGACCTAGTATCAGAGTATGGTTTTTTTATGCTGCTTCTCTGTTTGGATTTGCGCTAGAGCGCCTGGGCTCCGTCGGTCTGCAGTTGCGTAATTGAAGTCTCATAACTAGCCTTTTTCCGACATCAAGTATGCAAGCAAATATATCTATCCCTACCTCTAGCGAGGTCTCCAAGAGGGATCAACTAGTTAATTTGATTATTAAACGATTAAACGAAGCGAAAAGAACTCTGCGGCGGCAGTTCCTTGAATCAGTGGGTGATCTCAGTCTCAGGCACTACTTTATAGGCGATTTATTGCCAGAGGAGACTGGGCGATCAATCTATGACGCATTTCCTGATGTGTGTTCGATGCGTTTGATGAGGAGCTTTAGGGAGCAAAAGTACATCTTAAAAAGCTTTGAAAAATTTAATTCACTGATGCGTGATATCACGCTTGCGATTCGAGGCCCACGTGTAGTTGTTTCTCAAGAGGTCAACAAGAAATATATTTACGAAGGCTACGTCAAGTGACCACAAAATTCGTCCTATATGCTCCAAATGTTCATACCGGAGGCGGTCTTGTTCTTTTGCGTGCGTTGCTGAAGACTTGGCCAGGGGAGGCGGGTGACTTGACAATTTTTTTAGATGCACGCGCTCAAGGCAATCTATCCACTCCAAAAGGAAGCGATGTGTTCTGGGTCAAAGCTAACCTAATGTCAAGACTCAGGGCGGAGTGGGACCTGTCGCGGGTACCGATCAAACACTCTGGTGTAGTACTTTGTTTTCATAGTCTGCCTCCGTTACTGTCAAACAGAGCAAATATCGTAGTTTTTCAGCAGAATCGGATTTATTTAGGCCTAAATCTGCCTTCTGAGTATTCTTTGAGAACCAGGGTTCGTTTAATGTATGAACGTGCAGTAAGTCTCTTGCTTCGGTCAAGAGTATCTAGATACATAGTACAAACCCCCACAATGCAACGCGAGATTTATAAGTGGTATGCAGAAACTGGTTTTTCTAGCTCACCGCCGGATGTACAGGTTTTTCCATTTATAGACGATACGTTTGAGCTGGCCACTGCAGGTCGTTCTACTGTGGACTGGGATTTCATCTATGTGGCAGATGGAGAGGCTCACAAAAACCACAGAAAACTTTTAGATGCTTGGATCATTCTTGCGCAGGAGGGGCTGCGGCCCTCGCTGGCGCTAACGCTAGGCCCGCGAGATGACGTACTTCGTATGGAAATTGAATCTGCTGTTTGTACTAATAACTTGAAAATCGTTGATTTAGGACAATTGCCTCGGGACCAGCTAATGGTGCTCTATCTGCGTGCAGGTGCCTTGATCTTTCCGTCTACTTCGGAGTCGTTCGGACTACCACTGGTCGAAGCGATGCGTTCGGGATTGCCAATTGTTGCGAGTGAACTGGACTATGTGCGTGATGTTTGTATCCCAGCACAAACATTCGATCCATTGTCCGCTATATCCATTTCAAGAGCAGTCAAACGGTATCTTGGGGTTCATGAGGAACTTCCGTCGCTCAATTCGGCGAGCACATTTTGGACTACACTCATTCAAGCCTCTAAGAAATGAAGGTGCTTGTATTAAGCCAATATTTCTGGCCAGAATCCTTTCGCATAAATGAAGTAGTGGAGTCATTGCAACGCAGCGGGTGTGAGGTGGCGGTCCTTACAGGCCAACCGAACTACCCTGATGGCTATATTTTTACTGGCTATCGAGCCTGGAAGTCGGGCAAAGAAAACCATAGCGCTGGCTACAGCATTATTCGCGTTCCCCTGATTCCAAGAGGCAACGCTGGGGCAATTAGACTGACGCTTAATTACCTTTCATTCATTTTCACGGCAGCTATCTGGGGGTCTTGGCTATTGCGAGGCGAGAAATTTGATGTTGTTCTTGTTTATGCACCATCACCAATTTTGCAAGCCATTCCGGCTGTGTGGCTAGCCTGGCTGAAGCAAGCCAAGCTTGTAACATGGGTGCAAGATCTTTGGCCGGAAAGTTTGAGCGCAACTGGATTTGTTAAAAGTGCCAGATTACTGAAGATTATTGAAAGTGTTGTGCGATGGATATACAGGAAAAATGATCTATTATTAGTACAATCGAAAGCTTTCATGCAGCCTGTAAAGATGATGGCGGGACGCACCAAGGTCGTCTATCACCCCAATCCAGGCCAATCAGAAAATATGCAGAAGAATGCGGTTGCTCATGCGGCCTATAAGCTTATGCCAGGGTTTAATATTGTCTTCACAGGTAACCTTGGCTCTGCACAGGGATTGGATACGGTTTTAGATGCTGCTGAGCTGCTAAAGTCATACGAAGATGTGAAATTTGTGCTGATTGGAAGTGGGAGCCGCAGTGAATGGCTTCAAAAGGAGGTGCTGCACAGAGGCTTGACGAATGTCAAATTGCCGGGGCGGTTTAAGACAGAATCAATGCCATCAATAATGACGCAGGCCTCAGCACTGTTAGTCAGCTTGACCCGACATCCAATATTGGCGATGACAGTCCCAAGCAAGTTGCAGCCTTACTTAGCAGCAGGGCGTCCCTTGATCGCATCGCTCGACGGAGAAGGTGCCCGGGTGGTGCGGGAGGCCGGGGCCGGTCTGGTTTGTCCAGCGGATGATGCAGACGCGTTGGCGCAAGCAGTTCTGCTGTTACGAGACACCTCCTGTGAAGAGCGGGCACGGATGGGGCGAGCAGGTCAGAAATACTACTTAGAAAATTACGATCCTGAGATTCTGGCCAATCGATTGGTTGCGATATTACGGGAAATTGTTTGGCAAGCGAAGGTATGACATTCATGCAGAAACTCGACGAGGAGCACCTTTCTATGACGAAACGAACAAAACGTATTCTCGTGCTTGGTGCATCCGGCATGCTGGGCAATGCAGTCTTCCGGTTTTTTTTTCAAAGTAAAGAATTCGAGGTATTTGGATCTGTGCGTTCTGTGAAGGTGCCAAAGCTGCTGCCTACCAGGTCCATGGATCGATTAATTGGGGGTATTGATGTTCAAAATCATGATGCATTGACTGGCTTGTTTGCGCAAATTCGTCCTGATATTGTCATTAACTGTGTGGGTATGATCAAACAGCTGAAGTTGGCTAAGAACCCGCTGGTGACCCTGTCGTTGAATGCACTGCTACCCCATCAGCTTGCGCAACTGTGTACTGTAGCTGGCGCACGGCTCATACACATCAGTACAGATTGTGTTTTTTCCGGAGAAAAAGGAATGTATACCGAGGATGACATTCCGGATGCTCGGGATTTTTACGGACGGAGCAAATATCTGGGAGAGGTTGACAGTAATAATGCAATTACTCTTAGAACATCAATTATTGGACGCGAACTTTCTGGAGGGCAGGGCCTGATCGACTGGTTTCTCTCCCAAGAAGATAATGTAAAAGGTTTCTCCCGCGCTATATTCTCTGGATTGCCTACGGTGGAACTGGCCCGTGTGATTCGTGATCATGTGATACCGTTTCCTGACTTGCAAGGGGTTTATCACGTATCAGCCGAACCCATCAGCAAGCACGAGTTGCTTAAATTGGTTGCACAGACATACGGTAAAATCATATCGATTGAGTCGGATGGTCATTTGATAATTGATCGATCCTTGGATTCTTCACGTTTTCGTGAAAAGACCGGGTATTCCCCCAAACCTTGGCCTGCAATGGTGCATCAAATGTTTGAATTCGGCTAACTTAAGCGAACAAAGATAAGCATATGTTCAAAGATAAAGTGTTACTCATTACAGGCGGTACCGGCTCATTTGGCAATGTGGTTCTTCGCCGTCTTCTGCACACAGACGTTCGAGAAATTCGTATTTTCAGTCGCGATGAAAAAAAGCAAGAGGACATACGTATTACGTTGAATCATGATAAATTGCGTTTTTATATCGGAGATGTCAGGGAGGAAGCTAGCATTAGTCAAGCAATGAAAGGCGTTGATTATGTTTTTCATGCAGCCGCACTCAAACAGGTCCCTTCCTGCGAGTTCTATCCGATGGAAGCACTTCGCACAAACGTGATTGGTACCGAAAATGTTTTGACTGCTGCTACCAATGCCGGTGTTGAGAAAGTGGTTGTTCTCTCCACGGATAAAGCTGTTTATCCCATTAATGCAATGGGAATATCTAAGGCCATGGCTGAAAAGGTGATGGTCGCCAAAGCGCGTTTGCAGAAGTTGGGCGAGACGGTCTTTTGCGCTACGCGCTATGGCAATGTGATGGCCTCACGTGGATCCGTGATTCCCTTGTTTGTGTCTCAACTGAAAAGCGGTCTTGCATTGACGGTGACCGATCCAAACATGACACGTTTTCTGATGTCCCTGCAGGACTCATTGGATCTAGTCTTATATGCTTTTTCCCACGGGCAGCAGGGTGACATTTTTGTTCAAAAAGCGCCAGCAGGCACCGTAGGTAATTTGGCGCAGGCTCTGAAAGAGTTGTTTAATGCGGAAGACAGGGAAACCCGAGTTATTGGAACGCGCCATGGTGAAAAGCTTTACGAGTCGCTAATTTCCCGTGAAGAGATGGCGCATGCCATTGATATGGGTGGCTATTACCGCATTCCAGCTGACAACCGCGATTTAAATTACGCCAAATATTTCAGTGAGGGTGAAGTAGATATTTCCAAGCTGGATGACTACACCTCACACAACACGCGGCGGTTAGGGGTGGAAGAAATCAAGTCGCTTTTAATGAGTTTAGACTACATTAAGGATGAGCGCGGTGCTTAAGGTAATGACCATTCTTGGAACGCGCCCGGAGCTCATAAAAATGAGCAGGGTTATCGCCGAGTTGGATCGGCACGTAAAGCATGTCTTGGTACACACTGGTCAGAATTACGATTTCGAGTTGAACGAAATCTTCTTTGAAGACTTGGAAATTCGCAAGCCGGATTATTTTTTAGAGGCTGCTGGCGAAAACCCGGCGCAGACGATCGCTCGTGTGATCGAAAAATCTGACGAACTCAT
>JACCDJ010552760.1_pt1 | contig 10877 bp, 10 predicted proteins | sample 7444481 | NCBI WGS metagenome assembly JACCDJ01 (sample SAMN15323435, study PRJNA562643) | freshwater metagenome | isolation source: river surface water | place: USA:Blue River Watershed | collected 2017-08-15 | reverse complement strand
CGGGTTGATGACCGTTTCCATGTGTTCTGGCAAGGTCAGCATCGCGTCTTGTCCTGGAGTGACCCAATTGCGCATGCCGGCGAGCATGAGTCCGAAGGCGGCCGGTTGACGGCGCCGATGCCCGGCAAGATTGTTCAACTCATGGTTGAAGAAGGTGCCAGCGTGGAAAAAGGTGCGCCGCTATTGATCATGGAAGCAATGAAAATGGAACACACCATCAGCGCGCCGGCGAAGGGCAAGGTTGAAGCCTTGAACTACGCTGTCGGCGATCAAGTCGCCGAGGGTGCGCAGTTATTGTCATTTACACCGGAGGCGAGCTGACATGCGCTTCCCTGACAAGGTCAAGCTGGTTGAGGTTGGCCCTCGCGACGGACTACAAAATGAAAAACAAACGATCCCGGTTGAGGTCAAGCTTGCGCTGGTGAATCGTTTGTCCGAAGCAGGTTTTCCGAATATTGAAGCGGCTTCATTTGTTTCGCCGAAGTGGGTGCCGCAGATGGCGACATCCACAGAATTGATGGCGAGTATCCAGCGTCGCCCCGGGACAATCTACTCGGCACTAGTACCGAACATGAAAGGGTTTGAAGCGGCACTCGCAGCGCGCGCTGATGAGGTCGTGATTTTCGGCGCGGCGTCGGAGGCGTTCTCGCAAAAAAATATCAATTGCTCGATTGCTGAGTCGATTGAGCGGTTTCGCGAGGTTGCGATTGCTGCCAAAGCCAACGGCTTAAGGCTGCGCGGTAGTATCAGCTGTGCGCTGGGGTGTCCTTATCAGGGCGAGGTACAGCCGGAAGCGGTTGCCGATGTGGTGCGTCGAATGCGCGATCTCGGTTGCGATGAGATTGATATCGCCGACACCATTGGTGTCGGTACCGCTTTCAAGGTGCAACAGGTGTTTGAACATGTGGCAACGGCATTTCCACTCGAGCGGCTGGCGGGTCATTTTCATGACACGTACGGGCAAGCCCTGGCAAATATCTATGCCGCATTGAGTAGCGGCGTTGCAATTTTTCATGCCTCGGTTGCGGGGCTTGGCGGATGTCCGTATGCAAAAGGCGCAACAGGCAATGTGGCAACCGAAGACGTGTTGTATCTTCTCGATGGTTTAGGCATTTCTACCGGAGTCGATCTCAATGCGGTTGTCGATGCAGGACAATTTATTTCACAACAACTGGGGCGGCCATCGGCCAGTCGAGCAGGTAATGCGATTGCTGTGCGCCGCTCAACGGAGCACACCGCATGAAAGACACACTCAAGCCCGGTATCCGCTTCGAATGGCAGACATCGGTCCCGCCGCGCTCCGTCGTGCCCGCGTTGTACGGCGAGCATATCGAGTTTGCACGCGACATGCCGGAGGTGCTGGCGACCGGCTACATGGTGGGATTGATGGAGCTTGCTTGCACGCGCGCGATTATTCCGCACCTGGATTGGCCCGCCGAACAGAGTCTTGGAACGCATGTGAGTTTCTCGCATCTTGCAGCAACACCGCCGGGCATGACGCTCACGATTCGTGGCGAACTTATTGCAGTCGAAGGACGCCGGGTACGCTTTCAGGTCGAAGCGTGGGATGGTCACGACAAGATCAGCGAGGGCGAGCATGAGCGCGCGATTGTCATCGCAGAAAGATTCAACGCCAAGCTCGACGAAAAAAAGCAGCGCGCGAAGAAATAAGCCAGTGACAGAGATTCGCCCACCGTTCGATCCGCGGACACATAGCGGCCCATTGCCGACGCCATGTATCGGTGTTTGCGTGATGCATGCGCAAACCGGGCTATGTACCGGGTGCCTGCGCACGATTGATGAGATTATCGACTGGGGCGTCGCCCCTGAAGAGCGCAAACGACAAATCTGGATCGCGCTGGAAGCGCGACGGACCCAAGGCTAGTTTTTCATGCACGCTCAAGCGGTGTATCGGCCGCAGCGCGACATCACTGGCCCCGCTTTTAGCGCGTGGTTCAAGCTATTGGCGACATTGTTCAACTTGGCGTTGATCGGCTACGTGATCAGTTTCATGCTGCGCCACCCAAGCTTGCCTGACGGCGCCCAATTGTTTTTATGGGCGGCGATTGCGGTGATGTTGCTCTATTGGCGAGATTTTTTGCGTGCGACGCTCACCATTAATGCCGCCGGGATTCGGCAGACTGGATGGCTCGTGCAGCAAGTCAGCTGGGATGATGTGCGCGGTGCCAAGCTGATCGGTCTCTCGCGTTTAGGCTGGCTGCTGCCACCCCGATTGGCGGTACGTACGGGGACCGGATTTCATACCTTTAACTGCGGCTCGCCCGACTTATTTAGTGAGTTACAGCGAATCTCGCTTGCATACCAATTAAAAACATGAAGCTGCCACCGTCAATGCATATCCTGGAGCGTGGCTGGCTCTCATCGAACAACGTGCTGTTTACGGGCAAACAGCGTACCGTGATCGTTGACACGGGTTACTGCGCCCACCAGCAGCAAACCTTGGCGCTGGTACAGCATGTATTGAAAGATCGACCTTTAGATGCGATCTACAACACCCATCTGCACTCCGATCATTGCGGCGGCAATCGTATTTTGCAGCAGCACTATCTATCACTGAAGACCTACGTACCTGCAGCCGAGTTTGCCCGAGTCAACAACTGGTCGCGTATGAAACCGACGTTCAGCGCGACGGGTCAGCGTTGTGATGAGTTTCGTGCCGATGCGGTTGTGCATCCCGGCGATGTGATTGAGTTGGGTGATATGGAATGGAAGGCGCTCTATGCACCCGGCCATCATCCGTACTCTTATATCCTGTTTAATCAAGCGCACGGTATTTTGATCTCGGCCGACGCCTTGTGGGAAAAGGGTTTTGGTGTGGTGTTTCCTGCACTCGACGGTTATGGGGGATTCAAGGAGGTCCGAGCGACGCTGGACCTGATTGATGATTTATCCCCCGCTATGGTGATTCCTGGCCATGGGCGGCCATTCACTGATGTGAAAGCAGCGCTAGGGGAGGCTTATTCTCGCATCGCCTACTTGGAAGAGGATCCCAAGCGCAATGCGCAGCACGGCATCAAGGTGCTATTGAAGTTTTTGCTGATGGAGCGCCAACGCATCAAATTGACGGAGGTGCCAGAGTTGCTCTCCAAGGTGCCGCTAGTTACCGCAGCCAATCGCAACTACCTGAACTACGGCATGATTCATCTCGCGCATTGGGTCATCACGCAACTGCGGCGTTCCGGCGCTGCAGCGATCGATAATGAATTTTTGGTCGATAGCGAACCCAATCGATGATTCAGTCGCTGGCCACAATCGCCAAGTAAATCGATCAGAAAAAGCGCTCAGTTATTCAGGAGTCATCGACAAGACGTAAAGCCTTGCTGCTGAGCCTGGAATAACTACTCTGTATACACCGACACGCGATTCACAAAATATTCGGTATCGCCGAAACAGCTGCTCGGTAAACCTTTGTGTTGATCGTAGCCCAGCACTACCTTGCGCCCAGCATTGCGCTGTAACTCATCGACGATGCGTTCATCACGCACCGAGAACTCGAATTTTTCCGGAATTGCTCCCGGCATGCTGGTGAGTAGCAACTCGCCTTCCCAAGTTTTGCAAACCCAGCCTTTGCGCGAAAACTTTTGCAGCAGGCCAGCACGCTCACCAGACGAGTAAGACCAATTCAGTGCCAGCCATACATACCCGGTAAAGCCAAGTAAGGCGACCAGTATCAAGGTGAGCAAAATAGTGAGTGGTTTCTTCATGGGTTAAGCAAATGATGACAAGTTCACACTTAGTTTAGCGAGGAAAATTGCTTGCCATGATTCGCTGACGCGCAGCAGCGTACTCCAGCTTGAGTCGAGCGACGACGTCGGCCACAGCGGGTACATCTTCCATCAAGCCGACACCCTGGCCCGCGCCCCAGATATCGCGCCATGCTTTCGCGCCGCTGGCGCTGGAGAAGTTCATGACGGTTTTGTCGGCTTCCGGAAGGTTGTCGGGATCGAGGCCAGCGTTGACAATGGATTTCTTGAGATAGTTGCCGTGTACGCCGGTGAATAAATTGGTGTACACAATATCTGCAGCAGTCGACTCGACAATCGCTTGGCGGTAGCCTTCGCTGGTATTGGCTTCTTGGGTTGCAAGCCAGCGCGAGCCAATGTAAGCGAAGTCAGCCCCCATCGATTGCGCAGCCAAGATCGCATCACCACTGGCAATTGAACCCGATAGTGCGATCGGGCCGTCGAAAAACTTCCGCACCTCGCCCACCAGCGCAAATGGCGATAGTCCGCCAGCATGACCACCGGCACCGGAGGCCACAAGAATCAAGCCATCGACACCGGCCTCCAGCGCCTTGTGCGCATGGCGGATAGAGATGATGTCGTGTAGCACAATGCCACCATACGAATGAATCGCGTCCAGCATTTCTTTGGGCGGCGCACGCAATGAAGAGATGATCACGGGAACGCGATGTTTGACGCAGACTTCAACATCATGCGCGAGTCTGTCATTCGATTGATGCACGATCTGATTGACTGCAATCGGGCCGATTACCGCATCGGGATGCGCAGCGCGGTGTTCCGCTAAAGCTTGCTCGATGTCTTGTAACCACTGCTCAAGCATTTCTGCCGGTCGGGCATTCAGCGCTGGGAAAGAGCCAACAATACCTGCTTTGCACTGGGCAATCACAAGCGCCGGGCAGCTGGCGATAAACAAGGGCGCCCCGATCACAGGCAAACTCAGATGTTGCAGGGCGGCGGGCAAGGCCATACATAGTCTCCTACATGGGGTTGTTTGCCCGATTATAGGTCACCGTGTTTTTTAACTGACCGACTGCTCAGTTCATCTAGCCAGCGCATGAACTGCGCCATCCGCAAGGCCAACTCAGTTGGCGATTCCGGTTCGGGCAAGCCCAGCATGAAATGTTCGAACAGTGAGCGTGTATCGTCATCCATTGCGCGCTGTACCGCATGCCAGACCGTTGCGCGGCAGCCAGTGGCGGGCATACCGGGTTCGGTGCCGATGAAACGGTAGGGCATTTTCTTGCGTTGCCATTCTTCGCGTGTCTGTTCAGCCGCTTGCTGCAATTTCAGCCAGTGTGCCGGCACCGTCAGATGCCATGCGTGAGCGGCCGGATACATCTCGTCGTTTTCACCTGGGCTAAGCCATCGGATATCCCACTCGTTGACCGTGCATTGCGTGGGCTCCAGCCGCAAGCCCGACCGCATGAAACGCTTCCCGGCTTCGACGCCCTTGCGCGACTTGTCCGGTACCACCGACAGCACGGGCGAGATCCAGGCATGCCCGAGCGTCGCGCCGACGGTCGGGAAAATCTGGATCGTCCCGAAGCTGCTGCGCCGGGCCAGTACCTCGGCCGCAAGGATAGGCATCGCACTGTCAGTCACGCTTGGCCGTCGTGAAAGCACTAGTTCTATCTCTCGCTGCAACAGTGCGCGCTGCCCAGGAGACAGCGTCATCAGGTCGGCCATTGGTCCGAACAGCTTGTGAACTAGCAACAGCTCGAGCAAGTCGCGCAACAGGCTGGCGCCGAGCGCCCCGTTCTTCGTTTCGGACAGCACCGCCAATGTATGAGATTCAACGATCAGCTGACCTGCCTGCCAGATCACATTGCTGGCAGGCGGCAGTGGATGGGCGGCCACCGTCATATCGGTTTTTACTGAGGTGCCTATCGCAAATGCAAGCGCGTTTGCTGCATCGGTCAGCCCGGCCAGTGAGATGCCGCCGCGCGCATGCCTGACGGCCAGCGTCGCCAGCAGGTCGCGTGTCTGCTGCGCCTGCGCTGGCGTCAGCCGACATTCGGCGGGAAGTATGGTCTCGACACGCGAAGCGGTCTCTATCGCTTCATCGATTGCATGGTACAGGTCGTTCGTTAACATCAGTGTGCGTTGCCGGCGGTGTGGCGGACCATTTGCGAAGCCATATTCAATGATCATGAAATCATCGATGACCGATTCGACCACGACATAATCAAATCGACTAGCTTTCAGCAATTGTTGCAACTGACTAATCTCGCTTGCAGTCAGTTCAGATAGATGCATCTGCAGCCGTCTCCGAAAGCAATCTAGGCTGTCGGCATCGTCTTGTAATTCGGGGCAGATCGAATTGAGCATTGCCTCCATTGTCTGCATCAAAAGTACTGGCGGCTTGTGCAGGCCGAGCGTTTCATCGGCCAGAGTGGCATGAATCAGATGTCGCAGCGTCTGCGAGGTCTGCCAGGCAGCGTCGAAATAATAGGTGGCTTTCGCATACCGATGTGCGGCGCCTGCAAGTCGTGGGGACGAGCGCATCCTGGGCGCGCGCGCCTTTCCCTGGCGCGGTTGCGCAATGTGAGCGCGCACCAAGATGGCGGAGTGGGATTTGACCAATCCGAGCATGACATCTCCTCAGGTTTGAGAGCGCTTGGTTTCACGAGTGCCGATGGCGAGGACCGCGCCATCGGCGATAGGGCCAGGTCTTCAGTGTCCGGCGTTGGCTGCAATGGATGGAAGCCAGCGCATGAATTGGTTCATCCGCACGGCAAGCTCGGTCGGAGATTCCGGGTCAGCCAGTCCGGCATTGAAGTAGGCGAACAGCGCGCGCGCATCATCATCCATACCTTTTTCAATGGCCAGTAGCACGCTCGCACGGCAACCCGTACTGTGCATGCCGGGTGTACTGCCGGTGAAGCGATAGGGTTTCGCTTGCGCTTTCCATTCGCCGGCCACTTCGGTGGCGGCGTGCTCAAGACGATCGCGGTGGACGGGCACCGTGATCTGCCAAGCGTGTTCATCCGTGAAAAGTTTTGCGTTTTCATTCGCGTCGAGCCATCGGATCGGCCATTGCATCACTTGGCAGTCACTCGGCTCCAGCTGAAAGCCCGGATGCATGAAGCGTGTGCCTATGCCAACTGGGGGCTTAGTCTTGTCTGGCACCACAGATAGCGACGAGCCTATCCACGCGTGGCCGAGCGCGACGCCGATGGTCGGCAGCACTTGCACTTTGCCCATCGTGCCGGCATGAGCGAGTACGCGCGCCGCAGACTGTTGTAGCAGCACGCCGGGAGGCGCTGGCGGTGCAGACAGGATCTCGTTCATCGCTTTCTGTAGCCGGGTGCGATCGGCCGCGCACAGCCGTGACGGGTGTACGTTGTCACCAAACATCTTGCGCGCGACAAGTAGCTCGATCAGATCTCTCAGCACTTCGGTAAACAGCTTGCCATCGGTGTCATCGGCCAGCGCGCCGAAGGCCTTCAGGTCGATCAGTAGCGACTCGTTCTTCCAGTCCATCATGCTGCCGCTTTGCGTGAGTTTCGCGGAATGCCCGATACGTGGCGCCGGTGAGAGGCCGATCGCCTCAGACAGTTGCCGCGCAATCTCTACCAGGTCCTTCATCGATCGCTCGCCGACGGGCCAGCTTAATGCGGCGTCTAGCAAGCACTGACGCGCGGCGCGCGCTTCGGCAGCGCCAGGCGGCTTGCCAGCCAGAGGGCGGCGCGCGATTGAGGCGGCATGTTCGATCGCATCATCGAGCAGGTGATGCCAATCCGTCGGTAGTGTCGCGATATCCTGCGGCCCGCCGCTGACGAAGCCGAATTCATCATAGATGTCATGCTGCACCGCCGCCCGGTCACTGACACTGTCATATCCGGCTGATTTCAGCGCGCGTGCCAGCGTCTTCAGTTCTTCCGGCTCCAGTCCGGACAGGTGCATGTTCAGCAGCAACTCGAAGTAGGCCTGACTCTCGCTGTCCATGTGGCCCTGCGGACAAGTGGCCGCTACTAGCGTATTGACCGAATCGATCATCAGCTTCTGATCAGATTTACCGAGTACCTGGCCGGATTGCTGATTCACATTTAGCACGGTGCGTAGCGTCATCGCCGAATGTGATGACGCGTCGAAATAGTAGTTTGCAACGATGGACTGTGGCCAGTTCTTTGCGCCATTTCTTGCGCGGCGGTGGCTCACCGTCGGTTGGTGTACTAAACCGTTACGTACCGCTCGCGCATGCGTGACGGTAGATGACCTGCCTGAAAAGCGAGCAGTTAATCCAAGCATGTTAAGTCTCCCTGTGTTGTTGGTCGAACGATTCACCGATATCGATGAACCGGATGCGGATACTGCACCCGGATGTTCAAGGGAGATCATTTGGACGATTGACGCTCGTCAATCGTCGGCAAAACTTGGAGTGAGCAGAAAATACGTTATTGATAGCTACGGGCGTCTTCGATCACTTTGCCGTCGTTCGGCAAGCTGCCGATGGCGTGAAGCTTCACATCGCCACGTAGCTTCGTGACGTCACGAATCGAAGCGATGATCGCTTCTACCTCCGATAGTGACGCCTGCGGCTGATCAACCTCACAGTGCAGCGTCATTTCGTCGTTGGCCATCTCGCCGGATACGATGAGTCGGGCTTTCCTGATGATCGGGTGACGCTTGGCGATATCCGCGATTTGCGAAGGATGCACGAACATTGCGCGCACTTTGGTGGTTTGATCAGCGCGGCCCATCCAACCTTTGATGCGGGTATTGGTGCGTCCGCAGGGCGATGCACCCGACAGTACAGCCGACATGTCGCCGGTGGCGAAACGAATCAGTGGGTAATCTGGATTAAACGAAGTGATCACGATCTCGCCGACCTCACCATCTGCGACCGGATCACCCGTACCCGGACGTACGATTTCGAGCAGTAATGTTTCGTCGAGTAGCATGCCCGGATTGAGTTTGCCGTCCGTAAGCGTTTCGTAGGCGATATTGCCGATATCCGCTGAACCATAAGTTTGCAGCACGAAGGGCACGCCATTGTCATTCAACCATTGCCGCAATGAAGGCGGTAATGCTTCGGCGCCCACCAAGGCCATGTTCACCGATGAGATATCAGCGCCCATCTCTTTCGCTTTTTCGATAATGATTTTCAAGAACGAAGGTGTGCCGACATAAACCTTGGGCTTGAGTAGTTCCATTGCTTGCACTTGCATCTCGGTCTGACCGATGCCCGCGGGTATCACTGGGCAACCCAGATGCGCCGCGCCGCCCTCCACCATCAAGCCAGCGGGTGTGAAGTGATAAGCGAAACAGTTTTGGATTAGATCTCCGCTCCGCACACCAAGAGCATGCAAAGGGCGCGCATAGCGCCACCAGTCGCCACCACGACCTTCGGGATCAAAAATCGGACCGGGCGACATGAAGATACGCGAGAGTTGTGCGGTCGGCGTGGTAGTCAGGCCGCCAAATGGGGGCGCCGCATGCTGCAAATCCTTCAGCGACGATTTGCGGGTCACGGGTAATTGCGCGAGTGCGGCGCGACTGGTGATATCGCCCGCTGTAACGCCGCGCAAAATGTCTGCCCAACCCGGTGCTTGCATGGCACGCGTGACTAACGCCGGCAGTGCAGATAACAGCGCTTGCTCACGCGCCGAAGGGTCGCGCGACTCCAGTGAATCGTAAAGATCAGCCATGATGTCTCCAAGATACGCGCCGGCAGCGCCGGGCGGTTTATTTGCAAATCTGGGGGCAGCCACCAAACTGGCTGTACACCGTCCCGTTGCGGTATACAGCTCTTGGGTCTAATTCAGGCAAGCCAGCGCTTGCGGCGGCGATAAAACTTCATGTCACGGAAGCTCTTGCGCCCTGCGCCTGATACACCGAGATAAAACTCTTTCACATCTTCGTTGGCGGCCAGGTCGGTGGCTTCGCCTTCCATCACGACGCGTCCGTTCTCGAGGATATAGCCGAAATCCGCATAGCGGAGTGCCACGGTCGTGTTTTGTTCAGCGAGCAGGAAAGAGACTGTTTCGCGTTTATTCAGGTCCCGCACAATCTCGAAAATTTCTTCCACGATCTGAGGCGCCAAGCCCATCGAGGGCTCATCCAACAAGATCATTGAGGGTTTGGCCATCAGCGCGCGGCCAATAGCGCACATTTGCTGTTCACCACCGGAGGTATAACCAGCTTGCGAGGTGCGACGCTGTTTCAGGCGCGGGAAGTAATGGTAGACCCGCTCGAGTTCTTCTTTTAGTTGAGCGCGACCGAGATTCCGAGTGTAGGCGCCGGTCAATAAATTTTCTTCGATCGTCAAATGACCAAAACAGTGGCGACCTTCCATCACTTGCGACAAGCCACGCTTGACCAGGGCATTCGGCGTGAGCTGATCGATGCGCTCACCATTGAATTCAACGCTGCCCTTGGTCACATCACCGCGCTCACCGCGCAGCAGTGTCGAGATGGATTTCAATGTGGTCGATTTGCCGGCACCGTTCGCACCCATCAGCGCGACGATTTTGCCGCGCGGTACGGAGAGCGAGACGCCCTTCAGCACCAAGATGACATGGTCGTAAATCACCTCGATATTGTTAACGGTGAGGATGGCAGGAGTCGTCATGTCATTCGTTATTTTATGTTCAGTGACATCAGTAGTTGGACCCCGGCGCGGGCCGGGGTCCAGAGTCAAGCCATTACTTCATGCAAGCCGGCGTGATGCCTTTTTCTTTTGCGTAAGCGGCTGAAGACTCTTCCAGCAGCTTGCGCACCAGCGCCTTGTCACCGCTGATCCAGTTCTTGGAAACAGCAAACCATTTCTTGCCATCCCATTGCACCACTTTCACTGAGCCTGAACCCTCGTGATCATTACAAGAGGTTTTGATGGGCGGGAAAACATCTTCAATGCCCAGCTCTTTTTGGCGCGCACGATCCACATTCAGATTCTCAAGGCCCCAGCGCATTTGCTCGCCATTAACCGGCTTGCCTTTGCCATATTTGGCTTGGGCATTACGCATGGCTTCTACCATCAGTACGCTCGCGACCAGACCGCGCACGTACATCACGTTACCGACGCGATCGAGTTCTTTCAGGCTACCTTTGCCGTTCTTGTAGAGTTTGGTTTGGATTTCCTCGAGTAGCGGAAAATCGCCCGGGCTGGTG
>JACCDJ011617909.1_pt1 | contig 10881 bp, 8 predicted proteins | sample 7444481 | NCBI WGS metagenome assembly JACCDJ01 (sample SAMN15323435, study PRJNA562643) | freshwater metagenome | isolation source: river surface water | place: USA:Blue River Watershed | collected 2017-08-15 | reverse complement strand
GAAGTCTACGCCGCGGCCTACAAGGCCATGGGCGTGCCGGTCTACTCCTCCGCGGTGTTCAACTTCATCCCGCAGACCGCGATGGACTTCTACCACGCCGTCGCGAAGGACGACCATGCGACGCAGAACCGGCTGCTCGACACCTTCTTCCTGCCCTACCTCGAGATCCGCAACAAGAGCGCCGGCTATGCCGTGAGCATCATCAAGGCCGGCGCCACGATCGTCGGTCACGGCGCAGGCCCCGTGCGCGCCCCGCTCACGGACCTCAAGCCGGCCGAAGTCGAGCAGCTCGCCGCCCTCATCGCCAAAGCGGGCGTCAATTAAGCCCGGATGCGCGCGTTCGCCGGAACATCAGAGGACCATCTCGGCGCCGCCGTCGCCAAGGTGAAGCAGCGCGTGCTGCCGCTGTTCATCCTGATGTTCATCGTGAACTACCTGGACCGGGTGAACGTCGGCTTCATCCAGCAGCACCTCCGGACCGACCTCGGACTCGACAGCGCCGCCTACGGCCTGGGCGCGGGACTGTTCTTCGTCGGTTACGCGATCTTCGAAGTCCCCTCCAACCTGCTGCTGCAGAAATTCGGCGCGCGCCTCTGGCTGACGCGCATCACCATCACCTGGGGCGTCGTGGCCTCGCTGATGGCCTTCGCCCGGACCGAGAACGAATTCTACGTCCTGCGCTTCGCGCTGGGAGCCGCGGAGGCCGGCTTCTTCCCGGGCGTCATCTACTACTTCACCCGCTGGCTGCCTTCGGCCGAGCGCGGCAAGGCCATCGCCTTGTTCCTGAGCGGGTCGGCCATCGCCTCCATCCTCTCTGGTCCGCTCTCCGGCGCGCTCATGCAGACGTCGCTGCTCGGCCTCAAGGGCTGGCAGAGCATGCTCTTCGTCGAAGGACTCTTCTCCGTCGTCATCGGCGTCGGCGCCTGGTTCTGGCTCGACTCCCTGCCGCGGGACGCCCGCTGGCTTTCCGCCGAACAGAAACATGCCTTGGAGACGACCATCGAGGCCGAGCAACGTGAGCGTGAGGCCAGTCAGTCCGAAAGGCCCGGCGTCCTCCGCCTGCTCCGCGACCCGCAGATCGTGCTCTTCTGCGTGATCTACTTCGCCATCCAACTGACGATCTACGCCGCGACCTTCTGGCTGCCCAGCATCATCCGGAAGATGGGCGACCTCACCGACCTGCAGGTCGGCTTCCTGAATTCGGTGCCTTGGACGATCTCCATCGCGGGCATGTATCTCGCCGCGGCCGGCGCGGCCCGCTGGAAACGCCCGCAGCTCTGGGTCGCCGGCGCGCTCGTCATCGCGGCGACGGGCATGTTTCTTTCGACGACCGGCGGACCCATCTTCGCCTTCGTGGCCATCTGCTTCGCCGCCCTCGGCTTCAAGTCGGCCTCCTCGCTCTTCTGGCCCATCCCGCAGGGCTATCTCGACGCCCGCATCGCGGCGGCGGTCATCGCGCTCATCAATTCTTTAGGCAACCTCGGCGGATTCGTGGCCCCGACGGTCTTCGGCCAGCTCGAAAAGGCCACCGGCTCGGTCCAGTACGGCCTCTACGGACTCGCCGTCGCCTCGGTGCTGGCCGCCGGACTCGTCTTCCTCGCCCGCACCAAGCCCCAAGCCTGATTTTCTTCGTATCCTCCTGCCCTCTTGTCCTCCCGCCCTCGCCTCTGATGTCCTCTCCCCTCATCCGATCCGTCCGTGTCGTGCCCGTCGCCGGCCATGACAGCATGCTGCTCAACCTCAGCGGCGCGCATGGTCCGTTCTTCACGCGCAACATCGTCCTGATCACCGACAACTCCGGACGCACCGGCCTGGGCGAAGTCCCCGGTGGTGAGAAGATCCGCCAGACGGTCGAAGACGCCGCGCCCTTGCTCATCGGCAAGGAGATCGCCGGCTACGAACAGCTCCTCGCGGAGGTCAGCGCGACTTTCTCCGACCGCGACGCCGGTGGCCGAGGGCTGCAGACCTTCGACCTACGCGTGACCATCCACGCCGTCACGGCGATCGAGTCCGCCCTGCTCGACCTCCTCGGCCAGTTCCAAGGCAAGCCCGTCGCCGCCCTGCTCGGCAAAGGCCAGCAGCGCACCGAAGTCGAGATGCTCGGCTACCTTTTCTTCATCGGCGACCGACGTAAGACGAACCTGGGCTACCGCGACGAAGCCGGCTCCGCGCACGCCTGGCATCGCCTCCGCAACGAAGAAGCCCTCACGCCCGAGAGCATCGTGCGGCAGGCCGAGGCCGCGCAGGAACGTTTCGGCTTCCAGGACTTCAAACTCAAGGGCGGCGTCCTCAGCCCCGCGCGCGAGATCGAAGCCGTCCGCGCCCTCGCCGCCCGCTTCCCGCAGGCGCGCATCACCCTCGACCCCAACGGCGCCTGGCTCCTCAAGGAAGCCATCGAGGTCTGCCAAAACCTCAAGGGCGTGCTCGCCTACGCCGAGGATCCATGCGGCGCCGAAGCCGGCTTCTCAGGACGCGAGATCATGGCGGAGTTCAAGCAGGCCACCGGCCTCCGCACCGCCACGAACATGGTGGCGACCGACTGGCGTCAGCTCGACCACGCGCTGAAGCTGCAGGCGGTCGACATCCCGCTCGCCGACCCGCACTTCTGGACCATGCAAGGGTCGGTGCAGGTCGCGCAGGTCTGTCAGGAACGCGGCCTCACCTGGGGTTCGCATTCCAACAACCACTTCGACATCTCCCTCGCGATGTTCACGCACGTGGGCGCCGCCGCGCCGGGTGACGTCACCGCGATGGACACGCATTGGATCTGGCAGGAAGGCCAGCGACTCACGAAGGAACCCCTGCAGATCAAGGGTGGCAAGATCGCCGTCCCGCAGAAGCCCGGCCTCGGCGTCGAGATCGACCCGGCCCAGCTCGAAGCCGCCCATCAGCTTTACCTGAAGCTGCCGTCCGGCTCGCGCGATGACGCGGTCGCGATGCAGTTCCTGATTCCTGGCTGGAAATTCGACCCCAAGAAGCCCTGCCTGGTGCGCTGAGACGAGATTAAGCGATGGCCAAGCAACGGCTCCGAGGTAAGGTAGGCCCATGAACAAGACCTCCCTCGCCATCACCGCCGCCTTCTGCGTGGCCATCGGCTTCCTCATCGCCCGGTTCGTCGGTCCGTCCGAGACCCCGCCGCCGGTCAAAGCGGAAAAGCCCGTCGTCGCCGCCCCGGCGCCGGCTCCGCAGCCGGCCAAGGCCGCCGCGCCCAAGCCTGTCGCCGCGACACCCGCCAAGCGTCCGCAACTCGACGAAGCCACCCGCGCGCGCATGAAGGCTTTCGGCGAAGAGACCAAGCAGATGGCGCTCGCGCTCGCCGGCGGCGACGAGAAGAAGCTCGGCCAGGCGGTCCGCAACGGCATGACCAATCCGGCCTCCGCCGAACTGATCAAGCGTGGCCGCGAACTCGGCGAGGCCTTCCGCGCCGCGGAGACCGACGCCGAACGCGAAGCCCTGACGCCGCAAGTGACCGCCCTGCGGGAGGAGGCCTTCGGCATCATCCGCGAGGAACTCGCGAAGATCGACGCAGGCGCCCCGCCGGCCCCGGCGGCCCCCGCCCCGGTCATCCCGGCGCAGGGCTTGATGTAAGGTTACTTGGTGATCGGCTGGGAGATCCGCAGGTAGGCGAAGAGGTCGCGGAGCTGCTGGTCCGTCATCCCATCCAGCAGGCCTTCGGGCATCAGGCTGCGCCCCATCGGCGTGAGCAGACGGATGTCCGCCTGCCGCACGGTGATGTCCTCCCCTTCCAGACCGCGCAGCACGAGGATCTGCGCGTCCCGTTCGACGAGGAAGCCGCTGAGCGACCGACCGTCGTTCGTGGTGACGGAGAAATACTGGAAGCCTTCGCGGATCTCGGCGTTGGGATTCACGATGCTGATGAGCATCGTGCCGAGGTTGTCGCGCTGGTAGGCGGTGAGCTCCGGCCCGATGCGTCCGCCTTTGAAGAAGAGCTTATGACACGCGGCGCATTTCTCCTGGAAGAGCGCCTCCCCGGCATAGGTGTTGCCCTGCCCGGCCTTGAGCTTCGCTTCGACGTCGGCGATCTTGGCGATGAAGTCCGTGACGCCGGCCGCCGGCTTTTCCGGATAGAGTTCCGTCAGCAGCACCTGCACCTGCTTGGGCTCATGCTGACGCATGCGTTCGACCATGTCGCGCGGTACGGTGTTCGCGGCGATCCGGCCCGACTTCACGGCCGCCAGCAGCTGCTGCGACCACTCCGCGCGGCTGGCGAGCAAGGCCAGCGCGGTGAGACGCACCTCACCGGCACCCTGCTCGACGATCGACACCGCCTGGGCGCCGACCTCGGGCTGACCGTAGGACATGAGCGAGATGAGGGCGGCCTTACGTAAGGGCGTGGCTTCGGCAGAGCCGGCGATGGCGAGCAAGGTAGCCTGCGCCTCGGGTTGACGGACTTCGCCGAAGACCCTGACCTGGTTCAGCCGTTCGGTCGCGTCCGCTTTCTTGTTCACGATGAGCGCCAGCGATTCCTTGATCGCGGCGGCGTCGCCCTGACGGACGCGCAGGATCAACGGCGCCTTGCCGGACGCGGCCATGGCTTGGAGCAGTTCGTCCGGCAGGCCGGCGAGTTCGCGTCCACGGTAGGCTTCCTCGAAGCCCTTCATGAGATGGACGGTGTGCGCGGGCGTCGGGGCGAGACGCAGGAGCTGCGCGCAGACGAGCAGGTCGGCCCGGCGACCTTCCGTCGCGAAGCGACGCATGAGGCGGGGCAGCAGATGCTGCTGGACCAGCGGGCGATCCCAGACGGCCGGATTCTTCACGAAGCCCACGACGGCCTCACGGTCGATCGTCACGTGCGATTCCAGGGCGAACCAGAGCAGCAACGGGATATAGGCGTCTTCGGCGTCCTCATCACGGGAGGCGAGGGCCGTGACCAGTGCGAGCATCTGCGACGTCGGCAGACGACGGGCGGAAGAGGCGAACTGCGAACGAACCTCGGCATCGGTTTCGACCCGGGCGCGCGCGAGGACGGAGGCGAAGACGTCAGCGGGCAAGTCACGAGCCCCCTTGGAGCCGACCCCAGGGACGCCCAGGCCACGGTTGACGCCATACTTATCGCCAAGGAAGCGCATGGCCCAGAAGCGCACCGGCGCGTAGGCATGCGTCAGCGCGGCGACGGCCTTCGCGTCCGTGAGGGCGTCGACCTGAGACAGCGCCCAGAGCGCGCCCAGAGCCCCGCGGCCCTTGTCAGCGGCCAGCAGCGCATCCAACAGCGAGGTCGCCGCCGGGTCGCGGCGTTCGGCCAGCAGCTGCAACGAGGCCGTGCGGTGGAACTTATTAGGATGGCCGAGCAAGGCCACGAGCTGGGCGGTCGTCTTGCCCTCCAGGTTCGTATCGGTCTCCAGTTTGGCGTCTTGATCGCGGAGGCGATACAGACGGCCGGTCGTCGGATCGATCTGGTTCTGATAATGCTGACCGTGCGCGATGTAGTATTCGTACATGTCGCTCACGAAGAGCGAGCCATCGGGAGCGTTGGCGCTGTAGAGCGGACGGAAGCCGACGTCTTCGGACCACATCGCGATGCCCTTGTCGGTCGTCACGTAGGTCGCGCCTTTCGGGATGCGTTCGGAGTCCGTCACGGTGTTATGCAGCGGATCGAGGGAGAAGAGGTGGCCTTGATACTTCGCGGCCAGCGCCGTGCCTTCGATGAAAGTGCCGAAGTGGGCGAAACGCGGGACCTTCGTCAACGTACCGAGGATGGGCAGCTGCCCGAAAGAATAGGGCGTGCGCGGCGGACCGAACTTGCCGGGATCGACGCCCTGCTTGAGGTAGATGCCGCCTTGGACGTAGTGCCAGCCGCGGGTGGTGCCGCCGTTGTGACCGGAATACATGCGTCCGTCGCCGTCGAACTCGAGGCCGAAGGGATTGCCCGAGCCTTCGCTGAAGATGTCGTATTCCCGGGTCTTCGGATGGTAGCGCCAGACCATGCAGCCTTCGAAATGGACCGGGGCGGCGTCCGCGGAATCGAAACCAGGGCGGACCACGCGGGAGGACGACGTGCTGCCATGCACGCCGTAGAGCCAGCCGTCCGGACCCAGGATGATGCCGTTGCCGACCGAGTGCGTGTCCTCAAGACCGAAGCCGGAGAGATGCACCACCGGGGGGCCGTCGGGGACGTCGTTACCATCGGCGTCAGGGTAGAACAGCAGGTAAGGCGGATTCATCACCCAGACGCCGCCATGGGCGCGCACGGCGGAATTGGCCATGTTGAGCCCGTCTTGGAAGACCGTATGCTTATCGTAGACCCCGTCGCGCTTCGTCGACTCATGGATGGAGACGATATCGGCGCCGCGGTCATGGTGAGGCGGAGCCGGCGGCACGCGGTCGTAGTGCGAGCGATAATACTTATCGCGGCTGATCATGTTCACGCCGGCGGGATAGGGATATTGGCGATACTGCGTGACCCAAAGCCGGCCGCGGGTGTCGAAACTGAAGTGCGTCGGCTGGGCGATCTGCGGCTCCGAAAGCAGGAGATCCACCGCGAGGTCGGGCGTCGCGCGCATCTTGGCGTAGGCGTCGGCCGGTGACAGCGTGGGACCGTGGAACTGCTCGGCGCGGCCGAGGACGCGGTTGGATTCGCGGAACTTGGCGAACGACGAGGACGTCGGCTGGACCTTGAGCGAAGCACCGGGCACGAGCGGCGTCGCGGAATACTCCCACGCGCCCTCGAGTACGCACTCCATGAAATAGTTCATGATGAACGGCGCTTCGCCAAGGAAGCCGCCCTTCCCCTCCGGCTGCTGGACATGGAAGACGATCTCGTTCCACTCGCCTTTCTTCAGCGTGCCCACCGGGACCTTATGCCGGAAGACTTCCTTCCGGGCGCCTTGGTAATTCGGCGCGAACGTGCCGCCGGCGCCGACCTTCGCGCCGTTGACGAAGAGCTCGTGCGCGCCCTCGAGGTCGCGGAAGTGCACGCCGACCGATTCCTCGAAGAGATTACGCTCGTGCTTGGTGAAGAACGAGTCGTCGACCTTGACCCAGGTCCGGAGCCAGAAGTCGGGCGCGACGGGCGCGCGGGTGGCGGGCGACGGGATCGGCGCGAGGGATTGCGCGGAGGCGCACGCGACGGCCAGCGCGGCGAAGCACCAGGACAAGCACAGACGGAGGGGCATGGGGTTGAGGATGAGACAAGCGAAGCGGGCGTTGGTCGCAATCTTCGGCGAACATCGGGCGCAGATAATCGTGATATCTTCCGATATGACGGAAGTCCCGCATGACCGCCGGGCGCTATGACGCACCGACCGGACAAATAGTCTGGAAGCCCCCGGCCCGGCGGGCAACTTGCCCGGATGCTCGGAGCCATCGCCGGCGACATCATCGGGTCGGTCCACGAATTCAGCCGTAACGAAGACGCAGGCTTCCCCCTCTTCGCCGAGAAGTCCTGCCCGACCGACGACTCGCTGCTCACCTGGGCGGTCGCCGAGACGATCCTCCGGGGCGAACGTGACTATAAGCCCCGGATCGTCGGCATGGTCAGCTACTACGAGAAGAACGGCCAACTGGCCCCTTTGTCGGCGGCCTTCGGCGGCGGCTTCCTTGGCTGGGTCTACGAGGGCGCGCCCGGCGAAAGGGATTCCTTCGGCAACGGCGCGGCCATGCGCGTCTCTCCCGTCGCTTGGGCCTTCGATGACTTGGAGACCGTGCTTGAGCACGCCACGCTCAGCGCCCGCCCCTCGCACGCCCATCCCGAAGGCATCAAAGGTGCGCAAGCGGTCGCGGCGGCGACCTGGGCGGCCCGCAAGTATCGGAACCCCGATGCCGTCCGCGCCGTGGCCGAAAGCTTCTACGGCCCCCTGCCCGAGCTCGCGGAGATCCGGAAGACCCACGCCTACAACGAGACCTGCCAAGGGTGCGTGCCCGCATGCCTGGCCATCGCCGTCGGGACGGCCGACTACGAGTCCGCGGTCCGCTTTGCCGCCTCCATCCGGGGGGACGCCGACACCCTGGCCGCCATCACCGGTTCGGTCAGCCAAGCCCTCTGGGGGCTGCCTAAGGCCATCCGGGAGCAGTCCCTGTCCATCGCCGCCCGTTGCTACCCCGGGATGGAGCGGACGGTGGCCGAATTCGAGGCCCGGTTCGGCGGATTTTGACGATTATATGGCCTTTTGGCCTGTCGGCTTGACAGTGAACAAGTTTTCATCGAACATGCGTTCACTATGGAAGAACTGACCAAGAAGCAGCGGGCCATCCTCGACTACATGAAGGCCCACGTGGCTGAGCACTCCTACTGGCCGAGCATCCGCGATATCCAGGCCAAGTTCCGCTTCGCCTCCACCAACGGCGTCTACGGCCACCTCCAGGCCCTCGAGCGCAAGGGCGTCCTCCAGCGCATCCCTGGCGCCGCCCGCGCCTACAAGATCGTCCCGGAAGTCCTCGGCGACACGTCCGAGACCGTCATCCGCTACGAAGGCCCCGGCGACGACGCCATCCCCTTCGAAAACGTGAAGTTCGCCGGTGCCATCGCCGCCGGCTTCCCCGACTACACCGAGTCCTCCGGCGTCCTGGACTCGATGCAGGTCCCCCTCTCGCCCAGCGCCCGCCGTCGCGCCCCCGAAGCCTTCGCTCTCCGCGTCCGCGGTGACTCGATGATCGACGCCGATATCAACGACGGCGACACCGTCATCGTCGAACCCGGCACGCCCAAGCATGGCGACATCGTCGCCGCGCTCATCGACGGCGAGACGACCCTCAAGCGCCTGATCAAGCAGGGCTCGAAGGTCTACCTCAAGGCCGAGAATCAGAATTACCCCGACCTCATCCCGACCAGCTCCCTGACCATTCAGGGTATCGCGAAGTCGGTGATGAAGCGGATCTGAAGCGGCGCCCCGCCCTTCAGAGCGACCAAGCCTTGAGCTGGGCGTCGATGGCGGCGCCCATGACTTCGTATCCCTTGTTCGTGGGATGCAGGTAGTCGTTCATGGTTTCCTTCAGGATGCTGCCGTCGGCTTCGACGAGCTTATCCGTCAGGTCGAGATAGGCGTCGGCGATCTGCGTGGCCTGCGCCTTGAGTAGCACATTCGTGTCTGTCACACGCTGGCGGGTCGCGTCCGGCTTGGCCTGACGCGGCAAGATGGCCAGTAGCAGGATCTTGGCCTGCGGGGCTTGGCGACGGAGCTCGCGGCAGACCTCAGCCACGCCTTCGGCCGTCTGGGCGGGCGGATTGAAGCCGGAGAGATTGTTCGTCCCGATGAGCACGACGAACGCCTTAGGCTTGAGACCAGCGATCTCGCCGTGGCGGAGACGCCAGAGGACGTTCTCCGTGCGGTCCCAGCCGTAGCCCAGATTGATCGGGTGATGCGGAGCGATCCACTTCTCCCAGGAGTCCTTGCCGGACACGCGCTTCGCCTTCGGCTCACCCGACCAGAAATGCGTGATCGAGTCGCCGAGGAAGACCACGTCGGCCCGGATGGCGCCAGGTTGGTTGAGCGCGAGGATCTCGTTATGTCTCACGACCCAGTCGTAGGACTTCCAATCACGATTCTGCGTGAGCGGCACCAAGGCGGTATTCTTCGGCCCGGCTCCGGATACTGTCTGGGTCGCGACCTTACCGATGAGCTTATTGCCCTCGAACGCGGCGGCCTTGACCGTACCGCCTTCCGGTAGCTGGATCGGGGCGAGATACACGCCCGCGGAGAAATCCGGATCCTTCCCGTTGAGCGTATAGCGGACGACTTCCGTCGGTGAAGCCGGCACGACCGTGACGGTCTGCTTGGCCGCATCGAGCGTCAGTTCGAAGGCGGCGACGTGCGACGTGGCCAGCACGGCCGTGAGCAAGGAGAACAAGCGGAGAGCACGCATGGGGGTGAGGCCAACGTGCCAACCCCTCCCCTCGGTGGCAACGCTAACTAGGCCTGCTTCCTCAGCACCAACAGGACATCCGAATACGCCAGGTCGATCTTGCGGGTCGACTTGAGGTCGTAATGAAAATCGTGGCAGACGACGAGATGCAGCGACGGCACCTTGGCGAGCAATGCCTTCAGCTCAGCCGGAGAATAGGTGCGGAAATCCCACAAGGTCTCCTCGATGCGGGTCTTTCCCTTCTCGGTGATGCGCATGCGCGTGCGCATGGCTTCGGTACGGGATTTGCGATCGGCCGGGGCCGACCAGGTGTCGCTGACCACGCGGATGCCCGGCTTACGACCGATCCAGCGCTCATGGTCCGGCGGGCTGTTCTTATAATCGGTCAGATGTAGTCCCAGAAGGAGCAGTCCACCCGGACGCAGCGAGGCGGCCATGCGGCGCAGGGCGCTGACCGCGCCGGCTTCAGTGTCGACGTATTTGAAGGTACTGACGAAGCAGTGGGCGACGTCATAGCGGGCACCCTTGGGCAAGGTGAAGTCCTGCAGGCGATCGCGCCACACCCTGCCCTCCAGGCCCTTGGCCTTGAGGCGGTTCTTCGCGAAGGCGACCTGGTGCTTGTTCAGGTCGAAGCCATGGACGACATGTCCGCGGGCGGCGAGCGACTCCAGCAGACGCCCGGAACCGCAGGCCGGCTCGAAGACACGCATCGGCCCGGCGAGCTTCGGTCCGTGCTTCTTCATGATACCCTCGATGAAACGCGTCTCCTTCGGCGTATAGTCCGCATACACCATGTCGTAGTACAACGGGGAGTCATACCACGCGGTGGAGGATTGTTTCTTCAAAGACAAAGCGGTTGGCGGTTAGCGGATAGCGGTTGGGAACGGCCAGAGGTGTGGCGTGGGTTTTACCCCAAACGCCAACCGCTAACCGCCAGCCGCTAAAACCCGTTACTGATAAATCTCCCCGCCCTTTTCGCGGAATTCCTTGGACTTCTCTTCCATACCTTTGGCGAGGGCCTCGGTCTCGGAGACGCCCTGGGCGTCGGCGAACTTCCGGATG
>JACCDJ011150462.1_pt1 | contig 10889 bp, 10 predicted proteins | sample 7444481 | NCBI WGS metagenome assembly JACCDJ01 (sample SAMN15323435, study PRJNA562643) | freshwater metagenome | isolation source: river surface water | place: USA:Blue River Watershed | collected 2017-08-15 | reverse complement strand
ATGACCTTTAGATGCGAAAAAATCTAAAAACTGTTGTCTTATTTCTGAACTCTTCATCATGGGACTATATTTTAAGCTTTGAGCTGAATTAAAAAGCTATCTTTGTAGCGTTTCTAAAAGTCTCCAAAGGTAAGCATTTGGGCCTTTTTTTAGGACTTTAGAAGGCAAATAATCATTCGATATGAAGAAAATAAAATATTTCTTTAATACACATACTTTAAGGTTTGAAAAAATCGAAGTGCCCTTTAAAGTCAGGTTGTTACAAACAATTGGTTTTATAGTTGCTTCATTGGCCGTTGGGGTCCTTTTTGTAGCTATTTTATTTCAATATATTGACTCTCCCAAAGAACGTTTGTTAAGGCAGCAAAACATTGCTTATAAAGAAAGTTATGCAGTCTTGCAAGAGCGTATGAAGCAATTGGAACTCCAAATGGTAGAGCTTGAGCAAAGAGACAACGAAGTATACCGATCAATTTTTGAGGCAACTCCTATCCCCGATAGTGCAAGGGTTAAAGAAATGCTAGCTAAAAATGAAATTAGATTGATACAAGCATTGTCCAATACAGAGTTGATTGAGAACATGCGTAATCAATTGAATAATTTGAGTTTAAGGATGTCCTTCCAAAGTAAATCATTTGTGGAAATCACCGCAATGGTCAAGAATAAAGAAAAATTATTAAGAGCCATTCCTGCGATACAACCAATTAGTAATAAGAATCTAAAACGTGTCGCTTCTGGTTTTGGTTACCGAATAGACCCATTGTATAAAGATTTTCGTCTTCATGCTGGATTGGATTTTTCAGCTCCAACGGGTACACCAATTTATGCAACTTCAGATGGGGTTGTTCAGACGGCTGGTTTTAACACGGATGGTTATGGAAATAAAGTAGTGATTAATCACGGCTATGGTTTTCAAACATTATATGCGCATATGGTGCGTGTAAAAGCAAAAGCTGGTCAAACAGTTAAGAGGGGGGAGGTGATTGGATATGTAGGTAGCACTGGTAAGAGTACTGGATCTCATTTACATTATGAAGTAATTAAAAGAGGTGCTAAAGTAGACCCTGTTTATTATTTCTTTAACGATTTAACGCCTGCGCAATTTGATCGTTTATTAAAAGAAGCTGCAGCAAACAAACAAAGTTTAGACTAATGGATCCAGAAGTAATGGCGTTTTTGAATAGAATTTCCCGAACAATTGGGTTTACCTTATTGTGGATGGGACTGAATTCTACATTAGGTATTATGTTTGGTTATGCTTTTGTAGAAGCGAATTGGGAATGGTATAATTATTTATACTATTGCTTCTTGATTGCAAGCACTGCCTCTTATCTTTTTTTGCTTTACAAAATTTGGAAAGACCCTATTCAGTTTAATCGTTAAACGATCTATAGTTACAATAACGGACATGTCTAGCTACTATGGTCTGAAATGATTTTCCATTCGCCATTTATTTTTTTTAGTAGTAAGGTGTAATGCCCGCTTAGGTTTCCCACTGTCCTAGTTAGTTCCCATTTTCCGATAATGCTATAAAATTGTGTTTCCATAGCTTTCATCGAAAGAATTGTAAACTTAAGTTTACCCATATAAGTTTTGTCTGGGTAGTTCTTTTTATAATTTGCTAAGGTATTGTTGTAGCCATAAGTCAGCCCATTTTTACCTACAAATACAAGACTGTCATTTTCCCAATAACCATGCATGAATTCATTAATATTTCCATCATTCCATGCTTTTTCTTGCGCCCCTAATATTTGTAAAATTTCTTTATCATCTTTGGTTTGTGCACTAGCAAATTGTGTCAACATTAAAAGAACTAGACTGCAGATACTTTTGATCATAAAAGGGTGTTTTAATTATCTTAAATTAATTGTACTCAAAATAAGTATTTCAACTTAATTTGCAACAATGGAGTATAAATTACATCTAAAGAAAGACAAAAAACTCGCTACGATTTTAAAAGAAGCCGATCATGTGATTAAAAAACGAAAAAACACCCCTGTTCGTTTAATGGCTAGTATTATTAGTCAACAATTAAGTACAAAAGTTGCCGCAATTATCTTTGGCCGATTTCTAGACCTATTTGAAAGTAAAGAGCCAAGTTGTGAACAGGTTTTAGCTTGCACAAATGAGCACCTTAGGGCCATCGGGTTGAGTCAGTCTAAAGTGAATTATATTCAAAATGTTGCTCAGTTTTTTATTGCTGAAAAAATCACAGATAAAAAACTATATGCGATGGAACCCGAAGCAATTATTGAATTATTAACTCAAATTAAAGGCGTTGGTAAATGGACTGTCGAAATGCTCATGCTTTTTAGTTTGGGTCAGGAAGATGTATTTGCAGTGGATGATTTAGGCATTCAACAAGCTATGATAAGGCTGTATAAAATTGAGCATACTACAAAGAAAGAACTGCATTTAAAAATGCTTGAACTGTCTAAGAACTGGTCACCTTACAGAAGTTACGCATGTTTACATTTATGGCAATGGAAGGATCAAGGAGCTATTTAAGCAGAATTTCTCGAAGCATTAATGATGCCAAACATAGTCCTAGTTAAAAGCTTTTCATAATCGGATTTTTCTGTCGCTTTCATTTCTGCTTCATCTATTTTACACAATGCATATTGTTGAATCGTTAACAATGGTAACACTATTCGATCTCTTAAAAGGATAGAGTGCTTAGCTAATGTATCTTGTTCCATTAGACTCTTACTATTACTAAGTTCGAGATAAAGCTGTGTTGTAAGTTGAAACTCTTCTTTAATATTTTTCCAAATTGGACTGAATTCAGGGTCTTGGTCAATATATTTTGTTATTGCAAAATTTGATTTGACCATGCTCATCATGCTATTATCAATCAAGGTTTTAAAGAATCCAATATTATTGAATAAGGATTGAACTTCTTTCCACAACCCTTTTTCCTTAAGTACTTGTAAGGCTGTCCCAACACCATAATAGCCCGGGACATTTTGCTTTAATTGACTCCAGCTTCCAACAAATGGGATTGCGCGTAGGTCTTGAAATTGAAGACTTGTACCTGATCCTCTTTTTGCAGGTCTACTTGCAATATTACTTTTGCTATAATAGTTTAGAGGACTAAATTTTTGAAGATAGGGCAGAAAGTGTTTGTCTTGCTTTAATTGTTGGTAAGCTTGAAAACTAATAGTTCCAAGCTGCTCTAAAATTTGTCGATCTTGTTGTGTTAATTGAACTTTTGTTTCAGAGAATAAACTATGACTCACTCCAGCACTTAAAAGTTGTTCTAAATTAAATTGTGCAGAATGAATGGTTCCAAAATTTGAAGTGATTGTTTGCCCTTGTACAGTGAGTTGGATTTCTTCATTTTCAACTCCATTACCCATGGAGGCATAAAATTGATGCGTTTTCCCGCCTCCTCTTGATGGGGGACCGCCTCTGCCATCAAAAAATTTCACAATAATATTGTTCTTTCTGGAGAGGGAAGTGAGTGTTTCTTTTGCTTTATAGATACCCCAATTAGCCTGAAGGTATCCACCATCTTTCGTGCCATCACTAAAGCCAAGCATGATAGTTTGTTCTTTTTTTCTTGCTTTAATATGTTCGCCGTAAACCTCGGAAGCATATAGTGTAGACATAATTGCTTCTGAAGCTGCAAGGTCATCAATGGTTTCAAATAGTGGTACAATGTCCACTGTTGAAATTGTTTCATCCCAGCCACATAATCTAAATAATGCGTACAACTCCATTACATTCACTGCAGTTTGGCAGTTACTGATAATATATCTTTGACAACCCATTTCGCCATTAAAAGATTGTACTTCTTTGATTGCATAAATACTTTCTATTGTGTCTTTTCCAATCTCCGTTTTCATTGAGGCAGGATTAAGCTTACCTGATAAAGTACCAAGTAGTTTTATTTGTGCTTGTTCGTCTAATTCTGTATAATTTTCTGGTAAGAATCCTGTTTCTATTAATACTGAACGGTGAATTCTTGAATCCTGACGGATATCTAAGGCAGCAAAATGGGTTCCAAAAAGTTGTACTCTATTTAATAACTGGTTAAGTCTGTTCAAATATAGAGAGTGGTGCTCGTTGATTAATTTTTCCTTTATAGTAGTTAGGCAATCCACGATTGTTTTCTTAGAAATTGGCTTACTGTCTTCTGGTTTAAATACATTTTCATATAAGGCTGCTTCTAATTCAGTTAGTAAATTAGCAACGCCAGAAAAAGTCAATCTTCTTTTTAATTTTCTAACATCTCTATAGTAACAAACGATAATGCTACTTCTTAAAGCTTGTGCAACTTTGATAGTAGTGGCAGCATTCACAAATGGATTACCATCTCTATCACCTCCCGGCCAAAATCCTAATTCAATAAATGGGTTAGGTCCATCATATTCTCCATCAAATACATCTTTCACAATTGTACTATAGATATTGCCAATTGATTGATAAAAAACATGTTCCAAATACCACATTAGGTTCAATGCTTCATCGGTAGGGGTTGGTTGTTTTTTATTAAAAAATGGGGTAAGCCCGAGTTGTTGAATGTATTGGTTGATGGTGCCATAATCATTTTTGGCAATGGCCTCTCCCATATCATGAATAATACCAAGGACATTAGCTGGATAAAATTGTGTAGGATGTGCCGTTAATACAATCTTAACTTTAAAGTCTTTTAATTTGTTTTTAAGTGCTTGAGATTTGCCCGTAAAATTTGCTTCTTTAATTAAAGACTTGATGCTACCCGGTCCCTCCATATCATGTATACTTGTAAAAGCAGCGTCCTCAATCGCGTCAAATAAAACCACCTGTCTTTCTACATATTGAACATATTTAAACAAATGATTTATTTGTTCTTTTTCTAAAACAACCTCAGTATGTTGTTTGAAAAAAGAGTCAATAATTTCTACCGGAGATTTTCCTTTAGCAAATCCATCTTCACAATTTTGAATTAATATTGGAAGTAATGCGCCCACATTGGCAATGCCAGAATAGGGTAGTGCTGCAAATAAACTATTATAAATAATATACTTGTCAGAAACATTTGTTCTAAACTGTTGAAGATAGTTTTGTGTAGTAGTGTTCATCATGACGCATTAAAGATACAGAAAAAATAATGCGATAGCCTTGAAACCCTTATCTATATTGATTCCTAATGAATGTTTGTTTAAGCTATATATATGATTTAAACAAAGGGTGGCGTATGTCATGATAGAATGCAAACTGCCAACCCTCTTTTTGTCCTTGTTCCCACCATTTCTGTCTCCATTCCATTGCTAGTTTGCCATCCATATCGTATTTAGCTACAAATTTTGATTTGATTTGTTGCAACTGTGGAGCCACATCTGCCCCAAAGAAAAAGATTTCATTGTCCTCTTTAATCCATGCAACTTGATGATTTGGGCAATGACCTCCAGTTAACAAATAATGGATACAATCCTCAATCACACCTTGGTTTTGGGTTAACCAAACTACTTTAGAAAAATCGGCTAAAAATTCAAATTGTTCTTTAATATAGGAGGCAGACGGCGTGCTCATAGCCAAGTCAAATTCTCTTCTTTGTACATAATAGGTAGCATAAGGGAAACTCACAAATCGTTCATTAAATTGAGGATGTATATAACTCATACCACCTGCATGGTCCTTATGTAAATGACTCATGAATACTTTGGTGACAGAACTTGGATTAATGCCTATGGCCATTAAATTGTCATGAATTTGTAGAATTCCTTGTGCATTCCTATAGCCCAAGCCTGTATCAAATAAGACAATGTCTTTTTCAGTGATGACCACAAAGGGTTGAATCTCTACAAGAATACTACCTTTTGGTCGATCCTGTATTTGCTCTTTTTGGGTGTCAAATGGAACAAAAACCTTGGTATGGTCAATGCTAAAACTTCCTTCTGATAATGGGTAAATACGCATTTTGCAAAAATACAATTATCGTAGTACCATTTGTCGATCTGCATCTAATCTTAGTAAAATAAATACCAATGCAGTAAATGTAAGTAAGGAAGAGCCTCCATAACTAATCAGAGGCAATGGGATACCCACTACTGGAAATAAACCAATGGTCATGCTAATATTAACTGCAATATGAAAAAAGAAGATACCTACTACACTATAAGCATATACCCTTGAAAAGGTACTTCTTTGTCGCTCTGCAATTCTTATTAATCTAAACAAGAAAAATAAATACAAGCCTAAAAAAGTAAATGTACCTACAAAGCCAAAAGCTTCTCCAATGGAGGTAAATATAAAGTCGGTATTTTGCTCTGGAACATACTTGCCTCTTGTCTGAGTTCCTTTCAAAAAGCCTCTTCCCCAAAAGCCGCCAGAACCAATTGCGATTTTACTTTGTTTAACATTATAATCATCGGGCTTCCTAGCCGCTTTGGCGCCTGGTTTTTGTATAGATCGTTCATTTAAACTACAATCATATTCTTTTCCCACCATGCTATAAATACGCGTAGTTTGGTAACATTCAAACACATTATTGAAGATATATGGAACCACAAAACGAACAGTACCTACACAGAATATCCAAATACTAGCAACAATAATAATCGCTTGTTTATTTCTTTTAAAACTTTTCCCAAGATACATGATAAACATCCCTCCAATAACCGTCAAAATGATTGCTAAAAGGGTAGGGTCTAACAATAATGTAGCAATGACAAGAATCGCAAATGATAATAATACCACTAGGATAATAGGAGGTAAACCTTCTCTATACATTGCAAAAATAAACGCACTATAAACAATAGCTAATCCTAATTCATGTTGCATGATTGAAAGTATTGCCGGAATCGCAATCATTGCACCTGCTATCAAATGTGATTGAAGTTTTGTGAAATCAGTTTCAGGTCTAGAGATGAATTTTGCCAAAGCCAATGCAGTAAAAATTTTACATAATTCAGCTGGTTGTAAGTTGAAACCTGCAGCAATGGGTATCCAGCTTTTAGAGCCATTGATTTCTTTTCCAATAACAAAGGTTGCTAACATCAATAATAAACCACTCGCAAACAAAATATTCGCTAATGCAGTAAAGACTTTACTGTCCATTAATAAAATGAATACGCCAATAAAGGAACAAAAAATTAAGAAAAAGAATTGCTTGCTATAGCCAGTCTTGCCACCAATAAAACTAGTTGCCCAGTCGGTATTGGGGTTGTATTCCACCATGAAAATACTTAGGATACCAATCGATGCCATTAGTAAATACAATACAATGACTGCTAAGTCTGTTCCTTTGGAAATATTATTATTATAGTTAGCGGACATTGTTATGGCTTAAGCCTTTTCTTTTTATCGGTATTGGGTAGTAAACTATCCTTATTGGTTTTATCTGCATTTGGTAATGGCGCTGGCACAGTAGGAGTCGTATCCTTAATTTTTGTCTTTACGACACCTTCTGCTAACATCTCCATATCCCAAACGTCTGATAATTCATCGTTATTGTATTCGATTGGGGTTAAGTAAGCAGATTTGTTATGTTGTACATACCAGTTTTTAATCGCTTGAGGCATTAAGTCAACCTGTGAAAGATTGTCTGCCTTTAATTTACTTTCAGTCGTAAGTGTATCGTTTAGGTATTGCTCCATTAATAAACCTCCAATTGGCCCAGCCCAAGTAGATCCATAACCCGCATTTTCCACAATCACTGCAACGGCTATTTTAGGATTGTCTTTGGGTGCAAAGCATACAAAAAGGGAGTGGTTTTTACCATGTGGATTTTGTGCTGTTCCTGTTTTAGCACAATACTCATGACCAGGCACTTTTATAAATGCAGCTGTTCCGTAGACTGTTACATCATGCATCCCTTCTTTAATGACATCAAAATATTCTTTAGGTATTTTAGTCACTTTTTGTTTGGTTCTAAATGGTGCTAATTGAGCTGCTTCATCTGCAGTTTCATTTTCGATACTATCTACAAAATGGGGTGTGTAATAATAGCCACTATTCGCAATGAATGCCATTGAATTAGCTAATTGAAGAGGCGTCGCTGTCATTCTATCCTGACCAATACCCAGTGTAAGCATGTAACAGCTATTCCAATACCTTGGATTACCAAAGTCTTTATTGTATTGGGCTGTATCGGGTATGTTTGCTTTATTTTCACTTGGTAAGTCTACTCCGAGTTTACGTCCAAATCCAAATGCATTCATGTATTCCTTCCACTTTAAATAACCACCTTTTGCAGAAGCATATTTGGGGTTGTCAATCGCCATTCTGAAAACTTGTAAAAAGTAGGAGTTACAAGAATAGGCCAATGCCAATTGTAAGTTAGCGGCATGTCCTGCATTATGGTGTTCGCATTTTCTTGGATCGCCACATGCACCATAAGCACCAAAGCAGTTGTATCCGAAATTAGGTGTGATCAAACCCTCATCCAAAGCAATCAATGCACCTAATGGTTTAAAGGTAGAACCTGGAGGATACTGTCCTTTAATAGCACGGTTGTATATTGGTCTAGCCGTATCTAATAATAATCTACCGATCGTTTTTCTTCTTTGACTACCCGTTAATAAGTTTGGATTATAACCTGGACTTGAGGCCATCGCAATCACGCCACCTGTTTTAGGATTGATCGCAACAGCGCTTCCTATTTTATTTTGTAATAATTTTTCCGCAAGCTGTTGTACCTGTACATCAATACTCGTATATAAATTTTTTCCTGCGATGGCTACTGTATCAAATTCTCCTTTTTCATAAGGCCCTTGAATCTTCCCTTTATTATCTCTTAAGTATCTCTTAACACCTCTCTGTCCCATGAGTACCGATTCGTAATTCTTTTCAAGACCAGTCATGCCTGCATAATCTCCCATTTCATATCCTTCTGCTTCATGCTTCTTTAAAAAATTCACGTCCACTTCCGCAACATAGCCCAACACGTGTGCCGCTGTGTTGTATGGATAATTTCTGATAGAACGTTCAGACAAAGAAAATCCTGGGAAACGATATAGGTTTTCATTCAATTGCGCATAAAGCTCAGGGGTTAAAAAAGGTTCAAAGACGCCTGCTTTTACCCTAGTGTTTTTAATGATTGCTTCTACAATTCTTTTCTTGTATTCTTCTTTGTCTATTTGTAAAATAGCACATAATGCTGCAGTATCCACACCCTTTGCTTCATTTGGTATCACAACTAAATCGTAACTAATTGTATTTTCTAGGAGTGCTCTTTTTTTACGATCATATATAATGCCACGATCTGGATAAATTATTTTGCGATAGATCGCATTGTTATCCGCTGCTAATTTGTATTTATTGGATACGATTTGTAAACTAATTAATTGACCTACAATCAGAATAAAAATAGTGCCAATAATAATTTGAATAATTCCGCCTCGATTCTGATTGTATACTGACATGTATTATCTTTTTAGCTTTCTTCTATTCAGTAGTAGTTCCACTAGTAGTATAAGAAGGATGCTCATTAAACTAGTAAAGAATACTTTCCCAATGAAATAGCTAAAGTTACCAAATTGCAACCATTCTAATAATACCAAATAGAAGTGGTGAATGAAAGTGAGTGAGAAAATATAAAATGCAAATGGTCCCCATCCCATTGTACCGATGCTAGGTTCTTTTGTAATTTCTTCTGAAGCTTCTTGTGCTAAAAGAATATTTAAAATGGTGGGTCTTAAATAACCAATTAGGGTTGCAGCTGCAGCATGTAATCCAGGCGTATTGGTGAACATATCAAGACAATAACCTAATAGAAATCCAAGTAAAGTTGTAGCTAGTCTGCTCGTACCAAATGGCAACCAAAGTAGAAAAATAAAATATAAGTAGGGTGTGATAAATTGGTGTAATGGAGGAACCTCATTCAAAATTATAATTTGAATCAAAAGGAACAAGATGAAGCGGATACTATTTTTTAAAATATTATTCATTGTTATCCCCCTTTTGCTCTATATCTGATTGAGCGCCCATTCTTTTATTTTCTACTAAATACACAAATTCTAAATTATAGAAGTTGGTAGCAGATTTGATATTCAAGGTCAAGAAATTACTTGATGGATCTTGTACAATACTAGTCACTTTTCCAATCATTAACTGAGCTGGAAAACTAGAAGAGTAGGGGCTCGTTAAAACAGTATCACCGATTTTTGGTAATGCGCTTTTTGAAATATTTTTTAAAGACAATATTTCAGGACTCTTTCCATCCCATTCAATACTACCAGCAACTCTATCTCTTTTTAACATCGCACTCACTTTACTGTTGCGGTGTAATAAGCTCATTATTTTACTGTAATAATCATTGACTTCTACGACAACGCCAACAATGGATCCATCGGGACTAATTGCAGCCATGTCTTTTTTAACACCTTGTAAAGCACCACGTTCAATAGTGATATAATTTTTTTGTAACGTAAAGCTGTTGCCTACTACTTTGGCTGGATAGTATGAGAATTTTCTGATTTTCTCTAAACTATCTTTTCGTAAAATCAATGTGCCTGATTTTACACTCGTGTCGTAGGGTACAAAATTTTGTGCAAGCTCGTTTCTAAGTGCTACGTTTTCTGCAACCAATTTTGCATTGGTGGCTTTTAAATCAAAAAAGTAAGACCATTCATTGTAGTAACTGTTGACTTTTCCAGCAACCGCATTATTCCAATTTCCAAAGAATGTTTGGTGAGATTTACTATAAGAAGACAACATTACCAACGATACAATTTGAAGTATCAGGAAGCTAAAAAAAGTAAAGTTCTGTCGTATAAAGCCAATGATGTTCTTCATTAGGTATTATCTCATAATGAATGGAAAACGTTGATAGTTTTTCAATGCAATACCTGTTCCACGCACAACGCTCTTTAATGGATCGTCTGCAACATGAACTGGTAATTTAATTTTTGCACTCAATCTTTTATCTAAACCTCTTAAAAGAGAACCACCACCTGTAATGT
>JACCDJ010042929.1_pt1 | contig 10889 bp, 10 predicted proteins | sample 7444481 | NCBI WGS metagenome assembly JACCDJ01 (sample SAMN15323435, study PRJNA562643) | freshwater metagenome | isolation source: river surface water | place: USA:Blue River Watershed | collected 2017-08-15 | reverse complement strand
GGCCAGGGTTTCGGCTTCGAGTTGCGCCAGCGGCACCGCCTGGTTGGCCAGCCCCCAGTCTGCGGCCTCGCGCCCGCTCAAGGTGTCGCCGGTGAACATCAGTTGCTTGGCACGCAGCGGCCCCAGGCGAAAGGTCCACATGGCGGTGCTCGGGCAACCCCAGACACGGGTGGGCATGTAGCCAATGCGCGCATCGTCGGCCATCACCAGCAAGTCGCAGCACAGGGCGATGTCGCTGCCACCGGCCACGGCATGGCCATGCACTTTGGCGATGGTGGGCTTGGGGCAGCGCCACAGGCTCATGAAGTCTTCGGTGTTTTGCTTCATGAAGGCGTAATCCACCATCGGGTCCCAGGGTGTTTTTTCCTGCTGGCAAGGATGGTCGATCATGGCCTCGGCGCTTTCGGCCAGGTCGTAGCCGCCGCAGAAGCCCTTGCCCACGCCCTCCACCACGATGACGTGAATGTCGGGGTTGGCCACGGCCCAGTCGACCGCGGCGCGAATCTCGCGCGGCATGGCCATGGAGATGGCGTTCAAACGCTCGGGCCGGTTGAGCAAAAGTCGGGCAATGCGCGGGTGCGCGGGGTCGGCGGCGATGCGCAGGGTGGAGAAGTCGGGCATTCGAACGCTCCTGGCAGGGTTAAAGGGATTGGATGTCCATCATGATTTGGCGGGTGCGCAGGCTGCCGACGCCGCAATGCACATGCAGCAAGGCGCGCAGCTGGGCTTGCAGCTGGCTGCGCCACTCGGCGGGCCATTCGGCGCACATGCGCAAGGTGGCGGTGAACGGCATGCTTGAGTCCATGGCGGCTTGCAATGACTGCCATTGCAAACCGGGCAAGGCATGGCGCTGGTGCGCGTCGTCGTGCGGCAGGCTGCGCAGGCCGCCTTCGGGCACCAGCTCGTACAAGGTGTTTTCGTCCAAGGGTTGCAAGCTCATGGTCTGCATGTCCAGTGCGGGCAGCAAGCCCACATCTTGCAGCAGCAACAGCTCGAAGGCGCGCAGCGCGGGCGCCGTGGTGCTGCTGACGCCGCCGGCCAGCACATGGACGGTCTGGCGGTACACATCGAACAGCGACGGGTGCGGGTCGTCGCGGGCCAGCAAGCGCAACAGCAATTCGTTGAGGTAATAGCCCGAGAGCAAGGCCTCGCCGGTGGGCATCACATGGCCGCCCACCCACTCGGCGCCTTTGAGGGTTCGGATTTCGGCGTCACCGCTGTAGTCCAGCCGCAGCGGCTGCAGGGGCAGCAAAATCGGACGGAAATTGGATGTGGGCCGCTTGGCCCCTTTGGCAATCATGACCACCCGCCCACGGTGGCGGGTGAAGGTTTCCAAAATCAGGCTGGACTCGCTCCAGGGGTAACGGTGCAGGACGAACGCGGGTTCGTCATGGATGCGGTGGGCGGCTGCGCTGGACTTACTCGTAGCCAAAGCTGCGCACCCGCGCTTCGTCGTCCGCCCAGCCCGAGCGGACCTTGACCCACAGCTCGATGAACACCTTGGCGTCCATGAGCCGCTCCAGCTCCTGGCGCGTCTCGGTGCCAATGCGTTTGAGGCGCTCGCCCTTGTCACCGATGACCATGGCCTTGTGGCCATCGCGCTCGACCACGATGGTGGCGGCAATGCGCACCATGCGGCTGACGGTCTTGCCGGGCTCTTCCTCGAATTTGTCGATGACCACGGTGGAGGTGTAGGGCAACTCATCGCCGGTCAGGCGAAACAGCTTCTCGCGCACGATCTCGCTGGCGAGGAAACGCTCGCTGCGGTCGGTCAACTCGTCTTCGGCATACCACCAGGGCTGCTCGGGCAAAAACTTTTCGCAAATGCCCAGCAAGCGCTCGATGTCCTTGGCGTTCTTGGCCGACATGGGCACAAACTCGGCAAAGGCATGGCGGCTTTGCATGTCGCGCAGCCAGGGGGCAATTTCGGCGCGGCGGTGCACGGTGTCGAGCTTGTTGGCAATCAGCAAGACCGGCGTTTTCTCGTTCAGCAGCGCCAGCACCTTGGCATCGCCCAAGGTGAAATGCCCGGCTTCCACGACGAAAAGCACCAGGTCCACGTCGCCCACGGCGCCGAGCACGGTTTTGTTGAGCGAGCGGTTCAGCGCATTGTTGTGCTGGGTTTGAAAGCCCGGCGTGTCCACAAAAATGAACTGCGTGGCGCCTTCGGTGCGGATGCCGGTGATGCGGTGGCGCGTGGTTTGGGCCTTGCGCGAGGTGATGCTGATTTTTTGCCCGACCAGGGCATTGAGCAAGGTCGACTTGCCCACGTTGGGGCGGCCCACAATGGCCACCAGGCCACAGTGTTGGGCGGTATCGGTCGTCATGCCTTGCTCTCCTTGAGGGCTTGCAGCATGGCAGCCGCTGCAGCCTGTTCGCCCGCACGGCGCGAGCCACCAATGCCACGCTCGCTGCGACCCAGCTCGGGTATTTCGCACTCGACATCAAAGGTTTGTTGGTGCGCCGCGCCCAGCGTGCCCACCACCCGGTAGACAGGCACCTTGAAGCGGCGCGCTTGCAGCCACTCTTGCAGCTCGGTCTTGGGGTCTTTGGCCGCGGCTTGCATGGAGGGGTTGATTTCCACCGCATCAAACAGGCGGTGCACCAAGGCTTCTGCCACCTGGTAGTCGGCATCCAGAAACACCGCGCCAATCACGGCTTCCAGGGCATCCGCCAAAATGGAGGGACGCTTTTGGCCGCCCGAGCGCAACTCGCCTTCGCCCAAGCGCATCAGGCCCGACAAGCCCAGGTCGAGCGCGAGCTTGTGCAGGGTTTCTTGCTTGACCAGGTTGGCGCGCACCCGCGACAAATCGCCTTCAGGCAAATCGGCCAGGGCCTTGAACAGCAGGCGCGACACCGCCAGGTTGAGCACCGAATCGCCCAGGAACTCCAGCCGCTCGTTGTGGTCGGCGCTGAAGCTGCGATGCGTCAGGGCCTGCGCCAGCAAGTTCGGGTTTTGAAAGCTGTATTGCAGCCGTTGCTGCAAGGCTTGGTGCGCAGGAGAGTCAGACGACATGGTGCCTCAGTCAAAAGCGCCAATGCGCTTGACGTTGCCAAAGTTCATCCAGACAAAGAAGGCCTTGCCCACGATGTTTTTGTCGGGCACAAAGCCCCAGTAGCGCGAGTCCAGCGAGTTGTCGCGGTTGTCGCCCATCATGAAGTAATGGCCTTGCGGCACTTTGCAGACCACGCCCTCGACGCTGTAGCGGCACTGGTCCTTGAAGGGAAACTCGTCGGCGCCGGCAATGAAGGCCGGGCGGTCGATGTCGTTCAAGAGGCGGTGCTTTTTGAGCGGCCCCGGTGCGGCCGGGCCGCTGCCCGTGGGCATGGTTTCCTCAAACTGCTTGATGTAGCGCAGGCTGTCTTCTTCGAAGAAGTCGGGCAAGCCTTGCTTGCCCACCGGCTGGCCATTGACCGTGAGTTGCTTGTTCAGGTAGGCCACCTCGTCGCCGGGCACACCGACCACGCGCTTGATGTAGTCCAGGCTGGGCTTGGGCGGATAGCGAAACACCATGACGTCGCCGCGCTGCACCGGGTTGCCGTCGGTGATCTTGGTGTTGATCACGGGCAGGCGCACGCCGTAGTGGAACTTGTTGACCAGGATCAGGTCGCCCACCAGGAGGGTGGGAATCATGGAGCCCGAGGGAATCTTGAACGGCTCGAACAGAAACGAGCGCAAGATGAAGACCACGATGATCACCGGGAACAGGCCGGCGGTCCAGTCCAGCCACCAGGGCTGGCGCAGGGCTTCTTCGCGCGCTTGCGACAGGTCGACATCGACTTGCTGGATGCCCATTTTTTGCAACTCGGCACGGCGCTCGGCCTCGCGCTGGGCCAGCAGCTCGGCCGCGGCCAGGCGCTGCGGCAGGAAGTACAGCCGCTCGGCCACCCAGTAAACGCCAGTGACCACGGTGGCCATGAACAGCAGCAATGCGAAATTGCCTTCGAGCATGCCCACATACCAGGCGCCCACATAGCTGGCAAAGGCGGCCAGCACAAACGCTGTGAGGGTGGACATCATTCGTCCACCTGCAGGATGGCGAGGAAGGCCTCTTGGGGCACTTCCACCGAGCCGATTTGTTTCATGCGCTTCTTGCCTGCTTTCTGCTTTTCCAAAAGTTTGCGTTTGCGGGTGATGTCACCACCATAGCATTTTGCCAGCACGTTCTTGCGCAAGGCCTTGATGGTTTCGCGGGCGATGATGTTGGCGCCAATGGCGGCCTGAATGGCCACGTCGAACATTTGGCGGCTGATGATTTCGCGCATCTTGGCAGCCACGGCGCGGCCGCGGTACTGGGCCTGGGTGCGGTGCACGATGATGGACAGGGCATCGACCTTCTCGCCGTTGAGCAAAATGTCGACCTTGACCACATCGGAGGCGCGGTATTCCTTGAACTCATAGTCCATGGAGGCGTAGCCGCGGCTGACCGACTTGAGCTTGTCGAAGAAGTCGAGCACGATTTCGCCCAGGGGCAGCTCATAGGTCAGCATGACCTGGCGCCCGTGGTAGGACATGTTGAGCTGAACGCCGCGCTTTTGGTTGGCCAGGGTCATCACCGGGCCCACATACTCTTGCGGCATGTACAGGTGCACCGTGACGATGGGCTCGCGGATTTCCTCGATCTTGGCCTGGTCGGGCATCTTGGAGGGGTTCTCCACCATGATGACCTCGCCGTCGCCGCGCACCACCTGGTAGACCACGCTGGGGGCGGTGGTGATGAGGTCCTGGTCGAACTCGCGCTCGAGGCGCTCTTGCACAATTTCCATGTGCAACAAGCCCAGAAAGCCGCAGCGAAAGCCAAAGCCCAGGGCCTGGGACACTTCGGGCTCGTAATGCAGCGAGGCGTCGTTGAGCTTGAGCTTCTCCAGGCTATCGCGCAAAGCGTCGTACTGGTTGGCTTCGGTCGGATACAGGCCGGCAAACACCTGAGGCTGAATTTCCTTGAAGCCTGGCAAGGCCTCGGTGGCCGTGGCCGCTGCGCCGCCCGAACCCGTCTTGATCTGGGTGATGGTGTCGCCCACCTTGGCCGCTTGCAGCTCCTTGATGCCGGCAATGATGTAGCCCACCTCGCCCGCCTCCAGAGAATTGCGGGGCTGGTTGGCCGGCGTGAACACGCCCAGGTTGTCGGCGTTGTACATGGTGCCGGTGGCCATCATCTTGATGCGGTCGCCTTTGCCCAGGCGGCCGTCGACCACGCGCACCAGCATGACCACGCCGACGTAGCTGTCGAACCAGCTGTCGATGATCATGGCGCGCAAGGGGCCGTCGGGGTTGCCGCGTGGCGCCGGCACTTTGGCCACGATGGCTTCCAGAATTTCCTCGATGCCCATGCCGGTCTTGGCCGAGCAAGGAATGGCTTCGCTGGCATCGATGCCAATGACGTCTTCGACTTCGGTCTTGGCATTGTCTGGATCGGCTTGCGGCAAATCCATTTTGTTGAGCACCGGTACCACCTCGACGCCGAGGTCGAGCGCGGTGTAACAGTTGGCCACGGTCTGCGCTTCCACGCCTTGGCTGGCATCGACCACGAGCAGCGCGCCTTCGCAGGCCGAGAGAGAGCGGCTCACTTCATAAGAGAAGTCCACGTGGCCCGGTGTGTCGATGAGGTTGAGGTTGTAGACCAGACCGTCTTTGGCTTTGTATTGCAGCGCAGCGGTCTGCGCCTTGATGGTTATCCCACGCTCTTTCTCGATGTCCATCGAGTCGAGCACCTGGGCTTGCATCTCGCGTTCTTCGAGGCCACCACAGCGTTGAATCAGACGATCGGCGAGTGTGGATTTGCCGTGGTCAATGTGCGCAATGATCGAAAAGTTTCTGATGTGCTTCATCAAGCGGAGCTATTAAGTGTTTGAATTCAAAAGGCTGAGCGACATAAAAAAGGGCGCGTCAACTGCTGACGCGCCCTGAACCAACAATCTATGGCAACTGCGATAGTTGGAACTTCATTGTAGGCAAAAAGCCCCGCGCGTGAAGTGTCTGAGGACAGCACACCACAGCGTTGCGGGACCACAACAGCAAAGTTATCAACATATTATCAACAAGACTGGAAGAACATCCATGGGACAACTTGTGGGCACGCTGTGGAACAACTGTGGAGCCCGCCATGTCATCCCACATGATGGATTGAGTCATCGTCGATATATCGCATTCAAGCACTCAGCCCCCTGATTCTATACATAAACAGTAGTAACAAAATGAGAAAAGTTGGCAAGCGCCAACTTAGAAAGGCTTGGAAAATATTTCAAAAATATTTTCCAAGCCACCTCCAATAGCCCTAAAACCTTCTAGGTCGAAAGGGTTTGCCGGGCTTTGGGATTTTTAGCGCCCTGGGCGAATCAGAACGTACTGGGCCCACTCGCCACGGCGCAACAGCACGGTGACGGGCTTGGTTTTGTCGATGCGCGAGAGCAAGGCGTCGAACTCTTTCACAGAGACCACTTCGGTGTTGGCCAGGGCGAGAATGACATCGCCTTCGCGCAGGCCAGCGCGTGCGGCGGCCTCGGTGGCGGTCTCCACGCGCACGCCCGACTTGATTTTGAGCTCGCCCTTTTGCGCGTCGGTGAGGTCACTCACGGTCAGCCCCAAGAATTGGCCACTGGCAGAGACAATGGGTTTCTCTTTTTCAGGGGGCGGGGCTTTGGCGGCGACTTTCTCGGGCTCGAACTCGCCCACCGTGATGCTCAGGTCTTTGGTCACCCCACGGCGCAAGACCGTGACCGTGCTGCGCGTGCCAGGCTTGATGTTGCCCACCATGCGTGGCAGGTCGGCCGATTTCTCGATGGGCTTGCCATCGAAGCGCGTGATGATGTCGCCCGCCTCGATGCCCGCTTTGTCGGCCGGCGCGCCCGGCTCGACCGCACGCACCAAGGCGCCCTGCGCCTTGCTCAGGCCCAGGGACTCGGCCACTTCTTTGCTGACCTGGTCGATTTGAACCCCAATGCGCCCGCGCTGAACGCGGCCGGTGGCGCGCAGCTGGTCGCTGATGCGGGAGGCCTCGTCGATGGGAATGGCAAAGGAGATGCCCATGAAGCCGCCCGAGCGGGAATAGATTTGGCTGTTGATGCCCACCACTTCGCCGCGCATGTTGATCAAGGGCCCGCCAGAGTTGCCGGGATTGATGGCCACATCGGTTTGAATGAAGGGCAGGTAGTCGCCGGTGTCGCGCTGCTTGGCGCTGACAATGCCGGCGGTGACGCTGTTGTCCAGGCCAAAGGGCGAGCCAATGGCCATGACCCACTCGCCCACCTTGAGGCGGCTGACGTCGCCAATGCGCACCGAGGGCAAGCCGGTGGCTTCAATTTTCACCACAGCGACATCGGTGCGCTTGTCGGCGCCCACGATGCGGGCCTTGAACTCGCGCTTGTCGGGCAGCGTGACCAGCACCTGGTCGGCACCGTCCACCACATGGGCATTGGTCATGATGAAGCCGTCGGGCGTGAGAATGAAGCCCGAGCCCACACCGCGCGGACGCTCTTCTTCTGGCTGGGGACGGTTGGGCCGCTGCTGGCGCTGGCCGTTGGGCGGCGTGGGCATGGGCACGCCGAAGAAGCGGCGAAACAGCTCTTGCATTTCCTCATCGGGCCCCTCGCCCCCGTTGCCAGGGCGCGTGGCCTTGCGCTCGATGGTGCGAATGTTGACCACCGAGGGCCCGACCTGCTCCACCAAATCGGTGAAGTCCGGCAGGGTTCGGTTTTGCGCATGCGCTGCGCTCCCCGATGTGCTCAGTGTGAACACGCTCAGGCACAGGGTCAAGGCGATCACGCCCGATTGCAGGGGTTTCCAAAATTTCATGAGACTCACTCCCTCTCTCCGCCAGTCAAGACACGCGGCAATATACAGCGCGACGCAAATCCGCCCAGCTTGCGGGGTCGGACTGCCGCGCCAGCCACACCCATTGCACGCCAGCCGCCCCGGGCCGACGCGATGCAGCCTCAGTTAAGGGCTCAAAGCGCAAAAACAAGAACCCTTGCAGGTCCCATTCCACACGAACCCGCCCGGCTTGGTCGACCGCGTCGCGGCGCAGCCACCATGCTTGGCCATCCCAGGCCACCTGGCCGCCCGACAGGGGGCGCGCGCGCCGCTGGATGGCCCAGGCCAGCAAGACGCTGCTGAGGCAGAGCGCCGGGCCCCAGCCCCAGGGCTGGCTCAGCACCAGGGTGAAGGTGGCGGCGAGCGCCAGGCCGGCCAACGCCAGCGTGAACGCGCGCTCCAAAAGCAAACGCCCCACCGGGTAAGTCACCGATGGGGCGTTGTGCATGGGCGTTGCCTTAAATGCGTTTGAACACCAAGGAGCCGTTGGTGCCGCCAAACCCAAAGTTGTTTTTGAGGGCGACATCGATCTTGAGATCGCGCGCGGTGTTGGCGCAGTAATCCAGGTCGCACTCGGGATCCTGGTTGAAGATGTTGATGGTCGGGGGGCTCTTCTGGTGGTACACCGACAAAATGGTGAACACGCTTTCGATGCCGCCGGCACCGCCCAACAGGTGGCCCGTCATGGACTTGGTGGAGTTGACCACGATGCGCTTGGCGTGGTCGCCCAGCGCCGCCTTGATGGCATGGGTTTCATTGACATCGCCCAGCGGCGTGGAGGTGCCGTGCGCGTTGAGGAAGTCCACCTGATCGGCGTTCACGCCGGCGTTGCGCAGGGCGTTCACCATGGCACGGCGCGGGCCGTCCATGCTCGGCGCGGTCATGTGGCCGGCGTCGGCGCTCATGCCGTAGCCCGAGAGCTCGGCGTAAATGCGGGCGCCGCGCGCCTTGGCATGTTCGTATTCTTCCAGCACCACGACGCCGGCGCCCTCGCCCAGCACAAAGCCGTCACGGTCTTTGTCCCAGGGACGCGATGCGGTTTTGGGGTCGTCGTTGCGGGTGGACAGGGCGCGCATGGCGGCAAAGCCGCCCAGGCCCAGCGGAGAAATGGTGGCTTCGGAGCCGCCCGCCACCATCACGTCGGCGTCGCCATACTCGATGATGCGGCCGGCCTCGCCAATGCTGTGCAAGCCGGTGGTGCAGGCGGTGACCACGGCCAGGTTGGGCCCTTTGAAGCCCAGGCGCATGGAGACGTGGCCGGAAATCATGTTGATGATGGAGGCCGGCACAAAGAAGGGCGAAATGCGGCGCGGTCCGCGCGCCGTCAACTCGGCATGCATGGACTCGATCAGGGGCAAGCCCCCAATGCCCGAGCCAATCAGGCAGCCAATGCGCGTGGCTTCTTCTTCGCCGAGCGCGTCACCCGTGGGCAAGCCTGAATCCGCCACGGCCTGCAGCGCTGCCACGATGCCAAAGTGGATGAAGGTGTCCATGGCCCGCGCTTCTTTGGGCGGGATGTACGCGTCCAGGTCCAGCCCCTTCACCTCGCCTGCGAATTTGCAGGCAAAGTTCGACGGGTCGAACTTGGTGAGGTTGTCAATGCCGGACTGACCTGCCAACAACTGGGCCCAGGACTGCGCCACCGTGTTGCCAACGGGGCTCACGCATCCCAGACCGGTCACAACAACGCGACGACGGCTCATGCGGGTTAACTTTCGAAAGTCAGCTTACTTCTGGTGGGCCAAAGCGTAATCGATGGCGTTTTGCACCGTGGTGATCTTCTCGGCGTCTTCGTCCGGAATTTCAATGCCGAACTCGTCTTCGAGGGCCATCACCAATTCGACGGTGTCCAGCGAGTCAGCGCCCAGGTCGGCCACAAAGGCTTTTTCGTTGGTGACTTGTGACTCTTCCACGCCGAGTTGTTCGGCAATGATTTTTTTGACGCGTGCTTCGATATCGCTCATGGTTCCCTCAGAGGGTTGATTAGAAGTCCACCATTTTAGCTGGGTGGACAGGTCAGCTTGAAAATTTCTCTTGTGCCGCCTTCACGACATGAACATGCCGCCATTGACGTGCAATTCCTGGCCGGTGACATACGCCGCGTTCGGGCTGGCGAGGTAAGCCACGGCATGCGCAATGTCGGCAGGCTTGCCCAGTTGCCCCAGGGGAATCTGGGACAGCAAGGCTTTGTGTTGGGCTTCGGGCAAGGCGGCCGTCATGTCGGTTTCAATGAAACCCGGCGCGACGCAGTTGACGGTGATGTTGCGGCTGCCCAGCTCGCGCGCGAGGGCGCGGGTCATGCCGGCGACACCGGCTTTGGCGGCCGCGTAGTTGGCCTGGCCCGGGTTGCCGGAGGCGCCGACCACGCTGGTGATGCTGATGATGCGGCCATAGCGCTGCTTCATCATGGGACGGATCACGGCGCGCGACATGCGGAACACGGCTTTCAGGTTGGTGTCCAGCACCGCGTCCCAGTCTTCGTCTTTCAGGCGCATGGCCAGCATGTCGCGGGTGATGCCGGCATTGTTGACCAGCACATGCAAGGCGCCGTGCTCGGCGGTGATGCCATCGATCAGGGCCTCTGCGGCGGCAATGTCGTTGACATTCAGGTTGGCGCCGCGACAGCCGGGAAAGGCTGCCAGGGCGGCCGAAATTTTGGCCGCGCCTTCGTCGCTGGTGGCCGTGCCAATGACTTTCAGCCCTTGCTGGGCCAACTCGAGGGCAATCGCCGCGCCAATGCCGCGCGAGGCGCCGGTCACCAAGGCCACTTGGCCTGCAAAAGAAAGATCGCTCATGACAACAAGGCTTTCACTTCGGCCAGGGTGGCCGGATCGTACAGGGCGGCGCTTTGCAGCTCCGCATCGATGCGCTTGACCATGCCCGACAGCACTTTGCCGGGGCCACATTCCACCAGGGTGCTGACGCCGCGGGCTTTCAAAGCCGCCACGCACTCGACCCAGCGCACCGGGCCAAAGGCCTGGCGGTACAGGGCATCGCGAATGGCATCGGCATCGGTTTGCACCGCCACATCGATGTTGTTCACCACCGGAATTTGCGGCGCGGCCAGCGCGGTCTCGGC
>JACCDJ010302655.1_pt1 | contig 10892 bp, 10 predicted proteins | sample 7444481 | NCBI WGS metagenome assembly JACCDJ01 (sample SAMN15323435, study PRJNA562643) | freshwater metagenome | isolation source: river surface water | place: USA:Blue River Watershed | collected 2017-08-15 | reverse complement strand
CATCAGCTAAATCATCTATACCATAAGTATTTAAACTTACAGTAGCACTTATACTATTAGGATTTACAGTAAAACTTATACCTTGATGAACACCATTAGTAAATAATGCCCCAACATCAGCATTTGTATATTGTGTTAGTGTAGTAGATATCACACCTGTAGCATTATTATATAAAATAGGAGCAGTAGCAGAGATAGCTTCTCTTGCTCTTGCATCTGTATAGTATAAATTAACTACTCCTTCCGGTATATCATCAGTAGTGTTTATATTAGCAGGGTCAATAGCCATAAGAGCAATATTAGGAGCTAATCCAATATTATCTTCTATTATAACGGGATTAGATAAGACTTCTACTGACCAATATGTAACAGTCCCTCTTTTATAAGATTTTAAATCTACAGGATTTGTTAAAGTAGTATCTTGACCTGCTTTAATACTGATACCATTAACAAGACCTTGAACTTTATACCCATTACCTAAATCAACAAATTTAAGTTTATAGGATGTAACACCATTACCCAAACTTATAGATATAGTTTGTTTTATTTCACTATAAGGTAAAGTCAGTTCAAGATTATTTACTGTTAATTGATAAGTCTCCCCCACCACTAATGTTATATTGCCATCTAGCTGAATCATAATTTTTACTCCTAAGTTGAGTGTTCTTATAATCAGCTAAACTATTTAATATCTATTCTTCTATAATAAACTTCTCTCCAGTTATAGCTTCAAGAGTCCTTATCATCTTTTCCATATTGATACGGATAGATTTACCTGTTCTCTTATTATAAGAGTAGTATTCCCATTCACCTTCTTCATTGTGTGGAGATAATTTGGTATTATTTCCTGCACTATCTTGTACATAAATTTCAGTATCTGAAGCATCTACTTTAGCATATATTTGAGCATAAGTTGATACCGGTGTAGGAGCAATCCCTTGTTCTTTGAGCTGAATATAGCCATTAGATACTATATTACCTGTGTCATTATCTATACTTAAAACTTGTGTAGAATCTGATAAGCCACTAGCATTTGTTACACTTGTAGGTGAACTTAAAGATATCGTAGACCATGCTGAACTGTTTATTGTAATAGTATAAGGATTATCATCACTATAAAAACCACCACCATAGGGTAGCACATTATTATATGTAAACCCAGTAGCATTAATGTTATCTGAAATGTAAATCTGAAAGTCTAAATTCGGTGAAGTATTATCATTATCTGTTCTAATAGTGAAATAATAGGTTTTACTCATATCTAGTACTACTGCAGCATTTGCCGATGTTCCTGTATTTGTATATGCTGATGCTTGACTTGCCAGATACCTTTTATATCCTTGTGATGTGTCCTCTTCTAAATAATCAGTACCAGTATCTTGTATTAATGTTAAAGGAACAGATTCTCTTGTTACACCATTATCAGAAGAAGAAAACACATAAAAATATTCTGCATCATTTCTTGAAGTCGAATTATATTTAACAAAGAGATAAAATGTTTCATTTTTACCACTATATACATTAAGATTTCCACCATATGATTTTAGATTTCCAGTAAAGTTATTATCTGCTGTTAATAATGCAGCATTACCTGTACTTGATAAATCACTAAAACTTAATTTACTATTAACAAAAGCACTACCATTATATCTTAATGTCTCTCCTGTTGCTGGTGAAAATACTGTTGTATCAGATAAGTCATTTAAGACCATAGCTGATAATTCTGTCTGTACATAAGCTGTAGTAGCCACTTTTGTTGAATTATCATTTGCACTAGGTGTAGTCGCTGTCCCACTTGACCCTAAATCAATAGCACCACCTAATGTAGTTGAACCATTTACAATAAGTTTACCTACTTCTGCAATACTTGTAACTTCAAGTCTTGCGAGAGTTGTTAAATCATATGCCTTATCAAAATTAGCAACTTTAGTCATTCTTCTGTCATAAGTATAACTAGGATCATCAAGAGTAGCATCTAGTGTTGGCACATTATCAACAACCTCGTAAATGCTCTCCACCATATTTGAGTCAAACCCAGACCCAGCTAAGTCTACATATGTTAAATTTAAACCATCATTACTATCTGAAATTGCTAAACCAAAATCAAAAGTTGAAAATTGATTTCTATTCCATGATGAGATATAATAAGTTAAACTAGGGTCTCTTTTAAATGAAGCATTTGGAACATTACCCACATTTGCATAGTCCATAAAACCATTTGCACTATATACGGAATAATCAAAAGTATATGTACCACCCATACTCCAGCTAGTAATCTTTTGAAGGTAATCAGTACCACTATCTTGTATTAAAGTTAAGGGGACTACTTGTCTTGTAATACCATTATCAGGTGATGTAAATATATAAAAGAAATCACTCATTGAACTGGTGCCATCAAATTTCACATATAGATAAGCATCCTGTACTAAAGTAATCGGTGTAAAAATATCTATTGTGTTTCCACTATTATTTACTTTAAATTTATCTTCACCGGATACAGACTCCACTAATAGATAACTACCATTAAAGGTATTTTCTCCTGTCCAAGTGTTATTATCGCCTAATCCTACACCACCCCCACCTCCTGTATTATCTGTCCCATTAACCCAATTTGTACCATCATACTTTAATACTTGCCCTGTGGATAATGTACCTAATGCTACATCAGATAAATCATTTAAGAGCATAGCTGATAATTCATTTTGAACATATTCTGTAGTAGCCACTTTTGTTGAACTATCATTTGCAGATTGAGTACTAGCTGTCGCAGTACCAGTTATATTCACCGTCCCACTTATTGTTATATTGTACCCATTAGCCAAAGCATAATTAACTGCTGCCACTGCATCAGTATCTGTATATGCCTCTGATTGTACAAAGGCTGTTGTTGCTATTTGTGTTGTACTTGTTCCAGGTGAAGCTGTAGGTGCAGTAGGTGTTCCTGTTAATGCAGGACTTGCTAAAGGGGCATATGTCCCACTTATCCCACTTACTTGGCTCGCTGTTATTCCTGTTAAATTTACACCCGATACTGCAGGTAACTGTGCTGACCCATTTAATTGAACTACCTTATTAGCTGTAGTACCCACATCTAATGTTGCACTTGTTCCTAACCCACTTACTATCGCTACAGGTATATTCCCACTTATCTTACTAGATGTCACACTACTATCTGTTATCAAACTACCACTAAACTCACCATTATTATCTAATAATAAAACATTATTCGCTGAAGTCCCAGCTGTCTTTAATGCACTAGACCCTAATCCATTTACATCACTATGGTCTATTACATTATCTACCCAATCTGTACCGTTATTCTTTAAAAACTTACCATTAGGACTTCCACTTATAATAACCCCACTTAAATCGTTTAATGTACTGCTTGTTGTTAATACATTCAATAAAGCATCACTATTAGTTTTTATCTGTGTATCTAATGCCTCTAAAGAAGTCTTTAAATCAGTCCCACTATCTAAATAATTTGTACTATCAAACCCCACCCATGCAGCTGACTCGCTATTCACTATAGCTCCAAAGGATAACTTTACATTATCCATATCCCCTATTAAATCTGCTATCGAAGCACTATTTAAATTTAAGATTTCAGTCCATCCACTTCCAGTTGAAATAAAGGTTTGACTTGTATCAGTTGCTATATATACATCTCCCGTATTATCTACTGTAGCAGCAGGTCTATCAGCTAATAAACCTGAACTAACATGAGTTATTGCTAAATCAGGTAATACACTAGATGCTAAATGCCCACTACTATCTAACCCAGCTATTCCATTAGGAACATCCTTTAAAGCACTTAATCCTATTGTTGTTATTACATCAAGAGGTAATACCGAACCAGCTATCTTACCACCAGTTAATATTGCTACATCTTGTGCTAAAGGTACTTGCCCACTACTCATACCTGTAGATAAAGTAGCTACATCCCCTAATCCTAAATTAGTTCTAGCTGTACCTACATTTCCTAATTCACTTAAATTATTACTTACCTGTAATACAGCATTACTATTTAAGGTCGCTACAGTCCCTAATCCTAAATTTGACCTTGCTGTTGCTGAATTACTTAAATCACTTAAATTGTTTGATGCTAATAACCCCCCACTTATATTAACCCCTGTTAATAATGAACCATCTACTGCAGGCAACTTAGAACTACCATCTAACTTAACTACATTATTTGGCCCTGTCCCTACATCATAAGTAGAAGCTGTACCTAAAGCTCCTATTTCTGTATCTACATAAGTCTTTGTCGCTACTGTAGAACTATCACTCAAATCCGATAAAGATATCGTACTGTTTATCCATGCACTCCCATCATACTGTAATAATTCACCACTTGTTATAGTCCCACCTAATGCTACATCAGATAATCCTTCTAATGTACTCGACCCCCCTCCCCCTCCACTATTAGCATCCACATATGCCTTCGTTGCAGCATCTGTTGATGCCACTGGTGACCCTATATCCCTTAATCTCGCACCATTGAAATCTAATACACTTGATACACCAGTATCTAAATTTGCCATATCAGACCTTAATAACTCTGTCCCACCACGAGTCCCTGTATGTACTCTTAATGACTTTGTAGTCTCATTCACTACAATTTCACCCTTTGCACCTAATAATAAATTATTATCTGCTGTATTTCCCCTCTTTATGACTGTTGTCTTTCCTTGTAATGCCATTTTATATTCTCCTATTGTTAAAGATACAATAGTCCTTAATATAAATTATCTATTCTTCTACCACATACCCCATCTTCTCTATATATATAATTAACCCAGCCATCTTCATAGGGTCCTTACTCTTTATCACTAATTTCCCCTCCACTATACTTATCTCTGCCCATTCCTTGTTATTATCTGTTATCCCCCTTAAAAACCTCTCAGGGAAATTAAAACCATTATCCTCTCTAGGATGTACTGTTATACTGTACTCCTTCTCTTTATGCTTATTTAACCATGTGGTTACTAAATCTTTCGCAAATATCACTTTCTCCGTCATAATATCACCTTCGCTATCAGACTCTTCATCTCTTCTGTCTTGTGTGCACCCCTTAATAAACTTATATTCTCCCCAACCATCTTTAAGGACTTATATATATCCACATAATCTTCTAATAACTCTAACACTTTCAACCCTTTCATAAATCTATATCTTACTTTCCCCTGACTCTCTCCTATCAACTTCGCCACCTTCGATTGACTACTCCATAAATATATATATACCATCACTTTTAAATCCTTCTCATTCTTAAATATTATCCCCAACCTCTCCACTAACTCCTCCTCACTAAAATCCTCTATCTGTACTAACATCTTTAATCTCTCTGTCGCACGATTTAACCGATAATGTATATTCGGCTGTGTAAACCCAAATATCTTTCCCAATAATGACTGACTTATCCCCTTTAAATGCAACTCTATTATATCAGCCTCCAACGGACTTATCTTCTCCATCTCTTCTAAGATAATATTAAATAAATGCTGATTCTCCTCATCTAACTCCTCAAAATATGAAGGTAACGATGCTAATCCATCTTCTTCACTAAATAAACTCTCTAATAACTTCTGATCCATTTCATTTCACTCCTTCTAGACTAAATCCGTCTATTACTGTTAATATTTCCACACTCCTCATCTTTATCATTACCACATAATAGGTCATCTCTTTCTCATACTTTATCCCTACCGTCTCTTTCAACTTCTTACACCCTAATATTATCCACTCCCTTAACCTATTTCTCCTCACTAACCTTAAATCAGGACACCCCGCCCTTACCCACCTCTCTAATCTCTCCACTTTCCCCTCACCACTTAAATTTATTATATCTAATATCTCTCCCTCAAAACCCTTAAAATCACCATTCTTTATTCTCCCCCTACCACCTATACTTAAGACTGCCCCCTTACACATCGCCTTATTTACCATATTCTTTAACTCTATGTCACTTATCACATTATGAAAAAATAACCCACTCCCTACATCAAATGATACAAAACTATTGTCTATATACAAACTCTCAAATAAACGATAATAATTACTATTCGGATACCCACTCTTTATAAATATATACCCCTCTATTAAAAAGGTTACCACCCCTCCTGTCTTTACCACAGGTATATATATATCTTCTTTCTCTATCTTACTTATCCTCGATACTATATCTATCAAAGTCCCATTCTTCGCTTCTTCCTCCCCCCTCCCCGTCATCTCCAATACCACCCACTTCACTTGACCCAAACTCTTATTTTTTGTTAGTATTGGCACAGATTCCTCCTGCCTTTTTTTTCTTATTTTTCTAATATCTTTTTATTTACCACCGCAATGTACTTTATTAAATTCATTTTTTCATTTTCTTCAACTTTTTCGACTTTTTCTTCTCTTTTTACCTCTTTTACCCCTACCACTACTGATAACACATCACATATCAACATACTACTCGTGGCACGATTCGGCTTAGACCCCAATTTCTCCACTAACCCCAATAAATCCCCCACTACAACCTTACTCCCTATCTCTCTTATCTTCTTCTCATTCCAATTCACCCCCACTTTCCCCTCCCCTAATAATACACCCACTACCACCATACTACACTCTATCAACTTCTCATATACCACACTCACAGGTGTCACCTCTAATACATCCCTTAATTTCTTTAACACTACACCACTATCCCTACTCCCTAACCCCACTAATACATCACACACCTGATCATTCCTATCCATATGTAAATACTTCCTAACATTTTCCACTATTACCCCTCCCACCATTGTACTTACTCCCTCCACTGCCTTTAAACAATCTCTTATATGACTCTCACTAGACTCCACTATTAACTCTAATGCTTTCATCTCATATGTAATCCCCTCCGATTTACATACATACGATAACCTATCTGATATCTCTATTACACTCGATGCCTTTATCGTAAATACCGGCGCACATCTACTCTTTATCGCCCCCCTAATCTTCTCCACCTCTGTCGTACAAAATATACATACCATCTTCTTCTCATTACTTCCAGGTATATTCTCTTCTAATGACTTTAATAACGAATCTGCCGCTGATGACCCTATAGCATGAGCCTCATCTATTATATACACCCTCCTCTTACCACTAAATGAACTGTACTCCAATGACTCTAATAACCCTTGCATATCTGCTTTCGTTGACTTTGACGCAGCATCAAACTCCACTATCGCATCCGACTCCCCTTTTAATGCACTATAACAATTAAAACACTTATCACATGGCTCTCCACCTACTGGATTATCACATACCAATGCACGAGCCAATATCCTACTTAATGTTGTCTTACCACCACCCCATAACCCTGAAAAGATATACGACTGATTCCTACCCCTCCCACTCTCCACTATCCCCTTTAATACTTGTACTATCCCACTATTTCCTACCACATCACTATATCTTATCGGTCTATACTTTGTATCTAATGACATTTTTCTTTCTCCTTTTTATTTTTATTATTATAGTATTTATCCCACTCTTCTCTTATCTTTCCTAAAAACTCTTCTAAATCTCTTACTCCTAACACCTCTTCCATCTTATCTTCATCGTCTAACCTAAATATTAAATACTTATATAGTATCCTCACTACCTTATTATCCACTAATTTCCCACCTACACTATCTATTACTACATATATAGGCACTCCTTCTTTTAACTCATAATATATCCCTCCACTATTAACACTCCCTACTCTCTTAAATCCTATCTCTTCTATAAACTCTCTAAACTCTTTTACACTCTTTACCCATACTCCTTTATTCACTACTCTTACCCCACCTATTATTTGACTATATTTCATTTTACTCTCTTACTCCATTCATTTCTAGTCTCTTCTAATATATGTGTTATCATATATTTTATACTTGCTTCTCCCATTATTAAACCACTCAATCTTACTTCTCTCTTTCCAAAATCATATTCCACTCTCCCTAATCTTATTATTCTCTCTTCCTCATATAACTCTAATAACACTCCTTTCTCTATATTCTCTCCTAGTATATATAATACTTGCCCTAACTTCTTATATCCTATCTCTAATACTAATGACTCTAATTTTGTTAGTGTCTCTATCTCTCCTGATACCACTACTCTTTTATTATCTCTTATTTCTGTATACATTTCTTTATCTCCCATATTTTTCTGATCTGTTCTAATATCTTATCTGTAAACTCTCTACTACTTATAGTAAGTCTCTCTTTCTCTACTTTCTCTTCTTTATATATATAACTTATATGTCCTACTCCCATACCACTATACATCATTATCTCATATGTTCTTAACTTAGGTAGATACACATTTACACATCTTATCCCTTCTCCATTATTATTATTCGTATGGATTACTATTTCTCCTATTTGATCCATAGATACTCTTATATATCTTCCTGTATTCTTCTCTATAGAGAACCCTATCTCTAATAACATATCCCTTATATATGTATTTATCCCTCCTTTATAGTCTATTATCTCTTTTCCTCTTCTTTTATTATCTATTATTTCTGTAAACATTCGTATTTACCTTAGTCATGTGTCATTTATAGGATATATTATATTTCATATTGCATGAAAATGCAATATGCTATGGAAGAAATCTAGTAAGGTTTACCTACAAGTGAAAATAAAAAATAAAATGAGAAAAAAGTTGTACGGAAAAAACCACCCCCTATATTTAATGGTGGTTCGCATAAGGTACAGAAATAAGATTTTGAGAGAGATCAAGGACATCAGATGCCCAATAATGTTTTGGTCTATTAGGTTTGCAGGAGATGATAGAATTAATCCATTGTTGTGGGATAGCATTAATGCCATAGACAGCACCGAGTAGTGCGCCAGTGATAGCACAATTAGTATCGGAGTCGCCACCTTCTTTAAAGGTAGAGTTAATAGCTTTAGAAAAATTGCTAGTGTGGTATAAGTGGTACATAGCATTTTGTAAAGCAGTAAGGCAGAAACCTTTTTGGTAAGAGTCCATATTAGCAGGAATATTAGATTTAGCTTGGATCATTTTTTCTCTAATGGTAGGTAGAGTAGCCCAGTCAATCATTTGGGTAAATAAATCTCTTGGGGCAATATCAGATTTAATAGCGAGGCTGATAGCCCGGGCGAAGATACTATTAGTTTCAAATACGATATTGTTATCGTGGGTACATTTAGCATCTAGTATAGAGAGGGAAGCGACAGTATCTAAATCTAAGGTAGCACCATAAATACCTATAGGAGCAACTCTCATAAGAGAACCATTACTAGCAGAGTTGGGGTCATAGATACCCTGATGAAGAGCATTACTAATAGTAGAGCCGATATCAAAAGGTTCTGAATCTGCCCAATCTATATAAGAGTTATAGACATGGTCGTAGTCAAATCGTTGCATAAGGATAATAGATCTAGCGAGAGCGATAGCCATTTCACCGTCATCAGTAGGTTGACCGGGTAAGAGATTAAAGACACCACCTGAGATAAGGTCTTTAATACCTTTAGGGTAGAGCTTAGAAATCTCATGTTTAAATTTAAATTCGCCATGAGAACCTAAGTTATCACCTGAGAGTAAACCGATGAAACAGCCTTGAGCTTTATCTAACATATATAAATACACTTTCTAGTTTTTAAGTGTTTGAGCTTTTTTCATTTTCTTAAAGAGAAAAGATTTAAGATTATAAAGAGCTTGGGGGTCACCACCGCTAATCACATCGATAAGCAAATGGTTATTATCGAGATCATTATATTCTTGGATAAGTTTCTCTTGGTACTCATTAACAGAAGCAGGGGATATCTTGTTATTAATAGAGTCAAAGAATACGGAGTCATTATAATGAGTAGTGAATTGGAAGAGAGTATCTTCAATTTTTTTCCAAGAGAAGATATAGGTATCCTTAGTATCAGTAATAGTAATTTGACCTTGATCAGACTGTGGGGCGACATAAAAATCGAGACAATCAAATTCGGAATCTAGGTCATCAAAGACAATCCCATCACCTTGAGTAATAGTAATGGAAAGGTTTTCAAAATTAGGTGCAGTTAAACCATAAGCAGAGAAACGGATACCTGGTTTAAGATCGATGATATTACAAGAAGGGATAACTTGTAAGATGTTATTCCAGTCAGTAACATTAGTAAGAAAATCAAGAGGGGTGTTAAAACCATATTGTTCTGTTATCATATATGGGAGTCCTTTATTGGTATTGTTTAAGTTTAGAGATAAGACCTTGTAAGAAGGCAGGAGAAGGGTTAGGTACATATCGTTGTAGGTACTGAATATCTTCTCTGACTTCATAAGAGATAGTGGAGTTAGTGCAGGTAGCTAAGAGAGAATAGATTTGGGAGTATAGCTCGTTCATAAAGAATCCTTTAGTAAGTGAGAAAGAGAAAGAGTAAAAGAGTCATCAGATAAGATTTTATTGATGAGAGCAATTCTGAAATCGTTAATGGGTTTAGGTGATGTTTGTGTTATAGGTTTAGGTGATGTTTGTGTTATAGGTTTTCTAATGTGTTTTTTACATTTCTCGGGTTTTCTATTTATGTTATGTTTTTTAAACCATACTGAAACTTTAGTGTGGCTAGTGTTATATATCTCGGCGATCTGTTTATAAGTTTTATCTTGGTAAGATAAAAGTTCTTCTTTAGAAGGTATTTCCTCTTTAGATTTTAAATGAGTACCTTGCAGGTTAGTTCGTTCGATATTATATCGTTTAAAATAACGACTGATAGTAGTAGGGTTGGTGTTATACTGTTTAGCTATTTCATCAAAGGATAAATGTTTAAGTTGTTCTAGTATTTCTTTAGGGGGTATAGGGGAAGAAAGGGGGACACCTTTAATACCTATTTTAGGTATATCATGGATATTGT
>JACCDJ010080078.1_pt1 | contig 10893 bp, 8 predicted proteins | sample 7444481 | NCBI WGS metagenome assembly JACCDJ01 (sample SAMN15323435, study PRJNA562643) | freshwater metagenome | isolation source: river surface water | place: USA:Blue River Watershed | collected 2017-08-15 | reverse complement strand
TTGTTTTGGAGATGGCCAGCTCGTGTATTCCGCTATTCGAGAGATTAGGGGAGCCGCCGACGATGATGTCTTGCTGGTCATAAAACATGATTGCGGAGTAGATTCGTATTTATCAGCTAGCTCAATAATTGGTGCGCCTGGCCCTCGAATTAGATTGAGTGGAGATCAGGGAGCTCTAGTAATCCAAGATTTAGATCGCCAAGAGTTCTATATGCGAAAGGGATTAATTCCAAATCCTGGCTCATGGATTGCTCCAGATGAAATAAGTAGTGAGGCGAGAATTTGGAAGGGCGATAACTCATATAACTACCCTGGAGTGCCTGGAAATTATCCGCAGTTCTATATTCAAGTGAGGCAAGCGTTGGAGACAGGTGGAACTTTGCCGGTTTCACCTAAGTTTGCTTTGAGAGTGTCGGAGATAATTGATCAAGCGCGAATTATGAGTGTGAGAGATTAATGAGTAATGAGGTTTTGGTAGTTGGTGCCGGCTTAGCTGGTCTGAATTGTGCAAGAACTCTCCAATCTTCTGGATTTCAAGTAAGGATTTTAGAAGCCAGCTCCCGAGTGGGCGGCAGGATGGCGACAGATTACCTAGATGGCTTCACCTTGGATCATGGCTTTCAGGTAATTAACCCTGCTTATCCTGAGTTGATTACCAACGATCTAGTAGAAAAACTTGAGCTGGTCCCACTGCCTAGAGGTGTTGAGTTGTTTTTGAATAATCAGCTAACGGTTTTGGGAGATCCACTCAAATCATTTTCGTATTGGCCAGGCAACCTTTCCAATAAGACCGGAAATTTGCTTGAGAAGATGAATTTCCTACGTTTCTTGATCGGAAAAACTCCAGAGGTTGATTTGGGTACGGCCCTAAATCCAGCAGGAAGCTTTTACCGGAAGGTAATTAGGAATTTTCTTTCTGGAGTTTTCCTAACCGACCCTGATCTGGTTTCAGCCCCGATGGCCAGAGAGTTAATCCGCTGGTTTGTTAAAGGTAATCCCGGCCTGCCAAGAAAAGGTGTCCAGGCGCTACCTAATGCTTTGGCAGAGGGTCTTGAAATCGATTTCAACACAAAGGTTTTGAAGGTGTCTGATTCCAGCGTTGTGACAAATCATGGAGAGCTCAAGTCAGATTATGTGGTTTTGGCCGTTGATGAGGTAGTTGCAAAAGGATTGATTAATCAAAGCAAAGTTGAGATGAACTCCTCAACAACCTGGTATCACAGAGTGCCAACGGGATTGATAACAAGTAAACATTTGCGTCTAGATTCAAAGAGCTCTGTTGTTAACTCAATTGCGCTCTCAAATATAGCGGCAGATTACGCGCCACATGGGCAAACATTGATCTCAACCACTACTTTGGAAGAACAATCAGAGAGCCAGATCAGATCTGACTTGGCTCGAATCTGGCAGCTGTCACAATCTGACTTTGAATACATTAAACATTACGAAATAAGAAACTCGCTACCAAAGCATTTACCGGGGAAGCCTCTTTTATCCCCAACAAGGATTAGCGACAGAGTCTTTGCTGCCGGCGATTACTTAGCTGTTCCTTCTCAACAAGGAGCCTTGCTTAGCGGAAGGTTGGCCGCTGAAGCGATAATCGCCAGCCGTTAAACCAGTTTTGCCAAAGCGGGCGCGATGTGTGGGTAATCAAAGGTAAAGCCAGATTCCAAAAGTTTCTCAGGCATCACCTTTTTGGAACCAAGAATTTCGGAGGAGAAGCCACCCAATGCAACTTTCAGTGCTATTCCTGGAACTGGAAATAGCGCGGGCCTATGCAGTGCGCGTGCTAGAGCCGAGGTGAACTCCTGATTGGTTGCCGGATTTGGTGCGGTTAGGTTAACGGCACCTTCGACTGGTTTCTCCAAGAGATGGCAAATAGCACGGATTTGATCATGCAAGGTAATCCATGACCACCACTGCTTGCCGTTTCCGAGCTTTCCACCTAAACCAAATTTAAACAAAGGCAACATTTTTCCTAATGCTCCACCAGTTGGATCAAGAACTAAACCAGTGCGAATTTTTACAGTTCTAGTGTTGGTAGCTAAATCGGCGGCAGCTTCCCATTCCTTGCACACCGCTGCTAGAAAATCATCACCTGGTCTATCCTCTTCAGTCACTGCACGATTGCCGGTTTCTCCATACCAACCAATTGCGCTGGAGGAGATAAAGACCTGTGGTTTCACTACGTTTACAGCGTTAGCAATTGTTGTGGTGCCAAGTAATCTAGAGTTCAAAATTTCAGCTTTGTATTTCTTGCTCCACCGCTTGTCACCAACATTGGCTCCGGCCAAATGGATAACCGCATCAACACCTTCCAATGCATTTAGATCCACGGTTCCAGCCGCGGGATCCCATTGAATCTCATCAGGGGATACCACTGGGCGACGCACCAATCTTTGGACCGTATGTCCTTCAGACTTTAGGTGACCAATTAAGGCGGTACCAATCAGTCCTGATGCACCGGTTATAGCTATTCGTTGCGGAAGTGACATTAGAGTCCTAAGTCAGATTCAAAGCGTCCTTCTTCCAGACGCTCCTTAAGTGTGCTCAAGAATCTAGCGGCATCAGCACCATCAACGATGCGATGATCATAAGAAAGCGCCAAATAAACCATGGAACGGATAGCGATTGTCTCTCCACCATCCTCACCCTTAACAACCATTGGTCGCTTTACAACTGAACCAACACCCAAAATGGCAACCTGTGGTTGATTGATGATTGGGGTATCAAATAAAGCGCCGCGAGAACCAGTATTGGTAATTGTGAAAGTACCGCCACCTAAATCATCAGGGGAGATCTTGTTATCTCTTGTGCGGGAGGCAACATCAACAATCTTTCGAGCTATGCCGCCCATATTCAAATCGCCGGCATCGCGAATCACGGGAACCAACAATCCGCGATCGGTATCTACCGCAATTCCCAGATGTTCCGCACCATGATAGGTAATTTGATCACCTTCAACAGAGGCGTTTACAACGGGATGTTGTTTCAAAGCTTCGCAAACGGCCACTGCAAAGAAAGGAAGATAGGTTAACTTCACACCTTCACGGGCTTCGAAACTGGATTTTGCCTTTTCGCGCAATCTGGCGATCTTTGTAATATCAACTTCAATAACGGTCGTTAACTGTGCGCTAACTTGAAGTGATTCCAACATGCGAGCGGCAATTACCTTACGCAATCTCGACATAGTCACAGTTGTGCCACGTAGCGGCGAAACTGCTACTGGAGTTGGAGCTTTGGCAATTGAAGGTGTTGGGGCCGCTGCAGGTGTAGCAAATGTCGCAGCAGGCTTTGCTACCGCCGCCAAAACATCCTCTTTTCTTATTCTTCCGCCAACGCCGGTTCCCTTTACATTTGCCAGATTCACGCCATTTTCAGCAGCTAGTTTTCTGACAATAGGTGTCACATAAGAATCATCAAGCACACCCGCAGCAGGAGCCGGTTTTGCTGCTTGCGGAGCGGCTGCCTGTGGAACTAGAGGTGGAGGAGTGGTTGGTGGAGCAGGAACTGGTTTTGGTGCGGCAACAACTGGTGTCGCTGGAGCTGCAGGAGCTACTGGTGCTGCAGGAGCTGCACCTGATGCGCCGATGCTAGCTAAGCGAGTGCCAACAGCAACTGTGGAGTCAACCGCGACCTCAATTGAAAGCAAAACTCCAGCAGCAGGTGATGGAATCTCAGTATCTACTTTGTCAGTTGAAACCTCTAGTAACGGTTCATCAACTGCAACATTGTCACCAACATTTTTTAACCAACGAGTGACAGTTCCTTCAGTTACTGATTCACCTAGTGCTGGCATGACAACTGGAGTTGCTGCGCCATTTGCCGCTGGTGTGGGTGAAGGAGTAGGTGCTGGTGTTGGTGAAGGAGCTGGTGAAGGAGCTGGTGAAGGAGTTGGAGCTGCAACTGTTGGTGCCGGAGTTGAAACTGGCGCAGCAGCCGGTGCGGCAGGTGCAGATGTTGCGGTTGCGCCATCGGCAATAATCGCTAACTCCGCACCAACTGGTGCAACGCTGTCTACTGGCACAACAATTTTTTGCAAAATACCTGCAGCCGGCGATGGAATCTCAGTATCTACTTTGTCAGTGGAAACCTCTAGCAGTGGTTCATCAAGAGCAACATGATCGCCCTCAGATTTGAGCCAACGAGTTACTGTTCCTTCAGTCACGCTCTCTCCAAGAGCTGGCATCTTCACCGAGAAACTCATTTTGTTGACTCCGATCTTTGCAGTGAAACTTGGAACTGTACTGACTTCTTCAAACTACAAACTTTATCCATGAGCATGCAACGGCTTTCCGGCCAGAGCCAAGTGCGCTTCACCCATAGCCTCAGAGAGGGTTGGATGTGCATGAATTAGAGGTGCCACATCATTGGCATCAGCCTGCCAATTAAAAATCAATTGTGCTTCAGCGAGTAACTCGCCAACTCGAGAGCCGACCATGTGAATTCCAAGGACAGCTCCATCTTTCTGCGCTACTAACTTGATTGAACCGGCTGTCTTCAATATCTGGGCCTTGCCATTTCCAGCCAAGTCATAATTAAGCTCAACAACCTCATAACCTTTTGCTTTTGCAGCAGCGGTGGTTAAGCCAACTGAAGCAACCTCTGGCTCTGAGTAGGTAACGCGTGGAACGCCGTCGTAATTGATTGCACGTGGATTAAGCCCAGCAATCTCTTCAGCCACAAGAATTCCTTCGCCGAATCCAACATGAGCTAATTGCAATGTTGGAATTAGATCGCCAACGGCCCATACCCCAGGGATATTGGTGCGACATTTGTCATCAACCAAGATGTAGCCCCGATCCATTTTTATGCCCTGCTCTTCATAACCGAGTCCTTGAGAAACTGGGCCACGTCCGACCGCAACGAGCAACACCTCAGCATCAAAGCTCTTTCCATCTTCTAGAGTGACGGTAACGCCATTGGCATTTTTCGTTGCACTCTTGAATTTTGTGCCCAACTCGAAATTAATTCCACGCTTACGGAAAGCACGCTCTAACTGCTTGCTGGAGGATTCATCCTCTAGCGCAACCAAATGAGGCAACGCCTCGATGATTGTTACCTCTGCTCCAAAAGATTTCCAGACCGAAGCAAACTCGCAACCAATAACGCCGCCACCTAAAACAATTACAGATTTAGGAACATGGGTCATGTGCATGGCGTGATCGCTGGTGACGATGGTTTTTCCATCTACCTCTAAACCAGGAAGAGATTTAGCGTAGGAGCCAGTCGCTAAAACAACATTCTTTCCTGTGTAACGCTGACCATTGACCTCTACAGTGTCGCGGGACACCAGCTTGCCAGCTCCTTCGACATAGGTGATGTTTCGAGATTTAACCAGCCCTTGTAAACCTTTATGTAATTTGGTGATAACACCATCCTTATAAGCATTAACCGCGACCATATCCATGGAATGGAACTCAGCCTTAACACCAAACTCAGATGAGTGGCGAGCGCTATCAGCAACCTCGCCGGCATGAAGCAGGGCTTTTGTTGGTATGCAGCCACGGTGTAAGCAGGTTCCACCTAGTTTGTCCTTTTCGATCAGCACAACCTGTAAACCAAGTTGAGCCGCACGCAGCGCGCAGGCATATCCGCCACTACCGCCGCCCAGGATTACCAAGTCGAAATTAGCCACAGCAACCTCACACTCTTCTACTTAACAGGGACCCAAATACTGACCTTGGAATACTGTCCTATCCTGCCAGCATCAACGACCTGCGGCGGACTCCGCAAGGGCCACAAGGGTGCGAAGTGCGACACCTGTACCGCCAACCGGGGTGTAACCGTGAGGTTTTCCATCGTTATAGGCAGGGCCAGCGATATCTAAATGAAGCCAAGGAAGCTCCGGGGCTACAAACTCCTTAAGGAAGAGTCCGGCTACCAACATTCCACCCATGCGATCTCCGATATTGGCGATATCTGCTACAGGGGAGTCGAGGGAGGCGCGCAACTCTTCAGGCAGAGGCATGGGCCAGAACTGTTCACCTGTTGCATCTGCAATCTGTAGAAAGCGTTCAGAAAACTCTGGGTTGTTAGTCATTACCGCGCTGGTTCTAGTTCCCAATGCAACTACTTGAGCACCAGTTAAAGTTGCAACATCAATTAGACCATCTAAGCCACCAGCCTTGGCGCCAACCTCTGCAGCTTTCATCATGGCATCAGCTAGAACTAATCGTCCTTCCGCATCTGGGTTCAAAACTTCAACGGTTTTTCCACCATAGATAGTGATGATGTCACTAGGTCTGGTCGCGGTATCGCTAACCATGTTTTCCGCCAACGGCGCCCATGCATCAATCGCGACTGGAAGATTTAACTCAGCGATTGCCAGAATCGCGGCGGATACAGCCGCAGCACCGCTCATGTCCGACTTCATCGCCTCCATACCCTGAGCTGGTTTTAATGCCAATCCGCCGGTATCAAATGTGATTCCTTTTCCGACCAATGCGTAACGGAGAGGTTTCTTTCCAGATTTCTTCGGAGTGTAAGAGAGATGAAGTAGACGAGGCTTATTAGCTGATCCTTGACCCACACCGATAATTCCGCCATAACCAAGTTTGCGCAGTTGATCATCTTTCAGAATTTCAACTTTTACCTTGCTGCCGGTACTCAATTTCTTAAAGCGCTGACAAAAAGAATCTGGAGTCAGGTGGCTTGGAGGGGTATTGATCAGGTCGCGAACAATGTGGGTGTACTTCGCAATTATCTCTGCCCGCTTCAGAGCTTTTGAATACTCTGATTTCTTTGCGTTTTTACTATGAAGATTAATTTTCTTTAGCGCTGGCTTGCGATCGGATTTTGAAGTGCCGCGAAACTCATCAAAGGCATAAGCGCCTAGTAGCGCACCTTCCGCTACTGCAGAGAACTCAGAGAGAGAGTTGGCCGGAAGAGCAAAGGTTGCGCTGTTGTGACCAGATAGGACACGAGCGGCAGCGCCAGCTGCTCGACGGAGAGTTTCATGCGCATAGTTTTTTTGAGTTTGGCCCAAACCGGTTAGAACAACAAGTTTTGTGGCGTTACCGGGCAGCTTTATAACCTCATCAGCCGCAGCGGTTGCTCCTAAATCATCTAGCGCTTCAATTACCGCAGCGGCATCAAAGGCTAAATCTCCGGTTTCCAAGGAGAATTTCTTACTCTTCTTGTCTCTTGCAAATCCAATTACCAAGACATCGTTGATTGCCGAGCTATCTGTCGCATTAATTGAGGGCATTGGGCTAGGTTATTGGAGTGAGTCAATATTCGCCATTACATGAGTTTCATCAGAGGGCCGGAGCAAAGTTGGCCGACTTCGGTGGCTGGGAGATGCCTATTGAATATCCCGCCGCAAATGGCGGTGGCGTATTGAATGAGCACCAGGCGGTGCGACAGGCGGTCGGAGTATTTGATGTCTCCCATCTCGGCAAAGTTACTGTTCAGGGTGAGGGCGCCCTTTCTTTTTTGAACTCGGTTTTAACTAATGATCTGCGACGGCTAAAAGATGGGCAGGCGCAATACAACTTGATTTGCGATCCAGCGACGGGCGGCGTAATCGATGACTTAATCGCATACCGCTTTTCGGAGCAAGAGATACTCCTAATTCCAAATGCAGCAAACGCGGCGGAGGTTGTGAAGAGGTTAGTGACGGCAAAGCCTGCCGGAATTGAAATAAGGGATAGGCACAAGGATTTTTCAGTGCTGGCACTTCAAGGACCAAAATCAAATGAGATTTTGAATGGACTGGGCATCAGTGTTGATTTGGAGTACATGTCATTTAAGAAAGCTGAGATTGAAGGATTAGAGATAACTCTTTGTCGCACGGGATATACCGGTGAACTCGGTTATGAGATTTTGACCCGTTGGAATGAAGCATTGCCGGTGTGGAACAAAATGTTCACATTGATAAATCAATCAGGTGGTCAAGTAGCAGGACTAGGAGCCCGCGACACTTTGCGTACCGAGATGGGATATCCATTGCATGGCCACGAACTCTCCATGCAAATCACTCCAGTCGAAGCAAGTGCCGGGTGGGCTCTCGCGTGGGAAAAAGAGTTTTGGGGAAAAGATGTTTTGTTGCGACAGAAAGCAGAGAAAACCCATAGAACTCTTCAAGCATTGCTGATTACCGATCGCGGCATACCAAGAGCAGGCATGAAGGTAATGAATGATGCCGGAGAGCAAATAGGTGAGGTAACTAGTGGAACATTTTCACCTACCCTGAAAACTGGAATAGCTCTGGCATTGATGAACAAGAAGTTGGATGTCGAAAGTGAAGTTGTCGTCGATGTTAGAGGGAGATCAAGTCGCGCTGTGGTTAAACGTGCGCCGCTGGTTGCATCCCATGTGAAGTAAGGTTCAAACGTAGCCGTGCCCTTCGGAAAGAGTTAAGAACAGGCCGTGCGGTTAACCAGATTAAGACCCCAGTAGTCAATGCACGTGGTAGATCCCAAGCCAAAGCAGTAGTTAAATGAAAGACCATAAATCTTTGTAAATTCTCCAAAATCGAAGCGCCAGCAATGTATGAAAGTTGGGTATCAGTTCCCGTTAACCATGGCCAAAGCTGCAGATCCATGAGCAATCCAAACAAGAGTGAGGAAACCACTCCGATTGAAACTAATAGAAAGCTTTCTAAACCGATCTTTAAACTCCGGTAAGTGAGTTTTGCAAATGCACCGGCGAGCATTCCAATCCAGCCCGCCGCCAACATTTGAAATGGCAGCCAAGGCCCGATTCCGCCAGTCAAGAAAGCTGAAGCTGCAAGGGATACGACGCCCAGAGAAAATCCAAAGGTTGCTCCGAAAATGTAACTTGCCAAGATAAGAAGAAACCACATTGGTTCAACACCAATCGCCCCTGCACCCACTAACCGCAAAGCTGCAATAAGCGCTGAGAGCACACCAAGGATGGCTACCGCCTTTGAATCTAATGCGCCTCTAGAAATCTCTATCGCAATCAAGCTAACTGCAAATAAGGCAATTACTAAGGCGAAAATCCTGGCATTGTCTGGCTGGAAAAGAAGAAATTCGGAGTCAGGAAGATAGAGGGGCCAAGTAAATGACACCAATCCAAAAAGTGAACCCAGAAAAAGCAGGGGAACATTACTTTTCAGCATTTATGTACCGCTCTGCTTCATTAACAGTTGTCCAATTTGTGTGCGGCAAAGCTTTGGCAACCTGTGGCGCAAATGCTGGAGAGGCGTTTAGTACTTGAGAGGTCGAGCCATCGGCAATTAACTCGCCATCGGCCAAGAAAATTACTCGATCGGCAACTTCAGCTACCAGCTCGACATCATGAGTTGAAATCAATACTGCGCGACCTTCCTTCTTCGCCACCCCCTTTAAAATTTGAATCAAAGTTTTCTTTGCTTGGTAATCAAGGCCTCTTGTTGGTTCATCTAGAACAATAAGCGGGGGTTGCGCAGAGAGGATGATGCTCAAGGCAAGGCCCAAGCGTTGACCTTCTGATACATCTCTTGGGTGTGAATTCAAATCAGGGATTTGCATAAGGGATTTGTAGATGGCCAAAGTTGAGCCTTCGGTAACTGCGTTGTCTTGATCAGCTAGCGCACACTCTTCCAAAATGCTTTGTCCATAGAGCAGATCAGTTGGCTCTTGAGGAACATAGCCAACAATTCGTATTAACTCTGGACCTTCCAATTCAGCGGGATCACTTCCGGAGACCCTTACCGTGCCAGCGGTTATCGGCGCTAACCCAACTGCGCATTTTAGAAGTGTGGTTTTGCCCGCTCCGTTTCTTCCCATCAGAGCGACAATTTCGCCCGTTCTAATCTCTAGATTTACTTTTGATAACGCGTAAGCACGCTGCGAATCTTGATACGCCGCACTGAGCTCGTTTATAGACAACAAAACTTCACCAGTTGAAATGGAATCAATGATTTCAGGGTTGTCAGCAACCTCAATCTTCGGTGCTAATTTACGAAACTCTCTGATGCTTAGTGGGATGGTTGGCATTTTTAGAGCCCTTGCCAGTTCAACTAATGGCGGTGCGATTGGAGAGCTTCGCATTACCTCTTCTGCGGTACCTAAGGCCAACGATCCATCGCCATGAATCAGAATGATCCGATCAACAAATTGAATCACCCTCTCCAAGCGATGCTCTGAAAGCACGACCGTTAGTCCAAGGTCATGAACTAAGCGATGCAATATAGAGAGAACCTCTTCGGCAGCAATTGGATCAAGTGCACTAGTTGGTTCATCTAGTAAGAGAACCTTTGGATTAGTTACTAAGGCTGCCGCAATTGCAACGCGCTGCTGCTCTCCACCACTTAACTCTGAAATGTTTCTGCGACGCAGCGCAGTAAGTGCTAGAAGATCTAACACCTCTTCAACCCGCTTTCGCATTACCTCAGGGGCGATGCCGAGGGTTTCAAGCGAGAATGCGATTTCATCTTCAACAATGTCGGAGACAAAAGTATTGGCCGGATTCTGGCCCACAATTCCGACAACATCGGCGAGTTCGCCAGGTTTCAATGTTGCCGTAGAGCGTCCTGCAACGGAGATGCTTCCTGACAGGATGCCACCTGTGTGATGTGGCACAAGGCCATTAATCAGACGTAACACCGAACTTTTTCCTGCGCCGGTGTGTCCGATTAAGAGTACAAATTCACCCTCATTAACCTCAAAGCTCACATCTTCAATGATTGTGCGTTGTGAGTTCGGATAGATAAGAGAAACCTTAGAAAAATGGATCACTATGCCACCACCGGTGTAAGTGTTAGAAAAAGAAATAAGGCGCTAATTAGCCAGGGAGAGATTGACCCCGCTATAAAAATCGCAACAAGCAGATAAGCAGGGCCGCTAACTCCTAGGGAATCTCGCATTTTCCAGCTTTGTGCTCGATATCTAGTCGTATTGGGAAAGTATCCATAGCCTCTTGATTCAAGACTCGCAGCTAAAT
>JACCDJ010412799.1_pt1 | contig 10899 bp, 10 predicted proteins | sample 7444481 | NCBI WGS metagenome assembly JACCDJ01 (sample SAMN15323435, study PRJNA562643) | freshwater metagenome | isolation source: river surface water | place: USA:Blue River Watershed | collected 2017-08-15 | reverse complement strand
ATCAAATCAAAATGTTGCAACAACAATTGCAAGCTGCACCGTCAAAAAATCAAATGCGCATGGCCCAAATGATGGGTGGACGTAAGAAAACGCCAAAAATGCGCTAACATGTCAGATAAAAAGCGCTCCATTGCGCCTTCTTGGCCCGACTACCAATTACTCGATGCAGGTGGCGGCAAAAAACTAGAACGCTGGGGTAAAATCATTACTATTCGCCCTGACATCCAGGCTTATTTTCATTCAGGCAAACCCTTCACAGAATGGCGAGCTATGGCCCACTGGGAATTCGTAGAAGTTCCGGGAAAAAATGGCCGTTGGAAAGCGCTCAAAACCGATGCGCCCACAGAATGGGTCATCAGTTTTGGCAGGCTAAAATTCTTACTCGGGACTTCCACCTTTAAACATGTTGGACTCTTCCCAGAACAAGCAATTAACTGGAACCACATCGACAAGAATGTCAAATCAGAAGATAAGTTCTTAAACCTCTTTGCATACACCGGTGCAGCAAGCTGCATGGCAAGGCTTAAAGGCGCAGATACTTTTCATATCGATTCGTCAAAGTCCATTTTAAATTGGGCAAAACTCAATATGGATGAAAGTCGATTGCTGAATATCCATTGGGTACTCGAGGACGCGCTCAAATTTGCCGAAAGAGAAGCCAGACGCGGCAAAAAATACGACTACATCCTTATGGACCCTCCCGCTTGGGGCAATGGTGTCAAAGGAGAAAAATGGAAGCTTGAAGACAAAATCGATCAGTTGTTTGCAGCTTGTGCCGAAATTCTCGAACCTAGTGGCCGCCTCACCCTAAATACCTACTCTCCATCCATAGAGGCAAAACTGCTCACCGAACTAGCTGAAATGTATTTTCCAGGCCGAGCCGTAGACCAGTCAGAACTTTACTTAGAAAGCCAAACAGAGAAGTCTTTGTATTGTGGTGAATTAGTGCGTATTCATCCGCAAGACCTAGAGTAAGTCATTGGCTAAATTAGCCAGTTCTGAACGTTCTCCTTTTTCGAGCCTCACATTTGCAAATAAAGGTTGCCCTTGAAGTCGGTCAATTAAATAGGCCAAACCATTACTGTTTTCATCCAAATAAGGTGTGTCAATCTGATGCACATCTCCGGTAAATACAATTTTGGTGTTCTCTCCTGCCCTTGTAATGATGGTTTTAACCTCATGCGGCGTTAAATTCTGGGCCTCATCAATGATGAACATAATGTTGCTCAGGCTTCGACCTCTGATAAATGCCAAAGGCGTAATGACAATGCGTTTGGTTTGCTCCATCTCTAAAATGGCCTTGTATTTCTTCTCATTTTCTCCAAACTGAGACTTGATAAATTTGAGGTTGTCCCAAAGTGGCTCCATGTATGGGCCAATTTTATCATCGGCGTCTCCGGGTAAAAAACCAATTTCTTTGTTTGAAAGTGGCACCAAGGGTCTGGCCAAAATAACCTGGTTGAACTTTTTGTTTTGTTCCAACGCAGAGGCAAGTGCTAAAAGCGTTTTTCCAGTACCCGCTACTCCTTGCATCGCGACAAGTTTTACATCCGGATTAAGCAAAGCATGAAAAGCAAAGGCCTGCTCTGCATTTTTTGGTTTGATCCCGTAAACAAATTCTTTTTCGATGCGCTCGATGCAATCGGTATGATGGTTATAGAATGCCAATGATGAGGTTTTGCCATTCTTTAAAATGTAATAACCATTGGTAACTTTTTTGGCGCCTAATAAACCATTTTCTTCAATACTGCCTCTAGTAAAAATTTCGCGAATGACTTCTGAATCAATGCCATCAATGCCATATTTACCAGCCGTTTCTATCTCTTGCGCATTAACTTTGCCTGTTTCATAATCTTCGGCAACCACACCAAGCGCCTTAGCTTTAATGCGCAAATTGATGTCTTTGGTAACTAAAACAACCGTTCGTTTAGGTTCGGCCTCCATCAAATTCAAAGCCGCATTGATGATTTTGTGGTCATTTTTGCCCATGGCATAAACCTTCTCAGCATTCATTCCAGAAGGCTGCTCATCCATCACTACTTTGAATTTACCAAGTGTTTTACCCAGCGTAATCCATTCTTGTAAAGACCCGCTTCCCGAAAGTTTGTCGATAAAGCGAATGACTTCCCTGGCTGAAAAATTCTTGGTGTCGTTTCCGATTTTAAATTTATCGAGCTCTTCAAGAACGGTAATAGGAATGGCTACATAATGCTCTTTAAAATTGACAATAGCATCGAAGTCGTGTAGCAAGACAGAGGTGTCGAGTACAAAGATTTTTTCCTTTTTTCGCATCCGCTTTTTTGTTTGAATATACTTGTTTTTCTGTTTGAAAAACAAGTTGCGGTGAAATTAAGGCTGCTGTGTGTTGTGAATGTTAGCTTTTGGTTAACAAGGGTTTAAGTGCTTGTTTAAGATCTGGGTATTTAAAGGAAAAGCCCGTCTGTATTATTTTTTGATTGCTTGCTTTGAGATCAGTCAATACAAGAAAAGCGCGCTCGCCAAGCAATAATTTTAATGTAAAAGCAGGTGCTTTTGGTGCCCAAAGTGGTTTGCGCAGAAGCTGAGCAATATGCTGAGTTAATTCTAAATTACTATTGTTGGCAGCAAGTGCGTTGTAGGTTCCTTCTAATTGCTGCTCCAATGCAAATACCATTAACTCGCAAAGATCATCGATGTGAATCCAGGGGCTCATTTGCTGCCCAGAACCAATTGCTGAACCAAAGCCTAATTCTATAGGGCGCTTCATCGCTGCTAAAGCACCGCCTTGAGCCGACAGCACCATGGATATGCGTAAAACAGAACCCCTGACGTGATTCAATATTTCCTGATGGGCTTTTTCCCATTCCTGTACTACCATAGATAAGAAGTCTTGACCGTAAGGCGCACTTTCATGATAGACTATTCCTTGTTCAGCCGCATAACAATTGACACCAGAAGCACCAATGTAGTAGTTCAATGACGGAAATTTGTCAAGCATTGAGGCTAAGAACTGTGCGGGTTCTACCCTAGATCTGATAAGTATGGCTTTGCGCGAAGCTGTCCAACGTGCGGCTCCAATATTTTCTCCACACAAATTAATAATGCACTGAACAGCAGTAAGCTTCTCAATGTCAATTTGCTTTTGACTTGGATCCCAATAAACCTCATGGCTTGCTTTCGGACGGCGCGTGAGCACCAATACGGTGTAGCCCTTTTTTTCTAAGAGTTGCTTTAGTTTTTGGCCGATTAGACCAGTACCACCAGCTATGAGAACAGTGGCTGCAGGTTTTACTTGCAAGTCCCCTTCAATTCCTGAATGGCGTTGTCCTTGCTCTGTTGAATGCTCTGACACAGTTTATCTTTTGTTGCCAAGGCCTTTTTAAGTGCGAGTGTGTCTTGTTGGGTTGCCCCGCCCGACCAAATTACTGCACTCAAATCATTGACCTTATTGGCTTGTTCTAAACAAGAACAATAAGCTTTGTTGTCTTGTTCGCAGGCACTAAACATTACAAGTAAAATTCCTAATAGTAGGAATGTGTATTTTTGACGCATCATCAAACAAAATTACAAATATTACGTATTGAGATTCTATGCTTAAAATATTCTTGGTCTTTCTTTTGATTTCAATCAGCCTCGGTGCAAAAGGCCAGGAGTGTGTTTCTGTTTTTAAGCCAAAGAAACAACTCGTAGCTTCAACTTATCTTTGCGTTGATGCCATGCAAGCTGATTTGCTACAATTACACAAGCACATCTTACAAACGCACCCCAACCCCACATACTACACCTCAAATACAGCACTAATTGAGGCCTATCAGGTAGCGAAATTAGCTTGCGAAAAACCACTGACCATGTTTGACTTCATGTTGGTGGTCAATACGTATCTTAATTCCTTAAAAGATTCACATACCGGGCTCAATCCTAAGGACTTTCTTTATCAAGTGAATGCAAATAGAAAAGTACTTCCTTTCTTTGTTACACAAATTGAAGGTAAATTTTATCTCTATGGCGGACATTCAGATAGTTTAAAAGCAGCCGATGAATTACTCGCTGTTGATCAGTACCCCATTCAAACGCTTTATGATTTAGCATATGCATTAAGTATGTGTGAAGGCGCTGCAAATGCGGCACAACAAGAGGTTGCACTAGATTACATTGGCGTGGTCTATAACCTACTTCAAATGAGCTTAAAATCTGATAAGGAAGCAAAATTTAAAGTGGTTAAACCATCGGGGGATACGGCAACTGTAAACATCCCATATGTAGCCACATGGAGATACTTTTTATCGAGTATGACTGGGCAAACTAACGACGAAGTAAGCTACTATTTTGATGACAAAAATCGAGGGGTATTGACACTTGCATCGTTTCAGCCACTTTCCTTGCCTTTTTTTCAGAAGAAGGTCGATGAATTTTTTGCCGAAGTGGAAAAGCGCAACTGCGAAAATATTTACATCGATTTACGAGACAACTTAGGCGGCCTGCTTCGGGCAGAGGAATACTTGTTTAGTTACATCAATGTCAACAGCTCCCCGGTGCAAACCAACTACCTCTATAAAAGAAGTAATTATGACCGGTTTGCCTTGCTAAGCCCTTTGCAGCAGATGCAATTTGTAAACAGGGCTAAAAATGTATACCCCAATGGGCTCATCTCCAAAGAATACGACTTCTACCGCCTGCCCAAAGGTTCATTGTACACCATTTTATACGATTACGTTCCAACGAACCAACGCAATTACATCTATAAAGGCAAATGCTCGCTGATCATGAATGGCAACTCGATGTCGGCCTCTGTATTATTTGCCGCGTGGTTCAAGCATATTAAGCGAGGAGATATTATAGGAACAACCTGTATGGGCGGAATGGGCGGCACTTTCGGAAACCCGGCAGCACTTACCCTGACAAATTCTCAAATTAGTGTGATTGTATCTACGCTCAAATTCACCCCGTTGCACATCAAAGAAAAGGTATTGCAACCCATTATCCCAGACATTTGGCTCAAAATGAGCCGGCAAAATTTGATTGATCAAATAGACCCCTTTGAGCAGTATTTGCAGAATCTAGATTAAAGAAAGAACAGCATTGTTACAATAGCGTAACGTACAAACTTTCCGATAGTGATCAAGATAAAAGTTGGAAGCCAAGGCACCCTGAAAAATCCTAAACCGATGCCAATGAGGTCTCCGACAAATGGGAGCCAGCACAACAAGGCCATCCAACTACCATAGCGTTGAATTTGAACTTGCCACTTATCAATTTTCTCGGGTTTGGCACCAAATTTTCTTAACCAATTCGGGTTCCCTAAATAACCTATTCCGTAATTGAGCCAGGCACCCATTGAATTTCCAGCTGTTGCCACAAGTAAACAAGCAATGGGTTCATAGCCATAATGAAACATGGTGGTCAAAAAGATTTCTGAGGCAATCGGTAAAATTGTTGCCGCCAAAAAACTCGCTAAAAACAGGCCGATATATCCGTATTCAAAAGTCATGTGTCATAAAAAAAGCCGGTTGCCCGGCTTTTCAAAGATTGGAATAATTGCTTAACGCTTTACAAATTTCTTTGTAAGTGTTGTTCCGTTTGTTTCAATAGCTACTGTGTAAATTCCGGCAGCCCAGCTTTCAGCATTAATGCCAAGTTCATGAGAACCAGCTGCTAAAGAATTCAAGCTTGTCGTTTGCATGATTTTACCAGCAACATCTGTTACTGTATAAGTAAGGTCTGACGCATTTTGAAGGTCAAAACGAAGTGTTGCATTGCCTTGAGTTGGATTTGGCATAATTACAGCGTGGCTCAATTCATTTTGCTCAGTGACACTTAAGATTGGATCAAAGTTCATGCGAACCATTGGCGTATTGGTTGTGTAATACCAAGTGTTGTCAGCCAAATCTAAGAAGAATGAAGTTTGTGGCTCTGATTTACCTGCGTTAGATACGCGTAAACCTGCAGAATAAGAACCCGCAACAACAAGATAAGTAGCACCAGCTGTAACATCAATATAAGGCTCTAATTCCATAACTAAATTGGTGTTAAGGTTGTTACTTTGAATTGCAAGCGGCAATGATTCTGATTCGAAAACGAAATCTCCGGTTGTTGGGTCAAGAGAGTAAAGCTTTACAAAAACTTCTGTACCAACCGTTGCGCCATTTGCACCACCTGGTAGACGAATGTTAATAGCTTTTAAAGTAGCATCTTGGAAAATATCAAAAAGGTTTCCTACTTCAAAACCATCTGTGCCATTGGTTGTACTGCCTGCAGGTGTACCGTTGTCACGTGCATAAATAAAGTCTGTAATAGCGAAGTCAACATTTGAAAGCACATTGTTTGCAGGAATATCATCAGTTGAGTCTGCTGTAATTGTACGTGTAATAGAAATGTTACCAATTGTTGCTGGTGGCGTATAGAACGTAGTGAGCTCTAATGCAGCTGTATCTAAAGACGCAATGCTCACTGGAGCTGAAGATCCTGTCCAGGCGCCATTATTAGCATTGATATTGAGTTTAACGTTGTTTTGAGTGTTTACTCCACCGTTAAATACATCAGCTGAAAAACCAATTTCAGAAACTTGTTCGTCAGGAATTTGGTAGTAAGGTAAGCCTACAGCACCCCAGTAGTTTCCGGTAACGGATAAATCATTGGTTGGGTTTGTTACGATTTTCACATCGTCAATGTACCAGCCGTAAGTAATCCATACGTTCGGGTTAGCTGCTGAACCCGGGAAGTTTGTTGTCCAAGAAAAACGGATCCAGATCGGGCTTGGCGTACTCGGTAAGAAAGTAGCTAAGTTGATGATTTTTGTATCTGGGTTGGCATAAGCAGAACCTCCAGCAGCAGAAAGAACTGTTTTATCGAGGTTGTTTCCTACTGTTGTAAAAGTAACCCCATCTGTAGAGATTTGGATTTCTTGAAGGTCGTTGAAACGCGCTCCGTATTGTTGAAATTGAATAGAAACTTGATTGCTTCCACCCAAAGCAGCGATGTCAATTGCTTGGGCAGTTGTCATGGTGTAGGTTACATTAAGTGCTTGAGTTGCAGCTTGTGCATCACCATTTACCAATTCAGCATTGTTTCCGCCTGAAGTAGAAGAAATTCCGTTGGCAGACCACCAACCTTCAGTGGTATTATTGATGTTCCACCCGAATTCAGCTCCGGTTTGTCCTGAGTTGTCAATTGTCCAGTTTGCAGGAGTTGAAAAGTCATCAGACCATAGGGTTACGCCGAGAATTTTTTCGTCAGCAGGTGCTTTAGTGTGCTCTTTAGGGGCATTCACTAAATCTTGGAATGTTTGCATGCGCGGTGCTTTTTGAGCAAAAGCCACTGAAGAAAGCGCACTTACAAAGAGTAAAAGTTTTTTCATTTTAACGTATTTAGGTAATAAAGATAAGGAATTCTATGCGTCCTTCAAAAAAGGCAAATTTGTGCGGCCTTCAATTAATGCAGGTGCACTGATATTAACAACGTAAAGACCTTCTTGTTCTTGGGGTGCAAGCAATTCATTTCCAAACATATCTATGGCCTGGCTGTGGCCATTATAATTCAACTGATTGGCGTCATTACCCACACGATTAGATGCCAACACATAGCATTGGTTTTCGATGGCCCTTGCTTTTAATAAGCTATCCCAGTGCAAAATCCTTTTTGAGGGCCAATTGGCAACATATAAGAGCACATCGTAAGCGGCTTGCTCATCATTGTGTTTATTGCGACAGAGTTCCGGAAATCGCAAATCATAGCAAATCTGCAAATTGATTTTCCAATCTTTGTAAGCTACTATAGTCTGATTTTTTCCTGCAGTAAAATATTGATCTTCTCCACCCAAACCAAACGATTTTCTTTTGTCGTAGGTATGAACCAGGCCATCAGGTGAAATAAATACCCCGCGATTGAAAAAATTTTGTTTTTCTTCAATAATTAATGACGTGTAAATGGCACAATTTCTTGAGCGGGCAAGCTCTGTTAAAATTTGAATTGAGGGGCCATTCATTTCTTCTGCAAACGAAACATCCATTGTGAAGCCTGTCTGAAACATTTCTGGCAATAGTAACAAATCTATATCTGTCTTTTGCACCGAAAGTAACTCGGAGATTTTTTCAAAGTTAGCTTGCTTATCTTGCCAAACCTGATCAAATTGTAAGATGCCTATTTTTAAATCTTGCATAACTTTTCAATGGCTTCTTGAAGGGTTTCATCCGTTTTCGCATAGCAGAAGCGAATCAATCTGGCATCATGCGCATTCGCATTAAAAACCGAAATGGGAATAGCTGCTACTCCGTGCTTAATTGTAAGTTCTTGACAGAACTCTACATCCGACTGTTTGGATATAGCTGAGTAATCAGCTACCTGAAAATAACTACCTTCTGCCGATAGCAAAGTGAATCGGCTATTTTTCAATCCTTCTCTAAATAAATCGCGCTTTTGCTGATAAAATGCTGATAATGTATTTACATCAACCAAGTCTAAATAGGCAGCTAAGGCATGCTGCGCAACACTGTTCACACAGAAAACTAAAAACTGATGGACCTTCAATATTTCAGTCATTAGTGCCTTTGGGCAGACTAAATAGCCAACTTTCCAGCCTGTAATATGAAAAGTCTTACCAAAAGAAGAAACAACAATTGAGCGTTCTCGAATAGCATCACGCTCATGGATAGACTGGTGCTTCTTCTCAAACGTAATAAATTCATAAACTTCATCTGACAACAAGTGTAAGTTTGGAAAACGTTGCATCAGACCTTCAAGTGCTAAAAAATCAGATTCTTGCCAAATTTTACCGCTTGGATTATGCGGATTATTGACAATCAACAATTTGGTGCGCTCGGTTATATTGGCCTCAATTAAATCCCAATCTGGATCAAAAGTTGCTGTCAAAGGCAATCGGATGGCTTTGGCCCCTGCAAGATGCACAGGTGCTTCATAGCAGTCATAACTCGGATCTAGAATGATAACTTCATCACCGGCGAAAACAAGTGCTTGAATGATTGTAAAAATTGCTTGCGTTGCACCTGCAGTGATTAGTATTTCATCTGGTTGAACTGCGCGTTTATATTGCCGGTCGATCAAACCTGCAACTTTTTCACGCAAAGTAATGAGACCCTGAAGTGGCGCATACTGATGCGCGTTCTCTTGAGAAACCCTTACAAGCTGTGCCTGTAATTGCGGATCAATTGGAAAGTTAGGAAATCCTTGAGCTAGATTGATTGCACCATGCTTTTGAGCAAGTGCAGACATCGTGGTAAAGATAGTTGTGCCTACATGAGGCAACTTAGAAGCTGACATTTTACTTCAAGCCTGAATCTCTAGTTGAAATCTTGAGTGACTTAATAATAAATTCAGTTCTACGATTCAACTGATGCTGCTCGTCTGAACAATCAGATTTCGCTTTACGACCCTCACACGGACAAGCTACCTTGAGTTGTGATTCACCATAACCCTTTGAAGTCAAACGACTAGGGTTAGAAATTCTTGCCTGAATGTAATCAGCAGCTGATTTAGCTCGTCTTTCTGAAAGGCTTTGGTTGTATGCCATGTTACCCTTGCAGTCGGTATGAGAACCAAGCTCAACTTCAATTTTTGGATACTTATTCATGAAAGCCACAACTTTATCAAGCTCAACAATTGCATCTGCTCTGAGGTCGGACTTATCGAAGTCATAGTAGATAGATTTCAAACCGAGTAAAGAGGTAATCTCCATCTCTAAAGAAAGTGGCTCAAGATCTAAATCTACTAAATCACGAACACTGATAACATTTGAATCTAAAACTTGGTAATCAAAGAAAACCTCTTTTGTTACATATCCCTCTTTTTCTAGGTAAACTTTGTAACGATGCTTGCTTTCAATCATGAGTGAATCACGCTTTTGCGTCAATACACCTAAATCATCAGTCATGGCAGTAAGCAACTCTATACCTGTTGAGTCTTCAACAATTCGGATTTTAACCCCAGATAATGGTAAAAGTGTTTTTTTGTCTTTAACTACGTAATCAAGTGTTTTGTCTAGGAAACGATCACGCAATTCAAAAGCAAAAATATCATCTGTCTCACCAGAAGTTTGGCGATTACTCGTGAAATAGCCGTGCTTATCGTCTGTAAACATGATAGCTAAATCGTCATAGGCTGTGTTAAATACAGCACCCATGCTTTTAACCTCAAGATTCGTCAAGCTAAACAAATCATAACCACCTTGACTATTGTGCCCTTGTGAAGAGAAATAAAGTGTATTCTTGAAAACGAACGGAAACACATCGTTTTGAGCAGTATTTACCCCTCTAACGGCTTCTTTCTGCCCAAACTTGCCATTTTGGAAAGTACAACGATAGATATCCATACCACCTACTCCACCTGCCATATCAGAAGCAAAATAAAGCATGTTATTAGCTTCATCATAGAAAGGATGGGTAGTGTTGTGCTTATCGTTGTTATAAACAAATGGTAATGGTTTAGACCACTGACCATTTTTTGCTTTAGTTGTGTAGTAAATAGTTAGTTTTTCGTTCTTATCAGAACCATAATTGTTTGTAAAAAACAATATATCACCTGCCTTATTGGAAGAAATCGGCCCGTCGTAAAAACAAGTATTGATGTTCATAGCCTCTCCCGTCTCAGCGCTCACCAACATTGGTGTCTTGAGTGCACAACCTTCAACCTTATAAAGGTCAGAAAAAGGTTTTTTAGCAAACTCATCCATGTCAACTTCATCGCAAGCATTGATTGCTGCAGACAACACATAGAGGTCACCTGCAAACTGACGCACTCCGAAGTCATCTTGCTTCGTATTGAAACAAGCAGGAGTTAATAAAACATCTTGCTGAGCAAGCGTTGTAAACAGTGTCAGAACTGCAAAATATACTAGCGATAAATAACGCATAAGAAAGAGCTATATCAATTGAAGAAGCGTGGACCCTGGCAACGGCTAGCGTTGTTATT
>JACCDJ010687376.1_pt1 | contig 10904 bp, 11 predicted proteins | sample 7444481 | NCBI WGS metagenome assembly JACCDJ01 (sample SAMN15323435, study PRJNA562643) | freshwater metagenome | isolation source: river surface water | place: USA:Blue River Watershed | collected 2017-08-15 | reverse complement strand
GTAACAGCTGTATCTGCGGTGGCCGCGCAGATATCAAAACCATTCGGTGCTTTGGTGACGGCATCACCGTGGCTCATCCAGACCAACTGTGAAAGTGGTGACCCAGCAAATATTTTAGAATCCTTTGCTTTCAATGCGGTACGGCCAAATTCTGATTTTCCTGTTTTGGTGACCTCGCCACCTAAAGCTTTTGCCATAACTTGAAAGCCATAACAGATGCCAAAGATTGGGATTCCCAAATTAAAAATTTGGTCATCAAACTCTGGTGCACTCTCTGAGTAAACACTCGCTGGCCCACCAGAGAGAATGATCGCCGATGGTGATTTAGCTTTTACTTCTGATGCGCTAATTGTTGATGAAACGATCTCTGAGTAAACATTTGCTTCACGAACTCTTCGAGCTATCAATTGGGCGTATTGCGCGCCAAAATCAACAACTAAGACCAAACTACTATTAGCCTTATTATCCACGCGTAATTAGAACTTCTACCCGTTGGAATTCCTTGAGATTTGAATAGCCACAAGTAGCCATCGCGCGACGAAGTGCGCCAAACATATTCATGGAACCATCTGATGAATGTGATGGGCCAATCAAGATCTCTTCAAGTGATCCAACTGTGCCAACTGATACTCGTTCACCTCTTGGCAGCTCTTGATGATGTGCTTCAGAGCCCCAGTGCCAGCCAAGCCCAGGTGCTTCATTTGCCTTTGCAAGTGGTGAGCCCATCATTACTGCGTCGGCACCGCACGCTATTGCTTTTGCAATATCTCCGGATCTGCCAACCGAACCATCTGCGATGACATGCACGTATCGACCACCTGATTCCTCTAAATCTTCACGACGTGCGGCAGCAACTTCGGAAACTGCTGAGGCCATTGGAACTTGTACTCCAAGAACTTTTCTAGTCGTATGCGCCGCACCACCACCAAAACCAACTAAAACACCAGCAGCTCCAGCACGCATTAAATGAAGTGCAGAGGTGCTATTGGCAACGCCACCTACAATTACTGGCACATCCAATTCGTAGATGAACTTCTTTAAATTAAGCGCTTCGGTATTAGAACCGACATGCTCGGCCGAAACGGTCGTGCCACGAATCACGAAGATGTCTACTCCGGCATCTATAACTGCTCTATGAAATTCTGCAGTCCGTTGTGGTGATAAAGATGCTGCAACTGTGACACCAGCATCACGGATTTGTTTGATCCGTTCCTTAATTAACTCTGGCCTGATAGAAGCCGAATAAATCTCTTGCATGCGCTTGGTAGCGTTCTTCTCTGGCATTGATGCAATCTCTCCAAGCGGAACTCTTGGATCGTCATATCGGGTCCAAAGACCTTCTAGATTTAGTACGCCCACACCACCCAAGCGTCCAATCTCAATTGCGGTATCAGGCGAAACCACTGAATCCATTGGCGCAGCCATCATGGGGATTTCAAATTTGTATGCATCGATCTGCCATTCGATTGAAACATCTTTTGGATCACGGGTACGTCTGCTTGGCACAACTGCGATATCGTCAAAAGAGTAAGCCACTCTTGCGCGTTTACCTGGTGCAATTTCGATGCTATTGGTCATTTATCTCTTCCGATTTTCTCTACCATTATTAACATAATTTGGCGCTTCCAAAATATCTGTAACGTCATGCGGATGGCTCTCGTTCAAGCCCGCAGAGGTAATTTGGATCAACTGTCCTTCGCGACGTAACGAATCAATATCAGGCGCACCGGCATACCCCATACCGCTTCTTAATCCGCCCACTAATTGATGGATTACTGAGGATACTGGACCACGATATTTGATCTTTCCTTCAATACCTTCCGGAACCAATTTATCTTCTGAAAGCACGTCATCTTGCATATAGCGGTCTTTTGAATATGACTTCTGTTCACCACGATTTTGCATCGCACCCAATGAGCCCATGCCGCGATAGACCTTGTACTTTGCGCCATCAATTTCAATTAACTCTGATGGTGATTCATCGCATCCGGCAAAGAGCGAACCCAACATCACGGTATTAGCGCCAGCCACGATTGCTTTGACGATATCTCCAGAGTATTGCAAGCCACCGTCGGCAATTAATGGAACTCCGGCCTTGCTACAAGCTTTATTTGTCTCCATGATCGCAGTTACCTGTGGCACGCCAACTCCTGCCACCACTCTGGTGGTGCAAATTGATCCTGGGCCAACTCCAACTTTTACGCCGTCAGCACCTGCATTTATCAAAGCTTGTGCACCTGATCTAGTTGCAACATTTCCGCCAATTACCTGAGTTTCAGGTGAGAATTTCTTGACTCTTTCAATGGCTTCTAGCACTGCGCGGTGATGTCCATGAGCTGTATCAACTACAACCACATCTACATCTGCATCAATCAATGCCTGGGCACGTTTGAATCCATCTTCGCCTACACCAACTGCAGCACCTACCAAACCCACGTTCTTCGCCAACTTAACGTGAACCACCTGTTCATCAATTGCCAAATTTCGATGAATAATTCCGATGCCACCAGCTTTAGCCAGTGCAATCGCCATCTGTGATTCGGTAACTGTGTCCATCGCTGAAGAGACCAGCGGGATTTCTAATTTGATCTTCCGGGTTAGCCAAGTACCAGTCTCAACTTCAGAAGGCACCACCTCAGAAGGACCCGGCAGTAGAAGCACGTCATCAAAGGTCAATCCGAGCATCGCAACCTTCTCGAATTCGCTCAAAACTCACCTCCGATTGGCTAAGCAATTAGTCTAATGGTGAGCCCAAAAACAACAGAAATCCGCCAGCAAAGTGAACGGTAGAGATGCTCTGACCAGAAAGTTAAATGTGATTTCAACATTTACTGAATCAGGTCATTTCCGAGTTCAGCTTTGCGGCGGATTCCTTAATTTGTGACTTAGTGCGAATGCCCTCCTGGACCATGCTTATGTCCATGTCCACCTGCAGATGCCTCTTCTTCTTCCTTCTTTTCGAAGACCACTGCTTCGGTGGTGATAAACATTGCTGCGATAGATGCAGCATTTGCTAATGCTGAGCGCGTTACTTTAACTGGATCAATAACGCCATCTTTATTTAGATCGCCATATTGGTCAGTTGCAGCGTTGAAGCCCTCGTTCGGTTTCATGCCACGTACTTTGGAAACTACAACGTAGCCTTCGAGTCCGGCATTTTCGGCAATCCAACGAAGTGGTTCGTCGCATGCTTTACGCACAAGACGTACACCTACCGCCTTATCGCCAGTGAAGCCAAGATCGCCTTCAAGTGAATTTGCTGCATGTACCAATGCAGCTCCACCACCAACCACGATTCCTTCTTCTACTGCCGCACGAGTTGCAGAGATTGCATCTTCGAGACGAAGCTTCTTCTCTTTCAATTCAACTTCAGTGTGTGCACCAACTTTGATAACGCAGACGCCACCAGCAAGTTTTGCTAGACGCTCTTGCAGCTTGGTGCGATCCCAATCGGAATCAGTAATTTCGATCTCTTTGCGAATTTCAGAGATGCGATCTTGTACACGTTGCTTCTCGCCAGCGCCATCAACAATTGTTGTATTGTCCTTATCAAGAACTACGCGGCGAGCGCGACCCAAAACTTCCAACCCCACCTGATCAAGCTTCATACCGATTTCAGTTGTGACCACAGTTGCGCCGGTAAGGATCGCCATATCTTGCAGCATCGCCTTACGACGATCGCCGAAACCAGGTGCCTTAACAGCAGCTGATGAGAAGACTCCACGCATCTTATTGACTACCAACGTTGAAAGCGCTTCTCCTTCAACATCTTCCGCAATAATCAAAAGTGGCTTTGAAGTCTGCGCAACCTTCTCAAGGATTGGCAATAGCTCTGAAAGTGCAGAGACTTTGCCGCCTGAGATCAAGATATATGGATCATCTAATACTGCCTCCATGCGATCAGTATCAGTCACGAAATAAGGCGAGATAAAGCCTTTATCAAACTGCATACCCTCGGTGAAATCTAGTTCTAGCGCAGTAGTTGAAGACTCTTCTACCGTGATAACGCCATCTTTACCGACTTTATCCATGGCTTCAGCAATTAATTCGCCGATTGCACGGTCTTGTGCAGATATGGTGGCGACATTTCCGATCTGCTCTTTGCCACTTATTGGTGTGGCATGCGAGCGCAGAGTTTCGGAGACCTTAACTACCGCAGCTTCAATTCCGAGCTTTAGATCCATAGGTTGAGCGCCAGCTGCTAAGTTACGTAGGCCCTCTTTGACCATGGCCTGTGCAAGTACAGTTGCGGTGGTGGTGCCATCGCCAGCTACATCATTAGTCTTTGTTGCAACTTCTTTTACTAACTGTGCACCCATGTTCTCAACTGGATCGGATAGTTCGATCTCTTTGGCGATGGTGACACCATCGTTTGTAATCAATGGTGCGCCAAATGATTTAGCGATCACAACGTTACGACCCTTTGGTCCAAGTGTGACCTTTACGGTATCTGCCAGAATATTTACGCCACGCTCCATAGCGCGACGGGCAACTTCATCGAAATGTAAATGCTTTCCAGCCATTGTCGCTTCCCGATTACTTTTCGATTACTGCGAGAATATCGCGAGCCGATAGCACTAGATATTCATCATTGTTGTACTTGACTTCAGTGCCGCCATACTTGCTGTAAAGAACAACATCACCGACCTTCACATCCATCGGTACGCGAACTCCATCATCAAAGCGACCTGGTCCGACTGCAACCACGGTGCCTTCCTGTGGCTTCTCTTTAGCAGTATCTGGAATTACTAAACCTGATGCAGTTGTCTGCTCCGCGGTTGAAGGCTTGACGACAATGCGATCTTCAAGTGGCTTGATATTTACGCCCATTGATTACTCCTTAAAAGTGGGATAGATCTGTAATTAGCACTCTCTACTGCCAAGTGCTAAGGGCTAAAGGTTAATAATCAGGCGTAAATATTCAAAATCCGAAACAATCGAAGGCCGTAAGCAGGCCATCGCAGCCTAAATCGTAAGCGCGGAGTCGGCCAAAGCTCCCCTAGGCGCTACCCCAGCATCAACCAGAAGGCTACCTAGAGCCGCCACCATCGCCCCATTGTCGGTGCAAAGGCCCGGGCTTGGAATATGAAGCCGTACCCCAGCCCTCTCGCATCGTTCGGTGGCCACTGTTCGCAATCTGGAATTGGCAGCTACGCCACCTGCAATTACTAATCTATCTATACCTGTCTCTTTGCAGGCGCGAAGAGATTTCAAAAGCAAGACATCCACTATCGCTTCTTGAAATGACGCGGCCACATCGGCGCGGATATTTGTAGGTGTTTGTTCTACATATCGCGCAACCGCAGTTTTCAAGCCAGAGAAAGAGAAGTTATAAGGACGAGTCCGCCAATCCTCAGCGGTGGTTAGACCTCGAGGAAAGTCGATGTTGATCTGACCAAATGTGGCTTCATGATCAATTGCAGGACCACCTGGAAAGCCTAAATTCAAAATACGTGCAATTTTGTCAAAAGCCTCACCTGCAGCATCATCCATAGTGGCACCAAGCCTACGAACATCATTGGTAATGTCATTAACCTGCAAAAGTGAGGAATGTCCACCACTTACCAAGAGCGCAATCGTTGGTTCCAAAGATTGTTCATGAGTCAGGTAATCCACTGCGATATGGGATGTTAAATGGTTGACTCCATAAAGTGGTTTATCTAATGCGGTAGCCAGACCGGTAGCCCCAGCTACTCCAACCAGTAAAGCACCAATTAGACCAGGTCCTTCAGTTACTGCAATCGCATCGATATCAGACATCTTTAAGTTGGAATCTGCCAACGCTTGTTGCAATACATTAATGAATGCTTCGAGATGGGCACGACTAGCGATCTCTGGGACTACACCTCCGAACCTTGCATGTTCGTCCATACTGGAAGAAATTACGTTTGCTAATAGAGATCGATTTCTAACAATTCCAATCGCAGTCTCATCGCAGGAAGTTTCGATGCCAAGGACTATCGCCATACAGTTCTCACAGTGCTCGCTTCATGATCTGAGCATCTTTGCCATATCCATAATAATTCTTACGGATATTCAACTTTTCGTAGCCACGCTTTTCATAAAGTTCGATGGCATCAACATTGTTTATGTCGACTTCTAGCATCATGGCCTCACCACCCCTAGATTTAGCCCACTTCTCAAGCTCGGCAATCAAATAACTCGCGACTCCGCGCCTTCGATAGTTGGGGTTGACTGCGATGGTCATTAAATCTGCTTCGCCACCAGCGCTTGGTAGAAATGCCCCAGCATATGCAATCAACTCCCCATCTTCTTCGCCCACAATGAATTTTCTGGTTGGACCGCTTAACTCTTCACGAAATTGTTCGATTGGCCAGGCAGTATCGGCAAAGTACTCACGATCTAGTGAGACCAGAATTGGAAGATCAAGCATCGTAGCTTCGCGATATTCGATCATGTTCGCTCCGCAGTTGGCACTGCATCTGGATGCCTGAGATACATGGGTTGATTTACTATATTTAAATGCGGAAACGAAGTTAAATCAGGATAAAGATGGTTCTGATCTGTAGTTAATCTATATTTGAATGCACCTTCACCATAAAATGGCAAATTCGGAAGTTCAGTTGGAGCAGTTACCTTTGGCTCTCCAACGCGGACTCCATCCAAATATTTTGCCCAGTAAATTTCCTTGCGCCTAGCATCGGTTGCCACTATAAATTCTGGAACTTTTATGCCAAAAGCAATCGCATCCAAAGAACAGATTCCGTGGACTGGAATTGCACGTGCAAATGCAAATGTCCTTGCAAAGATAATTCCAGTGCGTAACCCGGTAAATGGTCCAGGTCCCATACTCACTATCACTTGATCAATCTTTGACTTGCTTGCAATTGCGCCAAATTTGGCAAGCACATCACCATGCGTGGTTGCACCATCTGAAAATTCTTGCCAAAGTAATTTGCCTCCATCTAATAAGGCAAACTGGGTTCTGGCAGTTGAAGTATCGATTGCCAAGGTGATCTTCATATGGCGAAATCCTGCCAACGTGCGCCAATTCCTTTGAATGTGACTTCTCGGATTTCGGTATCGCGGTTTATATGGACCTCTAAGTATTCGTTTGAGATACGACTTGCCAATTCCCGGCCCCATTCAATTATGGTGACGGCATTTTCGACATTCAAATCTAAATCTTCCAACTCAGATAAGGGATTTGCGCCAGCTAGCAATCTATAGGCATCCATATGAATTAGTGGGGGGTTGCTCTTGTAACTACGTGCGATTACGAAGGTAGGCGAGGTGACGTCGGTGATCCCAAAAGCGCTGGCAACGCCCTTGGCCAGCTCGGTCTTACCTGCACCGAGCGGGCCAATGAGCGCTACCACATCGCCGACTTTAAGTTTTAAACCAAGTCGTTTGCCAAGCTCTTGCATCGCCTGCGGAGAACTAATCTGCACGCGATAACAATAGTATGGCTATTGCTTAGTTATCAGTGTAGAACTTGAGTAATTCAACATATGAAGCATCTGAAATACTCAAATTTCCAGCTTTGCGAATCAAAGTGCGTGTTGGGCCATCCTTCAAAATATAACCATTCTTGCTTGCTTTGATCATCAAATCTGCTACAGCCAAGTACTGCTTGCTGGTGAAATTGCAGTGACCAGTTCCTGGAGCTGCTGGAGTAGAACTAATCGGTAGTCCCGCATCATCAAATGTGGTCCAGCTGGTAGGGCTGGTGCTCCAAATAACCAAGTGTCGTTTCAATGGTGCTATGTAACCCTTGGCTCTAAAGTTCTTGAAAGCGGTTGCCTTCTCGGCAGCATATTGCTCTGCGTAAAGATTAGCTAAGCGCTTAGCAGCACCGGCTGGTGTGATTTGATCATTAACACCGGTCATGATTATGGTTGGCACATTTACCTTACCGGTGGTTGCGGCAAGTGTATTTAGCTTGGCAACTGCAGCTGGATTTGCGCTAACTCGAGGCGCAGCAGCAATTGCCTGTAATAACTTGCTGATTCCAGTTGCTCCTCCTAAAGCATTAGCAAAGGAGACCGAAGAGAAGGTAACCCGATTAGCGTAATTGGTCTTTGTATTATCAAATACCGAACCGCCAACTTGTAACTCAACATCATGAGTTGCCAAGATTGCTAAAGCAGCAGCGCTTGCACCATTTTCAAGTACCGCAAGCGCAGGGCTTACGCCAACAGCGAAGAGCAATTCATTTGGTCCTTTTGGACCGGTGCTTGCGTCAAAGTGAGCAGATTGCGTAGGTACACCAGCCATCAAGCCAATCATCAAAAGTGCACTTCTGGCAGATACCCCATCCTTAGCCAACTGCTTACCCAAATCACTTGCTGTATCTGGCCATTCGTTCGTGGAGATCTTCGTCTGCAACTTATTGATAACTGTAAACACTTTTCCTAAGTCCAACATCGATTCTGAATAGCCAGCAGGTCCAGCTGAGTAATTGCCTGCCTTTATCGATGGATCAAATAGCACTTTAAAACCCCACAGGAAGTCTCCTGCCATCTTTAACTCCGCATTTAGATTATCTGCAACGCAAAGTGGAGCTGCTGCTGTAAGTAGATCTGGGTACTTCTCTTGCATCATCTGAGTGATGATTCCACCTAAAGATTGTCCCCAAGCCATCACATTCTTCGTAGTCGTGAATTTGGCCTTAAAGGTATCAATCAACTCTTTGTTGGTTAATAAAGCAGAGTCTGCATTCCAACCTTGCCTAGAAAATCCAGAGCCAGCAAGTGCGTAGCCTTTGCTCAGTAAATAGTTGGTGACAGATAAATCACCCCCGCTTTGACCTGGTGCGGTCTCTGGGGTATTTGTAACTTTATATCCACCATACCCTGGAATTCCATCAATCACATTTACATTGGGCCTATAACCATGTGAGTAAATAATCAGAGTGCCGTTGAAATTTGCAGGAACTTGCATGGCATATGGTGCGCCATCAGAAGTTGCGCCGATGCATGAATTAACCGGAACTTTTCCATCACAGAGCGGTGCAGCGCTAGCAGATGGAACTGTGATCGTAAAAGTTGAGATTAATAGTGCAGATAAAGTAAAGATTTTTAACTTCTTAGGGAACTTCATGTTTCCTGCTTTCTGGAGTTTGAAATATCGAACTACGGTAAGTAGATCCGCTTTATTCTGCCACCCAACCGAGTAGTAACCTCGTAATGAATTGTCTGGCAAGCCTTGGCCCACGCGTATGCATCAAAATTCTCGCCGATTACAGTTACCCAATCGCCAGATTCTGCCTTTGAAGTTACTCCCAAGTTAACTGCAAACTGATCCATAGAAACACGACCAATAATTGGAGCTGACTCTCCATTAAAAGTTACTCCTACACCTCGTGCATTTCGGGGAATGCCATCTGCATATCCCATAGAAACAATTCCGATCTTGGTATTGCTGGGAGTGCTTTCTGTCGCGCCGTATCCAATGGGATGTTCGGCAGGTAACTCTTTAACTAGAACTAACTTTGCCCGAACGCTCATCACAGGTACTAAATTTGGATCTGCTATCGATGGTGAAAGTCCATACATCGAGATACCTACCCTCACCAAATCAAATTTAGCGTTGGGAATTGAAAGTGTGGCTGCTGAATTTGCTAAGTGCTTTATTGGATTAATACCTAAAGATTTCAGTTCAGCTACTCGGGCTTCAAAATTAGTAATTTGAGTTTGGTTCTGTGCCTGTTCTGGCTCGTCAGCTCTTGCCAAATGGGTGAATACACCGACTACCTTTGATAAATCGCGTTTTAAAAGTTCTGGCCATTCATTCGAGAAACCACCGCGACCCATTCCAGACTCAACTTCTAGATGAATACGCGCATTTGGTATCGAGTTAATTTCATCAAAAACAGCAAGCGATGAGACACCTAAATCAATCCCGGCGCTAACCGCGCTTTGATAATCCTCTCCGGGAGGAAGTAGCCAGGCGAGGATCGGCACTTTGATCCCGGCTTCGCGTAATTGAAGCGCTTCTTCAAGTAGCGCAGTACCAAGCCAATCAGCCCCCGCTTCTACGGCCGCTTTGGCGCAAGGAATCAAACCATGCCCGTATGCATCTGCTTTCACCACTGCCAAAACCGGGCAATTAGCTTTGGTCTTTAAATACTTTAGATTGGATTTGAGCGCGTTTAAGTCGATCAGGATCTCTCTCATTGCCTGCTCATTCGCCACTTTCTTATCTAATCTGTTTCTGAGATGGCACAAATCTATCTACAGCAATAACCATAACTAGTAATGCGCCACCAATAAATAGCCCACCTAGTAAGTCGCTAATCCAGTGAGTATTTCTAAATGCAGAGACTATACAGACTCCTATTGAGAAGATTCCCGCTGCTACACCCATAGCAACTGGGTGCCAAGCATCCGGATGCGAGTAGCGATAAAGGATGTACGCCAAAACTCCCCAAGTCAAAATCGCATTGGAAGCATGACCACTTGGGTATGAAAGTCCGCCGGCATACACTAAATCAACATTTAGCCGTGGTTTGGTTCTACCGATTCCTAGTTTGGCAAGACCCACAACCAAGTTCAAAGCCAATACTGCGAGAATAGATAAATTAAGCGGACGCCAAGATTTAAATCTTCTGGCAATGAAGAATGCAGTAATAAAGAGAATCGTCGCCGTCACACCGCGTAATCCCAGATTGTCTATCCGAAGCAAAATAAGTTTTTCAAGCGGAGTTAAATAGGGTCGATCAGCATTAAATACCTTGGCATCAAGCGTGATCAAAGGACCATTGGTTATGACTTGCTGGGTAACAGCTAGAAAACCGAGAAATAATAAACTCGCCCATTTGATGGCGCGCTTAAACTCTTGGCGACGCGGATCCATCACTCCACCGTGACTGATTTAGCTAAATTTCTTGGTTGATCGACATCGGTGCCACGGGCCACCGCCATTTCATATGCAAAAACTTG
>JACCDJ010375025.1_pt1 | contig 10905 bp, 9 predicted proteins | sample 7444481 | NCBI WGS metagenome assembly JACCDJ01 (sample SAMN15323435, study PRJNA562643) | freshwater metagenome | isolation source: river surface water | place: USA:Blue River Watershed | collected 2017-08-15 | reverse complement strand
GCCTCCTCCTTTTTTCAGCAACCAGCTTTGCTCAAAAATCAATCTCTAAATCCGGAATCGAAATCCAAACCAAGCCATTACACTGCAATGTGCCTTCAGAAGGATACGAAGCAGACCTCATTCAACTCACCATTACAAATACGACCAATCAAGTTAAAGTTGTCAATTACAGCTTTGAATTGTACTACGACGGTGCTTGTGCTACTTGCGGGCATCCTGAAATGGTTTACACACAAACTTTACAACCTCAAGAAAAATTAGAAGGTGTATGCCTTGATCGCAACCGTCAGGGCCTCACAATTTTTGATCACATGCCTGCCCATTTAACCAAAACACAACTGACAGATTTTAAAATTGTCAGTGTTACGGTTCAATAATTCTTTCTCATGAAAACCTACTATCAACTACTCTGCCTCGTCGCGGGCTTCTTTATTTTGAACTCAGCTCAAGCACAGTGTACAGTTCAAGCGATTGCTCAGGACACCATTGTTCCGTGCAACGGTTCAACTACACTTAGTGTAAATGGTTCAGGAACTAGCGTACTCGCTTTTGGTGAAAATTTTAACAATGGCCAGCCAGTTGGTTGGGATTTCTCACAAGTTGTTACTATTGCCAACAATACTTGCGGCGTACCTAGCCTCGATGGCTCTGACTTCATGTGGATGGGAAACCAATCCGTGGCGCCGCGCGTCATGACAACTGTCCCTCTAGACGTATCGTCAGGAGGAGAAGTTTGTTTTGAAATGCGTTATGCCATTCAAGCCCAAGCATCACCTTGCGAAGGTCCAGACTTAGCCAATGAGGGTGTTTATTTGCAATATTCTACAAATAATGGTGCTACATGGGTTACCATGAACTACTGGAGCCCTAATGGTGGTTATGATTCCTACATGACGTCTTGGAATAACTATTGTGAAGACATTCCAATCGGTGCACAAACAGCCACTACTAAATTTCGTTGGACGCAACTCGCCGTTTCAGGTGCTGGATTCGACCACTGGGGCCTTGACAACATCTCCATTTCAGCCACCATTCCGAACTACACCATTACTTGGCTTCACGACAACTACACCTATCCTACAGGTGTATATACCGGTGACAACCCTACGCCGGTCTCACCGACCGGAACAACGAGCTATATCGTCATGATGACAGACAGTACCAATATTTGTTACGACACCATCACCTTGTTTATTTCCTACCCGCAAATTGATACAATTATTGAAAACGACCCAACTTGCGGTAGCAGCAATGGAAGTTTAGTTGCTAGTTCTTCAGGAGGTGCTGGGGGTTACACCTACTCCATTGATAATGGTCAAAATTTTCAAAATTCTGGCACATTCAGCAACTTAGGAATCAATAATTACACCATTATTCTTGTCGATCAGAATAACTGTTCGGATACACTACAAGCCGCCTTACAAGGTGTTGATTCAGTTGACATCAGCAACATGATTGTCACTACTACCACATGTGGGCTCAATAATGGCGTCATAGATCTAACAGTCAGTGGAGGTTCCCCTGCATATCAATACAGCCTGACAAACGGCAGCACCTTTTCTGCCAGCCCTGTTTTTAGTAATTTATCTCCAGGATCCTATCAAGTCTATGTTGAAGACGCCAACGGTTGCTTTGACCAAACGACCGCAGAAATTTTCCCTTCGACAAATCCTGAACTTGGCCCTACAACTTCAACTTTAGAGTTTTGTAGCTTACAAGATGGCTCTATTTCTACAAGCGCCACTCTTGGTGTAAGCCCCTATGTTTTTGTTGTCCACCAAGGCCCTGTGTTAGTAGGCACTAGTATTACTGGTAATTTCCCGAATTTCAATTCAGGTAGCTATTGGGTTACTGTCATAGATCAAATTGGCTGTTCAGACAGCACTCAAATTATTGTAGATAGTATTCCGGCACCTGTTTCACCCATGACAGACACTGTTTTGTGTAACCTCACGCTACAAGTTAATGGTGTGGTCTCCTATACTGGCTCTAACTGGACCTCCAATTCAGGACTCATTTCCTTCAATGATGCCACGACTGAAAATCCATTAATTACTGCAGATACCGCTGGTATTTATATCATCAACATGCAAGACAGCGTTTGTGGCTTTAACCAAAGTTTTAGTCTCACATTTGTTGCAGATCCTTATACGTCCATTAACGACACTACGCTTTGTGTTGGAGAAACAGCCACCCTCGCAGCTGTTGTTCAACCACAAAACGTGAGCTACGCCTGGAACACCAATGAAACAAATTCAACTATTGCTGTCACCAATTCAGGTACATATATTGTAGCTGCTACTAACATGTGTGGCGTCAGTATTGACTCTACGCTCGTTACTTTTTACTATTGCGATATCGAGTTCCCAAATGTATTTAGTCCAAACGGAGATGGTAGCAATGACTACTTCCACATGACATTCTATGGTGGCTTAGCCATCTATGAGTGTATCATTGTTAACCGCTGGGGCAACACAATCAGAACATTTACTGACCCTGCCTTCCAATGGGATGGTACCGATGAAAATGGAAAAGAGCTAGAAGAAGGTGTTTATTTTTATATAGCGAAAACGACAACCAACGCTAACCAAGAAATTGAGAAGCAAGGACTCATACACCTTGTTCGCGAGAAATAGTTAATTACTATCTTTGCGCGTGCTACAACTAAAGAAAAATACACCAAGATGGGTCATTATTTTACTTGATGTACTCATTCATTTATTTGCCTTATTCTTTGCCTACTTAATCCGCTTTGACCTCAAGGCGGATTTTTCTTTGATTCAAACCGAATGGGAAATTCTATCCAGAAGCCTGTGGTTTTTTATTTTAGTTAAAATCTTGGTTTTTGGTATTTTCCAGATACATCAAGGCCTGGTGCGCTATTCCTCTACAGATGATTTCAAACGCATCTTATTTGCAGAGGCAATCAGCACTATCCTCTTTATCATAGGTGGTCTTTTCCGATTTTACCTCCTAGATCACTATTACCTCTTCCCGAATTCCGTACTGATTATGGAGTTTATTTTCAGTACTGCTTTTGTGATTTCGGCAAGGCTGGTTGTTAAGTTACTCTATTTGGAATACATCAAAGAAAAAGGTACCGAAGAGCCATTAGTGATTTTTGGCGCAGGAGTATCTGGCTTATTGACCAAAAGAATTATTGAAAAAGATACGGCTTCGTTGCAAAATGTTATTGGCTTCATTGACGATAATCCGAATTTAAAAAGTAAGCGAATAGAAGGCTCTAGGGTATATCAGCTCCATGAACTTGAAGCGCTTAAACAGAAGTTCAACATACGCACACTCATTATCGCAGTTCAAAATCTGCCTTCTGAACGTTTGCAGCAAATCGCTGAATCTGCTTTTGAACACGGCATACAAATCCAACGTGTACCAGAGGCGAAATCTTGGACCAACGGCACTTTTCAAGTAAAGCAGTTTACAAAAATCAATATCAATGATCTTTTAGGGCGCAAGGCAATCGAATTGAATAATCCGAAAGTTGCAGCGCTGATCTCAGACAGGATTGTATTAGTTACCGGGGCTGCCGGGAGCATTGGTAGCGGACTTGCCAAAAGCATTGCTCCTTTGCACCCACGAAAATTAATCTTATTAGATCAAGCTGAAACTCCACTGTTTGAACTTGAGCAGCAACTCAAAGCAAAATTCCCTAAACTTGTCGCTGAATATGTCATAGGTGATATCTGTGCTGCCCAACGCATGGAAAAACTCTTTGAGGTATTCAATCCAGAATTGGTGTTTCACGCTGCAGCTTACAAGCATGTTCCGTTAATGGAAGACAACCCTGTTGAAGCCATTAGAAACAATATCGGCGGCACACTTTTATTAGCTCAATTAGCAGCCAAATTTGCTGTCAAGAAATTTGTGATGATTTCTACAGATAAGGCCGTTAACCCAACCAACGTGATGGGCGCCTCCAAACGCATTGCAGAAATGGCAGTTGATTTGCTCAATGAGCGTCAGCAAACTGCTTTCATTACGACGCGTTTTGGCAATGTTTTGGGGTCTAACGGGTCCGTCATACCAACTTTTGAAAAGCAAATTGCAGCAGGTGGCCCCATTACGGTTACAGACGAACGTATCACGCGTTTTTTCATGACCATACCAGAAGCGTGTCAACTTGTTTTAGAAGCAGCGGCAATGGGCAACGGAGGTGAAATTTTTGTTTTTGAAATGGGTCAAGCCGTTAAAATCATTGACCTTGCTAAAAAGATGATTTTACTTTCGGGCAAGCAACCATACAAAGACATCGATATTCAAATTACGGGTTTGCGTCCTGGTGAAAAACTCTACGAAGAAGTGCTCGCCTCCAGTGAAAATACCTTGACGACTCACCATCCAAAAATTTTGATTGCCAAAACGAGACTAACTACCCAAGAACAAGAGGCCGGTATTCAAGATTTACTCCAACAAGCCGACCAACAAAACAATGAGCTTTGTGTAACGCTCATGAAAAAATTAGTTCCGGAATTTATTTCTAACAACTCAACTTACCAGAAACTAGACAAATGATCGCTCCAGCAAAAGTTCAAATTAGATTAACAGATATCGATATTCTTGGTCATGTCAATAATTCAATTTACTTGGTGTATTTTGAAATGGCGCGCATCCACTATTTCAATCACATGGTGGGCCCTAACTGGGATTGGATGGAGCAAGGAGTTGTTTTAGTTAAAAATGAAGTAGAATACATTCAGCCTTTATACCTACACGATCAGCCTGAAATCAAACTCTTTCTGAAACACATAGGGAATAAAAGCTTTACACTGGCTTACCAACTTTTTGTGAAAGATAAACTGTGTACCACCGGGAGCAGCACGCTGGTGGGCTTTAACAGTAAAACGCAACAAACTATTGAGATTCCGGAGCGCATGAAAGCAGCGCTTTCTCAACTTGAGCAAATTTAACCCTCCCCGACCATGACTTGGTTCAAAAACCCATTCTTAATTTGCTTCCTTTCCTTTGCAAGCCTTTATGCACAAGTCCCTGAGCCTTGTAAAGCTACGCGTACTGCTTGCCCTGCAAAGAATGTCAATAATTGCCAAGATAAAGTTGCCTTTGATGAGCAGCGCAATATTTACCTTCTTAGAAAAGACTTTGCTACTCCCTACTCCGGAACTTGTACGAGTTGTTATTCCAATTTCTTAGTGGAAGAAAAATTGTATTTTGAAAATGGAAAAAGAGAAGGTCGCGATACTTCTTACTACCGAACGGGCTGTATTCAAGCCATTCAAGAATATCATTTAGGCTTACAAAATGGTTCTACCATCATTTATTATGACTCCACACAGTGGAAGCAATTTGAAATTTGGTATAAAAATGGTGCTTTAGATGGCCCTTCCATTCAATTTGTCCGCAATGAGCAACAAGATACCCTGACCTTAAAAAACTACGCAAATGGCAAGCTACATGGTCAGCAACGTACTTATTACAACAATGGTAAACTAAGAAAAGTGAGTCATTATAACAATGGGCTTCTAGATGGCCAAATGTATACACTCACTGAAAAAGGAACCAAAGAAAGCTTGCTCAATTATAAGAACGGTAAAAAAAATGGCGTCTGGACCTATTATTTTGACAGCGGTAAAACGGCTCGCATAGAAAATTGGAAAGACGGCAAGAAGAATGGCGATTTCAAAACCTTTGATGAGCGCGGGCAAGTACTGAACTCCGAGCAATATTTAGCCGATATCCCAGTTGGTAAACACGAATCATTCTATGTCGATGGGAAACTCAACTATAGCTGTACCTATAGTAGTAAAGGAGAAAAAATCGAAGAATTTGTGATCGATGAATATGGCGTGAAAAAACAGTTGTTTCCGAAAACTAATGAAAAGGAATAAGTGACTTCAACAACATAGTGAGCCCCATCACAAACAACCCAATTCCGACAATCATTGACATCTTAGTATGATTGACCTTTTGAATGTACTTTCTACCCACAACTGTGCCAGCTAATGCGGCCGGAACACAGAAAAAGATAAGCAGCGTTGGGTAATAACTAAAAAGTGCGGTATTCGAAAAATAAACACTTATTCTAGTCAAATCTACTAACAGTGAAATAATTGCGGTTGTAGCAACAAAAACAAGGGGTTCAATTTTAAGTTTGGATAGAAACATAGCACGAAGTGCACCTTGATGTCCGGAAAAGCCACCAAAAAAACCACTCAAAACACCTCCGAAGCGCATGGCCCATTGCCCGTGAACAGGTAGTTTCCAATTAAAAAACTCTAAACAAGCGAAGCCCATCAGAATGACGCCAAAAATGGGCTCTAAATTTATAGTGGTCCTTGCTGATAAACTACTTAAAAGAAAAGCGCCTATAAAAGCAAAAATAATAGCTGGGATACCGAAATTCCGAAACAAGTGCCAATTAATCGACCTCGCCGTGAGCGCCACTTTCAAGATATTATTGCTTAGGTGAACAAGACCCGCCATTAAGACCGCTATTGGTGCATCCCAATAAAGTAAAAAAACAGGAACTAAAATGGTGTTGAGGCCGAATCCGGTGAAAAAGGTTGCCAAAGCACCCATAAAGGGCACTAAAATGAACACAACAATCGAGAGCAAAACATCCATGCGAAATTGTATTTTTGCTAAAAGTACAAATATGATTGATTTACGCAGTGACACCGTTACACAACCTACGTCAGAAATGCGCGCATTTATGCTAGCAGCGCCAGTTGGTGACGATGTCTTTATGGAAGACCCAACTATTTTGGAGTTAGAAGCTTACGCCGCTCAATTATTTGGCAAAGAAGCAGCCTTGTTTTGTAGCTCAGGTACGCAAACCAATCAGATTGCCATCAATGTTCATGTACAACCAGGAGGCGAAGTCATTTGCCACGAAGAAAGTCATATATATAAGTACGAAGGTGGTGGAATCGCCAAAAATTCCGGAGCCTCTGTTCGCCTTTTAAGTGGAGACCGTGGTCGGATAACTGCTGCTTCCATTGAAAAATGGATCAATCCAGCACATGATGTTCATTTTCCATTGACTCAGTTAGTAAGTCTAGAAGATACAGCTAACCGAGGTGGTGGAGCTATTTACGATCTAGATGAACTTCAAAACATACGTGAACTTTGTACCAAACTTGGCCTTCCTTTACACCTAGACGGTGCTCGTGTTTTTAATGCCTTAATTGAAAACGGTATGGAAGCAGCGCAGTACGGTCAATTTTTTGATAGCATTTCTGTTTGTTTATCTAAAGGACTCGGAGCTCCTGTTGGTTCTGTCTTACTCGGAACAAAATCCTTTATTGAGCGAGCACGTCGGGTACGAAAAGTAATGGGCGGTGGCATGCGTCAGGCCGGCATTATTGCGGCCGGGGGTCTTTACGCACTTCAAAATAACAGGAACAGATTGGCAGATGATCACCGCCATGCTAAAGCTTTAGAACTTGCCCTTCAAAAATGTAGTTACATTGCAGAAGTAGTGCCCGTACAGACCAATATTGTAGTTGCTATTCTCAAAGATGAATCTGCGCGCGACCATTTATTAGCTCAACTTGCTGAAAATAAGATTCGATGCATGGCTTTTGGCCCAGGTATGATACGAATGGTGACGCATTTAAACGTGAGCGAACAAGACATCGCTTACTGCGTAAATATTCTCGAAAAAATGTAACTTTTTGCGACAAGTTCGTAGATAGCACTATGTGCTTGTTTCGCCAACTTTTATTGAGTTCTGCCCTTTTAATGGCAACGTTTGCACAAGCGCAACAAGCGGCATGTACTACCACCGATAAAAAAATCAATAAAGTACTCCAAGAAGCATTGAATGCAACAAGTTTTGAAGAAAAAGCCAAGGCTTTAGCAACCGTTGCTCAAAAATATCCTGAAAATGTACAGGCATACTACTACTTAGGTGTTTTATTTTATTCAAAAGGAAGTGCAGAATATAAAAATAAGGCCACTCAGGCCGAGGGTGAAAAAAAACTCCAAAAATCTTTGACCTTCTTTCAGGCTGCTCTACAAAAATGCCCAGATTACAATCCTGATGCTTATTATTATTGTGCCAAATTACTTTACAATTTTGATCGCAAAGATGCTTGCTTGAATCAGATTGAAACTTTATTTGCATTTGATTCTTTGTACCCTGATAGCCGAAATGAAAATCTTCAAAACTATGACGAAATCAAGGCCGAATTAGCGCCAGTTTACAAAGAGCTCAGTTTTTTACGCGATGCCAAACTGAATCCGGTTCCTTATGAGGTGCAAAAGGTTCAGCAGGTCAGCACAGCTCAAGACGAATATTTTCCGATGCTGAGCCCAGATAACGAACTACTCTTCTTTACTAGAAAAGCAGACAAGACTAATCTTGGCGATATTGCTGGGGGTGTGGAGGAAGAATTTACAATGGCTCAAGCTGAACAAATTCAATTCAATCAAGGGTTTGCACTGAGCAGCCCTTTTAATGACGGAAATTTCTATAATTACGGATCAGCAAGTCTTTCAGCCGACAACCGAGAGATGATTATTTGCGCTTGTAAAAAAGAAATCGTTTACCAAAAGGAATACCTGAATTGCGACCTATTCAGTACACGTTATCAGGTGACGCAAGTCAAAGGAAAAAATACCTTTTCATGGGGGCCGCTAAAAAACCTCGGGCCGCAAATCAATACCAAAGATGGTTGGGAAGCTCAACCCTCGTTGTCTTCTGATGGGAAAATCCTTTACTTCACAAGTTTTCGAAAAGGATCCCAAGACAACGATATTTATTTTAGCGAAAAACAAGCCGATGGTTCTTGGGGGCCAGCGCAACCATTCACGATAGTAAATACAGCAGGCAAAGACAAAAGCCCCTTTTTCCATCAAGATGGAGAAACCTTTTACTTTGTTTCAGAAAGCAAACGCGACAGACCTGGAATGGGCGGCTTAGATATCTTCTACATGCGAAAAACCGCAAATGGTTGGGGCCCTATTCAAAACCTCGGATATCCTATTAACTCAGAAGCAGATGAACTTGGGCTTTTTGTATCAACCAATGGCAAAGAAGCTTATTTCTCTAGTTATCAGGGGCAAAATTGGGATATCTATAGTTTTGAGCTTTACGAAGCGGCTAGGCCTAAAGAAGTCCGAATCCTGACAGGGAAAATTGTCGATGAACAAGGAAAAGGTGTTGCGGGGGCTGATTTACAACTCAATTACCACAATCGCGAGCAGCAAATTGAGGCCGGACAAACCAATGAGGATGGCACCTATGCTATTGCCGTTCAAGTTGGAGAAGATATCAGTATTTCAGCCAGTAAGGAAAACCATAGTTTTCAAGCGCAGGTCATCAAAGCCGAAGAATTCCGTACACCCACTAATAAAGTGGAAGCCAAAGAACTCGTGGTAGATAGTCTTGAAGTTGGTAAAGCCTATACCCTCGCCTCTATTTATTACGCCACCGAAAGTCATTTACTTGACAAAGAAGCGAAAATTCTTTTGCAGAGTTTTGCGGCCTATCTGCAACAACAGCAACATATTTCGCTGCAAATAAATGGACATACCGACGATCTTGGCGCCGAACAAAACAACTTACTCTTGTCTGAACGCAGAGCACAGGAAGTTGTCAATTACTTGATTGAACTTGGTATTGCTCCGGAAAGGTTACAAGCAAAAGGTTTTGGAGAAACGCAACCCAAAGTTGCCAATACTTCTTTAGAAAATAGAGCGAAGAATAGAAGAACGGATTTTGAAATTCTAGGGTTGTAAATAGACAATTGAAAGCACAAAAAAAAGGAGCCCAATGAGCTCCTTTTTGAATATGATTTTTACAGTGCTTAGTGACTGAAGTTTTTCTTTTCGCGGATACGAGCAGATTTACCAGTACGCTCGCGGAAGTAGAAAATACGCGCTCTACGCACAGCTCCACGTTTCACAACTGTAATGCTATCAATGAAAGGAGAGTTTACAGGAATGATACGCTCTACACCTACGTTACCTGACATTTTACGGATTGTAAAAGTTTCAGTGGCACCTGCGCCACGGCGTTGTAAAACTACACCTTGGAATTGCTGGATACGCTCTTTGTTACCCTCAACAATACGGTAAGAAACAATAATGGTGTCTCCTGCTCCGAAAGCTGGAAGTTCATTTTTGGCGATGAGCTCTTGCTCAATTTGTTTAATGACGTTCATCTCAGAAATTTTAAACCGTTTTCAATCAAACGGGGGTGCAATATTACGAATATTTTCTGATTTGCTCACAGAAAATTGCATTTTTTTTAGGCTAAACGTAAAAAGCCATCAGAATGAGCAACAAAGCGACTGCCGCGTAAATGACAACGAGTTGTAAACTCAGGCCTCGTTTAGAACTAGACTCAATGACTGCGTCTGAATCTGTTGCGTTGACTGTCTCGGCTGCAACCTGTACGGGCCAATCAAATAAGTCTTTGATTGCCAAGTTTGTAGTGCCAATTTGCAAGTGATCATGGGCTTGGAGTTCAACCAAATGATCAATAGTATTACCGTTCAATAAAGCCCTTGCTTCCGCTACACACAAATGGAAATAAACGGCACCATTGCTATCTTGCAACAAAAGCGCATGATAAGGCAGCAATTCGGAATCAGCGAATTGAATGTCATTGGCAGCTGCTGCTCCTATCTTAATATATCGCTTGACAAACATTTAACAAAATTACTGAAAAACAACGGATTGTTTTACATAGCTAAGGCGCTGTGAATGAATGATATTGACAGCAAGCACATGAAAATGGTTGATAAGTTCCTAGACAGGGGCTTCCAAGAATGCAGAACTACTTGTAATTTTAGCTTTCAATAGATCAATTATGGGTAAAATCATTGCCATCGCCAACCAAAAAGGCGGAGTCGGTAAAACAACAACTTCCATCAATTTAGGTGGCTGTCTCGGTGTGCTTGAATACAAAACACTGATTAT
>JACCDJ010046725.1_pt1 | contig 10906 bp, 13 predicted proteins | sample 7444481 | NCBI WGS metagenome assembly JACCDJ01 (sample SAMN15323435, study PRJNA562643) | freshwater metagenome | isolation source: river surface water | place: USA:Blue River Watershed | collected 2017-08-15 | reverse complement strand
CTAATACCAACGCATTTTTCTCACCATTTGGTGTTGGCACCACCATAATCAAATCTTTAACACCAGCGACTTTAGCTGGAATCGCATTCATCAACACAGACGAAGGATAAGCTGCTTTGCCGCCTGGTACATAAAGGCCTACGCGATCTAAAGAGGTGACTTGTTGACCAAGAATAGTGCCATCAGCTTCTGTGTATTGCCAAGAAGCCATTAATTGTTTTTCGTGATAGCTGCGCACACGGTCAGCAGCCGTTTGCAAAGCTTCACGTTGTGCAGCTGGCAATCCATTCAAGGCTGCTTGGAGCTCGCTTTTAGAGATTTCCAGCTCAGCCAATTTGCTGGCATTCGTTTTATCGAAACGATTGGTGTAATCCAATACTGCAGCATCACCACGTTTTTTTACATCTTTAAGGATGTTCGCAACAACTTCATCAATACTGTCATCTTGTGCAGTTTCAAACGCCAGCAACGCCTTTAGCTTGCTATCAAAATCAGCATCTGCACTAGAAAAACGTCTTACTTTAATTTCACTCATTTATTAAACCTAAATACTTTATTTGTTAATTGCTTTTGTGAACGCATCCATAATCGGCTGCAATTTGGCACGATTTAGTTTGAAAGAGGCTTGATTGACCACCAAGCGCGAACTGATTTCGCCAATCTCTTCAACCGCTTTAAGATTGTTGGCGCGCAAGGTACTTCCCGTGCTAACCAAATCAACAATCGCGTCAGCCAAACCCACTAGCGGGCCAAGCTCCATCGAGCCATACAGCTTAATTAAATCGACATGCATACCTTTTGCAGCGAAGTGTTCACGCGCTGTTTTGACATACTTAGTCACTACCTTTAAACGAGCGCCACTGCGAATGGACCCCAAATAATCAAAATCCTCACGAACAGCTACCATCATTTTGCATTTGGCAATTTGCAAGTCTATCGGCTGATACAAACCTTCACCACCATGCTCATCCAGCACGTCTTTACCAGCAATTCCTAAATCTGCAGCGCCATACTGTACATAAGTTGGCACATCTGAAGCCCGCACAATAATCAGACGCACATCGTCACGATTGGTCGGCAAAATCAATTTACGTGATGCTTCTGGATCTTCAAGCGCATGAATCCCTGCCGCCGCCAATAATGGAGTGGTTTCTTGGAATATTCTGCCTTTTGAAAGTGCAATCGTAATCATAGTATTTTCTTTATTTTTAAGAGACGCGCTTTACATTCGCGCCCAGTGCATTCAATTTATCTTCTAGATTTTCATAGCCACGGTCTAAGTGATAAATACGCTCAATCACTGTTTGACCATTTGCCACTAACCCAGCCAACACTAAACTGGCTGATGCGCGTAAATCAGTCGCCATGACTGTTGCGCCATCTAAATGCGACACGCCTTTCACTAAAGCGGTATTGCCATCTATATCAATCGAAGCACCTAAACGTTGCATTTCTTGCACATGCATAAAACGATTCTCGAAAATTGTTTCCGTCACTTTAGAAACACCCTCTGCAACCGTATTGAGCGCCATAAACTGCGCCTGCATGTCTGTTGGAAAAGCAGGATGCGGTGCGGTGCGGATATTCACCGCTTTGAGCTTGCCATCACTTTTTACGGTAATGCTGTTTTTCTCGCAAGTCACTTTAGCCCCTGCTTCACGTAGCTTCTCAATCACAGCATCCAGCAAGTGTTCTTGAACATTGTTCAATTTAACTTCACCGCCCGTCATTGCAGCAGCCACCATGTAAGTACCCGCTTCGATTCTATCGCACACCACTTGGTGTTCTGCGCCATTTAGCTTATCGACACCTTGAATCGTAATGGTATCGGTACCTGCGCCAGAAATCTTGGCACCCATTTTAATGAGGCAGTCAGCCATATCCACGACTTCTGGCTCTTTTGCTGCATTTTCGAGCACTGTCGTGCCACTTGCTAAAGCCGCCGCCATCATAAGATTTTCAGTGCCTGTTACTGTGACCAAATCCATGTAATAGCGTGCGCCCTGCAAACGTTTATTTGGCAAATGCTCAGTGGTCGCTTCAATATAGCCATGTTCAATGTGAATCTTCGCGCCCATAGCCTGCAAACCTTTGATATGCAGATCCACAGGGCGAGAACCAATCGCACACCCCCCCGGCAAAGAAACGCGCGCTTTACCAAAACGTGCTAACAACGGCCCCAATACTAATATAGAAGCGCGCATGGTTTTCACCATCTCATAAGGGGCTTCTAAGGTATGAATGACTGAAGCATCCAAATCAACTTTATCGCCCTGGCGCGAAGCCTTGACACCCATATGCTCAAGCAAATGAATTGTTGTTCCAACGTCTTTTAATTTAGGAACGCTAGAAAGTTTTAGGGGCGTTTCTGCCAACAATGCAGCACATAAAATAGGCAGTGCGGCATTTTTAGCACCTGAAACAGTCACTTCGCCTTGAAGACGAGCACCACCTTGAATGACGAGTTTGTCCAATTAAGCTGTCGCTTCCGCTAAAAGTTTTTGTAATTCGCCTTGCTCATACATGCTGCGCATAATATCGGCACCACCCACAAACTCACCTTTCACATAAAGCTGAGGAATCGTTGGCCAGTTAGCATAAATTTTGATGCCTTCACGAACAGCTGGATCAGCCAAGACGTCAACTGCAACAAAGTCCTTCACGCCTGATGCATGCAGAATCTGCACCGCCAAGCCGGAGAAACCACATTGTGGAAACTTAGGGCTGCCTTTCATATAAAGCACCACAGGATTGCTTGTCACTAATTCTTTAATTGCTGCTTGTGTATCCATTTCTACTCCTAATTTCTTTTCTAAATTCTTTTGCCAGTATTTTGCCATGCTTCTGGGGTAAAGGTCCGCATAGAAAGCGCATGAATTTCAGAGCGCATGCGATCACCCAAAGCTTGATAAACCAATTGGTGTTGCTGCACCATGTTCTTGCCAATAAAAGCGGCACTCACCACAATCGCTTCGAAATGCTGGCCGTCATCGCCGCGGACCTCGACATGCTCGCAAGGCTGGCTTAGCGCATTAAAGCCATTCGTAATATAAGTTTTTAATTCTTCCGCACTTAACATGCCACCACCCTGCTCACTAACCTCTTAATTTATATCCTGCTTTTAACATGCCTATGGTCAACATCGATAAAACAACAAAGAAGCCAATCACCACAGTTAAACTAAACCACGGTGAAATATCACCTTGGCCAAAAAAGCCATATCTAAAACCATCAATCATGTAAAAGAAAGGGTTGAGATGCGATACTTTTTGCCAAACAGGTGGCAAGGAATGAATTGAATAAAACACGCCTGACAAGAAGGACAGCGGCATAATAACGAAGTTCTGAAAGGCTGACATTTGATCAAATTTCTCTGCCCATAAGCCCGCAATAATCCCGAAGGTGCCTAACATACCGCTACCAAAAAAAGCAAAAGCAAGAATAAACATCGGATGTGCAATCGGCAAATCAATAAAGCAAATCGCCGTTAAATAAATCACAAAACCAACTACCAAGCCTCGAACAATTGAGGCTAATAAAAAAGCAAAGAAAAACTCGATGTAGGTCAGTGGTGTGAGCAACACAAAAATGATGTTGCCCATCACTTTGGATTGAATCAGGCTAGATGATGTATTGGCAAAAGCGTTTTGTAACACCGACATCATAATCAAGCCAGGAATCAGGAATACGGTATAGGGAACGCCTGGGTAAACTTCAACCTTTGAACCCAAAACATGAGAAAAAATAAGCAAATACAAAAGCGCTGTCATCACAGGCGCTGCTACCGTTTGAAAGCTGACACGCCAGAAACGTAGAATTTCTTTTTTAAATAAGGTCCAAGGACCGCGTAGACGCTGATTGATTAAGCTCATTTTCTAGTCACCAAATCAACAAAAACATCTTCCAAATCAGGCTCAATTAATTGCATATCCTCAATCATCACCGCTGCGCTTCGAAGCTCAGATAGCACGTACTCCACTTGGCCAATTTCATTAAGGCCAAGCATGTACTCTTCTTGATCTTGATGACGAACCATAGCTGATAATGATGTCGGCAACCTGCCGTTTAATCGCAATCGAAGATTTTTACCTGGGATACTCGCTAACAAATTCTTAGTCGTATCCAACGCAATGACTTCACCTTTTTTGAGCAAAGCCACGCGAGAGCATAGCTCTTCGGCCTCTTCTAAATAATGCGTCGTCAGAATAATCGTATGGCCTTCACGATTTAATCGTTTGATAAATTCCCACAAAGTATGACGAAGCTCGACATCAACACCCGCAGTAGGCTCATCCAAGACAATCACAGGCGGTTTGTGGGCAAGTGCTTGTGCAATGAGCGCCCGGCGCTTCATGCCGCCAGATAAGCGGCGCATATTCGTGTGGGCTTTATCAGTCAAACCCAAACACTCAATGACCTCATCAATCCAAGCGTCATTTTCTGGACCTTTGCCAAAATACCCCGCTTGAAAGCGCAGCATTTCCCGCACATTAAAAAATGGATCAAATACCAATTCTTGAGGAACAACCCCCAACGCATGACGTGCTTGTTGATATTGAGAGACCACATCAAAACCCATGACTGACAAATTGCCACTGGTAGGGCGTAACAAACCAGCCATTAAATTAATTAATGTTGATTTACCCGCACCATTCGGCCCCAATAAGGCAAAGAACTCGCCTTGTTGAATCTCCAGGTCAACCCCTTTCAATGCATGCAATGCACCAAAATGCTTGTGAACCTGCGTTAATTTAATTGCGGGAGTCATATTATCCTCGGGCGATAACCCAATAGATCCTTAACGCTTAACTTGAGGAATGAGTTCAGTAATGCCGTAGAGCGCCATCAAACTCTGCAAATTCTGAGGAAGATGCGAGAATTTTAAGTCGCAGCCTTTAGTTTTTGCATGACGCAGCCATTCAAACATCAGACTTAATGTCGCTGTATCGACGTGTCCAACTTCTGAAAAATCAATCACCAAGCCTGTCTGCGCTGGTAAATGACGAGTTTCCGTTAACAGACCAGGGGCATCATCAATAGTGATATCACCACTAATTTGCCAAGACTTTGCTGTTTTTTGAATTTTTGCCAATTGAATTCTCAGTGATTATTTTTTAGCAGTTGCGTTGCTTTTGTTTTTCTCAACAAGCTTCTGAATCAAACCGTCCATACCACCTTGGCGGATTTCATTGCTGAACTGACCACGGTAATTTGTCACCAAGCTCACACCTTCAATGGTGATGTCATAAACTTTCCAAACGTCGCTCATTTGCTCCAAAGTATAGTCCACTGCAATCGGCTGACCACCTGGCTGCAAAATTTGAGTTTTAACAGTGACTTGCTTGTCGTCTGCAATATCGCGCATCGGCTTATATTCAATGGTTTGGTTACGATATTTAGATAAAGCAGAAGCGTAAGTACGAATCAACAATGTACGAAACTCGCGCTGAAACGCATCCTGTTGCTCTTTAGATGCTTTGCTAAAGTTTTTGCCCAATACCAAACGACAGACATGGTCAAAATTAAAGTTCGGCATGATTTTCTCTTCTGCCAAAGCAAAGATCTTTTCTTGATCGCCATTCTGGATGTCCTTATCCTTTTTAACGATAGTCAGCACATCATCTGCCACACCCTTAACAAATACATCAGCTGGCACATTTGCATGCGCTATCGCTGATGCACAAAAAAGTACAAAACCTAGAATTATTGAACTTAAACGTTTCATTTTTTATTCCGCCGCCTTTGTTGAGTCCGATTTGTTGTTATCGGATGCTTTGTTGTACAGGAACTGACTAATCAACTTCTCAAGCACTACCGCATCTTGGGTATGCTGAATTTTATCACCGGCTTTTAATTGAGCCTCTTCACCACCAGCTTCTAAGCCAATGTACTGTTCACCTAATAAACCCGCCGTGTAAATGTTCGCGAAAGTATCTGTAGGAAATTGATAACGCTTATCAATTTTTAAGGTTACTTTGGCTTCATAGTCCTTAGGATCAAAAACAATACTATCGACGCGACCAATCACGACACCAGCACTTTTTACTGGAGCACGAGGCTTAAGCCCCCCAATATTCTCAAAAGCTGCCGTGACTTGATAGGTTTCGCCAAGATTACTTGACGTGAGGTTGCCAACTTTAAGGGCCAAACCAAACATTGCCGCCACACCCAAAGCGACGAAAACACCTACCCATAGATCTACTGTTGTCCGTTCCATACTGTCTCCAATTTACTGCTTGATACTCGTTTGTTTTTGGGAAAATTAATGAATCATAAAGGCGGTCAAAATAAAGTCCAAACCCAACACCGCCAATGATGAGTTCACAACGGTTCTTGTGGTCGCGCGGCTGACCCCTTCAGCGGTAGGCGGTGCATCATAGCCTTCAAACAAGGCAATCATGGTACATACAACGCCAAACACTACACTTTTGATGACGCCATTCATAATATCGTCATAGAAATCCACGCTGGCTTGCATCTGCGACCAGAAGGCGCCACTATCCACCCCAATAATCGGTACGGCCACAAAATAGCCACCCATCACACCGACCATTGAAAACAGTGCGGCCAAAATAGGCATAGCAATCACACCTGACCAGAATCTCGGCACAATCACGCGCGCCACAGGACTGACCGCCATCATTTCCATTGCTGAAAGCTGTTCTGTTGCTTTCATCAAACCAATTTCAGCGGTAATTGCGGTACCAGCTCGACCAGCAAAGAGTAATGCTGTCACTACTGGACCCAGTTCACGCACTAAAGCTAAAGCCACGAGCACGCCAATTGCTTCTGATGAGCCATATTTTTGCAAGGTGTTGTAACCCTGCAAGCCAAGCACCATGCCAACAAAAAAAGCTGAGACCAAGATAATCAACAAAGACAAAACGCCCGTTGCATATACTTCACGAACAATCAAACTCGGACGCTTTAAGCTTTCGAGTAAATAGACGCACACTTGGAAAAATAAGCGCGCAGCCGCGCCAACTCGCCAAATTCCATCAATGACACGGTGTCCAAAACCACCCACTACTGCGCTCAATCTTTTAAGCATGACACCCTTTCAACATTTCACTCGCGTAGTCTTTGGCTGGATAATGGAATGGCACAGGGCCATCAGCCTCACCGTGGACAAATTGATGAACGAAAGGCATTTTAGATTTTCGTAGCTGATTGGGAGTGCCTTCAGCAACCACAACACCCTCAGATACAAAATAAACATAATCTACAAAACTAAAGGTTTCATGAACGTCATGCGTAACAACGATAGATGTGGCGCCAAGCGCATCATTCAAACTGCGAATTAAATTACAGACTACGCCCATCGAAATAGGATCCAAACCAGCAAACGGCTCATCATACATAATGATTTGGGGATCTAAAGCGACAGCGCGGGCAAGGGCGACACGACGCGCCATACCTCCAGATAACTCTGTCGGCATCAAGTTGTGCGCGCCGCGCAACCCAACCGCATTGAGTTTAAGCATCACAAAGTCACGCACCATAGACTCAGGCAAGTCAGTATGCTCACGAATCGGAAAGGCCACGTTTTCATAAACTGATAAGTCGGTAAAGAGTGCGCCGAACTGGAACAACATCCCCATTTTGCGGCGTAAGCGATACAAATCTTCACGGCCCTGCTCGTGCACTATCTCGCCATCAACCTTGACCTCACCAACATTAGGTTTCAACTGCCCCCCAATAAGGCGAAGCAAAGTAGTCTTTCCGCTACCACTACCGCCCATAATGGCGACAACTTTACCTCGAGGAAAAACCATATTAATGCCCTTATGGAGCAAACGGTTTTTGTACCCGAACGAGAGATTGTTGATTTCGACGATGTTGTCGGACATAACGATTAAAATTCAATAAAAATATCCGCATATTTTAATGCAATTTTAATCGCAAAGATAATAGAAATAGAAAAGCCCGCTATCGCGGGCTTTTCTAATGTAATACATACAACAATCAGTTTAGAATGCCATGCAAACCGTGTATTTTGTCGAATCTGAAATGGAGGCTGACAAAATTGCTGCCGTTCCTGTTGTACCATTCACAGAAGAAAGCGCGGCCGACATCATATTCCCTGTCGCGGTATCGCCATCATCTAAGCTCACATCAAGTTGTTTGGCAAATTTACCCAAAATACCTTCTGAACAAATTGCATATGATCCTGACAACCCGGTAATTGTTTGGTCTGGATTAGACTGCACACCTATACGCCCCCCTTCAGTGTTTTTTGGTGTGTAATTAACATCCCCGGTGTTTGTGGATCCAGTCGCCAATCCCGCCTTGCGAATATGCTGCCAAAAATTAAAAGCTTCACCCGAAGCAGCATTCCAAGCACCTTCTATGAGGCCATTCCCATTGCCGTCTGCCGTTGCAGCCTTATCGTCTCCTGGCAATGCTCTAAATTTATCCTGATACGAATAAATCTGAATTTGTATATTTTTAAAATCATTCGCCATATTTTTAACTTTGGCACTATTAATTAACTCTTGACCTTTGAGCACACCGCCCAATAAAAGCCCGATAATCACCAGCACAATTGCCAGCTCAATGAGCGTAAATCCTGATTGTTTTCATTTTTTAGCCTCCTTTATGAATGATTGCTTTTCTTAGCAAAACACCGAGAGCTAGGATAATTGCCCAAAAGACATATCTCAAACTTCATCGACACTCATAAAACAAGGCTGCCAAAATACGTCTCTGCTAATCCAACGGCAAAAAGAAAAACGCCACCGCACGGGTTATGCGATGGCGCAAAATTACAAAAGTGAAATTGAAAGTCTAAAGCGTGCCGTAAGAGTGCAAGCCCGACAAAAACATATTCACTCCCAAGAAGGCAAAACTTGTCACCAGAAGGCCAATCAAGGCCCACCAAGCCAGCATTGGTCCACGCAAGCCTTTAACCAACCGCAAATGCAACCAGGCAGCATAATTAAGCCAAACAATTAAAGCCCAAGTTTCTTTAGCATCCCAAGACCAATAACCGCCCCACGCTTCTGCCGCCCAAACAGCACCTAAAATCGTTGCAATAGTAAAAAATGCAAACCCAACTGAAATGGCTTTGTACATCAAATCATCGAGCACTTGTAAACTTGGCAAGCGGGCAGTCATAACACCCTTAGCAGAAAGCAAATAAGCACTGGCTACCATTGCGGCAAGTGAGAATGCGCCGTAGCCAACAAAATTGGCGGGCACGTGTATTTTCATCCAATAAGATTGAAGTGCTGGCACCAAAGGTTGAATACCATTGGCATGACGACTAAACGTGTACCAAAGAATGAAGCCAACGGCAGCGCTCACCACCAACATCACAAAGCCACCTAACTGTTTAGTTTCATAACGATGTTCGTAATAGAGGTACATTAAAGAGGTAATGAGGCAAAATAAAATAAAGACCTCATAAAGATTACTAAGCGGGATATGGCCGACATCTGGTGCAATTAGATAAGACTCATACCAGCGCGCCATCAAGCCTACAAAACCCATTAACACAGCAGTCCAAACTAGCGTTGTGGCAACTCTAGCTGTAAATACAGAGCGCTTAAATAAAGCAAACCAGTAAGTCAGTGCAGATAACACAAACAGCACATTCATCCACATAATAGCCGTCTGACTACCAATTAAATATTTCAATAAAAATGTCTGGTTGGCGCGCTCAAGATCACCGTGATAGAGGGAAATTGAGAATAGGCTGATGACAGCAACACCTAAGACCAAATAGCGCATTGATTTCCAGAACCATCCCAACAAACTAAAGGTGATCCCCGCTCCGAATAAAAAAATCGTTTCGTAGATATCCATAAATTGGCTGTATTTAGAAAATGCAAAAGCTGCCGCTAGCATCAGGGCAAAGGCGTAGAGCCAATCCATCATACTTAGCTGCTTTAAAAATACTTGAGGCTCGTCGTTTGAATTGACTATTTCTTGAGTTTTCATCATGGTTATCCTGCAAATAAGCTAAGACTTAATTAACTTTCCAATAGGTTTTTTAGTTGACTCTGGTAACGCTCAAACTCCATCTCAAAGTCACGATTTTTTCGATTGGCAGACATCGCGAACAAAACGGTTTTTGATTTTGGTTTCACAAGCAACCACATTCTTCGCTCACGAATATAAATCATTGCAAAAATACCTAATACCAATAAGACCGAGCCTAAGTAAACTAAGTTCTTGCCTGGTGAGCGTGTCAACTGCAAACCACTCGCCTCGCGTTGCTCAAACTTGGTCAATTCCAAATAAACTGGGGCACCATAATAAAATAAATCACTCATCGCATTCAGCGAATCTTGTAGGAATGATTGCGTGTCTTCATCCACCTGGGCTGATTTGATGCCTGCCCGTTCCTGCGCCATTTGATAAGCCTCAAACGCAGCACTGGTCATAATTTTGATATAAGTTTTCGCCGCTTTTTCACGCTGATCTTGCGGGACAGATGCTTCAATCATTTTGGCAATCGCCGCATACCCCCCATCAGCAAAAACGCCCAACAACTGCACAACACTGGCTTCAAATTTATCTTGTGTCGCAGCTTTTCCAGCGTCCGAATTAAGGGCCTTTACGGCAAAACGATGGGCTATTTGTGCATGTAATGATTTATCAAATAAAACCGACTTTAGACGCATAAACCCCTGTAATTGCAAATCAGAGTCAGCAGGAATTCTTAAATACTTAAATTCCTCTTGCGGCGAGGATCGCATCCCCGAAACAAAATAATACTTACCGTCCAACTGCAATGGCTGCATATAGTTAACATATTCGTTGGCTTGTCCTGAAGCATCCCTGACCTTAAAGGTGACATTTGGGCCTACATTGTGTGGCTTACCTTTTCCATCAGGACTTAAATTAAGAATATTAAATTTTCGGAAGTCGTTAAATTCAAACTGATACTGGGCTTTACCTT
>JACCDJ010397984.1_pt1 | contig 10907 bp, 10 predicted proteins | sample 7444481 | NCBI WGS metagenome assembly JACCDJ01 (sample SAMN15323435, study PRJNA562643) | freshwater metagenome | isolation source: river surface water | place: USA:Blue River Watershed | collected 2017-08-15 | reverse complement strand
TGAGGGGCTGTGAAGGACCGAATTCAGCGCGAAGGGCCATCAATCCGGGCATTTCGGCTTCCGCCAAACGAATTTCTTTTCTTCCCCACTCCGCTAGGGAGATGTCTTTGACTTTGAAAGGGATGTAATTGGAAGTGGACATAAAGTGTATAAAGTGTTAAATATGTTAAGTCGTTAAATGTTAAGGGCCTGAAGTTGCACGCAGGTTCACCTTTTGGCCACGCAAAGGTATTGGATTAAATTGGCAATGAGAAGCAGATTCAAAAATTCGGAAAGGCAATCTCTTTGAGACCAAAGCTCCTTTGGTGACCATTGCTCAGTTCCAATTGGAGATTACCCGACTCTGAAATGCCTATAATTTTTCCTTCCAAGGCTTCTTCATCCACCGTAAACAAGGCCTGCTGACCAAACAAGTACAAGTGACGCAGGTATTCCGCTCTAATCTCGGAATGTTTACCTTTTTTGAGTGCAATGTACGCTTGTTCTAAATGCACTATTAGGAGTTTAAAAAGCTCCTCCAATGGATAGGTATTGGCAGTCACTATAGCAAGCGAAGTTGCTTTTGTACTAGCAAATTGATTTTGATTGACATTTATTCCAATGCCTACTACTGCATAGTCCCAACTGCTGCTACCAACTAAATTTTCAATCAGGATTCCTCCTAATTTTCCAAAACCAGGAACGACCAGATCATTGGGCCACTTGACCATCAGCTCAGGAACGTACTCCTGAATACACCTACGAATGGCATTGGAAATAGCCATGTTGAGTACAAACTGTTCACTCAAATCCAAAAAATTTGGTTGGAGTACCATCGAAAACGTCAGGTTCTCACCAGGCTTGGTTTCCCAGGTATTGCCACGCTGCCCCTTGCCGCGTGTCTGGTGGTTCGTAATAAAAATACTCCCTTCAGCTGCATTGCTTTGACGTAATGCCTGCAGAGCCATGTCATTGGTGGAATGACAGTCTGGCAGAAAATGAATATCTTTACCTAAAAAAAGGGTGTTGGCAAGAATTTTATACATTCGTTTATACTTCGTCACGCAAAGGTACCGAAGACTCTCTTTAAATCAATTCTATGACAGCACAACAGCTGAGTAAGGTCATTGCCAAAGGAATGGAAGAAAAAAAGGCTTCCGACATTTTGGTGATGGATCTCAGGTCAATAAAAGATACCGTGACCGATTTTTTTGTGATTTGTTCAGGCAATTCGGACACTCAACTGGACGCAATTTCCAAGTCTATTGAGGAGCAAGTTTACAAAGCTGGCGAATCTCCCGCTTGGAAAGTGGAAGGTAGATCCAATGGGCAATGGATTTTAATGGATTATGTGAATGTGGTTGCCCATATTTTTCTTTCGGACAAAAGAGAATACTACGGTCTCGAAGATTTATGGGGAGACGCAAAGACCACCCGCATTTCTTAATATTTCCAATGAACTTTCGAGTAGTAAATCTGTTTTAGCATATACACAAGTACCCCATAACAAGCAATGAGCGACAAAAACAAGAATAAAAATTTTACCCCAAAGGTCCCACAAAAACCAAATTTTCAACTTTGGCTAATTGTAGCTGCAGTAGCAGTGCTATTGGGATTAACCTGGGTTCAGCAACGCGGTGCTGTATTGGACATCACCCAAAAGCGTTTTGAAGACATATACACTGCTGGAGATGTATCCAAGGTAGTCATAATCCGCAATATGAACCGAGTGGATGTTACCCTGAAGCCGGCGGCACTCCAAAACCCTAAATACAAAACCGAACTCGAGGCAAATTCTACTTTTTTCAATCCAGAAGGCCCACATTATTCGCTTCAAGTAACTACCGCAGACAAATTTCAAGCAGACTTCCAAGCGCTTGAAGAAAAAATGCCTCCTGGCTCAGAAAAAATAGGGTTCTCCGTCACCAATGAAGAAAACTGGAGCAACTATTTTGGAAGCTTTGGCTTCATGATCTTGTTATTTGTGCTCTTCTGGTTTATGATGCGCCGCATGTCTGGAGGCGCAGGTCCAGGAGGTCAGATCTTCAATGTAGGCAAATCCAAGGCGCAACTTTTTGATGCCGACAACAAGGTCAAAATCACTTTTGACAATGTGGCAGGCCTAGATGAAGCGAAAGTAGAAATTCAAGAAATCGTAGAATTTTTGAAGAACCCATCCAAATTCACCAAGCTGGGTGGCAAGATTCCAAAAGGAGCCTTGCTTGTAGGACCTCCAGGTACCGGTAAAACCTTACTTGCCAAGGCCGTTGCTGGGGAAGCAGGAGTTCCATTCTTTACATTATCAGGTTCTGATTTTGTGGAAATGTTTGTGGGTGTGGGTGCTGCTCGTGTTCGTGACCTGTTCAAGCAGGCAAAAGAAAAAGCTCCATGTATCATTTTCATCGATGAAATCGACGCCATTGGTAGATCTAGAGGCAAAGGCCAGATGCCGGGCTCGAATGACGAACGGGAGAACACCCTCAACTCTCTATTGGTGGAGATGGATGGATTCGGAACCGATTCGGGTGTGATTGTCCTGGCAGCTACCAACCGTCCAGATGTATTGGATAGTGCCTTGCTTCGTGCAGGAAGATTTGATCGTCAAATTTCCATCGACAAACCAGATATCGTCGGTAGAGAGGCCATCTTCAAAGTTCACTTGAAGCACATCAAGACCAACACGGAAGTAGATCCAAAGAAATTATCAGCACAAACCCCAGGCTTTGCCGGTGCTGAAATCGCCAACGTCTGCAATGAAGCTGCCCTAATCGCTGCGCGAAAAAATAAGGAAGCCGTAGACATGCAGGATTTTCAAGATGCCATTGACCGAGTGATTGGTGGTCTGGAAAAGAAAACAAAAATCATCTCTCCAGAAGAGAAAAAAATAGTGGCCTACCACGAGGCTGGTCACGCAGTAGCAGGCTGGTTCCTAGAACATGCCGATCCCTTGGTCAAGGTGTCCATCGTCCCTAGAGGAATTGCAGCGCTTGGCTATGCCCAGTACCTACCTAAGGAGCAGTTTCTCTACCAAACAGAGCAGATGATTGACGAGATGTGCATGACCTTAGGAGGAAGAGCAGCAGAAGAGATCATTTTCGGGAAAATCTCCACTGGAGCTTTGAGCGATCTGGAACGCATCACCAAAATGGCCTATTCCATGGTATCGGTGTATGGCATGAACGAAAAGCTAGGGAATGTGTCCTTCTACGATAGCAAGAGTGATGGCTACAAGATGACCAAACCCTTTTCGGAAGCCACTGCGGAGATCATCGACCAAGAGGTGAGCAAGTTGATCCAGCATGCCTACACCCGAGTGCTTGACTTGTTGCGTAAGCATCAGGCTGAACTTGAAATTTTGGCCAAGGAACTTTTGGAAAAAGAAATTCTATTCGAAGCAGATTTGGAACGATTGATTGGCAAGCGTCCTTTTGAAAAAGAGACCACCTACCAGGCATTTACCAATAAAAAGGAGCCTGCAGTGTCGGAACCTACCGCTGAACCAGCGGAAGTAACCGAAAAGGAAGAAGCTGCGGAAGCCATTCCTCCTTCAACAGAGGTGGCTACTGAAGAACCAAAAACAGACGCCTAACGCGAAAAGCCCCGCTAAATGCAGGGCTTTTCCTTTTTTGAGGGAATGCATCTATCTTTACCCCATGCAAGCCTCCGACCTGAATTTTTCCCTACGCGGAAAAAAGCTGTTCTTCGCCTCAGACTTTCACTTGGGTGCCCCAGATTTTCAATCTAGCAGGGAGCGGCAAGCACGAATCATCGCTTGGCTAGACTACATCGCAGATGAGGCTGCGGCGATTTTTTTGGTGGGCGATATCTTTGACTTCTGGTTTGAATACAAGCAAGTGATCCCAAAAGGGCAGCTCCCTTTTTTGGCAAAGCTCTCTCAACTTCGGGATCGAGGGATTCCTATCCTTTTTTTCACGGGCAACCATGACCTATGGATGCGGGATTATTTTACGCAAGAGCTTGGAATTCCCGTGTACACCCATCCCATCGAAATCTTAGTAGAAGGAAAAAAAATCTTGGTAGGCCATGGAGATGGCTTAGGTCCTGGAGATCCTACCTACAAGGTGCTTAAAAAAGTATTTACCAATCCGATAGCCCAGTGGCTTTTTCGATGGATCCATCCTGACATAGGAGTTGGTCTGGCACGTGCCTGGTCTGGCAAAAGCCGAATCAGTAACAGCAATAAAGATGAACAGCGATTTTTAGGGGCAGATGAATGGCTCTGGGCCTATTGCAAGGAAGTGGAGCAATCCGCAGCCCATGACTATTACATTTTTGGACACCGCCACCTCCCACTGCAGCTCCCTGTTGGCCAAAGTGCTACCTATTTCAATTTGGGAGAATGGGTAAGTCAAAACACTTATTTGGAAATGAGCGCTGATGTAGTAAAACTCCTTCAGTTTAATCCATTACACATACCGAAAGGGAGCCCTGTCGAAGCATCCTATGGACAACAATTTTAAAGGCAGGAAGCTGACCCAAAAAAGCCCTTTCAAATTGAATTTGAAAGGGCTTTTTAATTTTTACTTGCTTTGCTTTTGCGAGGCAAGCGGGATTTTTGAATTAAGAAATAGAAACTAGCTCAATGTCAAAAATTAGGTCTTTTCCTGCCAACTCGTGATTGGCATCCAAGGTGATTTTCTCCTCATCCATATCCACAACCGTGACCGGCATGGGCTGCCCGCCTGGACCTTGTAAAGTCAACTGCAATCCGATCTCTGCCTCGATATGTGGTGGCACCTCCGACAAAGGCACATCTATCATCATGTCTTGACGGTGCTCTCCATAGGCCTCTGCCGCAGGAATAGTCACTGTTTTCTTGTCTCCGATCACCATCCCATAGACTGCTGAATCAAAGCCTTTAATCATGTTGCCATCGCCAAGCGTGAAACTTAGTGGTGACCTGGAAACGGAGGAGTCAAAAATACTCCCATCTTCCAATCTTCCGGTGTAATGGACGGCTACAGCATCCCCTTTTTTAGCTGACATTTGATTCAGATTTAGTGAACCCCAAAGGTAGGAAAAATGCTAAGGCACCCAAAATCAAAAAAAGTGTCCGAAAACCGGATAATATCGTACATTTTCGGACATATTTACCTTTCCAAACTGGGCTATGGGGATCTAATCCCAGTTGGCACTATTTTTCTAGGGTAAAGCCAAAACAACTCCCATGGAACAGCAACTCGGACGTATACTGATCATCGATGACAACGAGGACTTACTTTTTGCAGCAAAAATGCTGTTGAAGAAGCATGCCAAAGAAGTACACATTGAAAAAGATCCCCGACGGATCCCATTTTTGATCAATACTCAAAACTTCGATGTGATCCTATTGGACATGAACTTCCGAGAGGACACTACTTCGGGTAAGGAAGGATTCTATTGGTTGAACCAAATTAAAGAAATCGATCCCAATGCAGTCGTGATCTTGATCACAGCATTTGGAGATGTGGAAATGGCCGTACAGGCGTTAAAAGAAGGGGCAACCGACTTTATCTTGAAGCCTTGGCAAAACGAAAAATTGGTGGCTACACTTTCTGCTGCGCTCAAACTTAAGGCGAGCTATACGCAAGTAGATAAGTTGAACAAAAAGCAAAAAACCCTACAAAGCGATCTTAAAAAAGACTACACGGAGATCATTGGACAATCGGCCTCCATGAAAAATATTTTTTCCATCATCGACAAGGTAGCCTCCACGGATGCCAATGTATTGATATTGGGAGAAAACGGAACAGGAAAAGAACTTATCGCTCGGGCGATTCATGAACGATCTCTACGGAACGATGAGATTTTTGTAGGCGTGGACATGGGCTCCATTACAGAATCCTTGTTTGAATCCGAGCTCTTTGGACACAAGCGGGGTGCATTTACCGATGCCAAAGAAGACCGTGCAGGAAGATTTGAAGTGGCAGATCAGGGTACTTTATTTTTGGATGAGATTGGCAACCTTTCCATGCCTTTGCAGTCCAAACTGCTTACTGTGCTACAAAAGCGAGAAGTGACCCGCATCGGAACCAACCAATCCATTCCGGTAGATATCCGATTGATCTGCGCGACGAATATGCCCGTGCACGACATGGTAGCAGAGAATACTTTCCGTCAAGATCTCCTCTACCGAATCAATACCGTCGAGATTTACCTCCCTCCTCTTCGCGAGCGCCAAGATGACATACCACAACTAGCAAATCACTATTTACGACAGTACGCGCAGAAATACCGTAAAAACTTCCAAGGCATACGACCGCAGGCAATGGACCTGCTGCAGCGCTACAACTGGCCTGGCAATATTCGTGAACTTCAGCATGCCATCGAGCGAGCCATCATCATGGCGGATGGAGATGAATTAGATAGTCGAGACTTCTTTTTCCTTTCCGCTAAGCCTTCATCCGAAAAGGTTCTACAAAGTAGTACGCTGAATTTGGATGATATGGAGCGTACGACCATTCAGCGAGCCATAGATAAGAACGGAGGAAACATCTCCAAGGCAGCGAAGGAACTGGGGCTTACACGCGCCTCTTTGTACAGAAGACTGGAGAAGTATGGATTATAAAGTTGGCTTACTTGGGCGCATTGCCTTACTTACAGCTACCCTGTTTCTAATGGCTTATTCCCTTTTAGGAAACTGGGGGGTCTTTGCGACTTCCCTATTTCTGATTGTAGCGGGGATTCAACTGATTTTTTTGATGAATTATGCGGAGAGCTCCTTCAAAAAAGTTCGGCTATTCCTGAACAACATCAAGCAAGACAAGTACAGCCAGCTTTACCCAGTCAAATTTGATGGGACAGAAACCGATGACTTGCACATTGAATTCAATGCCATTTTGGCCAAGCTCAAAGAAGATCAAGCGGAGAAAGAGGCCAATTACCAGTACTTCCGCTCCGTCTTCAAGCACCTGAGCATAGGCTTGATCACCTTTGGAGAAAATGGAGAGATTCAAATCCTTAACGTAGCCGCCAAGCGCATGCTGCAAGTGGAAGATCTGAAACAAATCCAGGAAATAGAACACCTCAACAAAGAATTGCACCAAGCCATACAGCAACTGCGAACTGGAGGCAGTGAGCTGATCAAAATCGCCCACCCGGACGGAATCATGCAGCTATCTGTGTATGTGATTGAACTTCTGATGCGTGGAGAGCGATTCAAACTAGTTTCCCTTCAAAATATCCAATCCGAATTGGAGGAGAAGGAAATGGAGGCTTGGCAGAACTTGGTGAATATTCTCACGCACGAAATCATGAATTCCATTGCACCTATTTCCTCGCTTGCTGGAACGCTCAAGGGCGAGTTGGAACAAAAACAGGAGCAAAAAGAGGGCTTAGCCCCTGCCGATATGGAGGATTTTTTAATGGGAATTCAAACCATCGAAAAGCGAAGCGAGGGTTTGGTCAGCTTTGTATCTGATTTTCGAAGCTTGGCCCATGTGCCAGCACCCAAGTTCGGAAGTATACCCTTGGCTTCACTCTTTGACCAGTTGGAACTATTATTGCAACACCAGTTGGAAAGTCAAGGGATTCAGCTTCACAAAGTGCTACAGCCACGGGAATTAGTCCTTTTTGGAGACCAAACGCAAATCGAGCAAGTCCTGATCAATCTGATGCACAATGCCATTCAAGCGCTAGAGGAGTCTTCCCAGAAAGAGATTCACCTCAAGGGATTTATTGACGAAGCGGGGAAGATTATTGTGGAAGTAAGCGATACAGGCAAGGGCATCGAAGAAGAAGCCTTAAGCAAAATTTTTATTCCCTTTTTTACCACCAAACAAAAAGGGTCGGGTATAGGCTTAAGTTTGTCCAAGCAAATCATGCGCCGCCACAAGGGCAACATTCAAGTTCGCTCAGAAATCGGCCAAGGAACAACAGTAAAGTTGATTTTTAATGGCTAAGTACCCTCAAGAATGTAGAAGGCCTTCTTTGTGACTTACAAAAAAGGCCCTAAAACACTTAAGCTTTTCCTTTGAACAAGCGAGTACCTAACTCTGGAAAGCGGTAAAGGGCAACCAACCAAAGTACTGCCTGAATGAGGCAAGGAATAAGTACCGACTCCCCATGTTCAAGATGCGTAGCAATCGCTCCACCTAGGTAGGCAGCAAGTAAAAGCGTTCCCAAAATGCCAGTTCGCGGGAGTATAAAAAGTAATACTGCCACGATTTCAATGACACCCAGGACATAATTGGTGGTGGCATCCAGTCCAAAACTTTCTGCCATTTTCAAAGCTTCGGCATCCGCCATAAACTTACCTACTGCACTTCCAACAAATACGAGTCCCACCAAAGTGGTGAGTATCACGTTAATCCATTTTTTTGACATAGTTAATAGGGTTAGAGAATTCTAAACTAGTAGAATTTGGTGAATAGTAGTATCTTCTTTTAGTGCGGAATCGTTACTAATTGAAAAATTAATATGATTATCCGCAATTATGCCATTGGCCTAGCTCGCCAATTTAAAACTGCGGATAATCGTTGACAGACCATGGGCCACGGCGCACAGGCTTTCAACGGTCCACAACTTACCTAATTGAACCTCAAACCCTATTTTCTTTGGTTAGTGGTGAAAAAGCGGATAATCATAAAAATTAAATTCAACGAGTGACTCAAGTGCAACCCTGATCGGCTAAATTTCCTATCCATTCCTTTTTTTGAACCTACTGCTCGGTTGATTATTGACCTTTTTTTATTTTTAATTTAAAATTTTTTAAAGAATTTATTTGAATTAAATCATCATTTTTCATTATTTAATAAGGCTAATTAGCGTATCCATAAAAATTATTCAAAATGAATTCAAGAAGGAAATTTATCTATTCGGCAGGTGCCCTTTCCTTAGCCGCAATGTCTGGTGCCTGGGCAATAAATGGAAAACCGATCAGAAGAAGCATCAATAAACGAGATGCTATCTTTTCCCTAATCGAAGGCAAAAGGCTTGATGGCTATATCCCTAGTGCATTTTTTGTGCATTTTGGCGAAGGATATAAAACTGGAGATGCCGCAGTAAATAGGCATTTGGAGTATTTCCAGGCCATCGATATGGACTTTATTAAGGTACAATACGAGGCGGAATTCCCGAGACTCACTAGCATCTCTCAACCTAAGGACTGGGAAAAAATGCCTTTTTACAAGAAAGATTTTTTCGAAAAACAGCTTTATGTAGTCAAAGAATTGGTCAAAAAAGGAAAAAAGGATGCCCCTGTAATTGCAACGCTTTATTCTCCTTTCATGAGTGCAGGGCATACGGTGGGAGGAGATTTACTCACCGAGCACTTAAAAACAGATCCTGAAAAAGTAAAAAAAGGCATGGAAATCATCGCCGAAAGTACCCTAATTTTTGCCAATGAATGCATCAAATTGGGCGTAGATGGATTCCTAGCCTCCACCCAAGGTGGAGAAGGATTTAGATTTCAGGATCCAAAAATTTTTAAAGAATATGTAAAACCTTACGATTTGGTGGTAATGAACCGAATCAATGAGGCTTGTGCTTGCAATGTGCTACATATTTGCGATTACGTGGCAGACTATGATGACTACTCCCCATATGTAGACTATCCAGGACATATCGTCAATTGCTCCATGAAGGTAGGCAATGAACTGTACGCTCCTTCCGAATTTTACCAGCAATTCAATCGACCAATTTTTGGTGGATTGGAAAAAAGAGGGCCTATCTCTAAAGACAGCAAAAGTAGTTTGATTCATACGGTATCTGCTGTAATAAAAAATGCCCCAGAACAATTTATTCTTGGGGCAGAATGTGCACTTTTGGGAGATATTGACTGGAAAATGGTACGTACTGCAGTGGATTTGGCCCATGAACAAGGACTTGGGTAATTCTACCCCAAGTTGCAAATTCTTCAGGCTGGCAAATAATTCAATAGCATGGTAATTCTAAAAACCAACTTACCTCATTTAAGTAAATCCTAACCTTCTACCCGCTTTGGTATGTATCCAATCCCTAAATTCATTCGCCTTTCAATTGTCCTAATTTTAGTGCTGTTGGGTAGTGGCTGTTCTGAAGACGAAACCCCAGATACTCCAACTGCAGATACTACAGTGCCTGAGGTTTACAAAAAAATTTATGGAGCATCAAGCATTACCAGTGATGGCACCTACATCACTATAAAAACAAATGGAGTTCCTGACCACAAGAGCCCCTATTTTACATCAGGAAATAGCCTTTACATCGCCTACTCTGGACCCACTTTCGGTGGGTATAACTTTTCAAAAAACCCCAATTCAATCGTGGAACAATCCGTGATTTATAAAATTCCGATCAATCCAAAAGCCGCTACCACTAAGTCAGCCACTCCCTTGGGAAGAATAGGTGTTGCCTTAAATGGGGTTCCATTTTTCAACCAATATGCAGGTCCTAATAACCAAGAATTGACGGGAGAAATGGCAAGTTTTGATCAGTTTTACGGCCATCCCCAACAATCTGGTGTCTACCATTACCATGTGGAGCCACTTCACTTAACCCAGGTGAAATCATCCAAATCAGGTTTGATGGGCTTTTTGATGGATGGCTTCCCAGTCTATGGTCCGCAAGAAGAGAATGGAACTACCGTGACTAACGCCATTTTGGATGTGTATCATGGTCATACCCATGCTACTGTAGACTTTCCCGCTGGAATCTACCATTACCATTTTACGACTGTGGCACCCTATTTAAATGGAAATGGGTACTATGGAACCCCAGGTACAATTTCCCAATGATCAAATACCTGCTCATTTTTGGATTGCTTTGGAGCTGTTCCCCCTCTTCCACCAGCTCCGAAATCGTAGTGGAAAAAAAGTATTTTACTTCGGGTAAAATCATGGAAATCCGGCATCTTCAAAATGGCATCCGAACGGGATTGCAAACCGCTTACTGGGAAAATGGAAATAAACGATTTGAGTATACCGCTAAGAACGATACTTACGAAGGGG
>JACCDJ010561631.1_pt1 | contig 10915 bp, 9 predicted proteins | sample 7444481 | NCBI WGS metagenome assembly JACCDJ01 (sample SAMN15323435, study PRJNA562643) | freshwater metagenome | isolation source: river surface water | place: USA:Blue River Watershed | collected 2017-08-15 | reverse complement strand
TGACGGAACTGCCTTCGATGCGGAAGATGCCAAAGCCTCACTTGAAAGAATTTTGGACACCAAGACTGGTGCAGCTGCTCGCGCGAACATCGCGACCATAACCTCCATCACTGCAAAAGGTCGCCAGCTAATCCTGAAAATGTCAATCCCAAATGCACCAATACTTGCCGCTCTAGAAGGCGTTAATATGGCGATGCTCTCGAAAGAGGATATTGCGGCGGGTCGCATAGGTGGAAGCAATAAGCCAAATGGAACTGGACCTTATAAGTTCATCTCTTGGGAGCCGACCCAATCAGTAAAGCTCCAAGCTAATCCTGATTACTTTATGGGTGAACCAAAGATTAAAGATGTAACTATTCGAGTGATTCCAAACGAGGCATCTATTCTTTCGGCGCTTAATGCCGGCACAATTGGAATGGGAATCATTACTGACCCATTAATTGCTCGCCAGGTAAAGAGCAACCTAAAGACATTCAAAACTCCTGCGCTTGCGTATTACGCACTTCAATTTAATACAAAAGTCGCACCTTTGAATGATAAGAACGTCCGCCTTGCGATTCAATGTGCAATTGATCGCCAAGAGTTAGTGAACACAGCGCTATTAGGCGAAGGACAAGTTACGGGACCAATCACAAGCCCAGCATTCAGGTCTGATGCCAGCGCTCGTCCGTGCCCTAAGCAAGATCTAGCGAAGGCAAAGGAATATCTAGCTGCCGCAGGTAAGTCGAGCGGCGTCTCATTTAAGACCCTTGTGACAAGCACTGGATGGGCAACCTCAGTCGCAATGGCACAGAACTTGAAGGCGCAGCTTGCAAAGGCGAATATCACTATGGATCTAGATATCGTCGAACAGGCAACATACGTACCACGTTGGCTCGCAGCCGACTTTGTGGCGACACTTGCAAATAATGGTGGTCGTGTAGATCCTGACACGATGTACACACGTTATTTCACCTCAACCGGAAACCTCAATAAGGTGGCTTCATATTCATCAACAACCCTTGATGCAAACTTTGTTAAAGGTAAAGCGAGTGGAAAAGTCGCAGAGCGAAAGAGCGCATATACCGCTATCTCTAAGGAGCTAGAGGACAATGCAATCTGGGTTTGGCTAGCAACGCCATACGAGTACCGAGTAGCGACAAAGAAGTTACGCGGATTCTCCGCTCTAGCAAACGGATCATTGCTACAGCTCCGTTCCGCAACGCTCGGTTAGTCAGTAAGTAATGGTGGCGTGTGAGGGAAACCTCACACGCCACACTAGTTTGTTAGGAATTATTGGATGAGATTTTTAAACCGAATTGCGACGGTCTTAACGACGCTATTCGGAATCTCAATCTTTGTCTTCATAGTTTTGCGGGTGATCCCCGGTGACACAATCACTAGCTCTCTTGGAATTGAGACTGGGGTCCTTACCCCAGAGCAGATTCAGTCTCTTCGAGAATATTACGGAATAGATAAACCACTAATAGGTCAGTACCTTTCTTGGATTACTAGTTTTTTATCAGGTGACCTAGGTTTTTCATACTCAACAGGTGCTCCTGTCTGGGAGCTAACAAAACCTGCACTTCTTGTTACCACTCAACTCGCTCTCTTTGGAACGATTCTTGGAGTATTGATGGGGGTAACGGTAGGAATGTTTAGCGCACGAAAACCAGGAAGCGCTCGAGATTTTGCTGGACAGTTCTTCGGATTACTTGCACTTGCTATCCCAGGCTTCGTCCTTAGCACAACGATAGTGACTGTTATGGCAAACCGTTTTCAATATTTCCCAAATGGCTATGAATACATGACACCAGTCGAAGATCTCTCGATGAACCTTCAGCAAATGCTCTTTCCGAGTCTAGTTCTAGGGATAGCAGTAGCCGCCCCGGTAATGCGAACGACTCGGTCAGCACTCCTTGAAACTGTAGATAAGGATTTTGTCCGAACCGCTTATGGAAAGGGCGTTAAACCAAGAATTGTCCGGTTCCGCCATATCTTAAGAAACTCTTTGATTCCGATAGTGACGATGACCGGTATCCAATTTGGCTATTTGTTGGGCGGAGCAGTAATCGTAGAGAAGATCTTTGCGCTCCCAGGAATGGGAAGACAGATCTTAGATGCAATAAATAAGCGTGAGTACGCCACAGTTCAAAGTAGCATCATGGTTTTTGCAATTCTCTTCGTCACAATAAACATAGTCACGGACTGGGTTTATCGAAAGGTAGATCCGAGAATAAAATGAAAACTACTCGTGAAAAGACTTGGTTAACCTATTACTTCAAGAGTACAAGTGGAATTGTTGGATTATTTCTAGTATCTATTATGGTAACACTCTCCATAATCTCAGCTTTTAGTCTTGCTCCCATAGACCCACTTGAACAAAATCCAATTAATGCACTACAAGGTCCAAATAGCGTTTATTGGTTTGGAACAGATCAATTCGGCAGAGATATTTTCTCAAGGTCTATCGATGGAATGCGTCGCTCTTTATCGGTTGCAATTCTTTCAGTGAGCATTGCCGCTCTGGTTGGAGTATTTCTAGGAGTCATTGGTGGTTTCTTTGGTGGCTGGATCGATAATGTAGTTGTACGGAGTAGTGATGTAATTTTTGCTTTTCCTGCGATACTACTTGCTCTAGCTATCGTTAATAGCTTAGGGAATTCCTGGATCGACACTTCTATCGCCATTGCAATTGTCTATACCCCAATTTTTATACGCGTTGCGCGCGGACCTGTTCTCACGGTAAAAGAGATGGATTATGTTAAGTCCGTTCGCGTCCTTGGATTTTCGACTCCTAGGATTTTAATGCGCCACGTGATGCCCAATGTTTTTGCACCAATCGTTGTGCAAATTGCTCTCTCGCTCTCTTGGGCAATTTTGACTGAGTCGGGCCTCTCCTTCTTAGGTCTTGGAACTCAACCGCCTGACGCATCACTTGGACTCATGGTTTCTGAGGCTCAGCCGTTAGCTGCTTTTGCATGGTGGGCGCTCGCTTTCCCCTCGATATTCATTACAGTTGTTGTGGTCGGCCTTAATCTCGTTGGCGACGGCCTTAGAGACGCACTTGATCCAGCGCGCCGGAGTAGCGGATGAGTAAATTACTAGAAGTCTCAAACCTTTCGGTCCTAATCGCTGAAGATCAACGCGTTCTTGTCAATGACGTCAGTTTCTCAATTGAACCGGGGGAAGCAGTAGGAGTTGTTGGAGAAAGTGGCTCGGGCAAGACTTTAACTGCCCTATCCATTCTTGGCCTACTCGCTCGGGGCCTAAAAATTGGTTCTGGCAAAATCAATTTTCAAGGGAAAAATCTAATTCAATCTAGCAATGAGGTAATTCGAGATATCCGCGGTAACGAAATTGCCATGATTTACCAGGATCCTATGACTGCGCTTAATCCAGTTATGAAGCTCGGAGATCAATTACTCGAAGTCTTAGGTTCACATGAGAATACTATTGCAAATCCAAAAGAACATGTTCTTGAAGGTCTTGCTGCTGTTGGTATCCCCGATCCTGCGCGAGCATTTGAAAGTTATCCTCATGAATTCTCTGGAGGAATGCGACAACGAGTCATGATTGCGATGTCGCTCTTGCTTTCTCCTAAATTACTCATTGCAGATGAGCCGACTACCGCGTTGGACGTAACTATCCAACGTCAAATTCTTGCTTTGGTTGCAAAAGAGCGTCGACGTCGCCATATGTCCATGCTCTGGATTACACATGACTTGGGCGTTGTAGCAAATCTAGTCGATCGAGTGATAGTCATGTATGCGGGTCGTATTGTTGAAGTCGGTACAGTAAGAGAAATATTTAATTCACCAAAGCATCCCTACACCGTCGGTTTGCTGGCTTCACTTCCGGCTGCCGATAGTTCTAAAGATAAATTGGCCTCAATTCCTGGTGTGCCACCAAAACCTTGGCAGGTAGGCGAAAGTTGCGCTTTTTCACCCCGTTGCTGGAAGGCGGAGGATAGGTGTCGCTCAAGTCGTCCTGAGCTATCGGAAAAGTCTGGAAGTTCGGTCGCTTGCTTCTTCCCAGAAGGTAGTTCGCGATGAGTTTGAAAGTAGTCGGAGTCGCAAAACGATACAAAGTCCGCGCCAAGAAGAGCACAATTAACGCCCTAAATGGCGTTTCCTTTGAAATTAAGAGGGGTGAAACGCTTGGGATAGTTGGTGAGAGTGGTTGTGGCAAATCCACGCTCGCAAGACTAATTGTTGGTTTAGAGCCCCCCACAGAAGGCACTTTGACTTGGAATGAGGAAGTTCTAGGTAAGAGCGTTCGCAACTCCGTTAAGAGCTATCACTCCAAGATTCAATTAGTTTTTCAAGATCCCTACTCTTCCCTCAATCCGAGGCAGACAATAGGGAGCTGTATTTCTGAAGTGATTAGAACACACAAACTTAGGGCAACCGAAGAAGTTGAAAATCGCGTCACGGAGTTGTTGTCTGTTGTTGGAATTCCAATTGATATGAAGAATCGTTTTCCACATCAACTCTCTGGCGGTCAACGTCAACGAGTAGCTATTGCAAGGGCCCTAGCAGCCGAACCCGATTTATTGGTTTTAGATGAACCTGTCTCAGCTTTAGATGTATCGGTGCGGGCTGATGTTATGAACTTGCTAGTTGAACTAAAAGAGAAATTTAATCTCACATACATTTTCATTAGCCATGACTTATCAATGGTAAGGCATATAAGTGATGCTATTGCAGTCATGTATCTTGGTCGGATAGTGGAAATAGGTAGCTGGCGCGAGGTATTAAGTACGCCTCGCCATCCTTACACCCGTGCCCTAATAGAGTCGATTCCAGATCACACCAAGATACAAGGAATTGATTTTGAGAATGTTCTGGAAGGTGAAGTTCCTGACCCAGCAAATCTGCCTCATGGTTGCACTTTTCATTTACGGTGCCCAATCGCCAAACCGAATTGCAGAATCGTTGTGCCCGAGTTACAAATAGCAAAATCCAGCCACTTAGTGGCCTGTCCGGAGGTGTTAAAGTGAAAGTTGTTGGAATGATTTCAGGAACTTCTTATGACGGAATAGATGTTGCACTCTGTGACTTTAGCGAGAAGGACGGAGTAATCGAGCTAAAAGTTCTTGATTTTAAGAGTTTTCCTTATGAGGAGAGGCTTCATGCCGAGATTGCTAGTTCAATGCCTCCACGTAGCCTCGATATGGAGCGCGTCTGTCGACTTGATACCTTCATCGGCCAAGCCTTCGCTGATGCAGCCGAGTCAATCATCAAATCTGAACAGGTGGACTTAATTTCATCGCATGGGCAGACGCTATTTCATTGGGTTGAAGATAACCATGCGCTAGGAACGCTTCAATTAGGAGAGCCAACTTGGATTGCCGAGCGAACCGGTGTGCCGGTTTTATCAAATATTCGTTCGAGGGATGTAGCAGCAGGTGGACACGGGGCACCACTCGTAAGCCTTATGGATCAGATGATGTTTGGTGAAAGTCCTGCGCCTGTTGGCGCGCTGAATTTGGGTGGAATATCAAACATAACTGTAACTGGTAAGGGTCTACGGCCAATCGCATATGACATCGGTCCGGCAAATGGTTTGATGGATGCCGCAATTCAAGAACATTCAAGAGGCACACTTAAGTTCGATCAGGATGCCCACCTGTCTAGAAGTGGCAAAGTAAATGAGGAAATTCTGAAAGAACTTCTCAAGGAGCCATATTACGCGGTGAAACCACCCAAATCGACCGGTAAAGAGTTGTTCCACCTTCCCTACATTAAAAAGTATTTTGGAGAAGTTTCTTCTTGGGCAATCCAAGATGTTCTGCGAACACTTCTGGAATTAACCGTCGAGACTGTTGCTATCGAAGTAGAGCGTTTCAAACTAAAGAATTTGTATGTACATGGTGGTGGATCCGCAAACCCACTAATGATGGAGCGCTTAAAAGAGCGGGTCCCTAATTGTCTTGTTGAGCCGATGTCAGTCTTAGGTCTTGATCCGCGCCAGAAAGAGGCGGCCACTTTTGCGTTAATTGGCTACCTATCTTGGTATGGACTTCCTGGTGCGATTGCATCATGTACTGGAGCAAGAGCCTCAAAGATTCTCGGATCTCTGACTCCGGGCGCAAGACCTCTCCAGTTACCAACTCCAAAGCCTCAAGGCGGCTACCAGGTAAGAATTATTTGAGGGACTTGAGCATCTCAATCTCTAGTTCCTGCCAGCGATCATCAATGCGATTTTCTCCGGTTGGTACGAATCCAGCTCTCGAATACAGGGATTTGGCTGGAGAATTTTTATCAAAAACCCATAGCGATATCTCACGCTCTCCTCTTGCAGATAAACGCTCGCTCGCTTCATTAAGACTTGCTCGACCATATCCAAGTCCAGCAGCTTCTGGCGATACATATAGCGAGAAAAGGTGCCCTCGAGTCTCGTTTCGAGGGTCTTTTCCAATACGAAAGACTGAAACTAATCGATTCTCTGCAAATCCCAGAACTGTGTCTCGATCTCTCGGTTCTATCAGTGCTGGCCGCCAAAGATCGCGTGCGCTATTGATAGTCATGGCCTTTATGACATTTTCGCTTAAAAGCTCTCTGTATGAGATATGCCAGCAGGCGTGGAAAAGATTGGCGATGATGTCAAGATCGGCAAGGGAAGCGCTTTGAAACTTCACGAGATAAAAAGTATCACGGCTAACCGATACGTAGTAACTCTTAGGGAACCATTCATAACTTCGTTACGGAAAGTTGATAGGTATCCAGTAGCTCGAGTACGAATTGAACTTGGATCCGGAGCTGTTGGTGTTGGAGAGTGTGTCGCAACGCCTGCCATTGCAGGAGATAGTTTTGATGAGATTTGGCAGCAATTGAATATGGATGAGGTAAAGAATTTAAGGGAAATTGATGGGAAAGTTTTAGATGATTTGAATCTCTTGCCCAGTACGAGGGCGGCGCTGGATATGGCATGCTGGGATTTTGAAAGTCGCGAATTTAATTGCACGGTAGGTACCGATGTAACCATTCCGATTGTGCCCTTAAGCGAAATCTCAAGAATTGTGAAAGAGCGGATGAAAGCTGGTTTTACGGCTTTTAAGGTGAAAGTTCAGCTTGAGTCTATCGACGATTTGATTCGTAGAATATCCACTATTTACGGGTTAATCGGCAGCTCCTCAAAATTGAGAATTGACCCAAACCAGTCATGGGACCTTACCTATGCGACTGTGGCTGCGAGATCTCTAGAGTCAGAACACCTACCAATCGAGTATCTCGAGCAGCCCTTTAAGCGCAGTGCACTGGATGAACATAAATCGCTCTCCCAAATTACAGATATTCCTTTAATGGCTGATGAATCATGTTTCTCGGAAAAAGACTTGGAAAAAGTCATTTCAAGTAAAGCTTTTAAGTATTTAAACGTAAAAATACTTAAGGCTGGAGGAGTCTATCCAGCTCGCCGGCTTGCCAAACTTGCCCACGAGGCAGGATTGACGGTTTCGATTGGCCTAATGATGGAGGGCGAACAAGGAGTTAGGGCTGCGACGTATCTGGCTCATGAAGTTAATCCAGAAATTATTCATGATCTTGATGCCGCGTGGTGGTTTGAGGATAGCTCTATTGTCTATAGAGGAAGTACCGTGCGGGTATGAGTTCGGCTAGGGCTATCGCGTTTATCAGTAAATCGGGAGTAGAAGAACGCCTTGAGGGAAGAACTTCTAACTTTGGCGTTGAAAAAGTTAATCCTGTAAATGCAGAGAGTGCATTTGATTTGGCTTCCATAACGAAGGTTATGGCAACTACAACGCTACTTGCGTTGCTTGTCGAGACTGGCGAAATTACATTAGATCGGAAGATTTCTGATGTGATACCTGAATGGAGATCTTCCGAGAAAGAGGACTTAACTCTGGAAGATTTGCTACGGCATGAGTCCGGGCTAGAGGAGTGGCGCCCCTTTTACATAACCTGTAAATCACCCGATGAAGTCTTTAGCAAGATTGCTTCACTTCCACTTAAGTATCCAAAAAAGAGCGAATCTCATTACAGTGATTTAAATTTCATAGTTCTCGGAAGAATAGTAGAGATCGTCTATAAAGCCCCTATTTCAAGGCTATTTCAAGAAGAGATTGCCAGACCATTAAACCTCACCAATACCTCCTTTGGCGCCCCCATAGATCGAGAAAATGTCGTTGCAACATCTGTGGGAGATTCAATTGAAGCAAAAATGGTGCGCACCAAAATTCCATATGAAGTCCCTGAAGATCCAGAAGACTTCAATAGGTGGCGAACTCAAGTGCTCTCCGGCGAGATTAACGATGGCAACTCCTTTCATGTCTTTCAAGGAACAGCCGGACATGCGGGCCTCTTTTCCTCGCTAAACGACTTAACACGCTACATCCAAGGTCTTTTGGAGGGTTTCATCAGCAGAAGAACTTTGGAAGAGTTTTCAAAACCAAGAACTTTTGCGGAGCAAGGAGTCGGATTCAAGCGATTTAGGGCCTTCGGTCCAAGTTTTCCAATAGGACACTTCGGATTTACTGGAACAGGATTTGCAATTGATATTGAACGCAAGACTGGACTTGTATATCTTGGAAACAGACTTCACACCAAGAGTGAATATAGACCGATGACGGAAATTTGGAGCGAGGAATTTAAGGAATTTTCTTCCCGGGGTTGAGAATTCCATTTGGATCGAAGATTCTTTTTATTTCTCTTTGAATCTCAATAATTCGGCTCCCACTTTCAATTCGTGCCGCTTCAATCTTGATAGATCCGATCCCATGTTCACCCGAAGCAGTTCCGCCTAGCTCCTGCGCGACACCGATAATCGAATTAAAGGCATGTTGCGCCCGCTTTTCTGCCTCTGTATCGCCATGGTCGTAAACGATAGTGGGATGCATATTGCCATCTCCGGCATGGCCAAAAATTCCAATCAATAACTCATTCTCTTCGGCAATCTCTCTCACTCTTGTTATCAACTTAGTTATCTGTGAAATTGGGACACAGACATCGTCCAATAAAGCAACACCTTTACGCTCAAGGGCAGGGTAGGCGAGTTTACGAACCTGTATTAGATCGGAACTGTCTCTCGGATCATCGGAATAGGTTGCATCAAGTGCTCCATATTTCTCAGCGATCGTGGCGCCGCGAGCACATACATCAGCTGATTCATCACTTTGCATAATGAGTACAGTTCCTACGCCCTCAAAGCCAAGGGGCTTCCATTCCTCTACCGCTCGTAGAGTTGTTTCATCCACTACTTCTAACATGGAGGGACCAAGGGCGACTAACTCGGGAACAGCCTTCATTGCTGCATCAATTCCAGAGAATGTTGCAATGAGCGTTGTGGCTGGCTTGGGCCGCGGCGCAAGCGAGACAACAACTTCAGAGACTATTCCCAGTGTTCCTTCTGAACCCACAATCAGATGAAGTAAGTCTAAATTTGTAACTGATTTCTTTAATGGATTGCCGACTGTTATCACTTCACCATCGGCCATAACTAACCTGATTGCGCGAACGTGGTTCGCTGTGACACCATACTTAACGCAACACATGCCGCCAGCATTTGTAGCAACATTTCCACCAATTGTGGACCATTCCCGGCTGGCTGGATCAGGAAGATAAGAGAGATTTAGTTTCGATACTTCCTTATCTAAGTCCAAGTTTATAACGCCAGGTTCTACGCGTGCGATTTGATTTACTTCGTCTATCTCTAAGATGCGATTCATCTTCTCAAGAGAGATAACAATTCCGCCCGTGACTGCATTTGCGCCGCCTGACAATCCGCTTCCGGCACCTCGCGCGACTACTGGGATTCTGCGATTATTGGCAAATCTGAGGACTTTACCTATCTCAAGTTCACTCTTGGCAAGCACAACGAGTAATGGATTCCCATGTGTAGCTAATTGCGATTGGTCACGAGAGTAAGAGGCAATAATCTCTGGGTCATCAATAACGCTGGTCTGCGCCCCCAAGACTTCTCTTAAATCTTCAAGCAGACCCATTGTATAATCGTAATTCATCCAAGATTTTCTCTAATCTATCTCAGTGCCCCGTAACCTCATTAGTGCCGAGAACATCTCAAAGGCCTTTGATCAAGCTCTAGTCAGCGAGGTTTCACTTGGAGTAGCCGAGGGTCAGCGAATCGGAATAGTTGGCCGAAATGGCGGGGGAAAATCAACACTCTTAAAGATTTTGGCGGGCTTTGATACTCCGGATTCAGGGCGGATAACAAGGGCTAATTGGGCGCGAATTGGGATCTTGCAACAAGCTGATGCTTCAAGCCCAGGTTCGGTTAGAGACTTCGTTGTTGGAAGTAAGAAAACCCATGAGTGGGCAAGTGATGCCGGAGTACGCGATATTTTTGCCGGACTCTTTGGTGGCTTCTCAAGTGAGATTTTGGATCGCGCATACAACTCCCTATCCGGCGGTGAGAAGCGACGAGTAGGGCTAGCAAAGTTATTAATCGAACCACTTGATCTGATTCTCCTTGATGAACCGACCAACCATCTAGATATCGAAGGCGTCTCATGGCTCGCCAAACATCTTCTTAAGCGCCGGGAATTAGCAGTCGTAGTTGTAACGCACGATAGATGGTTCTTGGATGAAATTGCTGATGAGATCTGGGAAGTTGTACACGGAGAAGTACTTCAATATGAAGGTGGCTACTCATCCTATGTATTATCAAAAGCAGAACGAGCGCGACAACAAGCAGCGGAAGATGCTCGGCGCAATAATTTAATTCGCAAAGAGCTAGCTTGGTTGCGCCGTGGCGCACCAGCGCGAACCTCAAAACCGAAGTTTCGAGTTGATGCAGCTAATCAATTAATCGCGACCGAGCCCCCACCCAGAGACTCGAGCGAGCTCTTGAACTTCGCAACTAATCGACTCGGCACCATGGTTCTGGAGATTCATCATGCTCGATTAACAATCGGTGATAGCACACTAATTGATTCACTTAATTGGAACATCGCACC
>JACCDJ010007825.1_pt1 | contig 10915 bp, 11 predicted proteins | sample 7444481 | NCBI WGS metagenome assembly JACCDJ01 (sample SAMN15323435, study PRJNA562643) | freshwater metagenome | isolation source: river surface water | place: USA:Blue River Watershed | collected 2017-08-15 | reverse complement strand
TGCATCCGAGTCGACTAACGGTCGAGTCGCATGGGCGCCGCCATGAGATTGGCTCCTTTCTCAATGAGCAGGAGCGTCAGGCTCTGGCGTTGCGACTGAAGCGCCTGATCGGCCGCGTGGATGAGTCTCCCCCGTTACCCGCCCACGGCGGAGGTGCGCCTTGAATTTTTCGAGGTGTCGCAACCTCTTGGGCGGCATCGTTCATCCGATTTCGTTTAAGAACTGAGCAGACCATGAGCAGACAAATTCGACACGTCCTGAATTCCGCCGCAGCCTCGTTGGTTGCTGCCTTTGCGCCGCTTGCAGCACACGCGGAATGGGGCAACCTCAACATGCCCGTGGGCGTAACCGAGTTGTCCAAGCAAATCCACGCGCTGCACATGACTATTTTTTGGTGGTGTGTGGCGATCGGCGTGTTCGTATTCGGTTGGATGATTTGGTCGCTGGTCGCGTTCCGCAAATCTAAGGGCGCAGTGCCTGACACCTCGATCACCCACAGCACGAAAGCGGAGATCATCTGGACGCTGATCCCGGTCGTGATCCTCGTGATCATGGCGATCCCGGCAGCACGCACCTTGATCGCCATCGAAGATACCCGTAACACCGAGCTGAGCATCAAGGTCACGGGCTACCAGTGGAAGTGGCACTACGACTATCTCGGCGAGGATGTGAAGTTCTTCTCCGCGCTTGATCGCGCTAGCGACGAAACGCGTCAGCTGCAGTCCGGGCGTGACCCGAACGAAGTAGCCGATTACCTGCTGAACGTCGATAAGCCGCTGGTTGTTCCCGAAGACACCAAGGTGCGCCTGCTCCTCACCGCACAGGACGTCATCCACGCTTGGTGGGTGCCGCAGTTCGGAATGAAGAAAGACGCCATTCCGGGCGTCGTCAACGAATTGTGGTTCAAGGTCGATGCCGGCAAGACGGGCATCTACCGTGGCCAGTGCGCCGAACTCTGCGGCCGCGATCACGGCTTCATGCCGATCGTGGTCAAGGTCGTCACGAAGGAAGAGTACAAGGCTTGGGTCGCCGCCCAGAAAACGGATGGTACCAACGAGGCCGCTCCCGCTGCCGAGGCCGCGCCGACGGTTGCATCGGTCGCGACGACCGCTCCGCAGGGTTAAGCCTCGCAAACTGAAATCGACATCGTCAAAGAATTCAACGTAAAGAGTATCTAGTCATGGCTAACACCACCACCGCACACACCCACGACGATCACGATCACAAGCCGCATGGCTTGAAACGCTGGCTGTATGCAACGAACCACAAGGACATCGGCACGATGTATCTCGTGTTCGCCTGCGTCATGTTCTTCCTTGGTGGTGCGATGGCGTTGGTGATCCGCGCCGAACTGTTCCAACCGGGCTTGCAATTCGTCGATCCGGGTTTCTTCAACTCGATGACCACGATGCACGCGCTGCTCATGATTTTCGGCGCAGTGATGCCGGCATGGACGGGTCTTGCGAACTGGATGGTTCCGATGCAAATCGGTGCGCCCGACATGGCGCTGCCGCGTCTGAACAACTTCAGCTTCTGGTTGCTGCCGTTCGCTTTCACCCTGTTGCTGTTGACCTTGTTCGTTCCGGGCGGCGCACCGGCAGGTGGTTGGACGCTGTATCCGCCGCTGTCACTGCAAGCGGGTGATAGCTTCCCGCTGACGATCTTCGCCATTCACCTGATGGGTATCTCGTCGATCCTCGGCGCCATCAACGTCGTGGTGACGATCATGAACATGCGCGCGCCAGGCATGGGCCTGCTCAACATGCCGCTGTTCTGCTGGACGTGGCTGATCACGGCGTATCTGCTCATCGCCGTGATGCCGGTGCTCGCGGGCGCCGTCACCATGCTGCTCACCGACCACTTCTTCGGCACGAGCTTCTTCACGGCAGCCGGTGGCGGTGACCCGGTGATGTTCCAACACATCTTCTGGTTCTTCGGCCACCCCGAGGTCTACATCCTCATCCTGCCGGCTTTCGGTGTGGTGTCGGAAATCATCCCGACCTTCTCGCGCAAGCCGCTCTTCGGCTACGAGTCGATGGTCTACGCCTCGGCTTCGATCGCCTTCCTGTCATTCATTGTCTGGGCACACCACATGTTCACTGTGGGCATGCCGCTGGCAGGGCAGCTCTTCTTCATGCTCTCCACCATGCTGATCGCCGTGCCGACGGGTGTGAAGGTATTCAACTGGTGCGCCACGATGTGGAAGGGGTCGATCAGCTTCGAAACGCCGATGCTGTTCTCGCTCGCCTTCTTGTTCCTGTTCACCATCGGTGGCTTCTCGGGCCTGATGCTCGCGATCGTGCCGGCGGACTTCCAGTATCACGATAGTTACTTCGTCGTAGCGCACTTCCACTACGTGCTCGTACCGGGCGCCGTCTTCGCCATCATGGCGGGCGTGTACTACTGGCTGCCGAAGTGGAGCGGCCGCATGTACAACGAGAAAATCGGCAAGCTGCACTTCTGGCTGTCGACCATCGGCGTGAACGTGCTGTTCTTCCCGCAGCACTTCCTGGGTCTGGCTGGCATGCCACGCCGTATTCCGGACTACTCGACGCAGTTCGCCGCCTGGAACATGGTTTCCTCGGTTGGTGCCTTCATCTTCGGCTTCTCGCAGCTGCTGTTCGTCTACGTCATCTGGAACGCGGTGCGCTCGGGTGAGAAGGCGCCGCAGCGTCCGTGGGAGTCGGCTCAAGGTCTCGACTGGGAGCTACCGACGCCCGCGCCGTACCATAGCTGGGAAACGCCGCCGTCGCGTGACGTCGTCGCTCAAGGCACCGTTCAGCACTAAACGCTTGAGCACATCATGGAACCGAAGGCTGACAAACTCGAACAATCACGCCGCGTAAAGCGCAGCGCGATCGTACTTGGCCTTGTTGCCTTCGCGTTCTATCTCGCGTTCATCCTGATGTCGGTACTCGGATTCAGGCAATGAGCGACGACACGCCGATCGATCAGAACCAACGAGACAGCTCCAACCGCAAGCTGACTTTGCGGTTGCTCGGCTTCGCGCTAGGTGCGTTCGGGTTCGGCTTCGCGCTCGTGCCGCTATACGATGTGATCTGCGACATCACGGGCGTCGGTAATCCGAAAGATCTCCTGCGCGCCAGCACGTTTGATGAAGCCGCCGCACCCGTGCCCGACGAGAACCGCTGGGTTACGGTGGAGTTCGTTGCAGATCTGCCGTCGGTAGGCAGTTGGACCTTCAAGCCGCTCGTCACCGAGATGAAGGTTCAGCCGGGCAAGTTGTATGTGGTCGACTACGTCGCGCACAACCTCACCGGCAAAGACACCGTTGCTCAGGCAATCCCCAATGTGGCGCCGGGTAAGGCAACGCCGTTCTTCCGCAAGACAGAATGCTTTTGCTTCACGCCGCAAAATTTCCTCAAGGACGAAGAGAAGGTGATGCCGGTTCGCTTCGTCGTCGACTCACATCTACCGAAGAGCCTCGATCGAATCACGCTCTCGTACACGTTTTACGATAACTCGACGCGGGTCGCCGCGCTGAACTAGGAAGACTGATATGGCCAACGCACACGCATCCACCCATTCCGAAGACAAGTATTACGTCCCGCACGACAGTGTGTGGCCCATCTACGGTTCGGCCACCCTGTTCGTTTTCATGATTGGGCTGTGCGGCTGGCTCAACGAGTGGTACGGCCCCGGCATCTTCGTCGTCGGTACTGCGATGGTGATCGCGCTGTTCGTCGGCTGGTTCAGTGTCGTCATCAAGGAAAGCCAAGGCGGCCTGTACAACATGCAGGTCGATCGATCGTTCCGCATGGGCATGATGTGGTTCATCTTCTCGGAAGTGATGTTCTTCGCGGCCTTCTTCGGTGCGCTATTTTATGCGCGCCAGCTGTCGGTACCCTGGACGGGCGGCGAGGGCGTGAAGATCTTCAACAAGTTGCTGCTTTGGCAGGACTATAACGCCGCTTGGCCCACCAACGGTCCCGCAGCGCTCGGCCCTCGTGACGACGGTAGCTTCGAAACCATTCCCGCTTTCGGTTTGCCGGCGATCAACACAGCGATCCTGCTGCTCTCGGGTGTCACTATTACGATCGCTCACCACGCCATCAAGGAAGGCAATCGTCGCGTTTTGAATATCTTCTTGGCGCTGACTTTCCTGCTCGGCTTCGTGTTTCTCGGTCTGCAGGCCGAGGAGTACATCCACGCCTACACCGAGCTCGGCCTGACGCTCTCCACGGGCATCTACGGCTCAACATTCTTCATGCTGACCGGTTTCCACGGCCTGCACGTGACGCTCGGTGCCATCATGTTGTTCGTGATCTGGCTGCGCACGATGAAGGGCCACTTCACTCCGCAACGTCACTTTGCCTTCGAAGCTGTCGCCTGGTATTGGCACTTCGTCGACGTGGTGTGGCTCGGACTGTTTGTCTTCGTCTACTGGGTCTGACGATCATCGCCGGCGACCGCCGGCATCTTGAAGATCCTGACGCGGGCCGGTACAACCGGCCCGTCGTCATTTTGGGGTTCAGCGATTAACGCCCAAGGGCTGGATGAAGCCCAACGCCCAAGCGGCCATCAGCAACAGGAACAATCCCACCGAAAGGCCAACGCGTACGGTCAGCGCGCGTACCATCTTTTTGGAATCACCCTTGTCGTTCATCAGGTGAAACAAGGCAGAGCCGAGACTCGCCACGATGCCGACCAAAACGAGGCCGACCAGAATCCGGAAAAGTTCCATAACCGGTATTATAGGCACGTGAAACTCGAGATCGTCGTTGGCCGCAGGGTCTTTTCCCCGTCATGGCTGATGACGGTGGCAACGCTGTGTCTGCTCGTGTTGTTCGTGAGCTTGGGCCGTTGGCAATGGACTCGAGCGGAATTCAAACGTGAAATCGTGGCAGAGTTCGAAACGCAAAGCGGCGCCGTCGCTGCGCTGGGCTCTCGAAGTACGAGGGAACTCCCGCGTTTCGCACAGGTCGAGATAACGGGTCGCTGGGACAGGGAACGGCAGTTCCTACTCGACAACCGAACTCGTGCGGGCCGCGCCGGTTACGACGTGCTGACACCTATGCGACTGAATGACGGTCGTTGGCTTCTGGTCAATCGTGGCTGGATTCCCTTCGAAGGTTATCGAGATCGCTTGCCGGACGTACGTAGCAAGCTCGATGCGGATATGAACGAACAAGTCACGGTGATCGGCCGCCTAGACGAACTGCCTCAAGCGGGCCTAGCGGGCGGTCGTGCGGCGCCCGCGACGAGTGGGTCTTGGCCACGCGTGACGAGTTTTCCGACCGCGACACAGCTCGAAGCGGCCATGGCGACGGCAGTTGAGCCCAAGCCGAGACTCGAGGAGCGCTGGCTGTTGATGAGCGATGCGGACCCGGCAGGTTACCTGCGGCAGTGGCAACCGTTCGCCACCGGTAAAGGACCGGAACAGAACTGGTCCTATGCCATACAGTGGTGGAGCTTCGCGATACTGCTGTTGGTTTTGTACTTTTCTTTGAACTTGAGGAAGCGGACGTCATCATGACCCAAGAGGCACCCGCCACATCCGACGTACGCCGCGGTCGCGCCGCGTTGATCGGTCTTGCAGCCTTGTTTTTCCTGCCGCTGTTCGGCTCGTTCTGGCTGTACTACATCGGCGGCTGGCGACCGGACGGCGGCACCAATAACGGGGAACTCATCAGCCCGGCACGTCCGTTGACGGCGACGACGCTCACCACTCGTGATGGCACACCCGCATCGGCGACCCTGCTGAGCGAAAAGTGGACTTTGGTCTATATCGACAACGGTCGTTGCGACGAGGCCTGCCAGCACGCACTGTGGACTATTCGACAAACTCGCTTGTTGCTCGCCGAAGACATGGATCGGGTACAACGCGTCTTCATCGCCGACGAAGACTGCTGCAACGATGCCTTTCTGGAGCGCGAGCATCCAGGACTCACAGTGATCACCGCAGAAGCTGGCGCCACGCGTGATTGGCTCGGGCAGTTTCCGCGTGACCCTGCGATTCCCTACATCTACATCGTCGATCCACTCGGTAATCTGATGATGCGCTTCGATAGCCGCGAAAATCCGAAAGGCTTACTCAAAGATCTCGAAAAACTTCTCAAACTTTCACATATCGGTTGATCATGACTGCATCTACTCCCAGAGGCGCTGTAGCGCTGCGCCATCTCGCCCTAGTCGGCATGCTGCTGTGCCTCGTCGTCATCGTGCTTGGTGCCTGGGTCCGATTGACCGATGCCGGTCTCGGTTGCCCCGATTGGCCGGGTTGCTACGGACACGTGACACCAGCAGGCGCGGAAAAAGTTGAAGGCAAGATCGAATCGTACTCGCCCGGTTGGGAATACGACTCGGGTAAGGCCTGGCGTGAAATGATCCACCGTTATGCCGCGACGACGTCGGGCTTCATCATCGTTTTGATCACGGCCATCGCGATCGCATACCGCCGTGAGAAGCCCGTCAGTGTCGTATATGCCGTTGGCTTGCTAGTGACGGTCGTCCTGCAAGGCATTCTCGGCGCCTTCACGGTGTGGTGGTTGGTCAAACCGCTGATCGTCGTCCTGCATCTGACCGGTGGCTTAACCACACTCGGTTTGTTGACCTGGCTATGGCTGCGCATGCGAAGAGTGTGCGGAATCGTCAAACCCGCTATCGGTGCGACAAAAATCGCCGCGCTCGATGGAGCACGACGAGCCGGCGTTGTGGCTGTCGCCGTCGTAGCGCTGCAGATCATTCTAGGCGGTTGGACGAGCACTAACTATGCCGCGGTGGCCTGCCCGGATTTGCCAACCTGCCAAGGCCAGTGGATACCCCAAGATATGGATTACGCCAATGCATTTGTTATCTGGCGTGGTCTCGACATCAACTATGAAGGTGGCGTGCTTGATCACCCGGCGCGCGTTGCCATCCACTTCACGCATCGCGCCTGGGCACTCGTTGCCACACTCGCAGTGCTTTGGGCTGCTTGGCTCGCCTGGCGTAATGCGCCAACCTCGCTCGTTCGTCATGGCGCTGCCCTGGCTGTCGGCGCCTTGTCACTGCAATGGTTGATCGCACTATTGATGATCCTGAAAGCATTCCCGCTGTCACTGGCAACCGGCCACAACGCCGGCGCCGCGCTGCTGTTAATGGCGCTGCTCATCTTCAATCGTCGTCTACGGGAAGCTTGATCGTGGCCGTCGCTAGCTCCGGCATCGTCAAACAGCCGACCTGGAAGCTTTACTACGAGCTCACCAAGCCGCGGGTCGTCGCGCTAATCGTCTTCACCGCGATCGTCGGCACTCTACTTGCGAGCCCGGGCTGGCCTCCGTTTGCCGCTTTGGTCTACGGCAATATTGGGATCGCGCTGGCAGCGGCTTCGGCGGCAGCGATCAATCATGTGCTCGATCAAAAAATCGACGAACAGATGTCTCGCACACGTGGTCGCCCGCTACCGACTGGCGGCTTGCATACGCGTCAGGCTCTGCTGTTTGCAGCGTTGCTCGCCGTCGCTTCGATGACGATCCTGTGGTGGTTGGTCAATCCGCTGACGGCGGTGTTGACGTTCGCTTCTTTGATTGGATACGCCGTGATCTATACGGTGTTTCTTAAGCGAGCGACTTCCCAGAATATCGTCATTGGTGGTGCTGCGGGTGCAGCGCCACCCGTGCTCGGTTGGGCGGCGGTGACCAACTCTATCGATCCAAACGCCCTGCTGTTGTTTCTGATCATCTTCATCTGGACGCCGCCGCACTTCTGGGCTTTGGCTATCGCGCGCCGCGACGAGTACGCAAAAGCCGGTATTCCGATGTTGCCGGTGACTCACGGCATCCCCTACACCCGCTTGCAAGTGTTGCTCTATACCGTGTTGCTTGTGTTGGTGACCTTGATGCCGTATCTCACGCGAATGAGCGGTCTCATTTATCTTGCGGCCGCCATTATCTTGAACGGGCGCTTCCTCTATTACGCATTCGCACTGAAACTGACCGAGCGGACGGAACTACCGATGAAGGTTTTCCGTTTCTCAATTTCGTACTTGATGTATTTATTTGCCGCTTTGTTGATCGACCACTACATCATCACGACGCAGTTGCAACCACTCGGCTGAATCAGCGAAACAACGCGTCTGCGACGAAAGGATTGCTACGGCGCTCTGCGCCGAAGGTCGACGTGGGGCCGTGTCCGGGCAGAAAAGTCACATCATCGCCGAGCGGAAACAGGTTTTCGCGGATCGAACGAATCAAATCGGCATGATTGCCGCGCGGAAAGTCCGTTCGACCAATTGAGCCTGCGAACAATACGTCACCGACGATCGCAAAACGCGACGGAGCATGGAAGAAAACCACGTGACCCGGAGTATGTCCGGGGCAGTGCCGCACTTCGAACTCGAGCTCACCGACCGTGACCCGGTCGCCCTGTTGCAACCAACGGGTCGGGACAAATGCTTCGCAGGGCGGAAAGCCAAACATCTTCGCCTGTGCTGGCATTTGGTCGATCCAAAATTGGTCACCCGGATGCGGGCCTTCTATCGGCAACGAATGACGACGAGCGAGCTCCGCCGTCGCGCCCGCATGATCAAGGTGGGCGTGCGTAATCAGGATTTTCTCGAGCGTGAGTCGGTTTGAGTCGATAACGTTCAAAACCCGTTCGAGGTCGCCACCCGGATCGACGATCGCCGCACGCCGTGTCTTCTCACACCACAGCACAGAGCAGTTCTGTTGGAAGGCCGTCACCGGCACTACTTCGAGTTTCATGCGCGCGGACTTTACACCGTGATCGCCAGACCCCGATAGATACGCGCCCGGTATCGACTCTCCTGCGCTTCGACGATCGGCGCAGCTGCCAACAGCACCGCGTGGGCGAAGCGCGTGTATTCCTCGGCTTGCTCAGCGGCATCGCGAGGCTCTTCACTGCGCATGCGACGCGTGAGGTTCACCTGGTTCACCGGTACGGCGGTCGGCAAGCGTTCGTTTTCGACACCGAGAGTCGCGGTGAGCGCATGCAAGGTGGTCTTGACGAAGTTGGCCATCGCAAACTGCGGCAAGCTTCCGCCCACCGGTACATCAGGTGATACCAAGATAAGTCGCGCACCTTTGAACAGGGACACTTTGCGCGCCACCCGAAAGTGATGTGTCAGATTAGTTTCGACGAGAGCGCCGAACCCCACTGCATCGAGGTGATCTTTGCCTTCAACACCGAACAGCGCTTGTGGGATCGACGCGAAGGGAGTGGAGATCACGGCCGCTGGCGCGCCATAGGTTGCGTACGCCTCGTCCATACGAGCCTCGAGATCATCGCCGACCGTGAGATAGCTCACACGATCATGTCCTAAGGCACGTCCCAATGCAGTACGAAGCTCATCAGCGGCTGCAGGAGAACGGGTAAGCACAACGACATTACCGACGTGACCTTCCGCCAAAAACAAACGTGCCACCGCCGCGAGCGGTTCGGTCATATGTTCGCCGATCAACCAGATGGTCTCGCCTTCCATGCGACGGACTCGCTCGGGCTTTGCTCTACCAAAGAGCTCGCGCTCGGTGATAGTGCGCTCCTGCTGTAATCCACCGGATGGTTCGAAGGTTTCGCCAGAAATGGCACGATCGGCCATGAAAAATACCGTCGCGAGCGCGACATCCGTCTCGGTTGGCATACGGTTCAGATGCAGCATGCCGATGACGCCCGAGCGGATCTTCTCCGCTTCGATATCGATGCGGCGTGGATCAATGAACGGCTCTGTCGCCTCTGGCAAGCCCTCTGCCCACTGCTCCGCCAGATCGCGCTCCATCTGCGCGAGGATGATGCAGCCGTTACAGAGACGCGCCACGAGACGACGCGCCATCAACTTCGTCATCAAAAAGTGCAGCGAGGAGTAGCCCGCCTCGTCGCTGCCGTGAATATCGGCTTTCAAACGTGCGCTTAATTGACGCAGCGGCTCGGGTACACCCTCACCTTGCAGCAAACCGATATCGTTGCTGCCAAGTGCCTGCAAAACATCGCCAAGCGACGCGCCACCCGCCAATGATCGCAATACGGCATCGTGCACTTGATTGAGGCGTTTATTCTCGAGGATCAACTTGGCACGGCGATCAAAAAGCCCCGCCTTGCCGTCCTTGCCCTTGAGTCGCTGTCCTTCGACCGGACCGGGGGCAATCGCATTGATCTGGATTTCTGGTCCGACGAAACGCGCGAGATTTTCGACGAGAGCACGCTGGCCGGCTTTCGAAACGGCATAGTCCGAACGATTCGGATAGGGAACGGCAATGTATTTCTCACCACCGAAGTAGGAACTGACGTTCAAGATGTAGCCGGACCCTTGCTTCTTCATCAAGGGAACGACTTTTTCGATCAAGGAATAGTTTGAGACTAAATTGGCTTGCAGTGTGGTACGCCAATCGGCCGTTTGCAGATCGACAGCCATCTGCTCAGCGCCAGCGACACCCGCATTGTTGATGAGATAATCGATGCGACCGAAGGCCTTAAGTGTCGCATTCACCGATTTGACCAAGGCGCCTTCCTCGGCCACATCGATATTGGCCAAGATCTGCACGCGATCCTTCGGTCGGTTGTAGCCGATTTCTTCGAGCTCGCGCACGATGCTGTCACGCATTTCTTTCAATTGGTCGGCACGTCTGGCCGTCAACATCACTCGCGCGCCTGCCACCGCGAGAAGTCGACCGAGTTTTCTGTTGATTGATGCAGCTACCCCCGAGATCTACACGCACTTGCCAAGATGCAATCCCATCAGCGATTCAATCCAACCGAAGTTGGGTCGAGTCGAACCAGTGGCGTCGACGATGGTCGCCGGCATGTAGAGATTGACTTGAGGTACGCGGCGCTTGGTATAGAGCAAACGTGCCGCCTGACTGGCCGCGAACAAAAGACCATGTTCTTCGGCGTTGCTCCAACGCAGAATCTGATTGGACCATTCAGGTGTTGGGCGTTCACCGGATTTGGCTCGCGCGGA
>JACCDJ010029553.1_pt1 | contig 10917 bp, 9 predicted proteins | sample 7444481 | NCBI WGS metagenome assembly JACCDJ01 (sample SAMN15323435, study PRJNA562643) | freshwater metagenome | isolation source: river surface water | place: USA:Blue River Watershed | collected 2017-08-15 | reverse complement strand
TCCGCGGCCTTCAAGGACTTCGCCGTGCGCACCTTGGTACGCGTCACCGCCCGCGTGCTGGCCGACGACTTCCCGCAGCTGACCGTGCTCGCCGCGACCTCGGGCGATACCGGCGCCGCGGTGACCGAGGCCTGCGCCGGCGTCCCGGGCGTCCGCGCCGTGGTGCTCTACCCGCGGGTGGGTGTCAGCGCCGTCCAGGAATCCCAGATCGCCCGCGCCCGCCCCGGCGTGGTGGCCCTTTCGGTCGACGGCACGTTCGACGATTGCCAGGCGCTCGTGAAGCGCGCCCTGGCCGACGCCGCCCTGCAGGCGCGCCGGCCGCTGCTCACGGCGAACTCGATCAATCCGGTGCGGCTGATCGCGCAGGTGCCCTTCGCCTACCATGTCCGCCGGCTCGTGGCCGCGGGCGCCAAGCTCGGCATCGTCGTCCCCTCGGGCAACCTCGGGAACGTCGGCGCCGTCCAGCTGGCCCGTCGCATGGGTCTGCCGGTCGAGGCGCTGGTCGCCGCGACCAACGTCAACTCGCCCCTGCCCGAACTCTTCGCCACGGGCGCCTACCGTCCGCGCCGCGCCCAGCCCACCGCCTCCAACGCGATGGACATCGGCGCGCCGAACAACCTCGACCGCCTGCTGGCCTGGCGCGCGGGCGGCCCGGCCGTCGAGGCCGTCACGGTCGACGACGCCACGACGCTCGACACCATGCGCCGCGTGCGGGCCGCCACCGGCTACGTCCTGTGTCCGCACAGCGCGGTCGGCTGGAAGGCCGCCGAGGACCTGCGCGCTCGCCGCCCGGACCTCGACCAGGTCGTCGTCTTCGGTACGGCCCATCCGGCCAAGTTCCCGGATGTCCTGGAGCAGGCCTTCGGCGACGCCCACGCGGCCACCTTCCCGTTCGCCCTGCCGCCGCCCGCGCCCCTCCGGATCGGGAACGATTTCGAGGCCGTGCGCGCGGTGCTGACGTCCGAGGCGGGCTTCCGCTGAGCCGGCTTACTTCTTCTCCGTCGCGGCCGGGGCCGGCTTGGCGTCGCGCGGCTGTTCGACGACGATGATGCAGCCGGAGAGCAGCAGGCAGGCGAGGGTCAGCAGCAGGACGGTCTTCATGGTGTCACCTTGGCGAGGGTCGGCCCGTTTGGCAAATCCGCAGACGTTCCCGGTCAGGGGTCCAGGACTTCGAGGCACACGGGTATCTTCCCGGGTCCGCCACTGGCCACGATGGCGTCGAGCGCCTCGTTGACGCGCTCGATGCCCGCCGCCTTTTCGGCCCTCAGCAGGATCTCGAACTTACGTCCCTTCCGGAGGGAGTCCCGGTGGAGCCGGGTGACTTCCGTCGCGAAGGCGCGCAACGCCCGGTCCCCGGGCTCGGCGACGAGGAGCCCGTCCAGGTAGATCCGGCCGTACTCCGTCACATAGGCGACCGTTTCGCCCGGGCGGAGGAGCTTGTCGCGCGGAGGCGTGTCCTGGCAGCCGGCGAGCAGGAGCAGGGTCGCCAGGGCGAGTGACGCGGCGAGTCTCATGGTTCCGGCCGATGGTGCCGGCGAGGAGGGACTAGGCAAAAAGAAAGGCCGCCTGACGGCGGCCTCTGGCAGGGCGGCAGGGCCGCTTATTCCGGCTCCGCGACCGCGAAGGTCACGTTGTTGATGTCCGCGCGGGCGAGGACATCGAGGACGTTGATCACGCGCTCATAGCGGGCGGCCTCCTCGGCCTGCACGGTGATGAGCAGCTTGGTCTTCGACTGCACGGCGGCCTGCTTGAGCTTGGTCATCTCGTTGAAGAGGCCGTCGAGGGTCTTGTCCTGGGGGGTGCCGACCGGGTCCTCGTTGATGGTCACCTGGCCGTTCTCGGCGACGCCGATCGTGATCTCGTCGGGGATCTCGGTCTCCTTCGCGGTCTCGGCGTTGCCGGGCAGGGTGGTCTTGAGCTCGTGCTCCACCTTCACGGCGCCGGCCATGACCATGAAGAAGAGCATGATCACGAAGACGACGTCGATCATCGGGGCGATCTGGAAGCCGGCGTCGGCCGGCATCTCCTGGGGGGCGCGTTTCATGGCTTATTCTTCGCGGTTGAGGCCCGAGAAGGCGATGTTGTCGATGCCGGCCTCGCCACCCCACTCGAGGGCCTTGGAGATGTACTTGGCGTGGCAATCCTTGTCGGCGCGGATGAGCAGGCGGTACTTCTCGTTGGTGCCCTTGCGGGCGGCGAGTTCCTTGGCGATGCCGTCCTTGTCGTTCGGGTCGAGTTCGCGGTCGTCCAGCTTGTACTTGGCCTGGCCGGTCGTCTTGTCCCAGGAGATGTTGATCAGGCCGGCGGCGGCCTTGTCGTCGCGCTTCACGCCATGGGCGGCCACGGGCAGGGCGATGTTCTTGTCGACCTTGAGCACCTGGGAGGAGGTGATCGACATGAAGAAGATCAGCAGCACCAGGAGCACGTCGATCATCGGCGCGACCTGGAATTCCGGTTCGCCGTCTCCGCCTCCGCCTCCGCCTGCCATGGTTGTGCTGGGGTGGGGTTAGGGGTGGCTCAGGCCTTGACCTCGGAGGAGGCCGGCTCGGTGTTCCACACGGGCTTGGCCGCGTAGAGCTCGTCGCCGCCGACGTTCTTGCCTTCGATCTCCGCGTAGGGGAAGCCGCGGAAGAGGCCGCCGACGATCTCGGTGACGTCATGGATGCCCTTCTGGATGCGGTTGCGGAGGAGGTAGTAGGAGATGAAGGCCGGGATCGCGATGAAGAGGCCGGAGGCGGTCGCCACGAGCACCTCGCCGATCGCTTCGGCGAGCTTGGAGGGGTCGCCCACGCCGGAGGAGCCGAGCTTTTCGAACGCCTTCATCATGCCCGTGACGGTGCCGGTGAGGCCGATCATCGGCGTGCACACCCCGATCACGGAGAGGTAGGAGGCGCGGCCCATGAGGTCGGCCTGGATGCGGGAGATCTCGGAGATGATGGCCTCCTCGGTCATGGTCTTGCCGTCGGGGCTGAGCGCGACGCCCGCGCGGACGACGTCGCAGAGGGGCGAGCCGGCGTTCTTGGCGAACTCATGGGCGGCGACGTAGTCACCGGCGCGGAAGAGGTCGCGGAGCTGCACGACGTGGGCGGTCGGGTAGAGCTTCTTGGCGCCGGTGCGGAGGAAGCCGTCGACGATGAACCAGATCATCGCCACGGAGCAGATGGTGATCGGGTACATGACCCAGCCACCTTCGTGGAAGAGGTCCATCATGGTCTTTTCCTTGACGCCGGGGGCGGCTTCCTGGGCGACGGCGGCCAAGGTGGACAGCCCGAGGAACAGGGTGGCCAGGAGGGAGGTGCGGGAATTCATCTTCATGGGGATGATAGGGTAGGTTGGTTGTTAGTTAGGAAAGCGGGGCGGGGCAAGGACTCACTTGTTGCCTTCGTCGGAAGGCGTGTTGTTGGCGGCGGGCTTGGCGGTCCCTTCGGGGATGACGGCCGCGTCCTGGATCTTGCGCTGGGCCTCCTCGGCCTGCAGGCGGTCCTCCTTGGGGAGCAGCTTCTTGGCTTCCTCGGCCTCCTTGGAGGTCGGGTAGGTGGCGACGATGTCGCGCAGGTAGCGGTTGGAGACTTCCTCGAGCTTCTGCTCGCGGGTCGCCGGGGTGTCCATGCCGCGGAAGGAGCGGGCGGCGCCGAGGAGGGCCTTCGGCACGTGTTCCTGCTGGGAGCCGTAGAAGACGGGGACGCGGAGGTAGGTGTTCATCGCGGCCTCGTATTTCTTGGTGGCGAGCAGGGAGGAGCCCTTGACCAGGTGCAGGCGGGCCTGGAGGTCCGGGTCATCCAGCTGCGGCATCAGGCTGGTCGATTCGGTGATCACGGCCTCGTGCTCGCCGCGGCGGGCGCGCTGCATCAGGCGGGCCAGCTTGATCTTGGTGGCCAGTTCGGCGATGGAGCCGTCGTCGGCGCGCTCCAGGGTGTCCAGGAAGGAGGAGAGGGCGGCGTCGTTCTCGAGGCGGTCAAGGGCATCCAGCTTCACGATGGAGGCCTTGAGCCACCAGCTCCCCTTCACCTTCTTGATCGGGTCGAAGAACTTGATGACGGGCTCGATGTTGTCGAGGGCCTTGCCCGGCTCGCCGCGCGCGACGTTGTTCTGGGCCTCGGTCAGGCGCTCCGGGAGAGGCCAGATGATGGTTTCGACCTCGGCGAGCTTGCGGGTCATGATCATCTCGGTGCCGTCCTGGATGGTCGTGCGTTCGACGGTGCCCTTGAGGCTGCTGATCGTGCCCTTTTTCTTGTCGATGATGGGCTTCGGGGGGATGACGGTGTTGTCGACCTTGAAGGGATCGTTGACCTCCCAGCGTTCGCCGCCCTTGAAGATCAGGGTCTGGCCGAAGGCGGGCAGGGCGGCGCCGAGCGCGGCGGCGGCGAGGAGGAGGCGGGGGAACGGGCGCATGGCTTAGAGGCGGGTGTTGAGGGACTTGGCCTCGGAGGCCTCCGGGGTGTCCTTGATGCGGTCCTTGGATAGCATCTCGGCCAGCACCAGCTTGGCCTCGGGCTTCTGGCCGAGTTTCTCGGCGAGGACTCGCGCGGTGGCGAGGTAGGCCTTGGCGGACCAGAACTCGTACTTCTTCCAGGTCTGGTAGCAGCGGCGGTAGTAGGCGACGGCCTCGGCGTTCCGGCCTTGGCGTTCCTCCATGACCCCGAGCCAGTAGAGGCTGCCGGCGGTGGCCTCGCCACGCCATTCCTTGGTCTGCAGGATCTCCTCGAAGGCCTTCTTGGCGTCGGGGTAGGCCTGGGTCTCGGCGAGCGCGCGGGCGCGGGCGAACTTGATCTCCTTCTCCTTCGACATCGTGATCTGGTTGTCGACCGCCTCGTTGCAGAGCTCGAGGGCCTCCTTGAACTTCTTCTGCTGGAGGAGGATCTCCGCCAGACCGGCGAAGCCGAAGTCGGCGTACTCGGAGGAGCGGTTATGCTCCTTGATGTACTCGAAGTAGGCGGCGGCCTTGGCGATCTCGCCCTTCGCGAGCAGGTGGTCGCCGACCACGGCGAGGATCGTCGGGCTGAGTTCCTCCGCCTTGTAGTTGGCGGAGACCTTCTTGAAGAAGGTGTCGGCCCGCTCGGGGTTACGGAGGAAGACGTTCAGCTGGCCCATCGCGAAGAAGCCGCGGGCCTGGGCGATGAGGGAACCCTTGTTCTGCTCGAGGCGGAGGAGCTGGGTCAGCTCGGCCTCGGCGTTGGCGGCCGAGTAGGCGGCCGGGTCGACGGCGACGCCGGCCTTCACGCGCTTCACCTTGCGGGCGAGCTTCTCGCAGAGGAAGATGACGAGCTTCTCGTTACCCTCCTGCTTGCGGTCGTTGATGGTCTCGGCGACCGAGGCGGAGAGGATGCCGAGGGCTTCGGTCTTGGCGACGACGATGCTGGCCTGACGGTCCTTCTCGACCACCGCGAGCTCGTCGGCGAGCTTGGCGGAGAGCTTGGCGACCTCGGCCTTGGCGGCGGCGATGGCCTCCTTGGTGGCGCCGTCCTGGCGCTCGAGGGCGTCGACTTTCTTGCGTTCGGCGGCGAGCTGGCCGCTGAAGCGCTTCTGGATCTCCTCGCTGCGCTGGGCGAACTCCGGCTTGTCGCCGAGGCGCTCGGTGGCCTTGATCACCTCGTAGAGGTAGGTCAGCGCCTTCGGGTCGTTGTGATCCCAGTCGTAGACCTCCTTGTACAGGTCGCGCATGCGCGCGTGCTCGCCGCGGCCGGGCAGCAGCTTGCCGAGCTCGCGCAGGACGAACTCCAGCGCGTTGGCGTTGGTACGGCCGCTGCGGGCGGCGGCGACGTAGGCGTCGATGGCCTTGGCGGTGTGGCCGTCCTTCTCCTTCTCGAGGCGGGCCTTCTCGGCGAGGAACTTCTTCTTGGCCTCCGGGGCGGCGTTGGTGCGCGCGGACTCGTCGGCCTTGCGGATGGGTTTGTCGAGCTCGGTGGCCAGGCGCATCTCGGCGTCGCCGATGAGCGTGTGGACCTCGGGGACCTGGTTCACGACGGCCTCGTCCTTGCTGACGGCGTAGTCCTTCAGCCACTCGTTGCAGAGGCGCAGGGTCTCGGCGGTCTCCGGCGGGTTGAGGCCGAACTTCACGATCGCCTGGCGGTAGCGGACGTCGGGCAGGAACTTGCCCCGGCCCGCGTAGTCGGCCTGGTACTGGTCGAAGCCGGCCTTCGTGTCCTTGTACTTGCCCTGGTAGAACCAGCAGAGGGCGCGCATGTAGACGGCCTGCTCGCGGGCGAGGGAGCGCGGGTACTTCTGGTTGAAGGCGTCGAGGGCGGCGCCGGCCTGTTCCCAGTCGACGTTGGCGAAGAGGCAGGTGATGATGCGGAAGTCGATCTCCTCGACGGTGGCCGCGTCGATCTTCTTCACGTTGGTCTTGGCCCAGTTGTAGTGCTCGATGGCCTCCTTGTAGTCCTCGCGGTCCTGCGAGATCTCGCCGAGGATGACCGCGACCGCCGGGACTTCCTCGCTGTCGGGGTATTTCTGCAGGAACTCCTTGCACTTCGCCTGGGCCTCGGTGTTGCGACCGATCTGGCGCAGGGCGACGATGTAGTAGTAGTAGGCGCCGGAAACCTTGGAGAAGCCCGGGTTGTTGTCGAAGATGTCGCGGAACGCCACGAAGGCCTCCCAGTGCTTGTTCAGCTCCAGCAGGCAGAGGCCGATGCGGTAGGAGATGAAGGCGTCGTAGTCCTTGTTGGCGGCGAACTCGCCCTCGATCTTCTTGAACTGCTCGACGCCCGCGATGGCCTCCTCGATCTTGATCTTCGCGTTATCGTCCGGCTTGGGGTAGAGTTTCTTGAGGTTGTCGACCTCGGCCTGCTTGGCCTCGACCGCGCGGGAGACGGAGCGGGCCACGGTCGCGCGGCGGAGGGTGCCTTGGTAGCTCGCGAGGGCCTGGCGGTAGAGTTCGGCCTTCTCTTTCTCGTCGGCGGCGTTCTCGGCGGACTCGAAGCGGGCGTCGCCGATCTCGATGCGCTGGAAATTGGAGCGGACGATCTCGGCGGGCGAGCCGGTGCCGCGGGCGTCGACCTCGGCCTTGAGCTGCTCGGCTTCCTTGGTCAGGCCGAGCTTGGTGTAGACCTCGACCAGCTTGGCGGCGGCTTCGCGGCGCTCCGGCGTGGCGAGGCCCTCGGCGATGGCCGACTTCAGCAACTGCATGGCCTGACCGAGGGCTTTCTTCTTCTCGACCTCGCCGGCGGACTTGGCCTTTTCCTCGAGGATGCGGGCGGAGAGGGTGTAGGCGCTGATACGGTCCTCGGCGCGGATGGCGATGTTAGGGGCGCGGAGCTTCTCGAGGAGGGCCAGGGCGGGGTCCCACTTGGACTGGCTGGCCAAGGCTTCGACCAGGCTGAGCTGGGCGATGCCGCGCTTATTGTCCAAACCGTAGAAGTCCTCGGTGCCCTTCGGGTACTTGGCGAGGAAGGCGGTCAGTTCCTCCTCGGTCTTGGCCCAGTCCTTGAGGCTGTAGACAGCGACGGCCTTGTTGAAGGCCAGCACCGCCTTGAGCATGTCGGCCGCCTCGGTCGGCAGTTGCTTCTCCATCTCGGTCAAGGTGTCGTAGGCGGCCTTGTACTTCTTGGCCTCCATCTCCTTGCCGGCCCGCTTGAAGAGGGTTTCCAGTTTGTTCTCGGGCGCGGGCGCGGCGGCCGCGGGCTTGGTCTGGGCGCGGGCGGGAGTGGCGACCGGGGTCACCGCCAGGAGGACGGCGAGGATGGCGGCTTTGGCCAGTTGGTAGGTGCGGGACTCGTGGGTGGCCATCGGGTAGGGTGAGCGCGGTGACGCCTCTTGGGGTGAGCGAAGAAATTAGCCCTCCGGAGGCCTCTCTGCCAAGCAATAACCCTTCACAATCGCCCTGTCCGCGGGCGAGGACGGCCCCCCAAGGGGAATGCCCCCGGTCGGGGTCAGCGCGCCGCCTTCCGCCCGGAGGCCAGCAGGGTCTCGAAGCCCGGCTCGCGGTCCTCCTTGGCGACGACCCGGACCTCGGATTCGCGGAAGCCGGCTTCCTCGAGCCAATCGTGGAGGTCGTTCTCCTTGAACCCGAGCCAGCGATCAGCGTAGAGCTCGCGGGCCTTCTCGAAGCGGTGGGCCCGGAGGTCGAGGATCAGCACTCGCCCGCCCGGCTTGAGGATGCGGTGGGCCTCGGCCAGCGCTTTTCGCGGGTTTTCGGCGTGGTGCAGGGCCTGGCTGAGCAGGACGAGGTCGGCCGAACGGTCGGGGAGGGGGGCGTCCTCGATGTCGCCGAGGACATAGTCCAGGTTGTTCAGCTGTTCCTTTTTGGCCAAGGCCCGTCCCAGCTCGACCATCCGCGGGGAGTTGTCGACGCAGTGGACGAACTCGGCCTGCCGGGCCAGCAGGCGGGACAAGGTGCCGTCGCCCGCCCCGAGGTCGGCGATGCGCACCTTCGGGGCCAGCAGCAGGAGCATCTGGCCGATGGCTTCCCAGGAGCGCCCGGGGCAGTAGTTCTTGCCGAGCCGGTCGGCGACCAGGTTGAAGTGCTGCTCGGCCTTGCGGCGGCGCCGCTCGACGATCCGTTGCAGGGCCCGTTGGTCGGCCCGGGCGGCCGGCTCGGCCTCCGTGGCCCGGATGGCCGCCTCGAGGATACTCTGCACGCCGGCCCCGAGGCCGCGGGCCAGGGAGTAATAGGAGTGCTTACCGTCCCGGCGGTCTTCGGCCAGCCCCGCCTTGCGGAGGAGGGCCAGGTGGGTCGAGATGCGTGATTGGCCCATGCCGAGGATCTCCTGCAGCTCGCCGACCGCCAGCTCGCCCTTGGCCAGCAGGAACAGCAGGCGGGCCCGGGTCGGGTCGGACAGGAGGCGGAGGGATTCCCAAGGGTCGGGCATGGTGGGCAGGATGGGGTCGTTCGGGCCGCTGTCAAAAGAGGAAGCCCCGCGGGGCGGGGCTTCGTCGGGGGCCGGTCGGTCGGCTTACTTCCGCTTGTCGACCCAGCGGCTGAGCGCCTTGACCTTCCAGGTCTCGGTCTTGCCGTTGATGTTGGTCGTGAAGGTCTCGCCCAGCTTCTGGTTGAGGAACTGCTTCGCGAGGGGCGAGATGTACGAGAGGATGTTCTCCTCCGGTTTGCCGTCCCAGACGCCCAGGATGTCGTAGGTGACCTCGACCTGGTCCGCCCCGCGGAGCAGGGTCACGGTCGAGCCGATGCTGATCGCGTCGGCGCGGGCCTCGGTGAAGTCGGTCACGCGGGCCTTCTTGAGGAGGCTTTCGAGCTCGGCGCGGCGGGCCGAGAGCGTGTCGTGGTCCTGACGGGCCATCTTGTACTCGGAGTTCTCGCGCAAGTCGCCGTGTTCCTTGGCCACCTGGATGGCTTCCTTCACGGCGGGCAGCTTGTTCTGGATGATGTCGAGGAGCTCGCGGTCCTTCTCCTCCTTGCTGTGCTTGGAGACGAAGAGTTCCTTCTCCTCGGCCTCGTTGTCCGTCGGCTTGGACTGGGCGAGGCGCTGGACGTTGGGGTCGATCTTGGCGAGGCGGGCGATCAGCGACTTCTTGGTCATCTGGTCGAAGCCCTGGCTGCTGAGCATCGTGCGGGTGAGGTCGTAGATCGTCTCGCCGTCGACCTTCGGGCCGTTGGCCGGCGCGAGGATGTCGGCGATGAGTTCCTTGTCCTTGACCAGCTCGTTCGCGAGGGGGATGCGGGCGGTGGAGTTGGACTCGAGGGCCTCGGTGTCGACGGAGCCGAGGATGGCGGCCAGCAGCATCGGGTTGATGAGGCGGCCGACGATGTCCGCGTACTTCTTGGACTCGCGGTTCTTGATGATCCAGATGATGACAGGGGCCCGCAGTTCGCGGCTCTCGAGCCACTGGCCGAAGCGCTGGCCGACCTCCGCCGCGAGCTCCTGGTCGCAGAGGTAGGAGATGCACTCGGCGACGAGCTTGGCGGAGCCGCTCTTGGTGGCGCCGATGTCGCGGTTGCGGAGGAGGTCGAAGGCGCGGTCCGCCCACTTCTCGCCGTGGTGCGCGCGCACGAGGTCGAGGAGGCTGCGGATCTTCTCGGTCGTGTGCGGGATGTTGAGGGCGACGAAGGCGAGGTCGCCCTCGTTGCAGAGCGCGATGACTTCGGAGGCGGTGGGGCTGACGGTCTCGACGTTATCGACGGTCGAGCGGAAGAACTTGTCGCGGTTCCAGATGGCGCCGAGCATGACCGGAATCAGGTCGCGGCGGCGGCTCGGGCTGACGGCGGCGAGGGCCTTGGCGAGGTCGGCGGAGACCTTGGCGAGGTTGGCTTCCGTGGCGGCGGAACGGGTCTCCGCGGTGGCGCTCTCGGTCAGGGCCTCGAGCAGGGCCAGCTTGCGTTCGAAGTTCGGGGCGGATTCGTACTGCGCGAAGAGGTCTTCGCCGAGGTCGACCGGGGCCTCGAGCAGGATGTAGAGGCCGCCCTTCTTTTCGGGGACCTGGATGGCGCGGTCCTTGCGGATGGCGGCGCGCGCCTTGGTCCACCAGGACTTGAAGGCGGCGGCCCGGTCCTTGCCGGCGCCGAGGGAGGCGAAGTGGATGCGGTCGAGGTTGGCCTCGAGCGCGTAGGAGGTGCACTCGCCCTCGGGGTATTCGGCCAGGAGGGCCTTGACGATGGCGGCGGGGTCGTTGGCGACCTGCTGGGCGACCTTCTCCTTGGTCTCCTCGGCGTAGGCCGAGGCCACGAGGCTGTTCGGGTTCAGGATCTCGATCTTGCCGAGGAAGAAGGCGGCGTCCATGACGTGGCCCTTCTTGCCCTGTTCCGGGAAATCGACGGTGAAGCGCTTGGCGGCCTCGTCGTAGGCCCGGATGACGCCGATGCCCCAAGCCTGGTGGAGGCAGAAGGCGGGCTGACCCGCGCCGACCCGGTTGATGGCGTCCTGCAGAGAGTTGTTTTTAACGCCTTGTGGGTTGGGGGCCTTGTTGCTCATTGCAAAAAGGGGTTTTGGGCATAACAAAACGCACTTGCAAGCAGGAAGGCGGGGG
>JACCDJ010495707.1_pt1 | contig 10921 bp, 8 predicted proteins | sample 7444481 | NCBI WGS metagenome assembly JACCDJ01 (sample SAMN15323435, study PRJNA562643) | freshwater metagenome | isolation source: river surface water | place: USA:Blue River Watershed | collected 2017-08-15 | reverse complement strand
TGACTTGTCGCGCTGGCTCGGCGGGCACACGGCCATCGTACGCACCATGCCGAATACACCGGCGCTGGTAGGCAAGGGCATCACAGGCATGGTGGCACTGAAGGGCGTGTCGTCGCAGCAGAAGGAAGTTGCCGACGCCATCCTGCGCGCCGTCGGCGATACAGTATGGCTCGACCAAGAGCAGCAAATCGATGCGGTAACAGCTATCTCCGGCAGTGGGCCCGCCTATGTGTTTTATTTTTTGGAGGCCATGGAGCAGGCAGCTGTTGAGCTAGGATTATCCGCAGAGCAGGGCCGGGCGCTGGCTGAGGCGACTTTTGTCGGCGCATCCGCATTGGCGTCGCAATCGGATGAGCCGCTATCTGTGCTGCGCGAGCGCGTGACCTCCAAGGGGGGCACGACCTATGCTGCACTGACTAGTATGGAGGACGGTGGTGTCAGGCAATCGATTGTAAAGGCGCTGCACGCAGCGGCGGCACGTGGCGCAGAGCTGGGAGACGAGTTCGGCAAGGATTGAGCCGGAGACGTTAGACAATATCCAGGCTGGCGGTCGTGGTGCGGACGTCTTGGGTCTGTGCGGCACGACCATGCAGCTTCAGCGAGAGCCGAAGATCATTCACGGAATCTGCGTGGCGCAATGCCTCCTCGTGAGAGATCTTGTCATCCTCGACCAAATCGAACAAGGCCTGATCAAAGGTTTGCATGCCCAGTTCGCGAGATTTTTTCATCACTTCCTTAATCTGATGCACATCACCTTTGAAGATCAGATCAGAGATTAGTGGCGAGTTCAGCAGGATTTCCACGGCAGCGCAGCGCCCCGAGCCCGACTTGCGCGATACCAGCCGTTGTGAAATCAGTGCCTTCAGGTTCAGTGACAAGTCCATCAGTACCTGCGCGCGTCTTTCTTCGGGGAAGAAATTCACGATCCGGTCGATTGCCTGATTCGCATTGTTCGCATGCAGCGTAGCCAGACACAAATGGCCGGTCTCGGCGAAGGCAAGCGCATGATCCATGGTCTCTCTGTCGCGTATTTCGCCGATCAGTATCACGTCCGGCGCTTGTCGCAAGGTGTTCTTCAGTGCGACCTGCCAGTCTGCCGTATCGGTGCCTACTTCACGCTGGGTGACAATGCAGTTCATGTGAGGATGAACGAATTCGACCGGATCCTCTATGGTGATGATATGGCCGTGGCTGTTCGCATTTCGATGCCCGATCATGGCAGCCAGCGTCGTGGATTTACCCGAGCCGGTAGCGCCGACCATGATGACCAGCCCGCGCTTGTTCATCACGATCTCTTTCAGTTGCGAGGGCACGTCCAGTTGATCAATCTCTGGAATATCGGTATGGATTGTGCGTATCACCATACCGGCCTTGGCCTGCTGAATGAAGGCTGACACACGAAAACGGCCTACGTCTTTGATGCTGATGGCGAAATTGCACTCATGCGATGTGTTGAAATCATTACGCTGGCGTTCGTTCATCAGCGATTGCACCAGAGCCATACTCTCTTCGGCGGAGAGCGGATTTTTCATGATCGGTGTCATCGCACCATTCAGTTTGATGGCGGGCCCGAAGCCGGCAGTGATAAACATATCCGATCCGCCTTGTTGCTTCATGAATTTCAGCAAATGCTGCATCAGCTGTGCGGGTTGACTGATATCCATGAGTTCAACCTGCGAAATTTTCCGGCATTTTTGCTGCGGCGCGCGCCGCCGCCGGTGTGATACGTTGGCGCCGTACCAGGTCGGCGAGACAGGCATCGAGCGTTTGCATGCCCTGTGCGCCACCGGTCTGAATCGCTGAGTACATTTGGGCGACCTTGGCTTCGCGTATCAAGTTACGAATCGCGGGTGTGCCTAGCATGATTTCATGAGCAGCCACTCGGCCATTACCCTCACGATTCTTGATCAGGGTTTGCGAAATCACAGCCTGTAAGGACTCAGACAGCATCGCCCGTACCATATCTTTTTCTTCGCCGGGAAAGACATCAATGATGCGATCCACCGTTTTTGCAGCGGATACAGTATGCAGCGTGCCAAATACCAGATGGCCCGTCTCGGCGGCAGTGAGCGCCAGTCGTATGGTTTCAAGATCTCGCAGCTCACCAACCAGCACCACGTCTGGATCTTCTCGCAGCGCCGAGCGTAGTGCGGCAGCAAAAGAATGCGTATGCGGACCGACCTCACGCTGGTTGATCAGGCCTCTTTTTGATTCGTGCACGAATTCAATGGGATCTTCGATGGTCAGGATATGCGCATACTCGTTCTCATTCACGTGATTGACCATTGCCGCCAGCGTGGTCGATTTTCCTGAGCCAGTGGGGCCTGTGACAAGTACTAGCCCACGCGGCTTGAGTGACAGCTCGGCGAAGATCTTTGGCGCGCCCAGCGCTTCCAGCGACAGAATCTTCGACGGAATACTGCGCATGACCGCCGCCGCCCCCCTTTCTTGGTTAAACGCATTGACACGGAAGCGGGCGATGCCGGGTAGCTCAAAAGAAAAATCGACCTCCAATGATTCTTCGTAGCGCTTGCGCAAACTATCAGTCATCACCTCGTAAATCATTGCATGGACCTCTTTGTGCGACATCGGCGGCAGGTTGATGCGGCGAATATCACCATGCGTACGAATCATCGGCGGGAGTCCTGCGGATAAATGCAGATCGGAGGCGTTGTTCTGCACAGAAAACGCCAGAAGCTCAGTGATATCCATAGACGATGAAAAAAAATAAAAGAACACGCAGGAAATTGCGCGCTGCAATTATCTTCATCGAATTGAATGGATAACAAGCGGGGAAAAAAGAAATTACCCGCTGCTGTTGTTGATATGCGGCGAGCTGACCAAAAAGCAGGCCTCAGGCCAAGCAGATCAACCAAGAGCGATGCCAGCGAACACAGCGGCTCCCAGCCAGTTGTTGTGTCTGAATGCCGCAAAACAGCGTACGCGATCGCGATCGCGGATCAGGAACCAGTGATAGACCGCGATTCCGGCTGCCACCAGCATGCCCAGCAGGAAGCCGTGGCTCAATCCATGGTTCAGACCGACGGCGGTAATCAGCATCAGACTCATGGCATAGCAGAGCATCACTGCGAGTACATCATGACGGCCAAAAGTGATGGCTGATGTGCGTATACCGATTTTCAGATCGTCATCACGATCGACCATCGCATATTCAGTGTCATAGGCCAGCGCCCAAAAAATATTCGCCAGCAACAGCACCCAGGCTTCGGCCGGTACGTGATCCAGCACGGCCGCGTAAGCCATCGGAATGCCGAACCCAAATGCAATGCCCAGATAAGCCTGTGGTAGCGCGAAGAAGCGTTTGAAATATGGGTAGCTTACGGCGACCAGTACTGCCAGAACGGAAAGCTGCTTGGTCAGCAGGTTCAGTGGCAGTATCAACAAGAATGAGAGCAATGCCAGCACGGCAGCTACTGCAACAGCTTCCCATGCGCGAATTCGGCCCGAGGTGAGCGGACGATCGGCAGTACGTTTGACATGACGATCGAAATCCCTGTCGGCAAAATCGTTGATCGCGCAGCCGGCCGATCGCATCAGTACCGTACCTAGGGTAAAGATCAGCAACAGCACCGCATCGGGCTTGCCATCCGATGCGAGCCACAACGCCGACAGTGTCGGCCACAGCAGCAGCAGGCTACCGATGGGCTTGTCGAGCCGCACCAGCCGCGCATAGAGCATCAGTCGGTGAGGCGAGTTGTCGGCGGGGGCATCCATGCGCAGTAAGGGATAAAAGACCGATATGATCCATACCGCATTGTAGTTGCAGGTAGAGAGGATGGGGTCAATGACTCGATGCGGTCAAGTGATCAGCCCTCGGCGGACACCGCGTCTGGCAGCATTCGTACCCCATTCAACTTACAGGACAGCACCGCCTGGCGAACGGCCTCAATCGCTTCGGCGCGTGTGAAGCTTTTGCGCCATGCGATCACCACTTGGCGCGAAGGCTGGGGATCATCGAACGGCAGATAGCGCAGCATCGTGTCGGAGCCCGATGCGGAGGGAACCGAGGCCTGCGGAAGCACAGTAATACCAATGCCGGAGGCGACCATGTGGCGTATGGTCTCCAGTGAGGAACCTTCGAAGGTGCGCGCGATGCCTCCGCCGCTGTTCGAGAACCGCGACATCTCCGGGCAGACCTCTAGTACTTGATCGCGGAAGCAATGTCCAGCGCCTAGCAGCAGCATCGTCTCGCTCTTGAGTTCTTCGCTACTGATTTTTTTGCGATCCGCCCACTGATGATGACGCGGCAGCGCGACCATAAAGGGCTCGTCGTACAACGGCCTTACCATCAACCCGTGTTCATTAAACGGTAATGCCATGATTGCAGCATCCAGTTCGCCAGCGCGCAGCATTTCGATCAGCCTGACCGTGAAATTCTCTTGCAGCACCAATGGCATCTGCGGCACACGCTCGATCAGTGTGGGTACCAGCTGGGGCAGCAGGTAGGGGGCAATCGTGTAGATCACGCCAACACGCAGCGGGCCGACCAGCGGATCCTTGTTTTGCTTGGCGATGTTTTTGATAAAGGCTGTTTGTTCAAGCACGTGTTCGGCCTGAGCGATGATCTGCGCACCGATCGGCGTCACCGAAATTTCCGAACCGCCGCGCTCGAATATGGCGACGCCAAGCTCATCTTCGAGCTTTTTGATCGCGACTGACAGCGTAGGTTGCGCAACGAAGCAAGCTTCGGCTGCGCGCCCGAAATGCTTTTCCCGTGCGACTGCAACAATGTATTTCAGTTCTGTCAAGGTCATGCCGCTAAGTGTCGCACAGATGGTGGACCTTGGTGAATCATCTACCGACGATCAAACGCGCAAATAATCTTCCTTCGCGCCCAGCCAGCGCGCGAGGTGCGTATCGGCGATGTCCGGGGCTTCGGTCAGCAGCTGTTGCGACAGGTCGCGCGCCTTCTCGACCAGCCACTGATCTCTTTCAAGATCGGCAAATCGCAGCATTGCCTGCCCGGACTGGCGAGCACCGAGGAATTCGCCTGGGCCGCGTATGTCCAGATCGCGCCGGGCGATCTCGAAGCCATCGGCGGTCTCACGCATGATACCCAGCCGCTCCTTGGCCACGGGACCGAGCGGTCCCTGGTACATCAGCAGACAGGCACTGGCCGCCGATCCGCGCCCGACGCGGCCGCGCAGCTGATGCAGCTGCGACAGACCGAAGCGCTCGGCATGCTCGATCACCATCAGGGAGGCGTTCGGCACATCGACGCCGACCTCGATCACGGTCGTTGCGACCAGCAGCTGAAGTTCTCCACGCACGAAGGCATCCATCACCCGCTGCTTGTCCGCAGGTTTCAGTCGTCCATGCACCAGACCGACCCTCAGGTCGGGTAGCGCTGCTGAGAGCAACTCGAAGGTGTCCGTCGCTGTCTGCAATTGCAAAGCCTCGGATTCTTCAATCAGCGGGCATACCCAATAGACCTGACGTCCTTCGAGTGCGGCTGCGTGCACGCGCTCTATGACCTCATCCCGTCGATCCTGACTGACCAGCCGCGTCACGACCGGCGTTCTTCCTGGGGGCAGCTCATCGATCACTGATACTTCCAGGTCGGCGAAATACGTCATGGCCAGCGTGCGTGGTATGGGCGTGGCCGACATCATCAGCTGATGCGGTACGCTGCCAACACCCTTGTTACGTAAAGTCAGGCGCTGCGCGACGCCGAAGCGGTGCTGCTCGTCAACGATCACCAGGCCCAGCTTGGCGAACTCAACCTCTTGCTGTATCAGCGCATGGGTACCGATGATCAGCCGGGCTTCGCCGGATTCGATGCGGGCGCGTGCTTCTTCTTTATCTCGTTTTTTCAGGCTGCCAGTCAGCCATGCGACCGTCACGCCCAGTGGCTCCATCCATGCAGCAATCTTGCGGAAATGCTGCTCGGCGAGGATTTCGGTCGGTGCCATCAGTGCTGCCTGATAGCCGCAGTCGATCGCCTGTGCTGCCGCCAGTGCAGCGACAATCGTTTTGCCGCTGCCAACATCCCCTTGAAGCAGACGCTGCATTGGAAATGAGGCTTTCAAGTCGGCGCGTATCTCGTCGAGTACGCGTTGCTGTGCGCCAGTGAGTGAAAAAGGCAAGGCATTAAGAAATGCGGTAGTCAGCGCGCCAGCTTCTGCCAGTATGGGCGCACCTTGCTGGCGGCGCGCGACTTGTGCGCGTTTCATCGATAATTGTTGTGCGAGCAGTTCATCGAATTTCACGCGTATCCATGCGGGATGGGTACGCTCTGCCAGCGCGTATTCATCGACATCCGGCGGTGGATTATGCAGCAGGCGGATCGCGGGTTCGAAAGGCATCAGCTTCAGCGATTCGCGCACACTGTCCGGCAAGCTGTCGCTCCAAGCGACACGGGTCATGGCATTGGCAATGGCCTTGCGCAGCAATGCCTGCGACAAACCCTCGCCGCTGGGGTAGACCGGGGTCAGCGCATCCGGCAATGGGGCGCCTGCTTCAATACTTTTCACGACGGGGTGCACCATCTCATCACCAAAGAACCCATGGCGTAGCTCACCGCGGACACGAAGTCGCTTGCCCACGGCCATCTGAGTGGCCTGACTGCCGTAGAAATTTAGGAAGCGCATCGTCAGCAGACCAGTGCCATCGCTGAGCTTGACCACCAGCTGACGGCGCGGACGGTATTGCACATCGCAGTCACTGACGATGCCCTCGACCTGAACTACCAACCCGGGTTTGGTTGAAGCTTCCTGTATGGTTAGCAGTTGAGTCTCATCCTCGTAGCGCATCGGCAGATGCAGTACCAGCGCCATGTCGGTTGACAGGCCCAGCCGCGCCAGTTTGTCGCTGGTACGCAGGCTTTTCTGGGGTGAGGATTTTTTTCGGGAAGCGGGCATGGCGGGCTGAGATGGCTGGCGCGACGTAGAATACCGGCTTTTGCCGCAAGCCTGCCAGCGTACTCGCGCGGGCGAGCGATCACAACGGAGCCTATGCTCCAATCTGCCGTGCACTCATGTACTCACTCTCCGATTTTGATTTTGACTTGCCGTCCGAGCTGATCGCGCAGGTGCCGCTGCCTGAGCGTAGCGCTTCCCGGCTGCTGGAGGTTGCTTCCGATGGCTTGCGAGACCGGGTGTTCACCGACATTCTGGAATTGCTCAAGCCTGGTGATGTGATGGTGTTCAATGACACACGGGTGCTGAATGCACGGTTTTTCGGTGTAAAGGACACTGGCGGCAGAGTCGAGGTACTGGTCGAGCGCGTCCTTGATACCTCGACAGTGCTGGCGCAGGTACGCGCCTCCAAATCGCCCCTGCCCGGGGCGCTGATCCGGCTGGCCGACGCCTTTGATGTAGCCGTGGGCGAGCGTGCAGGTGAATTTTTTACGCTGAAGTTTCCTGGTGATGCGATTTCGCTGATTGATGCTTATGGCAGGCTGCCGCTGCCGCCGTATATTGCGCACGAAGCGGGTGAGCAGGATGAGCGTCGTTATCAGACGGTGTTCGCGCGTTCGCCCGGTGCGGTCGCTGCGCCGACCGCCGGGCTGCATTTCGATCAGCCTTTGCTGGACAAGCTACAGGCCAAGGGAATTCGTCTCGCCTGGCTGACGCTGCATGTCGGGGCCGGTACCTTCCAACCGGTGCGCACCGAGAACATCGCCGAGCACAAGATGCATAGCGAATGGTTCCATGTGCCGTTAGAGACGGCGGTGCTGGTTCGAGACGCTCAGCAAAGTGGCCATGATGTGATTGCTGTCGGCACGACGAGCATGCGAGCTTTGGAATCCGCGTCACAGACCGGCGAATTACAAGTAGGTAGTGGTGATACGCAAATATTCATCACGCCGGGTTATCAGTTCAAGACCGTAACGCGCATGGTGACGAATTTTCATTTGCCGAAGTCAACGCTGATGATGCTCGTGTCGGCTTTCGCCGGCTATGAGCGGATACGTACCGCATATGCCCATGCCATCGGACAGCGCTATCGATTTTTCAGCTATGGCGATGCGATGCTGCTGAATCTCGATCCGCTCCAGATGGAACAACGATGAAATACTCCTTGCTGAAAACTGATGGACTCGCACGGCGCGGTCAGCTCGAACTGACGCACGGTTCGATACAGACGCCGATCTTTATGCCGGTCGGGACCTACGGCTCGGTCAAAGCGATGTCGCCGCTGGAGCTGGAGAAGATCGGCGCACAGATTATTTTGGGCAACACTTTCCATCTGTGGCTGCGTCCCGGATTGGATATTGTCCGTCAATTCGGCGGTTTGCATCGTTTTATTGGATGGGACAAGCCGATATTGACAGATTCTGGTGGATTTCAAGTGTTCTCGCTGGGAGAAATGCGCAAGATCACTGAGGAGGGAGTGACCTTTGCATCACCGATCAATGGTGATCGCCTGTTTCTTTCGCCCGAAATTTCGATGCAGATTCAGCGTGTGTTGAACTCCGACATTGTGATGCAATTCGATGAGTGCACGCCGTACGAGATCGATGGTCGTCCTGCGACCCGTGAGGAAGCTGAACGCTCGATGCGTATGTCGCTGCGCTGGGCGAAACGATCTATCGAGGAATTTCATCGCGAAGCAAATCCGAATGCGCTGTTTGGCATCGTGCAGGGCGGTATGTTCGAGGATTTGCGGGATGAGTCGCTTGCGGGTCTGAATGAACTGAATTTTCATGGCATGGCTATCGGTGGATTGTCGGTTGGCGAGCCCAAGGAAGACATGCTGCGTATCCTAGTACACACGGCGCCGCAGCTGCCTGCCGAAAAGCCACGTTACCTGATGGGCGTGGGGACGCCGGAGGATCTGGTAGACGGTGTTGCGAGTGGCATTGATATGTTTGATTGTGTGATGCCAACCCGTAATGCTCGAAATGGCTGGTTATTCACACGTTTTGGCGATGTAAAAATCAAAAATGCACGTCATAAAAACGAAGATAAACCGCTGGATGAGCGCTGCACTTGTTATACCTGCCAAAATTTTTCACGCGCTTATCTGCATCATTTGCATCGCTGTGGAGAGATACTGGGCGCGCAACTGAATACGATCCATAACCTGCATTACTATCTGCAATTGATGCAAGAGATGCGTGATGCGATTGAAACCGGATCGTTTGCTGCATTCAAAATTCAGTTCCATGCCGATCGAGCACGGCAGATATGACCTTTCGCTGCGCTCCTGTACTGACCGATTGCGCCGTCTCACGTGAGAGAAAATTTCTGTTGGTCACAGCAGCGGAACATCCTGGTGCCTTGGCTTGATTGGTAAAAGCTGAAACATGGCATGTTGGCAAGGACGCAGCCCGTCGACAACAAGAGGGCCGCCGATTGCGTAGCGGAGGAGCAACCCGCCCGTTTCCTCGAGATCAAGGCGGGGCGGGCACCCGGTAGGCGGCTGGCGGACGAAGGATCGCGCTGGCCTCAGTCCGGGCGGTTTCGGCGCCATGGCATGTGACGTGGCACTGAGCGCCAGAATGATAGAATGCCGCGTCTTTACGCAACCAGTCTGGAGTACTCAATGTTCATGTCCAACGCCTATGCGCAGGCAGCGGGACCCGCGGGCGCGGGCGGCGGCCTGATGAGCTTCTTGCCCATCATTCTGATGTTCGTGGTTTTGTATTTTTTGATGATCCGGCCCCAGATGAAGCGGCAGAAGGAGCAGAAAGCGATGATTGACGCGCTGACCAAAGGTGACGAGGTCGTTACCGCCGGCGGTCTGGTCGGCAAGGTCAGCAAGGTGGGTGATGCCTACATCCATCTTGATGTGGCCAACGGTACCGAGATCATTATGCAAAAAGCCGCTGTGACCATGCTGCTTCCGAAGGGTACGGTCAAGGATCTTTGAGTTCCGCCTGCCCAACCTGTCCGGCCCCTCGTGCCGGACATTTCTTTTTCAAGGCGTGATGCGATGAATCGCTACCCACTCTGGAAATATGTGATGATCGCGCTGGTGCTGATGCTCGGCGTGATCTACACCATACCGAATTTCTTTGGCGAGTCACCCGCGGTGCAGATCAGCAGCGCGAAGGCGACTGTCAAGCTGGGCCCGCAGGCGGTCGCCATGGCCACTGACGCGCTGAATAAGGCCGGTGTACCAGTCGAGAACGTCTTCTACGAAGATCTGGGCAACAACGGCACGGTGCGTGCACGTTTCGCGGACACGGATCTTCAGTTCAAGGCTAAGACCGTGCTTGAGCAAGCGCTGAATCGCGATCCGTCGGATCCCAGCTACCTGGTGGCTTTCAATCTGCTGCCGAATACGCCGGTATGGCTGCAGAGCTTGCACGCATTGCCGATGTATCTGGGTCTTGATTTGCGCGGTGGCGTGCATTTCCTTATGCAGGTGGATACCCGCGCAGTGGTTACCAAGCGCATGCAAGGTATACAAACGGGTGTGCGCGCGCTGCTGGTCGAAAAGCGAGTGCGCTTTGCCGGCATTTCCCGTGATGGCGATGCGATCGATATCCGTTTTCGTGATCAGGAAACCCGGGAAGCGGCACGTAACACGCTGATATCTCAGATGTCGGATCTGATGCTGGCCGATGGCGCAGATGTCGAGGGCTTGAAGCTGCGCGTCACGCTCAGCCCAGTGGCACTGAAGCGTACGCTGGAGGAGGCGGTGCAGCAGAACATATCCACGCTGTCCAAGCGCGTGAACGAACTTGGTGTGGCCGAACCCGTGATTCAGCGCCAGGGCGCAGACCGCATCGTCGTGCAATTGCCCGGCGTACAGGATGTATCACGAGCGAAAGACATTATCGGACGTACAGCCACTTTGGAAGTGCGCATGGTCGATGAATCCGTGCGCCGGGGTACGGAGGAGAGTGCGGCTATCCCGCTGGGTTCTGAGCTATTCAAGGTCGGCAAGGGAGCTCCAGTCATCTTGTACAAAGATCCGGTGATCACAGGCGACTACATCTCGAACGCGG
>JACCDJ011382523.1_pt1 | contig 10925 bp, 9 predicted proteins | sample 7444481 | NCBI WGS metagenome assembly JACCDJ01 (sample SAMN15323435, study PRJNA562643) | freshwater metagenome | isolation source: river surface water | place: USA:Blue River Watershed | collected 2017-08-15 | reverse complement strand
CAGCATCATTGACACCATCTCCTGCCATCAAGACTTTGTGGCCGGCAGCTTGTAGCGCCTTAACCTTTTCAATCTTCTGCTCTGGTGTTGCGCCCGAGATGATGTTCTCGCTCTTGATGCCAACCGCCGCTGCAATGACATCTGCAGAACCTTGATGATCTCCAGTCACTAACCAACTGTCGATACCTCGAGCTTGTAAGGCGGCGATTGTGTCGTGAGCATCGCCCTTAATAACATCACCGGTTGCAAAGAGCGCTATCGCAACCCCATCTATAGCAAGAAGGGCTGTGCTATGTGAAGCAGATTTTGCTCGAGCGATTGCATCGGTAAGTGTGGGGTCTAATGCCACCGCGCTATGTGAAACCGACTCTGGTGAACCGACAATAACAACCATAGTCTTTCCAAATGCATTGACTCGAGCTGCAACACCAGCTCCAGGGGTCTGAGTGAAATCTGAAACAGATAACTTCTCTGCACCAAGTGATGTGCAGTAATCAGAGATAGATCGAGCAACAGGATGATCGTTTTGGCTCTCCAGTGCAAGTGCCAAGGAAAGGACGTTGCGCTCGGTCAGGATGCCTTCAAATGATGAGCCGAGAATCTTCTGAGCCGATGTAGGAATTACGACTTCATGAACTTTCATGGCGCCATCTGTAAGAGTGCCTGTCTTATCAAAAATTGCTACATCAATTTCACGAGTAACAGAGAGAACTCGTGGTTGACGAATAACAATGCCACGCAAGGCTCCGCGTCCCGATGCCACTAAGAGCGCAACTGGGGTTGCTAATCCGAGGGCACAAGGGCAGGCAATGACAAGGACGGTGATAGCGGTAGAGATAGCGAAAGTCAGCGTCTTTCCTTCGCTGTAGTACCAGAAGGCGAAGGTTGCCAACGAGAGGAGGGTGACCACTGGGACGAAGATGGAGGCAATTTTGTCGGCGCTCTGCTGAATCGGAGATTTGCCTCCTTGGGCGGTGACAACCATCGCAGTGATACGAGCCATTTCGGTATCGCTAACTACTCGCGTTGCTCGAACAATAATGCGACCGTTGTTGTTTAGTGATGCGCCAATTACGCAAGCACCTGGTGCAACTTCAATTGGCAAAGATTCACCAGTGATCAGCGAATTATCGACGGTAGAGATTCCAGAGATGACTACGCCATCTGTAGCAATTCGAGAGCCAGGCTTTACAACAAACTCATCTCCGACTTTGAGGTGAGAGATTGGAATAACCACTTCACTTCCATTGCGAAGAACTACTACCTCTTTCTCGCCAAGTGCAAGCAGAGTTGCAAGTGCGCTACTTGCACTTCGCTTTGCTCGTGCTTCGAGATAGCGCCCTAGGATTACAAAGAGGAGAACTCCAGCTGCAACTTCGGTATAGACATCACCAGTGTTTGTGTAGGTTGCATAGATAGACCACGTGAATGCACTGATGGAACCGAGTGAAATCAAAGTATCCATTGTTGGATGAAAGAAGTTTCGGATCGCTGCACGATGGATAGGTAAGGCGACAATCAAAATAAGAGGAGTTGTAAGTGCTATTGCTAGCCAAGCTGTAAAACTATGATGTGCGTACGGTGGAAGTGGCCAGTTATATTGAGTGAATAAATCAATGAGCCAGTTATTAATGGGATTATGCCATGACATCACCATTGAAATCGCAATCGTTGGGACTGCAAAGAGCAGAGCGAAGAAGAGCGCTCGAGCTGCACCCTTGCGATGGAGCGCCGGATCGCGCTGATCTTCCAGAAGTGAAGCTCCGTATCCAGCTGCCTTGATCGCCTTGATAATCACCTCTGCTTTGACTTCAGCAGGGGCAACAATATGAACAGTCTCGGATGCAAAATTCACAGATGCACTGACACCTGGGATTGCATTGAGCGAACGTTCAACTGAATTGACGCATGAGCTGCATGTCATTCCAGTGACGGCAAAAGTCTGGGGGAGTAATGCGCTCTTAGATAAGTCAACATCTACTGCTGGCTCAGGCTGCGGTTGCTTATGGTGCGTGAGATCAATCTTAATATCTTCCATAGCGAGCTACTTTATCAGCACATCAACGATGTATTGATGGAGCGCTCCGTTGGTAGAGAGTCCATTGCCACCATGAGGTCCAGGAACTCCGGCGGTGTTGGAGAATTTGCCACCTGCTTCAGTAACAATAAGGTCGAGTGCGACCATATCCCACAACGCTAATTGAGGCTCGATGGCAATCTCTAGCGCTCCTTCTGCAACCAACATATGCGACCAGAAATCACCATATCCGCGGGTGCGCCATGCTTTCTTCAGTAAAGCTTCGAATGGCTCTAGTGCCTCGCCCCAACCTTGAAAGTCAGAGTAAGAGATAGATGCATCTTCAATCTTAGATACGCCAGAGACGTGGAGTCGTTTTGTATTTTCTCGATTAATGGTTACAAAAGCGCCACCACCGCGATGTGCATACCAACGACGAAATAGCGCTGGAGCGCTCACAACACTGACAATCGTCTGTTGAGATCCGTCTGCTGCACGTTCAACCAAGCCAATCAGCGTTGCCCAGGTAGGAACCCCGCGAAGAAAATTCTTAGTGCCATCAATTGGGTCGATTACCCAATAACGATCTTTCTCAACGCCTTCATTACCGAACTCTTCGCCGACGATGCCATCTTCGGGACGGTGCGCATGCAAGAGCGCGCGAATCGCCTCTTCAGAAGATTTATCGGCATCTGTCACCGGGGTGTTATCTGGCTTTGTAGTAACAATGAGGTCGTTGGCCTGATACCGCTTCAAAGTAATGGCATCTGCGGCATCAGCCAGACGGTGGGCCAGGGTGAGGTCATCACCGAGTGAATAACGTTGGTTCTGGCTACTGCTCATGAGGTAAGTCTACGTAACTCTTTACATCTAAGAGGGAACGTAAACTTTCCACTCTCAATTGGCGCTCTTCTTGTAGGGCTGGATCTTCGATAATCCAGCGATTGAGAGCGCATGACTCTTCTGCGTGAGAGCAATGTGAGAGACAAGCAGTGGCAGCCTCAGCGAGATCAGGGAAAGCTTCCACAATCTCACGTGGATCGCGATGTGCCAGGCCAAATGCGCGAATGCCAGGGGTATCGATAATCCAGCCGCCCTCAGGAAGTTGGAGTGCGATGGCGCTGGATGAAGTGTGGCGGCCACGACCAGTGACGTCGTTAACATCGCCAGTGAGGCGATGAGCTGCGGGAACCATATCGTTAATCAGTGTTGACTTGCCTACGCCTGAGTGGCCGACTAGAACAGAGACTTTGTCTTGCAGAATTGCCGCGATTTCTGCAACTTGTGATGGACGGTCCGCCACTTTAGATGAAGTTGTCATAATCTCGACACCGAGTGCTGCATAACGTTCCATAAACTCGGGGATAGGCGCGACATCGATCTTTGTTACCACGATGATTGGATGAATTTTTTCAATAAAAGCGCTAACCAAGAATCTATCAATAAGACCCCGGCGCGGTTCTGGATTTGCTGAGGCGACAACGATAAGCAGTTGATCAATATTTGCAACGATGGTGCGTTCTAGTTTTGCTGCATCATCTACAGTGCGACTTAATGAGTTACTGCGCTCATTCACTTTAACAATGCGCGCAAGCGTTCCCTCTGCTCCTGAGGTATCTCCAACAATTTCAACCGAATCTCCAACGACTACGGATTTAGGACCAAGTTCGCGCGCTTTCATTGCTACGACTAATTGACCAGCATGAGGACCATCTTCTAAGACGCATCCACTACGTCCACGATCAACTGAGACGACAAGTGCGGTGTGAGAGTCAGAGTGGGAAGGGCGATCTTTACTGCGGCGACGAGTTGTACGTGAAGGTCTAATGCGAACATCAGATTCGTCATATTCACGTGGGGTCATCGGCAATTACCCTTCAAGAGCTGCTCCATCTAGCTCAGCAAGCTCTTCCAGAGTCCAGGAAAATCAGTCAGCGTCTTACGTGTGGTCGCAATGTTCTCGACATCGATACCTTCGACAACTAAGCCAATAACAGCGCCAGCAGTTGCTAATCGGTGATCTTCATAAGTATGGAAAGTGCCTGCATGAAGCGGCGCAGGAGTGATGTGGATAGCAGTCTCTTCCTCCACCACATTTCCGCCTAGGTTGTTAATCTCTCGTGTGAGAGCAGCAAGGCGATCGGTCTCATGAAGGCGCAAGTGACCAATACCGCGCAGGTGCGATGGAGAATCTGCAAGCGCTGCTAGCGCAGCAATCGAAGGAGTTAACTCGCCGACATCGTGAAGATCAATGTCAATACCGTGGATAGAGCTTCCACCGGTAATTTTCAGTCCGCCATTAACAAATTCAACGGTAGAACCCATAGCAGTAAATATTTCTCGAAGCTGATCACCTGGTTGAGTTGTAACCTTTGGCCAATCAGCGATTGTGATGGAACCGCCGCAGACCATTGCGAGTGAGATAAATGGAGCTGCATTAGATAAATCTGGTTCGATGACAAGATCTACGCCATGCAAAGGTCCTGGTTCGACTCGCCAAGTGTTATTCGCTGAATCCACTGAGACGGTAGCGCCGAAATCGCGCAGCATCTGAACCGTCATCTCAATGTGCGGCATTGAAGGAAGCGTTCCACCGACATGCTTCACAGTAATTCCATGCGTCATGCTTGGCGCAACGAGCAAGAGCGCCGATAAGAATTGGCTCGATGCGCTGGCATCAATCTCGAGATTTCCGCCAGGGATAGTTCCCCGAGACTTCATTACCAATGGCAGCGAGTAACGTCCCTCATGAGCTATTTCAATTCCTAGATCTTCCAACGCTTTAATAACTGGCCCAAGTGGGCGTTCATAACTGCGAGGGTCTCCATCAAATGCGATATCACCGTGGGCAAGCGCTGCGAGCGGAGGCAAGAAGCGCATCACCGTGCCAGCGTTACCTACATCGACCTTTGCTGGTCCTTGCAGGAAGTTCTTTCCATCAACAAAGTTGGGAGTAACTTTCCAGAAATCACCTTGTGCATCACTGCCGTCTTCAATGGAGAGTCCCATTGCGACCAGGCCGGCCGACATTAACTCGGAATCGCGAGAAACAAGCGGGCGACGAATTATCGAAGGCGAGGTAGCTTGAGCTGCATGAATCAAAGCGCGGTTTGTGACTGACTTTGATCCTGGGATTGTGACGGTCGCATTAACGGGTACTGGTCCGCGAAAAGGCGCGGGCCAGAGCGGATGCGAAGAGGTCATGCGCAAAGTCTACCCTTGCCTTTTCCGACTCGTGCTACCGATTAGGATTACCAATTATGTGCGGGCGTTATGCGATGGCTCAGAGCCAAGAAGAGATTGTTGCCTTCTTCAACCTGGTCGATAACGATTCCAATCCAACGCTGCCGCTCAATTGGAATATTGCTCCTACTAATGAGATTTACATCGTTCGCGATCGCGATCGTGCGAGCTCGGATCGCATGTTAGATACAGCATCGTGGGGGTTAATCGCACCATGGCAGAAGAACTTTGTTGATGCGCGCGCAGGTCAATCACATGCAATTAATGCTCGCAGTGAGTCGATTCATGAAAAGCCAACTTTCCGCGATGCTTTCCGAACATCTCGATGCTTAATTCCAGCTACTGGATATTACGAATGGGCAACCTCGTTAGGAAAATATCCACCGAAGCAACCTTTCTACATCACCTCTGAAAACGGCGACCCGCTTTCAATCGCTGGCATCTGCAGCACTTGGACGAGCGAGAAAGGCGAAGTGATTCAAAGCGCCTCCATCATCACTCGCGAAGCTGTCGGTGATTTAGCAACCATTCACAGTCGAATGCCAGTCTTTATGGCGCGAGAGCGATGGGAAGAATGGCTTGACCCATCCAACCGTGAGGTGGAGAAGTTAAGGGCGTTAATGGAACGTCCAGATCCAGTCGCCGGCCTAATTACCCGTCCGGTATCCCCAAGGGTCAATATCGTCGCCAACAATGGCGCGGGGCTGATTGAAGCCATCGAGTTAGGTGAACCTGAAACCCTCTTTTGAAATTCTCAGCCGCTTGAGATGAGAACTCCAGAGTCTCGGGTTAGGATGGCAGCAATGACATCGAAGGATCTTGTACTCGAGAGCGCCGCCGATCGCACCATTCGGTTCGAGCGCGATGCTCTTGTGTTTACAGATCAGTTATATGCAGCAGCACTTCGGTATACAAAGAACCCAGAAGATGCGCGCGATCTAGTACAGGATACATACCTCAAAGCGTTTACCTCCTTTCACCAATTTGAAGAGGGAACCAACCTACGAGCATGGCTCTATCGCGTTCTCACAACTACGTTTATCAATACCTATCGCAAGGATCAGCGCCGTCCACAAGTTGCGCAAGCAGAACTTGAAGATTGGCAGTTGGCCGAGGCGCAATCACATACAAGTGATCTAGGAAAATCTGCAGAGGTAGAGGCGCTGGAGAATCTTCCAGATAACGACATCAAGCGCGCCCTGCAAGAGATTCCAGAAGAGTTTCGAATGGTGGTCTATCTCGCCGATGTCGAAGGTTTTTCTTATAAGGAGATTGCAGAGATTGTTGGGATTCCAGCAGGCACTGTGATGTCTCGTTTGAGCCGTGGTCGTAAGCAACTGCGTGAGAAGTTAGCCGATTATGCTGCCGAACTCGGCTACTCAGTTGCTACATCAAAGAAAGCTGTCGCTGCCCGTGAAAGCGAGGTGAGCGAGTAATGAGTTACATAGAGATTCAGTGTGGAGATGTTCTCTCCTCAGTCATTTTTATTATTGAAGGCGAACTTGAGCAGCTTCCACAGAGATCTGCAATTGAAGCGCACATCAATCGTTGTCTTCCATGTAGTGCTGAGATTGCCCACGAGCGTGCGATGCATGATTTATTGCAGGCAACTTTGCGTCGCAGCTGTAATGAGAGCGCACCTGAGGATCTCCATGCAGCGATTCATCGCCAATTACGGGCACAGATGGCGGGGGCTACAGAGGTTGTGACTCAGTTCAGCATGACTGAGATTTCAATTGAGATAGATGAGTTTGGAAACATTGAGCACCGCGAAATTCAGATAGAACAGACTCACATTCAGCACTTTATCGATGATGATGGCCCTGCTGGAAACGGTGGCCGTTAAGAAATGAAGCCTGCAGAAGAGGTACTTGGCGCGGTCGGTTTTTCAGTGATGACGGTCCGTCCAGGTGATACCGCACTTGCAATGGGCCTTTCAGATCTTCCAATTGTTGCCACATCGCATCTATTGCACGCAATGGAGAGCGCGACCATTGCAGCGCTCAGTGAATATCTTGATAATGGTGAAACAACTTTCTTGCGCAGTACTTCCATCGAACTACTTGGGTCTGCGCCAGTCGGTGTTGAGCTTCGCGCCAATGCTCGTTGTACCAATATCGAAGGAAGAGAACTTTCATTCGCTTGCGAGATTTATGAAGGCGAACGACTTGTTGCACAAGGTGAGATAAAAAGAGCGACAGTGGAGCGAGTAACTTTCCTCGCCCGCACTGCCGCGGAGTCTTTACTTAAGAGTTAAGCCTTCTTGGTCTCCCAGAATATTGCAGCAATCTCATCGATCTTTGCGATCAAAGAATCTGCGACTGCAACATCCTGTGTTCCCTTTGTGCCAGCTGCACCAGCAAGCTTTGTCGCTTCATTGAAGAGTGAGTGAAGCTGTGGGTACTTCTCAAAGTGAGGCGCCTTGAAGTAATCAGTCCAGAGAACCCAGAGGTGCTCCTTGACTGCATGTGAACGCTCTTCCTTGATTGCAACTGAGCGTGAACGGAAATCAGCATCTGGATTAGCTGCGTACTTCTCCATGCAAGCCTTTACAGAGAGAGCTTCGATGCGAGCCTGTGCTGGGTCATAGACGCCGCAAGGAAGATCGCAGTGAGCAAGAACAGTTGTCTTTGGTGCTAGAAATGAATCAAATAGGTTTCTCATAAGCCAAAGATTACTGGAGGTGGCAGCCCTACGCATATCCGAATCTTCCAATTGAACCGAAGGATATGAATGGGAGACGGACTTAGACTTCACCCATGAGCAAATACGCCACCGTTCTCGTTGAGGGCAATTCGATGGAACCCACATATTCAGCGGGGGATTGGCTGATGGCCAAGTGGGGCAGTTTTGCTGTGAAATCCTCACGATTTTCACTCGGAGATCTCATTGGAGCTCGAGTTCAGGTGGGCGATGTGGTGGTCATTGAACGCCCCGAACAGCCAGGGATTTACTATGTAAAGCGCATTACCGAAACTCACGAGTCAACAGGTCAGATTTTTCTCAGCAGCGATAATCCAGAAGGTACTGATTCGCGCCAATGGGGATTGCTATCAGTTGTCACAGTTCGCGCAAAGATTATTTCTAGGGTTCGAAAGAAGCGTTAAAAGAAGAGAATTAAAAATCCCCGGCCACTTCTATTTCAAAAGTAGCCGGGGATTTCTCTTTAATCTCAAACCCTAATTTCTTAGCGAGTAAATGCCTCCTGTAGCAACGCCTTTAACTCTTCCTCGTGCAAGTGGTGGTTACCGGTTGCAGGAGATGCAGTTGAACGACGTGATACGCGACGGAATACTCGGTTATCAATTGCGCGACCACCAAGAGCTTCAGATGTACGAAGTGCAATGTGTGGCCATGGACCTTGGTTCGCAGGTTCATCCTGTACCCAGAGCAGCGTTGCATTTGGATGCTTCGCAGCTTCCTCACGCATCGCATCGATTGGAAGTGGATAGAGCAGTTCAACGCGAACGATTGCGGTTGAATGCTCACCCAACTTCTCGCGCTCTGCAACGAGGTCGTGGTAAATCTTGCCGGAGCAGAAGATCAAACGAGTTGCATTTTGAACCTTGTCATCGCCAATCACTGGGCGGAATGTTCCGCTAGTGAAATCACTGAGCTGTGATGCAGCTGCCTTGAGGCGCAACATCGACTTCGGTGTGAAGACAACCATTGGGCGACGTGTTGGGTTTGCAACGTGCCAACGCAACAAGTGGAAGTAAGAAGCTGGTGATGATGGCTGTGCAACAGTCATATTGTTCTCAGCGCAAAGCTGCAAGAAACGCTCGATACGCGCTGATGAGTGATCCGGTCCTTGACCTTCATAACCATGTGGAAGCAAGAGAACTACTGATGAACGCTCGCCCCACTTCTGGAGAGCTGATGAGATGAACTCATCTACGACAGTCTGAGCGCCGTTAACGAAGTCACCAAATTGGCCTTCCCACATGACAAGCGCCTCTGGACGAACTACTGAATAGCCATATTCGAAGCCTAGAGCTGCATATTCGCTGAGCAATGAGTCAACAACGAAGAACTGGTTCTCATCTTGAATCATTGAGCGAAGCGGTGTCCACTCATTTGCATTCTCAGCGTCGATGATGACTGCGTGACGGTTTGAGAATGTTCCGCGACGTGAATCCTGTCCAGCCAAACGAATTGGATGGCCTTCCTTGAGGATTGAACCAAATGCAAGGAGTTCTCCCATAGACCAATCGATTGTTCCGTCGTTGAGCATCTCTGGACGCTTTGCCAACTGCGGAGCCATCTTTGGATGGAGATTAAATCCTTCAGGTGTTGCAACCTGAGTTGCTGCAATCTCACGAGCAAGTGCCTCTGGGATTGCAGTTGCAATCGCTTCGGCTGCTGGTGGAACTGGAGCCTTGAAGTTTGGATCATGTTCTGGAACGTAGTTAGCAACTGAGGCAAAGACTGCTTCAAGTTCTGCCTGGTATTCAGCTTGCACTTGTTGCGCCTCTTCTGGAGTGATGTCACCACGACCAACAAGTGCCTCTGTGTAGAGAGTACGTGTTGTGCGCTTTGCACCGATCAACTTGTACATCAACGGCTGTGTGAATGCTGGCTCATCGCCCTCATTGTGGCCACGACGACGGTAGCAAACCATGTCGATAACAACATCCTTGTTAAATTCCTGGCGGTACTCAAATGCAAGACGTGCAACACGAACACATGCCTCTGGGTCATCACCATTTACGTGGAAGACCGGAGCCTCAATCATCTTTGCAATATCTGTTGAGTATCGCGCAGTACGTGATGCATGTGGTGAAGTTGTAAATCCAACCTGGTTATTAATGACGATATGAATTGTTCCACCGGTACGGTAACCAGCAAGACCTGACAACTGGAGTGTTTCCATGTTGACACCCTGGCCAGCGAATGAAGCATCACCGTGCAACAAGATTGGAAGTACTGAGTACGCGCCCTTGGTATTGAGGCGATCCTGCTTTGCGCGCACGATGCCTTCAAGTACTGGGTTTACAGCTTCAAGGTGTGAAGGGTTTGCTGCGAGGTAGATCTTTGTCTGCGCACCAGATGCTGCAGTAAAGACACCCTCAGTTCCCAAGTGGTATTTCACATCGCCAGAACCGTGTACCTCGTTCTCTGCATAGTGGCCCTGGAATTCTTGGAAGATCTGGCCAGATGACTTGCCAGCGATGTTTGCCAACATATTCAAGCGACCGCGGTGTGGCATACCGATACATACTTCATCGAGACCACGTTCTGCCGCAGCAGAGACGATTGCATCGGTAAGTGGAATTACAGATTCGCCACCTTCAAGTGAGAAGCGCTTCTGTCCGACGAACTTTGTCTGCAAGAAAGATTCAAATGCTTCAGCGCTATTGAGTTTGCGCAAGATGCGAAGCTGTTCGTCGCGATCAACCTTTTCAAACTTCTTCTCAAGGTTATCTTGGAACCACTTACGTTCTGCTGGGTCTGAGATATGCATGTACTCAACACCAACAGAGCGGCAGTATGTATCGCGAAGAAGTCCGAGAATCTTGCGCAGTGGAAGAAATGCTTTGCCGCCGAATCCACCTGTTGCGAATTCGCGATCGAGATCCCACAAGGTAAGTCCGTGTGTCTGCACATCCAAATCTGGGTGTGTGCGCTGACGGTAAACAAGTGGATCGGTATCTGCCATGAGGTG
>JACCDJ010829487.1_pt1 | contig 10932 bp, 7 predicted proteins | sample 7444481 | NCBI WGS metagenome assembly JACCDJ01 (sample SAMN15323435, study PRJNA562643) | freshwater metagenome | isolation source: river surface water | place: USA:Blue River Watershed | collected 2017-08-15 | reverse complement strand
TTCAACGCTTCGAACGCGTAATCAACGTCCTCTACATCAATCGCGAAATGGTCGATGTGACCGACTTTGCGTTGTTTTATCTCGGCTAATTGTTTTTCCGGCATTTGGTATAACTCCACAATCACCTGGTGATTTTTCATCATCACGCAAGTCCCAAAACCGCCATCGAATTCAAAAGGTGATTCCATCACATTTTCGAAACCAAGTCGTTCATAAAAGGGTATGGAAATTTCCATGTTGTGAACGGGGATACCGATGTGTTGGATTTTATGGATAAAGTTGATTTTCATAGCATTTTGGATTTTATGCAAAATACTAAATTTTGAAAACTTAACACTGTTAATTAACTTTACGATGTAATTTCAAAAAAATGGGAATTGTAGCTAGAAAAGAGAAGCAAAAGCAGGAGTTGCGCCAATTGATTTTGGACGCTTCCATGAAACTATTTACCGAGGAGGGTTTCAGTAACGTAAGTGTACGCAAGATTGCGGAACGCGTTCAATATAGCCCTACGACGCTCTATTTATACTTTAAAGACAAAAACGAGATCCTATTTCATTGCTGCGAGTCTGGATTTAAGAAGATGCTGGAGCAGAATATCGCTTTGGCCTTAATCAGTGATCCCATCGAACGATTGCATCAGATGGGCGAGAATTACTTGAATTTTGGCTTGGAATATCCGGAATATTATGATCTCATGTTCATTCAAGAGGCTCCTATGGCCTGTTTACATGATATGGGCAAGGGCTGGTCAAGTGGCGATCAAGCGCTAGAGGCCTTGAAAATGATCGTACAGGATGCGATGGACAAGGGATTACTAGTTCCTTCCAAAGTGGAAACAGTGGCGATGGCGGTTTGGAGCATGGTGCACGGCCTTGTATCCCTCGCAATTCGCCAACGATTGGACAAATTAGTACCAGCGGAAGAAGTAGAAAAGACGATGCACGAGTCGCTGGATTGGTTATTGAAAACGATGAAAAAAGCCTAATATGAGATATTTATTCTTACTTCTATTTTCCCTACCCTTATTTGGCCAAAAGTCCGTCCTCGATGAATACGTCGCGACGGCTTTTCAACAAAATATTACGCTACAACAAAAATCCATCCAGGTAGAAAAGGCGATGATCGCTTTGAAAACGGCACAAAGCCTTTATCAACCGAGTGTGGCATTCCAAGGAGGCTACCAAAGCGGCGAGGGTGGTCGTAGCATTGCATTCCCGGTAGGTGATTTATTGAATCCGGTTTATTCGACACTGAATGCTTTGACAAAAAGTACCGCTTTCCCACAGATAGCAAACGTGGAAACGAATTTCTTCCCACGCGACTTCTACGACGTGAAACTGCAAACGACGATGCCACTATACAATAAGGACATCAGCTACAACAAACAAATCCAAGAGCAAACGGTCAGCCTACAGCGGGAAGACGTTTCGCTGTACAAACGCGAATTAGTCAAGCAAATCAAGACCGCTTATTATAACTATTTACTCAGCTTAGGTTTAGTGAAAGTATACGAAAACAGTCTTAATCTGGCATTAGAAGGCAAAAAGGTAAACGAAAAGCTCTTGGCAAACGGGAAAGGATTACCCGCCTATTTATTGCGTTCAGACAGCGAAATCGCTACCATTCAAGCACAGATTGCGGATGCCGTAAAGCAAAATCAGGCGGCGCAATACTATTTCAACTTCTTGTTGAACCGGGAATTACGCGCTGAAATACGCATCGATTTCGAGGTAGAGAAAGCGGTGGCGGGTGTTTACTCGGTGGTGCCCGGCGTTCGAGAAGAATTATCGCTTCTTTCTAAATCTATCCACATACAAGAAACCGTTTTGAAAATGAACGAGTCCTTCTTCCTACCTAAATTAAGTGGTTTTGTGAATCTAGGATCTCAGTCGACACTCGGTAATATCAGTTCAAAAAGCGGCTATTATTTCCTGGGACTGCAGATGGACATCCCTATTTTCTCCGGGAAGCGTAACTTATACAAAGTAAAACAAACGCAACTGGACATTGCCTCCGCGAAAAATGCCTTAGATCTGAGCACAAAGCAATTCAATATGGCGACCGAAATCGCTCAGAAAAACGTACAATCATCCATCACCAGCTTTCAGGCCTCTGTGAAATCCTATGAGGCTGCCTCCGCGTATTTACGCCTCATCGAAAAGGGCTACAAAGAAGGTGTGAGCACGTATTTAGAAACGGTGGACGCCAGAAATCAATGGATGAACGCCCAAATCAACTACCAATTAAAACAATTCAACGTATTAATCGCCGCTGCCGCTTATGAGCGCGAAGCGGCTAGCTACCCACTCTAATGAAAAAGATCTGCCTACTTATTTCCCTTATCACGGTAGTTTCCGCTTGCTCTTCGAAGAAGCAGGAAGTGGCTACCACAACCAGCGACGTAATCCCGGTCTCCGTGATTTCCTTGCAACAAGAATCCATCACCCGCCCCATCCAAGCTTCGGGTGTTTTCACGACGGAAGATGAGACCTATTTAGGTTTCAAAATAGGCGGAGTGATTCAGCACGTGTTTGTCAAAGAAGGTGACGCCGTGAAAGCGGGTCAATTATTAGCCAGCCTTAACCTGACCGAAATCAAAGCACAGGTGCAGCAAGCACAAATCATGCTTGAAAAAGCGCAACGTGATCATGCGAGAGCAAAGAACTTGTACCGAGATAGCGTGGCAACACTTGAACAATACCAAAATGCCAAAACCGGCCTAGAGATCGCACAGCAGGCCTATAATGCGGGTGCGTTCAATCAGAGCTATGCCGAAATCAGAGCCGTCAAATCAGGTTTTGTGTTGAAGAAATTAGCAAACGATGGCCAGGTCGTGGGACCCGGAACTCCGGTCGTTTTGTTGAACGGTGCAAACAAGGGCAATTGGGTATTGAAAGTGGGTTTGAGCGACCGCGACTGGGCGGCGACGCAGGTGGGGGATCCTGCTGAGATCGCGATTGATGCGGCTCCCGGAGAAAAATATAGTGGTTCTGTTTTAGCCAAATCCGAGGGAGTGGATCCGGTGACGGGGACGCTTTGGGTGAGTTTGCGCATCAGTGGTGCACCCACAGCGCAGCTGGCGGCGGGGCTTTTTGGGAAAGCCAAAATTCGTCCACGGAAACAAATTAAATCCTGGGTGATTCCCTACGATGCGATTCTAGATGGAAACGCTACGGAAGGATTTGTATTTATCACCAAAGATGGGAAAACGGCAGAGAAAGTGAAGATCCAGATTTCGAGTATTGACCATGGGAAGGTATTTGTTTCTGGAGGTTTGGAAGATGCAAAATCACTCATCACCAGCGGGAATGCCTATTTAGACGCCGGTTCAGCCATTAAAATCGTCCGCTAATTATGAAGATAGCTAACTACGCGGTAAAGAATTACCAATTTACGCTCACGATGTTTTTGATGGTCGTGGTCGTGGGTATTGTCACAATTATGACAATGCCCCGGGCGGAAGACCCGGACATGAATGCGCCTCAATTTCCTATAATCGCCGTTTATCCGGGAACGAGTCCGGATGATATGGAAGAATTGGTGGTGAAGCCAGTGGAGAAAAGATTGTACGAACTGGAGAACGTGCGCAAGATCAATACAACGATAAGTGATGGCCTAGCGGTGTTCGCGGTCTTTTACAAATACGGGGTGAACGTGGATGAAAAATACTCCGAGGTTGTTCGGGAATTGAATAGCATCAAGGGAGATTTACCCAAAGAGGTCATTAAATTAGAGGCTCAAAAAGCCACGCCATCTGGAACGAACGTGTTGCAGATGGCGCTGATTTCGAACAACGCTTCTTTAGACCAATTAAAAATCACCGCAGAACGGCTTCAGGAAGATCTGGAAAAGGTAACTGCCTTGAAGAAAGTGACGATTTCCGGATTGCCAGAATCGCAGGTAAAGATTGATTTGAACATCGAAAAGATGGCGCAGATGCAGGTATCGCCTGACCGCGTGTTGCAAGCGATCCAAAGCGAAATCGCCAACATTCCTGGTGGAAGCATCGTAGAGAACTCGAAATCCTACAATATTCTGACCTCAGGCAATTACCAAAACATCGAGGAAATTAAAAACACCATTGTGTTCTCCTATCAAGGCAGGAACGTGTTGTTATCAGATGTGTCTAACGTCTATTTAGACTATGCCCCAGATAATCACATCACGCGCTTGAACCAAAATCGCTGCCTGTTCATCACCGCCGCCCAAAAATCAGGCGAAAACATCGCGAAAACACAGGCCACCTACCAGCCTGTTATCGCTCAATTCAAGAAGACTTTACCGAAGAACATTGACTTAGTCGTCAATTTCGACCAAGCTGAAAACGTCAATACCCGCCTCAGCGGCTTATTGAAAGACTTTATTATCGCCATTTTGTTAGTGGCTTTAACTTTATTGCCGCTCGGCTTACGCGCCGCTTCCATCGTGATGATTTCGATCCCCCTATCGCTGGCGATCGGAATTATCCTTTTGAACATCATGGGCTATAGCCTCAACCAACTGAGTATCGTCGGACTAGTGGTGGCATTAGGTCTTTTAGTGGATGACAGCATCGTGGTGGTAGAGAACATTGAAAGGTGGATGCGTGAAGGACATAGCCGTTTAGAGGCAACCTTAAAGGCGACGAACCAGATCGGAATGGCGGTTTTAGGTTGTACGGTGACTTTGATTATCGCCTTTTTGCCGTTGGTGTTTTTACCTGAAGCGTCAGGTGAATTCATCCGCAGTCTACCCATGGCAGTGATCTTCTGTATCGTCGCTTCCTTAGTGGTTTCGCTGACGGTGGTGCCGTTTTTGTCGAGCCGTATCTTGAAATCTCACCAGGGAAATCCAGAAGGTAATCTATTCATGCGAGTATTGAAAAAGCTGATTTCCGGTTCTTATGCTCGGTTGTTAGATTGGGCTATTCAACGCCCTAAAACGACCTTGCTGATTGCCTTGGCGATCTTTGTGGCCTCTTTAAGACTCTTCCCTGTGGTAGGTTTTAGTTTATTTCCTGCCTCCGAAAAGCCACAATTTATGGTCAACATCTTCAGCCCTTTGCAGTCGAATTTAGCCTATACGGATTCCGTTTCGAAACTGATCGAAAGCGACTTGCGCAAATTGCCAGAGGTAAAATACGTTTCTGCAAACGTGGGTAAAGGAAATCCTCGAATCTACTACAACGCGATTCCCTTAAACGATCGAACTGATTATGCGAACTTGTTCGTTCAATTACAGGATGAGCTGACGGCAGAGGAGAAAATCAACTTGATCGAGAAATTACGAACCAAGTACACGAACTATCCTGCCGCGACCATCGAGGTGAAAAATTTCGAGCAAGGGCCGCCGGTGGTGGCTCCGGTAGAGGTGCGCATTTTAGGGGATAACGTAGATACATTACGCCAAATCGCCAGTCGCGTGGAAACAATGCTGAAGAACACGAAAGGCACGATTTACGTGAAGAACCCATTGAAAAACCTGAAATCGGACATCAAATTCGACATCAACAAGGAAAAAGCCAGCATGTTAGGGATTCCTATAGTCAGCATCGACCGGATGATTCGCTTAGTAGTAGCCGGTTTTGATTTGGGCAAAATGACAGACAGAGAAGGCAAGGAGTATTCCATCGTGGTTTCGAAGCCGCATCCGAAACACCCGAGTCTAGAAGTTTTTGATAATCTGTATGTAAATAACGTGCAAGGAACGGCCATTCCATTAAGTCAAGTGGCTGAGACTAGACTTCAAACTTCCCCTGTTAGCATTAGTCACCTGAACAAAAATCGCTTAGTGTCCGTGAGTTCGTTCGTGGAAAAAGGATACTTGAACAATGAGGTCATCGCTGAAACGGAGAAAAACCTAGCGAAGATTGCGTTACCTGCTGGTTACCATTTCGAGATGGGTGGGGAAGTAGAGAGTAAGAATGAGAGTTTTGGCGGGTTTGGGACAATTATTTTAGTGACCATCTTCTTCTTTGTCGCGGTACTTATCCTCGAGTTTGGCACCTTTAAAAGTACCCTAATCGTACTTTCTGTGATTCCATTAGGGATCGTGGGAGCCCTTTTAGCGCTTTGGTTTACCGGAACACCGCTTTCTTTCGTAGCGACAGTGGGGCTGATTGCCTTAGCTGGAATCGAAGTAAAAAATACCATCTTATTAGTGGATTTCACAAACCAGTTACGCGCAGAAGGTATGCCGATGGAACAAGCCATCCGCGAGGCAGGCGAAGTTCGCTTTTTACCGATCATTTTGACCACGCTAACGGCGATTGGCGGACTTATCCCTATCGCCATTTCGACTAACCCCCTTATTTCACCGCTTGCCATCGTGATGATAGGTGGACTGATTAGCTCCACCCTCCTATCCCGTATCGTAACCCCGGTAGTTTACAAATTAATCCCTCCAGCCATATGACTTTGAGTACGATTTTACTCCTTCCGCAACTGATTATAGGTTCATATACGTCCAAAGGTAACCCCGGCATTGAGGTGTTTACTTGGGATACCCAAACAGGAATTGCCACAAAGTCCTATTCCTTGACCGTGCCTCAGGCTTCCTATCAAGCCATTTCCGGGGAATACCTGTTTTCTGTCTCAGAAGAAGGCGACGGCAAGGCGAGCGTTTCTTCTTTCCACCTTCGCAACGGAAAATACGAGGCCATTAACACCGAATTTAGTCTGAAAGGCGACCACCCCTGCCACCTAAGCTACCGAGAAAAATCAAAAACGATTTACACAGCGAACTATACAGGTGGAAATGTGAGCGTATTCCAAACCGCAAACGGCAAGCTGAAGCCTTTAGCCCAATACATCGCCTACCAAGGGTCTAGCGTAAACAAGGACCGCCAAACCAGCGCCCACGCCCACATGGTCTCTCTTTCTCCCGACCAAAACACCCTTTTTGTGACGGATTTAGGCTCAGATAAGATCTATGTGCACGCGATTTTAGCGGATGGTCAACTCGCGGAAAGTCGCCAGGAAATTGCGCTCACACCCGGTAATGGCCCTCGCCACATTCGCTTCAATGCGAAAGGCGATCGCGCTTATTTGTTAAATGAATTAAGTTCAGATGTGGACGTATTTTCAGTCGCCGGGACACAATTAAACAAGATCCAAAGCATCCCTGCAGATACTTCAGCAGCTAAAGTCAAAGGCTCTGCGGATATCCACCTTTCACAGAACGGTAAATGGCTTTTAGCCTCTAATCGCATCTCGAGCAACCAAGTGGTGGTATTTAAGATCGAAGCAGACGGAAGCTTAAAACGGGTATTCCACCAAAACGTGGCCAAAATCCCCCGCAATTTCACCTTCGATCCATCGGGAAAATTTGTATTAGTCGCGAGTCAAGAAGAAGACCGCGTACAGGTGTTTTCATTCGATGACGCAACCGGATCAATGCAGGATTTACACCAGGATATTTTAGTCAAATCCCCCGTTAGCTTGCTAATTCGCTAATTGCCTTTACTAGAATGTCGAGCTCTTTTAAGGTCGTAAAGACATTAGGGGTAATTCTGCAACCATGAATATTACCCCCATCGATGGCAACGGTGAAGATCTTGTATTCTTTCATCAATCGCTCCGCTAAAACCGAAGGCTTGATCCCTTCGATGCCCACGTTTGCAATCGCGCACGATTTCGTGGGATCAGCCGGATGGTGCAATCGAACGCGCGGTAGCGGGCGAACTTTCATGGTCCAGTAATTTTGTAAATACCTTAATCGAGCTTCCTTGCGAGCAGGGCCTAATTTTTCATAGAAATCGATGGCGTCATCTACCGCTAAATCCGTATAGACTGGAATCGTTCCTACGTGATTTAGGTGGGCTATGTCGGTCAAAGGAACCCCTTCCTCAGCCAATAAAGGCCAGATTTGAGGGATCTTTTCTTTTCGAACATGTAAGATGCCTACACCCAAAGGCACCGCCAACCACTTGTGCAAGCTTGCCCCATAATAGTCACAATTCAAGTCTGAAATTTTGAATTGAATTTGCGCCACAGCGTGGGCACCATCGACCATCACTTCGACACCACGGGCGTGTGCCATATCGCAGATTTGACGAATTGGGTTGATTTGACCCGTCACATTCACCAGGTGACATACCATGATGAGCTTGGTTTTGTCTGTGATGGCTTTGGCATATAAATCCACAATTTCCTGATCAGAAGCCGGATTAATGGGCAATGAAATCAGTTTCAAGACGATTCCCTGACGTCTCGCCACTTGCTTAAACATATCTTGCATCGCACCATAATCCTGGATCGCAAAGATGGCTTCATCTCCCGCTTTCCAAGGAAAACCGCTAATGATCGTATCAAGGGATTCGGTGGTGTTTCGGGTTAACACAAGAGTGTCCTCCGGGCAACCCACCAGACGCGCAACACGTGCTGCGATTCGTTTTTTATTCTCGTATTGCACCGTCCGCATGTAATAGGCTCCTTGAGTGTTGACTTGGCGGATGTGCTGAAAGTATTTCTCCAAAGTAGACTCTGGAGTGATATTATAATACCCACTTTCTAAGTTTATAAAGTCAGGACTGAGCTTATATCCTCCGCGGATGCCATCCCAAAAATCTTCGTCTGAAGCGAGTGATTCGACTGTTTGGGTTTTGGCATACGAAAACCAAGGTGCCGAAGCCCCCAAAAGAGTGCAGGCTTTAAGGAAAGTGCGTTTATTCATGATAGAAAATTAGCAAAAAAATCACATTTTGCCCTTGAATAATGAAGAATGTGATTAAATTTGTTTTCTGCCTCATATTAGGCGATTACCTACAACAATTTAACTTACCATCATGATGAAAAGAAGAGATGCCATCTCTCAAATCGCGTTGCTTTTAGGGGGTGCTTTTACGGCTCCTACGTTAATGGCGATGGATGTGAGAAACGGCAATGCCTCCATCGTTGCAGCAGATTTCAGCTTAACAGATGCGCAACGTCAAATCGTTTCAGCCGTCGCTGAACATATTATTCCAAGAACGTCTACGCCAGGTGCTATCGATGCAGGTGTTCCCGCTTTCATCGAGCTGATGTTAAAAGATTGCTACAAAAAACCAGAACACAACAGCTTCCTGAGAGGGGTGAATGACCTAGCAAAAGCAGATTTCCTAGGCCAATCTCCAGCAGGTCAGGTGGCCATGTTAAAACTTTTGGAAGCGAACACAAAAGAGTTAATGAAGAGCTATTCCCAGAAGAAAATCAAAGTGGGCGATAACGTCGATAAAGACACGTTAGAAGGCGCTAATGGTGTTCCATTCTGGAGATTAATGAAGGAATTAACGCTTTTAGGATATTATACATCTGAAAAAGGCATACAAGCTTCTTTCATTTACGAGCCAGTTCCAGGCAAATTTGAGTTAATTACGGATATGAAGCCGACTCAAAAAACATTCGTTTATTAATCTGAAAAACTAGAAAAAATGAATCTGAATATAGATGCAATAAAAGGCCAAACGTTTGACGCAATCGTCATCGGCTCCGGTATCTCGGGAGGTTGGGCTGCTAAAGAATTAACTGAAAAAGGCTTAAAAGTAGCGGTTTTAGAGCGTGGTCGCGAGATCAAGCACATCGAAGGCTACGAAACAGCGATGAAAAACCCATGGGAATTTGATCACCGTGGTCGTCCTACGAATATGGCGGCTGAAGAGTATTGGGCGAACATGCGTACGGGTTATACAGCGAATGAAGAAACCCGTTATTTGTTTGAAAACGATTCACAAAATCCTTACATCGAGAAGAAAGGTGGTTTCGACTGGATTCGCGCTTACCACACAGGTGGTAAATCATTATTATGGGGACGTCAATCCTATCGTTGGAACCGCGAAGACTTCTTAGCGAACGAAAAAGAAGGTATTGGAACGCCATGGCCTATTGGTTATGATGATTTAGCTCCATGGTATTCATATGTAGAGAAATTTGCGGGTATTTCAGGTCAAGCGGAAGGCTTAGACGTATTACCGGATTCAGATTTCTTACCAGCCATGCAAATGACTGCGCCAGAGGTTCACTTCAAGAATGCCGTGAATAAAAAGTTAGGTCGTCCAGTGACTGTGGGTCGTGTAGCGCACTTAACTAAGCCTACAAAACAACAATTAGATTTAGGTCGTTCATCTTGTAATTACCGTAACAAGTGTAGCCGCGGCTGTCCTTATGGCGCTTACTTCTCGTCATTATCAGCGACTTTACCCGCAGCTATGCGTACAGGTCGTTTAACGATGGTTCACAATGCGATCGCTGCGGAGATCATCTATGATGAGGCTACACAGAAAGCAAAAGGAGTTCGCGTAATCGACCAAATTACGAAAGAGTCTAAAGAATATTTCGCGAAAATCATCTTCGTAAATGCTGGGGCCATCGGATCTACATCGATCTTAATGAACTCGAAGTCTAACCGTTACCAAAACGGTTTAGGAAACGATTCAGATCAATTAGGCCGTAACATTATGGACCACCACTTAGGTGCGGGTGCTAGTGCAACGATTGAAGGTTTTGAGAAAGATTACATGTTCGGAAATCGTCCGAATGGTTTATACATTCCTCGTTTCCAAAACTGGGGCAAAGACAAGCGTTCTTATTCACGTGGTTTCGGATACCAAGGTGGTGCGAGCCGCGAAGGTTGGGGCCGTGGCGTAGGAGCAGATGGCTTCGGTGCTGAGTTCAAGGAGAGCCTAACACACCCGGGACAATGGACCGTTGGTTTTGGTGGTTTTGGTGAAATTCTTCCAAATCCAGAGAACCGTTTCGTTCTTAGTGACAAGAAAGACAAGTGGGGATTACCAGTATTGGAATTCTCTGCAAGTTTCGGTGAAAACGAATTAAGAATGCGTGAAGATATGATGAACGAGGCAGCGACGATGTTAGAGGCGGCTGGTTTCAAAAACATCAACGCATACAATAAGCAAGATACGCACATCGGTTTAGGTATCCACGAAATGGGTACGGCTCGTATGGGTACGTCCGT
>JACCDJ010513192.1_pt1 | contig 10937 bp, 13 predicted proteins | sample 7444481 | NCBI WGS metagenome assembly JACCDJ01 (sample SAMN15323435, study PRJNA562643) | freshwater metagenome | isolation source: river surface water | place: USA:Blue River Watershed | collected 2017-08-15 | reverse complement strand
TACTCGGTGGCGGTATTGGCGCACAAGAGAATCCGCTTTATATGTATCTCTTGAACACCAACTACATTTTCTTCCGACCACACAAAGAGCGTAATTTCGTTCCTATCGGTGGCGAGCGTCAATCGATCAACCAAGATGCAATCGTGAAGCTGTATGGCTGGGCTGGTAACCTTACTTGCTCTAATGCTTCATTGCAAGGTGTCTTGACTGGTACAGCTTAATCCATTGATTAGAAAGGAAAAATATCATGGCATATTCAGTTCTCCCGATTGCTGGCATTGATTTAAACAATGTCGCAAACACCAACCCTAATTCGGCTGGTACAGCAATTCCCACCTTTGGCCCACTCGGAGCAGAAACTTTCGGTAACGATGGTTTCCGTTATGTTTTCGCTCAAGCGGCTGTGGCTATTGGTGCATCGACCGCTACTTGCGTAATCAACGCTTCCACATTCCAAGCTACCTTGGGTGCTGGTACATACTTGTCAGGTGCTTCTATGGCATCAGGCGATTATGGATGGTTTAGCAAGGCTAGTGTTTAATAGCTTTTTGTAGTAAAAACGAGGGGTTACCTTAATCGGTAGCCCCTTTTTTCCTTTTAACAACCTAATACCTTAGGAGAATTAAAAATGGCATTACCTTCAGATGAAAACAACGCAGACAGTCGTTTACAGGTTCGTTTTTACAAACGAGCAGTTAAACAAGAACAAGAATCCCTAGAAGCTGGCAGAGATATTTACAAAGAGTTCGACTTTGTACACATTTGTGTAGCTGGTGATACCCTTACCGAAATCGATACATATGCCCAAAACAGCCATAAGCAACGATTCCCTATTCAATGGGCGCAATACATGAATCGTGTAGGCGCAGATGATGAGGAAGTGGTCGGAACACCTATCTCGGAATGGCCTTTGGTATCAAAAAGCCAAGCAGAAGAACTACGGGCATTGAAGTTCAAGACTGTAGAATCTGTGGCAAACGCATCTGACTTACAGTTACAGCGCATGGGCATGGCGGCAGGAATGTCACCATTCGCATTCCGTGACAAGGCAAGGACATTTTTAAATCTCGCTACCAATGCGGCAGAAACCGATAAGCGTGAACAAGAAATCAACGCTTTGAAAGAAGAACTTGCCAAAAAGGATGCGGAAACTGCTAAAATGAAAGCAGAAACAGATGCGAAGCTGGCACAGATGCAGGATCAGATGGCCGCTATACTTGCCGCTGTTGGTGAAAAGAAAACCCGTAAAAAAGCGGTAGCCACAGAGGAAGCTTAATATGTCATACACCATGCTCCAATTAGTCCAGCAAGTAACCGCTGAACTAAACTTAGCCGTTCCTACCTATGTGCAAGGCAATACAAGTCAGGATGTGCAACAAATCCTAGCTTTGATGAATCGTGCTGGGTTTGACTTGGTTAAGGAGCATGACTGGCAAGCTTTGGAACTTGAGTACCGTTTCTACACTACAGCGATTACTACGACCTGCGACACCATCAACAATACCTACGACTTATTGAATGTTGGTAATGTCACGGGTCTAAACAACAATTACTCGGTAGTCGGTACGAATGTTCCACAAGATACCTATGTCGAGAGCGTATCAGGTTCTACCGTAACTGTTAGCCAGCTTGCATCGGCAACCAGCGTAGGTGGAACTGTTACCTTCTCACAGACCAAATACGACTTACCCCCTGACTTTGAAACCATTACGGACAATACCCATTGGGATAAGACTAAGCATTGGCAGATGCTTGGCCCTGAAGATGCCCAGCAATGGCAATGGCTAAAGTCGGGTTATATCTCGACTGGCCCACGGATTCGCTGGCGTATTTTGGGTAACCAGTTTCAGATATGGCCACCATACAACACCCAAGAATACTTAGGTTTTGAGTATCGCTCAAAAGGATGGGCTAGAAGCGCAACAGGCGCAGTCAAAAACTCGTTTACTGCTGACACAGACACCACTGTGTTTGACGATACGGTTTTAGTCTTAGCCACAAAACTTAAGTATTTCCAAATCAAGTCATTCGATACCACAGCTTTAATGCAAGACTATATGCGGTATCTGAGTGTAGCTAAAGCGAATGACAAAGGTTCAGCTACCTTATCGTTTGCTCCGTACCCAAGCAAGGTGCTTATTGGTTACGCCAATATTCCCGACACTGGCTATGGTAGCTAACTATGGCGGTCGCTAAAAAGTTTACCGCTGTTACTACTTCCTTACCTGCCCCAATAGGGGGCTGGAACGCTAGAGATTCGTTGGCAGAAATGAACCCGTTGGATGCGGTTCAGATGGTCAACTTCTTTCCTACGCCTACAGATGTAACGCTTAGAAAAGGCTATACCAAAGTATCTACAGGTATTTCAGGGCAGGTTTTATCCCTGATGAATTACAGTAGCCCAACGGGTAGCAAGCTGTTTGCATCTACGGCTACGATTATTTATGATGCCAGCACCTCTACGGCTACCCAAAGCTTGACAGGCAATACCGATGGCAAGTGGGTTCACACCATGATTACGACTGCGGGCGGTTCATTTATGCCAGCCGTTAACGGTGTTGACCCAATGGTGGTTTATGACGGCACACGCTGGTCAAGAAGTGCGACTACAAGCACCGCACAGACGATTTCAACCATTACTAGGGGTGGCACAGGTAACCTGACTGCTACCCTAACAACTGCCAGCGCACATGGTTTGGTTACAGGCAATACGATTACTGTAGCTGGCGCAATTCCAGCCGAATTTAACGGTACTTATCGCATTACCGTTACAGGTGCTACGACATTTAACTACACAATGGCTACCGCACCAAGCGGAGATGCCACGACTGTAGGCACTTATACGGTTAATTACTACATTACAGGTAAAAACTCTAATACATTTGCTTATATCAACCTGTTTAAAGAGCGTCTTTACTTTGTAGAAAAGAACTCCCTTAGTTTTTGGTATTTGCCTGTTGATTCAATCAACGGTGCAGTTACCGAGTTTCCTCTTGGTGGCATCTTTAAACGAGGTGGCTACCTACAAGCGATGGGAACATGGACTATTGACGCTGGTTACGGGGTAGATGACCTAGCCGTGTTCGTTACCAGTAACGGTGAAGTCGCTGTTTACAAGGGTTCTGACCCATCTGACCCTAATGATTGGTCATTGGTGGGTTTATGGAACATTGGACAGACTTTTGCCCGTAAATGCGTGTTTAAATTTGGTGGTGACATCCTACTTTTGACCGAAGATGGACTTGTACCCCTATCGGCAGGACTGCAATCTACCCGTTTAGACCCCCGTGTCAACATTACCGACAAGATTTTCTACGCTATTAGCCAAGCGGCTGACATTTACGCCAATAACTACGGCTGGCAAATCAATTACTTTGCTAAAGTCAATATGCTGATCGTCAATATCCCAGTTACAGGGGGTTCTGAGCAGTATGTCATGCACAACATTACAAAGTCATGGGCAAGATTTACCAATCTAAACGCTAATTGCTGGGAATCTAGCGGTGACGATATGTATTTTGGGGCTACAGGCTTTGTTGGTCGGTTTTACGACACTTTTGCCGATGCTGGAACAAACATTAAAGGCTTTGTACAGCAAGCGTACTCGTATTTTGAGTCTAGAGGGCAACAAAAACGCTTTACTTTAGTGCGCCCAATCCTTCAGACGGATAACGGCTTGCCAACCGTTTTGTGCGGTCTAAGCACGGACTTTGATACCGTTGAGTTAACCAACCAAATATCCTTTAATCCAGCCATCTTACAAACTGGAGAATGGGACTTAGACACATGGGATAACGCTAACTGGGGCGGTGGATTGACCACCACAAAGATATGGCAGGGCGTGACGGGATTAGGTTATGCAGGGTCAGTTAGCCTGAATGTTGCATCGCAAAACATTGAGTTTCATTGGGCTAGTACAGACTATGTAATGGAAAAAGGTGGTGTTTTGTAAATGCTTTGGTCAGCCAATACATTGGAATTAAAGAAGCTTTCTGCCCAAATATTACAAAACGAAATAGGAGTACAGCCCTGCGGTGATTTACAAGCAATATTGTGGGCTGATGAGAACCGTAATATTGAGTGGGTAGTAGGGTATACAGCGTTTATTGGTAAGACTTGCCAAATGCACATGGTTAATTTAAAAGGTGGTTATACACCTAAACAATTGTTAAAATCGGCATTTGAATACCCTTTTAACCATTGCAATTTGGAAAAAGTATTTGGAATAGTCAATAGCAAGAACACAAAAGCTATGGAATATGACCAAAAACTAGGTTTTAAGGAAGCACATCGGTTTGCTGGAGTGCATGACGATGGTGGTGATATTGTAGTTTTTGAAATGGACAAGGCTGATTGTCGCTGGATTAAGGAACGCAAACATGAGCATATTGAAAAGCAAGCATAGTGGCTGGACTTGGGAAGGCAGACGCACCCCATTTGGCGGTGGCAAAGGTGGATCGCCACCCCCACCCGACTATCGTGGTGCGGCAATCGAAACAGCTAAAGGTGATATTGAGGCGGCTCGTCTAGCTACAGCGGCTAACCGTGTTAATCAGATTACGCCTTATGGTGAACTTAGATACACCACAAACCCAGCAGATGTAGACCAGTGGGGCAATCAGATGTGGACTGCTACGCAGACCCTATCTCCAGCCCAACAAAAGCTTTTGGACTACCAAAATCAAACCAGCGAAGGTTTAGGTGAACTAACTGGTACAGGTCTAAATTATGTAAGGGGTATGTTGCAAAACCCGTTTACTACTACTAATTTGCCATCTTTAGGAATTAATGCTGGTGAAACCTACCAAGACGCTTATATGCGTAGGCTTCAACCTCAGATTCAACAAAGCCGTGACAAGTTACAGCAAGATTTAGCCAACAGAGGTATTGACATTGGTTCAGAGGCGTATCAGCGAGCAATGTTCCAACAAGCCCAGCGTGAGAATGACCTACTCTTAGGCGCAACCACCCAAGGTTTTGGAACTGGTTTATCTGCCCGTCAGCAAGGCTTTACCGAGGCGGCATACCAGCGCAATGAACCCTTGAATACCCTTAATGCGGTTCGTACTGGCGCACAGGTTACAAACCCAACCTTTGTTAGCGTACCCCAACAGGCTACGACCAAGGGTGCTGACCTATTGGGTGCGGCAACTGCTGAAGGTAACTACAACACAGCTTCCGCTAATGCGGCACAAGCAGGGCAATCAGGTATGACGCAAGGTCTTGTAAGTCTAGGTTCTACCGCAATTATGGCGTTCTAATGCAAGACTTCTTTGACCGCCACGAAAAGGTCGCTTTGATGTTTTCAGGCGGTAAGGATTCTATTGCTTGTTTACACCTAATTAAGAACTACCTAGATAAGACAACGGTAGTATGGGTGAACACAGGTGCTAGTTTCCCTGAGATTGAAGCATTGATGGAAGAAACACGCCAGCAAGTACCGCATTTTTTAGAGATCAAAACAAACCAACCTGAGTCTATTAAATCTAAGGGTTATCCCGTAGATGTAGTACCAGTGAACTACACTGTCTTAGGTCAGTCGGTTACCAGCATCAAAGACTTTAAGGTGCGTAGCTACTTTGAATGTTGCGCTGAAAACTTTTGGCTACCGTGCGATGCAGAAGTGCGTAAGCTAGGCATTACGGGAGTTATCCGTGGTCAACGCCAGTCTGAAGGACACCGTGCGCCAATTAAGTCAGGGTATGTTGAAAACGGGATTGAGTATAACTTTCCCATAGAAACATGGTCTGATAGCGATGTTATTGACTATTTAAAGAGCAAAGATGTCGTAATAGACGAAAGACTATCAATGTCGCATTCTAGTCTTGACTGCTGGAATTGCACGGCTTACATGGCTGAAAGCAAAGACCGATTTAATTACATCAAGAAGCACCACCCAGCGAAGTACCACTCTATTGTCGAAACAGTAAAAAAAATCGATAATGTATTAACAGCAGAAACATCTATTTATAAAGGTTTCCTATGAATCCCTACCTATCCCAGTTTGCCCCCCAAGTGATGCAACAAGACATTTATGCGCCATCACAGATGATGGATACAACTGCCCGACAGTTAGCCCAAGATGCCGCCAATAAACAAGGCGCACAACTAGGGCAACAAGCGTTGGGGATTAATAAGAACCCTATGGCTGGCGTAGACCCAATTAAGCTAGGCATGGCACTGCGTCAAATGAACCAGCCCTATGGTGGCACACCCCAAGGCGCATACGGTCAGCAAAACGCTTATATGAGAGCGTCTACCATGATGCCGTATACCCAACAGCAACAAGCGTTGATGGATCAAGGCGGTGCTGAATTTATGTCATTTAACAATCCAATGTCAGGATCGTAATATGGCTAGTTACACTACAGGACAAGCTGGCGGTCAAGTACAACCGTTAAGCAATATACCTGCTGAATACACGGCAGATGCCCTTGAATTAGCACGGGCGCAACGCATGGCTCAGATGTTGAGTTCTGCGCCTATGCCTGAAGGTCAAATGATTAGTGGTCGCTATGTAGCACCATCAATTACCCAAAACTTAGCGCAATTGGCGAATGCGGCCGCAGGTGCTTATTTTGGTAACCAAGCAGAACAAAAACAGCTTAAGTTAGCCGAAAAACTGCGCCAAGATAAGCTAATGACGCAAGAAGGCATTATGGAAGCTATTAACAAGGGTGACACCAAGAAAGCCCTTGCTATTGCATCGTCACGCCCTGAGTACAGCAGAGAGTTTATTGCTCCATTAATGGCAAATGTAATACCTAAAGCACCTACCCCACCTGCACCTACTACAGAGATGCAAAACTTTGAGTTTGCTAAGAGTCGAGGTGAAATACCTAAAGGAATGACATTCTTGGGTTACCAAGCGTACATGAAGCAGGTAGGAAAAGAAGATAAAGAAAAAGCCCCGATGGGCTATCGCTTCTTGCCTGATGGTTCGTTAGAACCAATCAAGGGTGGCCCTGCCGACATGAAAACACAAGCTAAAGTAGCTGGTGCTGGTGATGTATCTACCGAGATTATGAAGATTAAGACCAGCTACGACAGGCTGTTTCAAGGCGGTGGTATTACTGACCCATCTCTTTCTAAACCTCAAAACCTTGCCGCAAAAGCTAGTTCATCTGCTGTTGGTCAGGCTGTTGGTTCTGCGTTTGGTACACAAAATGCTACCGAGCGTGACAAGATTGCTCAGTCTAGACCATTGTTGATGGGCGCAATTATGAAGGCTACAGGAATGTCAGCCAAGCAGATTGACTCGAATGCTGAATTGAAGCTTTGGTTAGCTACTGCTACTGATCCTAATAAGAGTTACGAAGCCAACATGGAAGCGTTGCAGAACATTGAGAATCTGTACGGTTTAACTGCGCTTGAAAGACAAGCTGTAGCACCTACTTTTGATAATAAAAAACCGAATGCGGCAAACGCTCCAGCTAAACCTAATGCACCTGCCGCACCAAGAACCGTTGTAAGAACAGGTGAAGTTCAAAGTGGCCCAAATAAAGGCAAACGAGTAACTGAATATAGCGATGGAACTAAGGAATACAAATAATGGCTCAAGAAAACATTGTTTGGGATACGCCTAAGGAAGAAATTGCTTGGGATCAGCCAAAGACTGAAACCGCATACGACCGTTTTTTAACTAGCCTAAGAAACCCACAGACAGGTGGTAAATCAGGCGTTGTTGGGCCTATGCTCGTTGGTGGTACTGGTGAATTAATTAAAGGTGCTGGTGCTTTAACCCAATTAGCTGGCTTTCCTAACGCTGGTAACCGTCTTGTTGAGGTAGGTGGAGCAATGACCGAGGGTGCAAAGAGTGTTGCGCCTGTATCGGGAACTGTAGGACAGATTGGTTCGTATGTTTTGCCATTCGGTGCGGCACAAAGGACACTAAATACCGTTGCACAAGTTCCACAGGTCGCTAAAACCTTAAATGTATTGCCTAGTTTTGCCCGTAATATGGGTCAACAAGCTACTATTGGTGGTGCTACTGGGTACGCCTTAACACCTGACCAAGAAAATCGCTCAGATTCGGCTACTTTTGGTGCTGTAGGCGGTGCGGCTGGTGAATTAATTAGACCTATAGCCAAAATGGGTGGCAATCTTGCATCCGAAGTCATTGGAAATCTAAGCGGTGTAGGCTCACAAGCGTATAAGACTGCATACAATGCCGCTGTACAAGGCGGTGACAAGCTAAAAGCATTAGCTTCAAACCTGCGTAAGCAAGCACCTATGGAAAATGTTGTAGATGATGCCCTACAAGGCTTAAACAACATGGGTAAAAACTTACAAAACCAATACCGTAGCGGTATGGTTAATGTAAAGAACGATAAAACCGTACTAGACTTTAAAGGCATTGACCAAGCGTTAAATGATGCTCAAAATTTGGGCGTATTTAAAGGCAAAGTGACCAATCAGGGTCTTGTTGACGAAGTTACCCGAATCAGAGGCATTGTTGATGATTGGAAAAGACAAAATCCTACGGAGTTTCATACCCCCGAAGGTATGGATGAACTTAAAAAAGTCATTGGTATTGAATTAGAAAAGATACCTTTTGAGCAAAACACTTTACGCAAAGCCGTTGGTAACATTTATTCATCGGTACGGGATGAAATTAAGAAACAAGCACCCGTATATGACAGCGTAATGAAAAGTTATTCTGAAGGTTTAGATAAAGCTTCTGAACTTAAAAAAGCACTTAACCTTGGTGATAAAAAATCAATAGATTCATCGTTACGCAGACTACAGTCGGTCATGCGTGACAATGTAAACACCAATTACGGTAATCGAGTTAACTACGCTGAAATCTTAGAACAAGCCAGCGGTAAGCCAATTATGGCGCAGTTAGCTGGACAGGCATTAAGTTCACCTATGCCAAGAGGTTTACAAAGAATGTTGCCATCGGCTACTGGTGCTGGCGCACTTGCATTAGACCCAACGCTATTAGCTTTATTACCAGCACAGTCACCAAGACTTATGGGCGAGGCAACAATATTAGCTGGAAAAGCATCACGCCCCGTAATAAATCTTGCCAATTCAGGAACACCCGAACAGCGACAACTTGCTAAATTGTTAATAATGAAATCCGCTGAAGAGGAATCAAAATGAGTAGAAATGGATCGGGAGTCTATTCACTCCCAGCAGGTAACCCAGTAGTTACAGGCACAACTATATCGAGTTCGTGGGCTAATAACACCATGAACGATTTGGCTTCTGCCCTTACCGATTCGGTAGCGGCAGACGGTCAAACCCCAATGACAGGGAACTTAGACCTAAACACGCACAAGATTGTTAATTTAGTAGCTGGCTCTGTAGCTGGTGATGCTGTTGAGTACACACAAGCTACCACAAATGTGGCTATTACTGGTGGTACTATTGCTGGTGTAACGGGTTCATTTACTACCCTAGCCGCATCAGGCGCAGTAAGTTTTACTGGTACTGGCGTAATGTTGATTCCTAAAGGTACGACCGCACAAAGACCATTAAGCCCTGCTAACGGTGAGATGCGCTATAACACCGATACAGGACAGTTTGAAGGCTACCAAGGCGGTGCATGGGGTCAATTGGGCGGTGGTGCAACTGGTGGTGGTGGTGATGAAGTGTTTGTTGAAAACAGCACGACTGTTACAACTTCATACACATTGACTACAGGTAAAAACGCATCATCTGTTGGGCCAATCACCATTAATTCAGGTGCTACAGTTACCGTTCCTAGCGGTCAAAGATGGGTGGTATTGTAAGATGAAAACCACTAAAATAATCAAAAGGAGTAAATAATGTCTATTGTCTTACAAGGCTCAACATCGGGTAGCGTTACATTACAAGAACCAGCCATTGCTGGCTCTACTGTATTGACATTACCAGCCGTATCAGGAACTGTTTTAACCACAGGCTCAAGCGGTCAGTCTATTCCTAAAGCCGCATTACCTACTGGTTCTGTGTTGCAAGTGGTTAGTACAACTTATGGAACGCAAGATACTGTTGCTTCCACTTCTTATACCGATACTGGTTTATTGTTGGCAATTACCCCAACATCTGCAACTAGCAAAATTCTTATTATTATTTCTGCCGCATTAAGAACTTCAAGAGGTACAAATGATTTTACTGCCGCTGGCGGTAGAATAACTAGGGCTGGTACTACCATTTTTACTTCTGACAGAATGCTAGCTATTACTGCCGCTACTGGAGCTGGTTCAGATATTGCAGTTCATGGTCAATGTTCTCTTGTTTATTTGGATAGTCCATCTACCACATCTTCTACAACCTATAGATTGCAAATAAAAAATAGCACCACAGCAAATAGTGCAAGTGCTTTTTTAAATGAATCAGCTACAAGTTCAATTACTTTAATGGAGATTGCGGCATGATAGACCATCAATCCATTTTAAAACTTTACCCACAAATTGTGGTGATTCGTGGCGATGTCGCTTACGATGCAGACGGCAATGAAGTCGCATACGATAAAGCCGCAGTACAGGCTTATGTAGATGCTCATGCTTATATTGCTAAACGAGCCGCAGAATACCCAAATGTCACAGAATACTTGGATGGTGTAGTAAAGGGTGACCAAGCACAGATTGATAAATACATTGCTGACTGCTTGGCGGTCAAGGCTCGTCACCCCAAATCATGAGAAAAGATATACCAAACTTTGAAGGCTTGTACTCTGTCGATATAGACGGAAATGTGTACGCTTATCCAAATTTGGCTCATCGTGATGAAAAACAGTTAAAGCCACGCTTGAGAAAGAATGGTTACTTGTATGTATCGTTGCGTAAGGATGGCAAAACTATTGACTGCACAATTCACAGACTTGTGGCTAAAACATTTTTAGATTGCGTTAATGGTCTTGATGTAAATCATATTAATGGCAATCGGTCAGACAACAGACTGATAAACTTAGAACTTGTTACACGCTCTAACAATTTGGCACATGG
>JACCDJ011234364.1_pt1 | contig 10938 bp, 7 predicted proteins | sample 7444481 | NCBI WGS metagenome assembly JACCDJ01 (sample SAMN15323435, study PRJNA562643) | freshwater metagenome | isolation source: river surface water | place: USA:Blue River Watershed | collected 2017-08-15 | reverse complement strand
CGATCAATGACCCCCAACTGCGATGACTGGGACTACCTCCTTGAGATCTCTTGGCTCTATGACCGCATCGTTAAATCCGGATCTCAAATCCCCGTAATCGATTTAGCTTACGAACTCGTATTAGCCGAAGAATTCGTCGGCGAATGCGTAAGTACCGCGATGGAGAACGGGCTACTAACCAATCCAAAGCGTGGAAGCTTCGGTGGAGCGATTACTCCGAAGGCGCTGAAAATGTTGAAGCAAGTTGGGAAGCATAAGCAGTGAATTCTCCCGAATTGCCCGCAACGGACCAGTCCGAGCAGTTTTCAGCCTCGGCAACAGATAAAGTCGGATCATTAAGAGGAGAACAATTGTCTAAGTACAAATTTATTGACCTTTTCGCTGGAATTGGCGGCTTCCATTTAGCCTTCCATAAAGCTGGCGCCGAGTGCGTTTTCGCATCGGAGTGGGATGAAGACGCGCGGCTAACCTACGAGGCAAACTTCAAGAAAATTTCTCCTAAGTTGTTCGAATCCAACAACTTTGTTGGTGACATAACGCAAGTAAAGAAATCAACCATTCCAAATTTTGACATTTTAACTGGTGGATTCCCATGCCAACCGTTTAGTCAGGCAGGCTTTAAAAAGGGATTTGAAGATACACGTGGCACGCTTTTCTTCGATATTGCAGAAATCATCAAAGTAAAGAAGCCAAAGGCATTTTTCTTGGAAAATGTTCGAGGACTTTACTCACACGATGGTGGAAGAACCTTTCAAACAATTAAAGAAACTCTCTCGGAAGATCTCGGGTACTCATTCCACCATGCGATTGTTAAGGCATCAGATCATGGTTTACCTCAGCATCGACCAAGACTATTTATGGTCGGATTTAGAAATCCAGATACCGTCTTCGAATTTCCGAAGAAGAGGGGACTAAAGTTCAATATGTCTGACGTAATGAACGGGAAAGTGGATCGCGAAATCGGTTACACGCTTCGCGTTGGAGGAAGAACTTCGCCTATTGATGACCGTCGCAATTGGGATGGCTATCGCGTCAATGGCAAAGTTAGACGACTTACACCTCGTGAAGGATTGAAGATGCAAGGTTTCCCCGCAAGTTACAAGTTCCCCGTTTCAGATATAGCTGCGATGAAACAGCTAGGAAATAGTGTTGCGGTAGCTGCTATTCACGATTATGCGAAACAGATTATTTACTCTCTAGATAATCCTCGAGGCTGAAATGGCACAGACACGTGGCAATATTGGCGAATGGAGCGAACTCTATGCTCTAGCTTATTTATTGCTCCATGGTGGCGCTAACGCAGCTGATGAAAAGCAAAAACCGATTCCTGATCTCTACTACAAAGTTCTGCAGATAATTATTGCTTCGCGTGATCTGCAAGATGAAATGCGCTATGACATCAATGAACATAGCATCGTTATTTTTGAAAATGGCAATGTTCTCGATGAATTAGACAAAAGTATTCTTCAGAACCAGGTAGATATCTTCTTCGGAGATCTGACTTCGGGCACTGGCAGAAAGACTTTCTCTATGCCTAGTGGTGATAAATTGATGAGATTACTCCACAAGAGAACCATATCTGCTGGATCGGGTGAACGAGAAGCTGACTTACAGCTCGTGATTGCAGATGACGAATCCGGCGGTCCTACTCCAAGATATGGTTTCAGCATAAAATCACAGCTGGGGCAAGCCTCTACTCTTTTGAATTCTTCGGGTTCGACCAACATTGTTTATGAAATAAAGGAAGACCCAAGGAAAAAACAGAACGGCATTCCTGATTTATCCAAAACCCCTAGTAGTCATCCTCAGAATGTCCGGGCTATATACGACGCTGGCTACTTTTTGGATTTTTTCGAATATCAAAGTGACACATTTTTCGAAAATTTAGGCTACGTGGATAGTAATTTGCCTGAACATTTAGCAAAAGTTCTACTTAAATCCTATTTACAAGATGATATAAAGAGTTTTGCAAAAATATCTGAGCTTGTATTCCCTATTTCAGAAAAAGAGTCTAATCAGCCTTTGTTCAAGCTGAGGGAATTTCTTGGTGCTGTTTCGATGGGCCTAAGGCCAAGTACAGAATGGCGTGGAAATCCTTCGAAGTTTAAGGGCCTAATGGTTGTCAAGGATGATGGTGACGTGGTCTTTTACTATATGAATTCCAGGCTTAACTTTGAAGAATACCTCTTTCAAAATGTTCGATTCGATCGCCCCTCAACTAGGCGACATCGATATGGCCAGGTATTCGAGGACGGAGGCAAATTTTTTATGAAGCTTAATTTGCAGATACGTTTCCGCAAATAGACTTCTATCGTAGTATTTCTAACAAGAAATGCGTGAAAAGGTGATTCTTGAGTTGCCTGTGAGCCTAAATTAACGCTCTATTTTAACTTTATGGGATGGGCGCTCATCAGGTTCCCAGGAGGCCATCCCTAGCCTTGACCTTGTCAGTGGGCACCTATAAGTTTTTTCCATGATCGATGAGCTAGAGACAGAGCGCCAGAAAAAGTTCTACAACTACTTGAAAAAAGAGGTCCTGAATAAAGGTGCCTCCATCAAGGAGCACATCGATGCGCTTGCAGATAGCGGAATAGGGATGGACCCAGATGATGTCGCCATGATGCGAGAAGTGGGCAATCTTCTTCAGCATCACTTGGATTTGAAAGCAATAGTCGTAAAAGGTGGTGATGGTTTGACTGCCGAACCTAAACCAATCTGGGCTGATGGCGAAGGCGAACGTTGGCAACTTGTTAAGGAGTCATTGCGAAAATTCAATTTTAATGACGACGATATTCAAGAGATTGACGATGTAACGACATCCATTCTTAATGAAGGATTTGAACCACCTAATAAGAAGAAATTTGTCGTTAGACGCGGCCTCGTCCTCGGATACGTTCAATCTGGAAAAACTACAAATTTTATTTCCCTTATTTCGAAGGCGGCAGATGCCGGATATCGCTTTATATTTGTTCTTACTGGAATTACAGACAACCTAAGAGTGCAGACGCAACTAAGGGTAGATGAAAGACTTATTCTTAAACCTGCTCAGTGGATCAAACTTACAGATGTTGATAATGACTTTGCTTCTAACGAAAAGAATGCTGCAGCCTTTGATAATGCGGCAAAATCTGGAAACCAGACGGTAATAGCCGTCGTTAAGAAAAACGCAAAAAGACTTGAGTTTCTTCTGGACTGGTTAGGAAAGCTTGATCAAACAACTAGAGATAATTTACCAATCTTAATTATTGATGATGAGTCTGATCAAGCAACACCCAATACTGGAAAGAAAAAGCAATCAGTAATCAATAAATTGGTTGAAAAGCTTGCCGATCCCGAATTTATGCCCAGAAATGTCTACGTGGCTTATACCGCTACTCCGTTTGCAAATCTTTTAATGGATGGATCAGTTGAGAAGAATCTCTATCCTCGCGACCTGGTATATCCAATTAAGCCAGGGAAAGGATATTTCGGTGCTGCTGAATTATTCGGTAGAGAGGCTTTAGATGAAGATGACAACGAGATATTTCCCGAGGTCAATATCTTGCGTGAGGTCGATCAGATCGATGTCGAAAAGATTCGACATAACAGATGGATTTATGAACAAGAATTGCGAAATCCAGATGATTCTCTAGTGAATGCACTCCTTTGGTTCATTTTAGCGACGGCTACAAGGGAATTCCGGGAAAGTAAACGAGATTTCAGTACCATGATGATCCATACTTCATCTCGCAGACAAGACCATAAGAATTTACGAGATTCTCTCGATGAATATCTATCTGATTTGAAAAATTATGATCTGTATAAAGCGAAGATTCAACCACGCCTGAAGAGTCTTTGGGAATCTGAAACGTCCAATAATGACGTTAAATTCACTGGAAAAGTTCCATTATGGGAAGATATCGAACCGCTTTGCCTCGATGTAGCAAGGGCCATCGAAGTTAAAGTCGATAACCACGTGTCAAAAGATCGAATTTTCTATTCGGATAAAGAACCTTTTCCAAGAGTGCCTAAGATCGTAATCGGTGGAAACACTTTGAGCCGTGGCTTAACTCTCGAGGGTTTGATAACAAGTTATTTTCTTCGTGCATCAGGTCAATGTGACTCAGTCCTTCAGCTAGGACGGTGGTTTGGATACAGGCACGGTTATGAAGACTTGCAGAGAGTTTTCATGCCTAACTACAAGCCACTGGAGTTTATGGAGTGGTTTAAATCCTTGGCTCTTCTCGAAGCGGACCTAAGAGAACAAATTCAATCGATGAGAAAGGACAATATAACTCCAGGGCAATTGGCAATAAAGATTAGGAATCATCCATACCTCGCTGTTACCGCCGCGGCTAAGGCTCGAAATGCCGTTCCTGCGCACATTGCGTTCTCAAATCAAAGAATTGATGTCACAATGCATCCGAACGACAAGAACGCGTTGGAAGGAAATATAGCAAACGCCCAAAAGTTAGTCGGTGCAATAAATAAAGATTTCGAATTCCATCGCGATTCAACGTATCGAAATTATCCCGTTTATTACGATATACCTTCAAGACTGATATTCGATTTTTTGAAAGGTCACAAATTTGTAAATGATGCTAAATCAATATCAAGCAAAGCCTGGATTGACTACATCACAAAGGCAAACTCCTTCGATGAATTGGATTTCTGGAATGTCTTTATAGGTTCGCCTTCGCACGGAAAAATTCCAGGAACTATGGAATTTGTTCCAGGTTTAGAAGTTTCCAAAGTTTCACGTGCAGGCAGACCGCATACAGAACATATAAGAACCGGCACTCTCTCAATGCAGATTGACACTCTCAGTGACATTAAAAAGGGATCTCTATCCGAAAATGATTTAACGGCTCTAAAGGCTGGTAAATTGTCCGAAAGTCAGATTTTCAAGATCCGTGAGCGTGGGCTGGGCAAACAAGGTAAGCAGGTAAATGGACTTCTAGGTCTATACATAATTGATAAGGATTCTAAGCCAAAAAATTGGGATCCAGACAAAAAGGCACTTCCTTTTGCTAAAACTCAACCTTTAGAGGCTCCCAGCGATTTACTTGGCATCAGTATGTTCTTTCCTGGAACTTCGGAAATTAAGCTCGCTGTGGATTACATCGCAATTGATCCAGCTAAGATTGCTGTCTTCGATGATGATGAAGAAGACATTGATCAACTTATAGAGGAAGCCGAAGAGGCTGATGACAATGTCTGACCTTGATTTAGAAATTGATAATCATGTCGCAGATTATGCATTGGCAGATTTCATGGGTCGCAAGATTTGGATATATAGACAAGATGGCATCTCCGAATTACTAATCCCAATTGATGATTTGGTATCAAGAACGGGATTCAGCCACAAAATGTTGAAATTTGATTTCTCTACTTACCAAATCAATGGGGGTAAATTTGAGAAATATCTTTCTATCACGCCGCCGACCCTCGAATTGTCTGAAATTTTCCTTAGTTTCATACGTTTCACTTTGGATGAAGTTGCGTCTCAGACTTCAATCGAGAATGCTATAGCAAAGATCATTGAAAAGTACGAAGAGTGGTCTGAGTTCTTTGCTTCCAGTGCCCAAGGGAAAGATTCAACATCAAAGATAATTGGATTAATCGGCGAGCTTCTAGTTCTTGAGAATGTAGTAAAAAAATTTGGCGCAGGAGGTATCTCAAGCTGGTGGGGTCCTGTGCGGCATCGCCATGACTTCGAGTTTGCAAATTCAGGAATCGAAGTCAAAACAACGGTTAATCCTCATTCAAATGAAGTTGAAATTCATGGCCTGAAGCAACTCTCACCAGATTCCGGTCGATCTCTCTACCTTGCACATTTAAAGTTGAATCTTGATCCCCAGGGCTTGAATCTCTCAGATTTGATAACTAGGTTGCTGATATCCAAAGTATCGAAATTTGAGCTAGACGAGAAAGTCAGGAAAAGCGGAGTATCCGAGGATTTAATTGAATCTTTCACTAATTTTAAGTTCAACGGATTTTTGTCAAGATATTTCTTGGTGGATGACTCATTCCCGTCCATTACCCAAGAGAATCTATCAATAGGTACTCTTTCGCGAATCTCAAGAGTCAGTTACAAAATTGATTTAAAAGATTTGGTTTTTAGCCATGATTTTCCGAGTGTTCAGTTATGAAGTTGAGCAAGAAGCTGGTGGTTATTCCTGAGGTAATGCCATCGTCTGGTGGAGCTCCAGCATCAGAATTGGCGAATTCAACGCAATCCTCAAAAGTTAACGATATTGAATTGCTTTTTCGAGAAGCGATACAGAACAGCCATGATCAAAGAATCGACCAGAAAAAAACGGTAAATTTCTTTATTGAGATCAGTAAAATTCAAAAGAACGAGCGTGAACTTCTTTCAGAAACTATTGCGCCTGTTCTAAATTCTCCCCATTTCCAAAAGCTTCGCGACTTAATCAAAAGCCCTGGGAATATTTATCTCCTTTCCTTCACAGACACCCATACGAAGGGGCTGAATGGACCCACTGACGCAAGTCTTGCTTCTAAGGAGAAGAACTTCGTAAATTTCTTCCATAAAGTGGGTAGAGACAGTCAATCTGATTCAGATGCGGGAGGATCATTCGGCCATGGCCGAGCGGTATTTTTCAACAGCAGCAAGGTAGCTACGGCTCTCGTTTTTACTCGGTTCGAGACCGAAGGAAAATTCATTTCTAGATTTTATGGGATGACTTTGGACGACAGTTTTAACGATGGTAAGCGCGAATACACTGGCAAATGGCTTTGGGGTTCTTCTGGCGAGAATAAGGCAGATGCTTACACGGGCACCGACGCCGATGAATTGGCAAAAGCATTCGGAATATTTAATCATCTTTCCTCAACTACAGGCACCTCGATCGCAATTATCGCGCCAAAATACATCGAAAACGATTCCGATGCCCAAAAGTACGCTTCAACCTTGGAATACTCAGCTGAGAAAAGTATTTGGCCGCACCTAATGAAGGATAGCGCTGGATTCCAATCAATTTCAGTAGCAATAAATGTTCCTGGCGTCTCGCCTGTATTGGTATCTGTTGAAAAGGAATCAAGTAAGGCATTTAAGTACGTTAAGTGTTACAGAGAATCCACACTGAAAGAAAATTCATCTAGGAGAAAATCGATTAGAACGACAACCGGCGTCGAACTAGTGCGAAATAAGAAGAGTTTCTCGCTTTCCCCGCAAGATGTATTGGGTCATTTATATTGGACTAGACGAATGTTATTCGATAGTACATCTACTGCCCAAGAAAGGGAATCAAAGCAAGACTTAGTGGGACTTCCTGATGAATTTGTGAACTTGAGTGGAGTGGCTATTTTTCGCTCACCTAGATTGGTTGTCGAGTACATCGCTCCCCCATTCCCTCAAAATGATTTTGAAATCGTGGGTTATTTTGAAGCGTCGTCTAAGGCGAACCCTTTTCTTAGAGCCTCTGAAGCAGATACGCACGATGAATGGATTGACACAAAACTTCAACAGATTCTAGGGAAAGGCAAAACAAATCCAGTGAAGCGGATTATGAGCCAGATCGAAGAAGATTTGAAAACGTTAATTCCAAAGGAAGATGCTTCGGAAAGCACGATGGAAGTTGGTCTGATGAATGACCTCGGCGCATTTTTAAGTTTCGAAGGGAAAGGGGTCTCTGGCCCTAAGAAGCCGAAACCTGGTTCAGGAACTGGCACAGGAGGCGGAGGTGGCTCAAGTGGGAGCCCTCTTAAAGTAACGCCATTAAGCATCAATGGGGAACATAAAGGTTTTCATGGAGATCGAGCGATTGGTCATTTCCGTTACGAGATCTCGCGGAGTGCTAATTTGGAAGATGGTAAGGCCTATGAAGTTAAATTCATACCCCGGGTTGCACTAAAGGGGGGTTACGAGGAGTTGAAGTCTGGTGATTACGACGAAGCGCCTGAAGTAAAAAGAATCCTTACTCCAGACGGAACCCTGAATCAGGACACTTTCATATCTCAACCCAATGAACCGCTAAAAACAATTACCGTTGTGATTGAAACACCGCGAAACTTAAATGTGGCATCACAGTTCATCGTTAGCGAAATACAAAAACCATGAGACTTCTTCCTACATTAATAACCTACAAGCAAGCGCAAAAGGATGCTGTAGATTACAAATTTCAAATCACAAACTTTGATGCAAAAAAGAGTGTGTACCTGGATGAATCTGAAGAATCAGTGAAGCTACCTGACTGGATACCAGAAACTGACATTGGCATAAACTTAAAATACAAAATCAATCTCAACAAGCTACGTGAGAGCTGTCTACTTGAAAAATCAGATGCTCTTTACCTACTAGCTGTTATTTCACATCAAGGAACAATGAGAAGTGAGACATTTCTAATTGAAATGTCTCCTGATCTATCTAATCAAGAAGTTGAATCTGAATTACCAGTCAATAAATCCCTATTCGGGCAGAAATTCTTCCTCGATTTGAGTTTGATTGTTGATCCTGATTTAAGTGTTGAAAGAAATGCGATGAGTGCTACTGAAGAAGCCAGCGTGCTTTGGGAATCTTCTGGTGAAGTTGAGTTAGAGAGAATTTCTGCCCTGGGTGATGTCCGTTCAGAAAATCTTGAAGGTGCATTGTGGAAATTTGATTTCAATATTCCAAATGACAGTGCGACTTGGCATCAATTGGAGTGGAATTCTTGTGTGAAGATCATAATTGATAAATCAAAAAGAGAGACTATTTTTCAATCGATCGACCTAAAAGCTATTATGTTTTCTGAATTGCTCATGTTTCTTTTTGCCAAAATAATAGAGACGCCTGATGGACTTGAAGTGGTCCTGGGCTCAGATAAACCATCATCTTTTGTTAGTGAATCAAGAAAGCATCTGCATGCAAGCTTCGGCGGTTATAACTTGTCCCCAGAAGCATTTAGGCTGAAATGGAAGAGTGAGAGCCAAAATATTTTTCAAGATTTGCAACGCAATGCGTTCAAGGTTTTAAAGAGCCGAGGCAGTAATGACTAGCCGCCTCCTCCGATCCATAACATCAGACAAAACCGATATGACTAGCCTGCACTTCCGATCCATCACATCAGACAAAACCAATATGGCAGGACTTATCGAATCAGTAATTCTGGGCACTTATGATGATCAATACGTCGCCGAGCTTTTGAATACAAATGACTTCACTTATTTTGTAGCCGCCCGTCCTTACGCAAACATGACTGCCGCCGATTACCTAGAAATTCGACAAAGAGTTTTGACTTTAAAGGAAGCTGCAGTAACAAGAGCAACAAAGAATGGGCTGATTAATGAGGCTCAATCTAAGGCAAATTTTGATTCACATCTGTATTCCGAGATTAAGGAGATCTTTCCTATTTCGCTGTACGAGGCAGGACAGGCAAGTGTTTGGGAGTATTTAACAGCGCGTGTATTGCTGGATATAGCAGTTTGGAGATTTGGTACTGAAAACGCCTCGGACCGGTTTATTGGTTTAAACAGATCGAGACATGTATTTGCGAGATGGTGGTTTCGCAGAAGCATTGCTGAGGAGGCAGAAGTAGAACCAAATTACGATCTTCTCGAAACCGAGTGGGAGACAGTATTTGAAAGACCAGGGCTTTGCTGGAACCCTGCAATCGCAAACGCTTGCTTGAGAGTACTCCAGGAGACTAAAGACAGTGTGCCTTCCAACTATAAGAGCAAATACTCCGAGCCCCCTAAGCGTATTTGGATTAAAAGAATTATGAGATTAACTTCTCAATCAAATTTGGATGCCTTCGACGAGGATGATCTCCATATAAAGTTCTCGAATCTGCATCCTTACAATGAAATTTGATTATTTATTTAACATAGAGAGTTAAGGAATCTTTCGGCCGACTCAAGATTGTGTGCAGGCAGGCCAGCTTCTCCCACTCTTCTGACCCGACTCCCATTTTCCCCGTGTTTAAATCATTCCAGAATTCGGAGGTAACAAATAGGAAAAGCTCTTGGAATTCGACGCCACGAATATCACGATATTTTGAAAGAGGTATCTCCGTCCGGTTAAGCCCTGACGCGTCATTCTTTAGCGATTTCACAAATTCTTTCGGAAGATCATCATCGTAAACAAAAGCAATCGGTGAGGTGTGAGTCCATCGATCGATTCTGGCTCTAAATCTACTAATTTCAATTCTGTAATTTTCATGGATGTCCTTGTCATATGAAACAAATCGACCACTATCGTCGACAAAGGACATCCCGAGTGACAGATCGATATAAGGCTGGAGTTCTTCACGTTCAGCCTTCTGCTTTAGAGTGTCTAAATATCTTGACGAGGCGTGATAAATCTTCTCGGTTAGTTCAAGAGTTTTCTTTCCTACACCACTTGTTTGGCGGTAACAGGTCCACAGAGGATAAAACTCATACTTAACACTCTCAAATATCTTTCTAAAGTTTGCTTCCATTTTGCGCTCATGCCATTGCAACGGATCAAAGCCAATAACGATTGCACGGCAACCTGCACTCTTTGCCTTTCTTAGGCTGTCAGCTAGAGCCTTTGATGAGGCAGGATCATCAATAAGCGCGACCACGCCAGGGCCAAAGCCTTTGTTTGCGCCCGGAACGTTGCGGCCACCCGAACTTAGGTACTTGATGACATTCGGAGAAGCTTCAAAGGAAACTGCCCGGCCAGCTTGATCTAGATTTGTCGCTAAGTTCAAAAGGACGACAGTCTTACCTGTTCCCGGTCCGCCCATTACGAACTCAACAGACATCTCATCGCTTGGAACTACCAGCTTTTGATAAAGTGTTTCAGAAATCTTTGCCTGCTCGTCGTCCAGGAAATGTATCCACTCATTGCTTAACTCGGCTTCGTATAGCCAGCGTGAATCATCGCCCGCTACATCCCCTGCAAGAACACTGGAAATATCTAAAGATGCGGGTGAATTAATCTCTTTGTTTTTACCAGATAGGGCAAGATTCAAAAGCTTCTTGAAGGTGCCT
>JACCDJ010314103.1_pt1 | contig 10939 bp, 10 predicted proteins | sample 7444481 | NCBI WGS metagenome assembly JACCDJ01 (sample SAMN15323435, study PRJNA562643) | freshwater metagenome | isolation source: river surface water | place: USA:Blue River Watershed | collected 2017-08-15 | reverse complement strand
TGTTTTCAATGCTGATCATCATCGCGGCGCACATCCCCATCTTTGCGCTGCAGCGCCACGAGGGGCGCATCTTCCAACCGATGGCGCTGTCGGTCACCACCGCCTTGCTGGGCTCGCTGATTTTTTCCTTGACGCTGGTGCCGCTGCTGGCGTACTGGATGCTGCGCCGCAAACTGCCGCACGACGACAACCGCTTGGTGGCGTCGGCCAAGCGCTTGTATGCGCCGGTGTTGGACTGGGCACTGGCCAACACGCGCAAGGTGGTGGTCGTGGCGTTGGCGAGTTTCGCCGTCGCGCTGGGCTTGGGCACGCGACTGGGTTCGGAGTTTTTGCCCGAACTCAACGAGGGCACCTTTTGGGTCAACTGGGACTTGCCACCGAGCATTTCCCAAGAAGAAGCGGGGCAGGTGTTGCGCATGGCGCGCAAGGCCCTGCTGGCGATCCCCGAGGTGCGCACCGTGGTCTCTAAGGCCGGTCAGCCCGAAGACGGCACCGACCCCAAGACACTGAGCATGGCCGAGGTGTTTGTCGACGTCAAACCCACCGAAGAGTGGCGCAAGGGCCTGACCCGCGAGCGCCTGATCGAGGAAATGGACGCCCGCTTGTCGGTCATCCCCGGCGTGAACCCGGCGTTCTCGCAACCGATCCGTGACAACGTGCTGGAATCGATCTCGCAGATCAAAGGCCAAATCGTGGTCAAGGTGGCGGGTGACGACCTGAACCGATTGCGGGAAACCGTCGAAGCCATGCAACGCCAGTTCAAGCAGGTGCAGGGTGTGCAGCGCGCCGAGGTCGACCGCGCCGGTGAGCAACCCCAATTGCTGATCGACATCGACCGCGAACGCGCCGCCCGCTTTGGCCTGAACGTGAGCGACGTGCAAGACGTGATCGAAGCCGCTTTGACCGGCAAGACCGCGACCCAAATCTGGGAGGGCGAGCGCAAGTTCGCCGCCGCCGTGCGCCTGCCGGCCGAGCGGCGCAACCTGGAACAACTGGCCCGCACCCCCATCGCCACCCCGGACGGTGGTTACACCACGCTGGGCGCGGTCGCCGACATCACCCAAGGCAGCGGCGCCATGAACATCGCCCGCGAGGCGGGGCGTCGCACCATGGCGATCGGCATTTTCATCAAGGGCCGCGACATGGGCTCGGTGGTGGCCGACATGAAAAAACGTGTGAACGCCAACGTGAAGGTGCCCGATAACTATGTGGTCAACTGGTCCGGGGAGTTCGAGAACCAGGAGCGCGCCATGCAGCGCCTGTCGGTGGTGGTGCCGATTTCACTGCTGCTGATCTTTGTGCTGCTGTTTGACGCCTTTGGCTCCTTCAAGTCGGCCGCGCTGATCCTGATCAACGTCCCGCTGGCGCTGATCGGGGGCTTTGTGGCCCTGTGGGTTTTCAGCATCCCGTTGTCGGTCTCGGCCGCCATTGGCTTCATCGCGCTGTCGGGACAGGCCGTGCTCAACGGGGTGGTCATGCTCTCGGTCTTCCAGCAGTTGCGCAATGCCGGCTACAGCGTGCTCGATGCCGTCAAGGAGGGCGCCATGCAGCGCCTGCGCACGGTGCTGATGACGGCCATGCTGGCGGCGCTTGGCTTGCTGCCGATGGCATTGAGCCGCGACATCGGGTCGGAAACCCAGCGGCCGTTGGCCATCGTGGTGATCGGTGGCCTGATCACGGCCACCTTGCTCACGCTGGTGGTGCTTCCGGTGCTGTATGTCGCCTGGTTCTCGAAAGACAAGCTGAAAGACCACACCACCTGATGCAACGACCCCCTCTGCGGAGGGGCTCGTTCTTCAGCCCAAACCGATCGGGGCCGGCGCGCGCTGCACGATCAGGCTGAACAGGTTTTCGTACTCGGCGGTCGGCGGGTAGTTGCCGGTGAGCGGGTCGGCATTCTTTGCAAACGCGGCGTCGATTTCCGCCCAGTCGCTGGCCTGCAGGGTTTTCTCTGCCTCTGGCAGGATGACCTCTTCTTCCAGGCGCATGTGGTCGATGTAAAAGTCCACATACTTGCCAAACGCTTCGATGAAAGCCTGACGCCGTGAAGGCCCGAGCAGCTCCCAAGCCAGCAGCTGGTGCTGCAGTTCGCGGGCGGCCTTTTCACTGTACATGTGGTCACGCTCAAGCCGGTCGATGGCGCCAAGCACCATGGGCGATGCCTTGACCACCCGCGGAAAAAGCAGATTCGACTCCTTGGGGTGATGCAGGCGCTCGGGGTACTCGTCGATGTAGAACAGCATGGCCCGCACCACATCAAAGAAATTCGTGCGGCTGTCGTGAGGCCCACGCTCGACCAGCATGCGCATGGACTGGAGCATGGCAGCGAGCGAAGCGTGTTCGTCGCGGATGATCTGCAAACTGCGGGCGGTGGCCATGGTGTCTCTCCTGTCGGGGACACCAGTGTGCAAAAACCAGGCGGTGCCGGCCCTGACGCAAGTCAAGGAAAGGCGGGTTAGCCAGCCGTTCGGTCGGGGAATTTCCAGCGCTTGAGCAAGAGGGCATTGGTCATCACGCTGACCGAGCTCAGCGCCATGGCGCCACCCGCGATCACCGGGCTGAGGTAGCCCAGCGCGGCCAGCGGAATGCCGGCCGTGTTGTAGGCAAAGGCCCAGAAGAGGTTCTGGCGGATCTTGGCCACAGTGCGCGCCGAGATGTCGAGCGCAGCGCCCACCAGCGCCACATCGCCGCGCATGAGGGTGATGCCTGCCGCGTGCATGGCCACGTCGGTGCCGTTGCCCATGGCCAGACCCACATCGGCCGCGGCCAAAGCAGGGGCATCGTTGACGCCGTCGCCCACCATGGCCACCACGCGCCCGCCTTCGCGCAGCCGGGTCACCGCCTGCGCCTTGTCGCCAGGCAGCACTTCAGCCAGCACTTCACCGGCTTCGGGCCGCAGGCCCAGGCGACGCGCCATGGCTTCGGCCGCAAAGCGGTTGTCGCCCGAGATCATCGCCAGCTTCAGACCACGCGCGCGCAGGGCCTGCAGCGCCTCGCGTGCGCCGGGCTTGGGTTCGTCGCCAAAAGCCAGCAACAGCAGACCCTGCACACCAGCAGTCGTACGCTCGGCCAGTGCCGACAGGCTGGCGCCCTGCTGCTCAAAGCGGGCAATGTCGGCCTGCCAGGGTTGCAAGTCCAGCCCTTCGTCCTGCAGCCAGCGCAGGCTGCCCAGCAGCAGGGTGCGGCCCAACACTTGGGCCCGCACACCCCGTCCAGGCACGGCCTGCAAGTCCATCGCTGGCGGCTGGGGCAATCCTTGGGCAGCGTTCACCACGGCGCGCGCAAGCGGGTGTTCGCTGCCTTGCTGCACGGCGGCGGCCAGCGCCAGCACGGTGGTGGGGTCCTGTCCTGATGCGGCGGCCTGGCCAACCAGCCGGGGCTGGCCCACGGTGAGCGTGCCGGTCTTGTCAAAAGCCACTGTCTGGACTTTGTGGGCCATTTCCAGCGCCTGCGCGTCCTTGATCAGGATGCCGTGTTTCGCGGCCACACCCGTTCCGGCCATGATGGCTGCCGGTGTGGCCAGGCCCAGCGCGCAAGGGCAGGCGATCACCAGCACCGCCACAGCGTAGATCAGCGCATGTTCGTAGCCCGCGCCCTCCACCAGCCAGGTGATGGCGGTGATGAGGGCGATGGCGATCACCACCGGAACAAACACCTCGGCCACCCTGTCCACCAGGCGCTGGATCGGCGCCTTGGCGGCCTGCGCGTCTTCGACCAGCCGGATGATGCGCGAGAGCACCGTCTCGTGGCCCACGGCGGTGACCTGCATGCGCACCCTCCCGTCACCGTTGATCGAGCCGCCTGTCAAACCGGCGCCCACTGCTTTGGCCACCGGCAGCGGCTCGCCGGTCAGCATCGATTCGTCGACCTGGGTCTGGCCTTCGCGCAGCACACCGTCTGCAGGGAAGCGCTCGCCGGGTTTGACCACCAGCATGTCGCCCGCGCGCAGCTCGGCCACCGGCACATCCTGCTCGCCCTCGCCAGTGAGCAGGTGAGCGGTGTCCGGACGCAAGGCGTGCAGGGCGCGGATCGCCTCGGTGGTCTGGCGCTTGGCGCGCGCTTCGAGCCATTTGCCCAGCAGCACCAGTGTAATGACCACGGCCGAGCCTTCAAAGTAGAGGTGGGGTGCGTGGCCCTCGTGCGCTGTAAGCCACAGCCAGACCGACAGCAACCAGCCCGCACTGGTGCCGATCGCCACCAGCAGGTCCATGTTGCCGGTCAGGGCCTTGAGTGCGTGCCAGCCGGCCTTGTAGAAGCGCGCACCCAGGATGAACTGCACCGGCGTGGCCAGCACAAACTGCAGCCATGCCGGCAGCATCCAGTGCCGGCCCGCGAGATCGCCCAGCATGGGCAAGACCAGCGGCACCGAAAGCAGCAGCCCCCAGGCCACCGGCGCAAAACCAGCCCACGGGCTGCTGGGCTTCATCGATTCGGTGTCGGCCGAGGCCAGGGGCTCATAGCCAGCGTCGCGGATGGCGCGGCGCAAAGTCCCTTCGCTGGTGGCCATACCGCTCACCGTCACATGGGCGGACTCGGTGGCGAGGTTGACCGAGGCCTGGTCCACCCCCGGTACTTTTTTCAGGGCTTTTTCCACCCGCATCACGCAGGAGGCACAGGTCATCCCGCCGATGCCGATGTCGTAAGTCTGCTGGGAAGAATTGATCTGTGTCATGCTCAAAACCCGCTGTAGGGGTATGCTTGGGACATACCGTCGAGGGTATGGATCAAGGATACACCCATGAAACAGGTTTTCAATGTCGAAGGCATAAGTTGCAACCATTGCGTCAAGGCGGTCAGCCAAGCCGTGCAGCGACTTGACCCACAAGCTCAGGTGCACGTCGATCTGGCCGGCAAAAAGGTCGAGATCGAATCCAGCCAGGCCCGCGAAGCAATTGCCCAGGTGATCGCCGACGAAGGCTACACGGTGGCCGCCTGATTTTTCACGTAAGGAGCATCCCATGAAAAGCAATGTCGGCGGCATCGACCGCATCCTGCGCATCACCATCGGCGCCGTGCTCGTGGTGCTGGCCGCCACCGGTCAGGTGGGCGCCTGGGGCTGGATCGGCCTGCTGCCACTGGCCACTGGCAGCCTGGGCTGGTGCCCACCCTACAGCCTGCTGGGCATCAACACCTGCAAGAACCGCAACGCTAGCTGAGCCGCCCCGCCAGGGCATGTCCTTGCGGGCTGCGGCATGATGGCGGCATGAACACTTCCGCCCCCCTTTTTTTGGCGCAGCAGCCGCGCCACGTTGAAACGCTGATCACCGGCCGCCCCACACGCGACGGTGCCGGTGTACGCCTGACGCGCGTGCTCACCGGTGATCTGCAGCAGCGGCTCGACCCTTTCCTGATGCTCGACAACTTCGCGAGCGACGACCCCAAGGACTACGGCGCCGGCTTCCCGGACCACCCGCACCGCGGTTTCGAGACGGTGACCTACATGATCGCCGGCCGCATGCGCCACCAGGACAGCAGCGGCGGCGCGGGCCTGCTGCAAAACGGCGGCGTGCAGTGGATGACTGCGGGCCGCGGCGTGATCCACAGCGAAATGCCTGAGCAGGAAGAGGGCCGCATGGAAGGCTTTCAGCTCTGGCTGAACCTGCCCTCGCACCAGAAGATGTGCACACCTTGGTACCGAGACATCCAGAGTGATCAGATTCCTGAATTGCACACCGCCGAAGGTGTGCTGGTGCGGGTCATCGCCGGCCAGAGCCACGGCCTGGCAGGCGCCATGCACCGCCCGGCCAGCGACTACCCGACCGACCCGCTGTATCTGGACCTGCATTTTTCGGGCACTCAACGTTTCAGCCAGCCGCTGGCGGCCAGCCACAACGCTTTTGTGTATGTGTACCGCGGTGAACTCGAGGTGCTGGGGCAGAACGCCAGCACGCCGGTGCCCATACAGCGCATGGCGGTATTGGCCAACGAGGGCGACGGCGTGACATTGCGCGGCAATGCCGGCACGCGTGCACTGCTGATCGCCGGCCAACCGCTGGGCGAACCGATTGCGCAATACGGTCCATTCGTGATGAACACCCGCGAGGAGCTGATGCAGGCGGTGCATGACTTTCAGTCGGGACGGTTCGGACGCTGAGCCCCTGCGAATTGACATGGGTCAAGGCGTCCATTGGCCGCGCCGATAAGCTTTGACCCATGTCATCCACACCTCCTGCTGGTGCGCCTGAGCACCCGCTGCTGCCCCCCATCTTGCCCGTAGAACCCGACCAGCCCCTGCGCTGGCTGGTGCTGGGCTTTCGCGATCTGACCCGAAACCCCTGGCTGAGCCTGGCGCACGGCCTGCTCATGGCGGTGGCAGGCTGGCTGATCACCTGGCTGGCCTTTGACCAGTTCTGGGTGCTGGCGGGGCTGGTCTCGGCCTTCATGGTCACCGCACCGGTGCTCGCGACCAGCCTGTATGCGATGAGCCGCGCCATCGAGCGTGGCGAAGCCGTGAATCTGGCGCTGCTGGTGAACACCTGGACGCGCTGGAACCTGAACCTGCAGGCCCAGCCCGACAGCTACTGGGCACTGATCCGCTTTGGACTGCTGCTGGGTCTGGCCGCGCTGGGCTGGGTGCTGACCTCATCGGCCTTCATCTGGACGATGTCTCCGGTGCCGATCCACACGCCGATGGATTTCCTGCGCCATGTGGTGGCCAGCCGCGAGCACCACCTCTTTGAAATCTGGCTGGCTTTGGGTGGGCTCATGGCCGCGCCCTTGTTTGCGTCGAGCGTGGTGTCCATGCCCCTGCTACTGGACCGGCGCGTGAGCGTGCTGCAGGCGGTGCTGACCAGCTGGAAAGCCGTGCTCACTTACCCGATCACGCTGGCGCTTTGGGCCTTCCTTCTGATGGCCTTCACCTTGCTGGGCCTGTTGTCGCTCTATCTGGGCCTGGTGCTGGTAGTTCCGATGCTGGGTCATGCCAGCTGGCATGCCTACCGCGAACTGGTGGATGTGCGCGACCTGCCCTCACGGCTGGGCGATGAAGAAGGTGGTGCCTGATGGCCTTCACCGAAGAACAGTTCGCCTGGTTTGGGCTGACCGTTGGTGTGGGGGCTTTCATGCTCTACATGCTGTTCATCATCGGACAACTGGCGTGGGAGTCCAAGGCGGGCAAATTCGGTACCTTCGTGATTTTTCTGGGTCTGGCTTTCGGCATGGTCGGCTTCATCGCCAAAGGCGTGATCCAGTGGCTGATCGACACCCATTGAAGCCGTGAAAATAAATTTCTGAACAAAGCTGTGGATAAAAAAAGGGCAACAGCCCGGTTATCCACAGACACAGGCCTCAAACCGGATTTGTTCATAGCGGACAAACAGCTGCAAAGCACACTGGCCCACACCTTCACAGCCCGCAAAAGTGCTTGATCTCAAAGAGAAAAAAGGGCTTGTCCACACCACAGCCACTTCCTTATCTACTACGACTAATTTGAGATGAAAATAAAGAAGGAAGATAAAAACAAGCCATCTGTGGCTGCCGACGACGGGCTGTTAAGATTTGGCATTTCCTGCTTTCGCCCATGCCGATTTCCTCAGACAGCGTTGCCGCATACGACATCAAGAGCGCAGACCTGCCTCTGGTGGCCTTTCAGCTGAAATCGACCAACCTGGAAGCTGTTGCTCAGGCACTTGAAGCACAGCTCGCAGAAAGCCCCGGCTTTTTTGAACAGGACCCGGCCCTGATCGATCTCGATGGCTTGCCGGACGATGCAGATCCCATCGATTTCCCGGCCCTGGTCGCACTCTTGCAACAGCATGGACTGCGTGCGCTTGCCGTCAAGACCTCCCAAGGCGCTTGGCTGGATGCTGCCCGCCATGCTGGGTTGGTTCAGGCCGTTGATGCCCGCATCCGCCGTCAGCCACCGGCAGCTGTGATGACTGCACCCCCACCTGCCTCTGCAGCTGCAGTGCCTGTCCTGATGGATGCAATGGTGGTCGACAAGCCCCTGCGATCAGGCCAGCAGGTTTACGCCAAAGGGCGTGACCTGATCGTGCTGGCCATGGTCAATCCAGGGGCTGAAGTCATCGCCGACGGTCATATCCACATCTACGCACCCTTGCGCGGCAAAGCCATTGCCGGTGCCCGTGGTTTCGGCGGAGCGCGCATTTTTGCGCAAAGCATGGATCCGGAACTGATTTCGATCGCTGGTGTTTACCGCACCAGCGAAAATCCGCTGCCCGCTGAAGTGCGTGGCCAAGCGGCCCATGTGAGTCTGCAGAGTGGCGCCGGCGGCGACAAATTGCTGATCGTTCCCCTCAAGGCCTGATGGATCGCCTTTTTCACCTTCCAAGACAGAAAGAAAACCCATGGCAAAAATCGTTGTAGTGACCTCCGGCAAGGGTGGTGTGGGCAAAACCACCACCAGCGCCAGTTTCGCCACCGGTCTGGCCCTCAAGGGCTTCAAGACGGCCGTGATCGATTTCGACGTGGGTCTGCGCAACCTGGACCTGATCATGGGCTGCGAGCGCCGGGTGGTGTACGACTTCATCAACGTGATCCACGGGGAAGCCAATCTCCACCAGGCCCTGATCAAGGACAAGCAGTGCGAGAACCTGTTTGTGCTCGCGGCGTCGCAGACGCGCGACAAAGATGCGCTGACCCAGGAAGGCGTGGAAAAGGTGCTCAAGGACCTGGCAGAGATGGGTTTTGAGTACATCGTCTGTGATTCGCCTGCCGGCATCGAAACCGGTGCCTTGATGGCCATGCACTACGCCGATGAGGCACTCGTGGTGACCAACCCCGAGGTGTCTTCGGTGCGCGACTCGGACCGCATTCTGGGCATGCTGGGCAGCAAAACCAAGCGCGCCATCGAAGGTGCCGAGCCCATCAAGGAACACCTGCTGATCACCCGCTACAACCCCAACCGCGTGGAAGACGGCCAGATGCTGTCGCTGCAGGACATTCAGGACATCCTGCGCATCAAGCTGATTGGCGTCATTCCTGAAAGTGAAAATGTGCTGCAGGCTTCCAACCAGGGCACACCGGCCATCAACATGGAAGGGACCGATGTGGCCGAGGCTTACAAGGACGTGATCGACCGTTTTCTGGGTGAGGACAAGCCCATGCGTTTCACCGAGGCTGAAAAGCCGGGCTTCTTCAAGCGCCTGTTCGGGAGCAAGTGACCATGTCCCTCCTCTCTTTCCTCCTCGGCGAGAAGAAAAAGACGGCCAGTGTGGCCAAGGAACGTCTGCAGATCATCCTGGCGCACGAGCGCAGCGGCCGCAACGCTGCCGAGCCCGATTACTTGCCTGACCTGCAACGCGAACTGGTCGCCGTGATCAGCAAGTACATCAAGATCAATCCCGACGACATCAAGGTGAACCTGGAACGCCAGGACAACCTCGAAGTGCTCGAGGTCAAGATCGAGCTGCCCGAGACGCGCTGATTCGCCTTGTCGTGCCGTGCCTGACGCGGTATCCATGTCACTCAAGCCATGGACCCCGGATCAAGTCCGGGGTGACATCTTCATTTACTGGCCCAGCAGCTGTTTCCATTGCAATCGCGCTGCCTGCAGATTGCGTTCCTTCACATGCCCGAAACCCTTGATGCTTTCAGGCACACGGGCGATCTCGATGGCTTTGGCATGGTGATCGGCATTCAGTGAGGTCAGCAGGCGTTCCACGATGGCCATGTATTCGCCAATCAGCGCACGCTCGGTGCGGCGTTCTTCGGTGTAGCCGAACACATCGAAAGCCGTGCCACGCAGGCCCTTGAGCCTGGCCAGCAATTTGAAGCCGGTCAGCATGCCCGGGCCGTACTTTTGCTTGACCAGTTGACCCTTGTCGTTGCGTTTGGCCAGCAGGGGTGGGGCCAGGTGGTAATGGACCTTGAAGTCGCCCTCGAACTGCTCGGCAATTCTGTCAAGGAAGCCAGTTTGCGTGTGCAGGCGGGCCACTTCGTACTCGTCCTTGTAAGCCATGAGTTTGAAGAGCGATCTGGCCACCGCTTCTGTCAGCAATGTCTTGCCCAGTGGGCTCTCGGCCTGCCGAACCCGCTCGACGAAGGCGCTGTAGCGCCGGGCGTAGGCAGCGTCCTGGTAATCCGTGAGGTATGCCACCCGCCTGGCAACCAGTTCCTCGAGTGTGTCGCGCTTTTTGAATTCGATCACCTGTGCCGGTTGCAGCACGGCCATGACCTTGTCGGGGTGTGCGGCGGCGTGCCGGCCCCACTCAAAGGCCAGCAGGTTGTTGGACACAGCCACTTCGTTCAGTTCAATGGCCCGCACCAGCGAGGCGCGTGAGAGAGGCACCCAACCCTTCTGCCAGGCATAGCCCAGGATCATCGGGTTGACGTAAATCGTGTCGCCCATGAGCTGCTTGGCCATGCGGTCGGCATCGAACGCACTGACGCTCTCTTGCCCAACCTGTTGCGCAATTTCGGCCACGCATTGCTCGGCCGGGTTTTGCCAGTTGCCGTTCTTCACGAAGGCTGCCGTCGGTGTGCTGTGGCTGTTGAGGGCTACGCGGGTGCGGCCTTCGCGCATGCGCAGCAGGGTTTCCTTGCCGGCCGTCACGATCGGGTCGCAGCCCAAAATCAGATCGGCGGTGGCTATGCCCACCCGGGTGGTGCGGATGTCGGCCTGCGTGCGCGCGACGATCACGTGGCTCCAGGTGGCCCCGCCTTTTTGTGCCAGGCCCGCCGCGTCCTGCGTGACGATGCCTTTGCCCTCGATGTGTGCGGCCATGCCCAGCAGCTGGCCGATGGTGATGACGCCGGTGCCCCCGACGCCCGCCACCACCATGCCCCAGGGGTGGGTGAGGTCGGGCTGTGCGGGTTCAGGCAGTTCACCCAAAGCGGCGGGCGAAGCCGTCTGTGATTTCGCTTTCTTCTTGAGCTGACCGCCTTCAACGGTGACAAAGCTGGGGCAAAAGCCCTTGAGGCAGCTGGTGTCCTTGTTGCAGGTGCTCTGGTTGATGGTGCGCTTGCGGCCGAATTCGGT
>JACCDJ010200392.1_pt1 | contig 10944 bp, 7 predicted proteins | sample 7444481 | NCBI WGS metagenome assembly JACCDJ01 (sample SAMN15323435, study PRJNA562643) | freshwater metagenome | isolation source: river surface water | place: USA:Blue River Watershed | collected 2017-08-15 | reverse complement strand
TTGCCGGTGAAGAAAGGATGCGACTCGGACGACACCTCGATTTTCAGCAGCGGATACTCCTGACCTTCGAATTTGATGGTCTCTCTGGTTTGCACCGTCGAGCGGGTGATGAATTTGAAGTCGCAGGACAGGTCGTGCACGACGATGTCGCGGTACTCGGGATGGATGCCTTCTTTCATGTCAGTCTCGCTTTCGTTGGGTAGCCAATCGCCACTTCGTCGGTCTGTGTTGCTTCTTGACCCGGTTGACGGTCACTTGCCCGGTTGGGTAAAGGGCGAATTATATAAGGAAATCAAGGGTTTGGGGAGGAGGGTAGATCCAGGTGATGCGAGGACGCTGGATTTCGCCTTGCGCCGGAATGTCGACTGGGGTGGCTCAGCGCCTGAGCGTCATCCCGGCGAATGCCGGGACCCAGTGACTCTGTTTCAATTCCAGCAATCTCGGCTCAAGACCCGCCCCGACGCATGAGGTCGAAGAACTCGGCATTCGTCTTTGTCGCCTTCATCTTGTCGAGGATGAACTCCATTGCCTCGATCTCGTCCATGCCGTACAAGAGCTTGCGGAGAATCCAGATCTTCTGAAGCACATCTGCCTTGATCAGCAGTTCTTCGCGGCGGGTGCTGGATTTGTTAAGGTTGATCGCCGGGTAAACGCGTTTCTCGGCGAGGCGGCGCTCGAGATGCACTTCCATGTTGCCGGTGCCTTTGAATTCTTCGTAGATCACATCATCCATGCGGCTACCGGTTTCGATCAGCGCAGTGGCGATGATGGTCAGTGAGCCGCCCTCTTCCACGTTACGTGCCGCGCCGAAGAAGCGCTTCGGACGCTGCAGCGCATTGGCATCAACACCACCGGTCAGTACCTTGCCGGAAGCCGGAATCACCGTGTTATAAGCCCGTGCGAGACGGGTAATCGAATCGAGCAGGATCACGACATCTTTTTTCATTTCGACCAGGCGCTTGGCTTTTTCCAGCACCATCTCGGCGACTTGCACATGGCGGGTCGCCGGTTCGTCGAAGGTGGAGGCCACCACTTCGCCACGCACCGAGCGCTGCATCTCGGTCACCTCCTCGGGACGCTCATCGATCAGCAGCACAATCAGCGTGACATCCGGATGATTGGAGGTGATCGCATGCGCGAGGTGCTGCAGCATCACCGTCTTGCCCGACTTCGGCGATGCCACCAGAAGACCACGCTGACCCTTGCCGATCGGCGCGATCATGTCGATGATGCGACCGGTAATGTTCTCCTCGCCACGCATCTCGCGTTCCAGCAGCAGTGGCTGGTTCGGGTGCAGCGGTGTCAGGTTCTCGAACAGGATCTTGTGCTTCGAAGCCTCGGGCGGTTCGCCATTGACCTTGTCTACCTTGACCAGCGCGAAATAACGCTCGCCATCCTTGGGCGTGCGCACCTCGCCTTCGATCGAGTCGCCCGTGTGCAGATTAAAGCGGCGGATCTGAGACGGTGAGATGTAGATATCGTCGGTCGATGCCATGTAGCTGGCATCTGGCGAGCGCAGGAAGCCGAAGCCATCTGGCAGCACCTCCAGCACACCGTCACCGAAGATCTGCTCTCCGGATTTCGCGCGTTTTTTCAGGATCGCGAACATCAGCTCTTGCTTGCGCAGGCGCGCCGCGTTATCGATATCCAGGCCGATGGCCATCTCCAGCAGAGCGGATACGTGTAATGCCTTGAGTTCAGATAGATGCATAAGGGTCAGTGTGCGCGCGGAGCGGCTTTCAGGTGGGGGAGGGAACTGCGGTGAACAGGGAAGGAAACGGTGGCAGCAGATGGTTCATGCTGCCACCGGAAGGTTCGTGATTTAGATATTGCTGTCAATGAAGGAAGTTAGTTGGCCTTTGGCCAGCGCGCCGACTTTCTGCGCGGCGGGCACGCCGTTCTTGAACAGGATCAGCGTCGGGATGCCGCGAATGCCGAACTTGGCAGGTACTGCCTGGTTCGAGTCCACGTCCATCTTCGCGACCTGAAGCTTGCCGTCATATTCTTTAGCGACTTCTTCCAGGATGGGCGCGATCATCTTGCAGGGGCCGCACCACTCTGCCCAGAAGTCGACCAGCACCGGCTTGTCGGATTTCAGCACGTCGCTCTCGAAAGAGCTATCGGAAATGTGTTTGATGTTTTCGCTCATGGTTTCCTCGGATTGAGGGGAATCGACCCACCGGTTCGTCTGCTGCAAAATAGCTTGCACTGTTCCCCAACTGCTCTGCGCACAGGGTGATGTGTCGCGCTTGGTCTTGGTGTGGATTTGAAGCAGGAGGTGACGCGGCGGGAATTTCGCGAATCATAACCCATTTTTCAGAAATGTGGTCCCTTGTCTGGCGACGGGCTTGATCGCTCGCATAAAATGGTCAACCCGAGAGCTTTCTCCGTTTCATTCCCCGTGCCCGCACCCGACCCTCTCTCTCCCGCATTGCGAGCGATTCCCCCCGGCCCCGGCTTCTGGGATGAGCTGGCGCGCGAGTTGTTGGAGTGCGCGCCGGACCCGTCGCAGGTGCGCGTGCTGGTGCCGACTTATGTGCACATTGTGCACTTGCGGCGAGCGCTGGCATCGCATCTGGGTTCCTCGTTTATACCGCCAGAGATACGCACCTTGTCGGACTGGGTGGCCGCGCTGCCGCCCGGCGACGAGCCCATGCCCGCCGCGCCCGGCGAACGGCTGATGGGGCTGTATGCGCAACTGCGTGAGCTGGGCTGGCTGAAAAAACTTTTTGATGCACGCCGAAGCACCGACATGCTGCCGCTCGCGCGTACGCTGTTGTCGCTTGCCGATGAGCTCACCTCCGCGTTGCTGCCCGCAGCGCTGGCGCAGGCAGAGACGGTCGAGGATCGCTGGCGCGCTGCGTTGCAGCAGCTCTCACCGCAGGCCGCTGCGCTGCTCAGCAATGAATCACAACTCGTCTGGAATCTCTGGCATGCGCAGCGCGATGCGCGTGATCCCGGTCTGGTGCGTCATGCGCGGCTGCAGCGGCTCGCGTCGACAGCGGACCGACCCTTGTTCTGGTGCTCGCCTCATGAGCCGGCTGCGTTGGAGGCCGCATTCCTGAACACCTACGCACTACGGCAGCCTGTGACGGTGTTTCAGCTCGGCTGGTCTGGGCGCGCGCTGCCCAACGCGTGGCAGCGCTGCTGGCCCGAGATCTGCGATGAACCCGCCGTTTGCGAGGCCAACCCCCAATCCGGGCTGCGTCTTTTTCCAGCGAATCACCTCGAGCATGAGGCCCAGTCGGCTGCGAGCACGGTCATTCATTGGTTGCAGCAAGGACTGCAAAAGATTCTGATCGTGCCGCAGGATCGGGTGGTCGCCCGGCGCGTGCGCGCATTGCTGGAACGCGCGCACGTCGTGGTCGCCGACGAAACCGGGTGGACGCTGTCGACGACCCGTGCCGCGGCCGTGCTCGCGTCATGGCTGGATCTGGTGGCGTCTAACGGTAGACCGCAGGCGCTGCTGAATTTCATCAAATCGCCTTTTCTGTTCGAGAGTGCGGAAACGGAGTCCGCGCTGCGGCTGGTGATGGAGCGTGCGCTGCTCGGAGGCTCTACGCCCGCCAACTGGGCTGACGCGAAAACCTGCGTTGCTGATCTGCCCGACGCCAAGCGACTGGTAGACATCATGTCGCGGGAGGCAGATCGTTTCAGCAATCGGAAGACGGTAGCCGATTGGGCGCAGGTCACGCTAAATGCATTCAATGCGCTGGGCATGCTGACGGCCATGAAGGAGGACCTCGCCGGATCACAAGTCTTGGGCCTGGTCGAGTCGCTGGCGGCAGAGTGCGAAGCCATCGATACCTTATTTGCGCTGGACGAGTGGCGTGCCTTACTGAACGTACAGCTCGAACAGGCGGATTTTGTGGCGCCACGCGTTGATCAGCGCGTGCGCATGGTGCCGCTCAATGGGGTGCCGCTGCGCGAATTTGATGCGGCAATCATCGTTGGCGCCGACGCGGCGCACTTGCCCTCACCACCAGCGGATACGCTGTTCTTTGCCAACTCGGTGCGGCGCGAGCTGGGGCTGGCCACCCGAGAATCGCGCGCGCGGCAGCAGCTCAGAGATTTCGCCTGTCTGCTCTTGTCCTGCCCGCAGGTCGTGGTGTCATGGCGCAAGCAGGTGGATGGCGAAGTGAATCAGGTCAGTCCCTGGATTCAGCGTCTCGAGCTGGAGTTGCGGCGCGAGTCGGGACAACTGAGTGGCGATGTATTGCCTCTTCACGCAGTTCAGGTGACACAGCAGACCCTGACTGAACGCCTGCTGCAGCGGCCTGCACCGAGCGCGGGAGCACTATTGCCTTCGCACCTGTCGGCCAGCGGCTACAACAGCCTGATGGCCTGTCCTTATCAATTCTTTGCCAGCCGTATGCTGAAGCTTCGGCAGGCCGATGAGTTATCCGAACAGCCGGAGAAACGCGATTACGGTCAGTGGATACATCAGATATTGCAGCAATATCACGAGACTGTCGCCGAGCAGCACACCCCGCTGGAGCAGCGCGCCGGTGTGCTCGAAAAAATTTCAGATGACGTGTTCGACATCGTGCTGAAGCAGCAGCCCGCTGCGCTAGGTTTTGCGATGCGCTGGAAAAAATTCTGGCCCGCCTATCTGACATGGGCAAATCAGCGCGAGGCCGAGGGCTGGCATTTCATCGAGGGCGAACAGGAAAAACGAGTCACCGTGGCGCTGTCCGATACGATGGTTAATCTCGTCGGACGGCTGGATCGCGTGGACCGTCATCGGGATGGTCGTCTTGCGGTGATTGACTATAAAACCTCGAACAAGGGCACGCTGAAAAAAAAGCTCAGTGGTTTCGAGGATCATCAGTTGGCTTTTTACGGACTGCTGTGTGAGATCAAGCCCGCCGAGGCCGCTTACATGGCGGTAGACAGCGACAAGCCCGAGTATCTGCTTGCAGAACCTTATGACGACTGGTGCGAACAGCTAGCGGCGCGGCTGCGCGAGGACATCAACAATATCCGCCGTGGTGTCCCTTTACCGGCTTTCGGCGTATCGGACACCTGCGCGCAGTGCGAAGCAGGCGGCCTGTGCCGGAAGGGAGCATGGTGATGTCCCCGCCGCGCGATTTCATCGTCAACGATCAAGCGACGTCGCACGCAGAATTTGTACGTATCGCTTGCGATCCGCATCGCACCGTTGTGGTGGAAGCCTGCGCGGGAAGCGGTAAGACCTGGCTACTGGTATCGCGTATGTTGCGCCTCTTGCTGGAAGGCGCAGAGCCCTCTGAGCTGCTCGCGATCACTTTTACGCGCAAGGCGGCACAGGAGATGCGTCAGCGCTTGCTCGACTTGCTGTCGGACCTTGCGCTCAAGACCGATGACGAGGTGCTCGCTCTGCTGGAAGAGCGCGGTCTGGACACAGCGCAAGCAATGCATCTGCTGCCCACGGCCCGTGGCTTGTATCAGCGCGTGCTGTCCAGTCCGTTCGAACTGTCGGTCGACACCTTTCACCGCTGGTTTGCGCGTCTGTTACAGATCGCGCCGCTGGCCTCCGGTGTGCCGCATGCGTATTCGCTGGAAGACCAAACCGGCGAGCTGCTGGAGGCGGCCTGGCTGCGCTTCATGCAATCACTGAACCGCACCGAGCATCAGCCCTTGCGTGATGCACTGGTGACGATTTACGAGATTGCAGGCCACTGGAACGGCAAGAAATTGATCGATGCCTTCATCACGCGCCGCGCAGAGTGGTGGGTGGCTGATCAACAGGGTGATCCGCTGCAAGCGTTGCGCGCGCTATGCAAGGAAGATGGCGAGCGCGATGCGCGCCTGTCCGTGTGGAACGACGAGGCACTGTGCGAGCAGTTTTTGACGCTGTCCCGATTGCTCGGGCAGGGGTCGCCCAAGCAGAAGGAGCAGGCGACTGCCATCGAATCGGTGATAAGCGCCGTGGCGAGTCCGGAGCACTTCGAGCGCTTGTACGATGTTTTCGTCACATTGAAAGCAGAGCCCAGAAAACTCTCTCTGACCAGAGCGCTGACTGACCAGCTGAGCGAAGCAGATCAGCAATGGCTCGAAGCGCACTGGGTGGCGCTGGCAAATGAACTTATCGCACGGGAGCGACGCAGCCACGAGCCCGATGTGATCCGGCTGAACGAGGCGGTGTTCGTAGTGGGCGAGGCTTGCCTTGATCATTACCAGGCGATCAAGACCGAGCGCAGGACACTGGATTTCGTTGATCTGGAGTGGTTGGCCTGGAAGCTGGTCACCGATCCTGTCCACGCCGCTTATCTGCACGCCCGTCTCGACGCACGATATCGTCATCTGCTGATCGATGAATTCCAGGATACGAATCCTTTGCAGTGGCGTATCGTGCGCGCCTGGCTGGACGCTTATGGCGAAGATGCCGCGCGTCCGACCGTGTTCCTGGTTGGTGATCCCAAGCAATCGATCTATCGCTTTCGCCGTGCCGATCCGCGCGTGTTTCAGGCCGCCAAAGAGATGCTCATCAGCCTGGGCGCGGATGATCTCGGTACCTACCAGACGCGCCGCAATCCGAAAGCGGTCGTGGCGGTTCTGAATCAGGCGATGCAGGGCAATGCGCGCTATTCAGTGCACTCCACCTGCGCCACAGACAGCGGCGAGGTGTACCGCTTGCCGCTGGTGCAGGTCGAGACGCCAGCGCCCGCCGTTCAAGGGGTTGCGTTGCGCGATCCCTTGCGTGAGTGTCCGATCGAGCTGGAAGACCTTCGGCGACGTCGCGAGGGTTATCAGGCCGGGCTGGCGCTGCGTGCCGTGCGGGATGGCTGGCAGGGCAAGAGTCCGTTGACCTGGTCGGACATGATGATTCTGGTGCGCAGTCGCGCCTACCTCGCCGACATGGAGCGCGGTCTGCGCGAGGCTGGCGTGCCGTTTGTCTCTAGCCGCAGCGGCGGCCTGCTTGATGCGCTAGAGGTAGCTGATCTGATTGCCTTGCTGCGCTGGCTGACGGTCAGTGCCGACGATCACGCGTTAGCGCAGGTGCTGAAGTCGCCCATTGCCGGGGCTCGCGACGAGGATCTGATTTGGCTGGCAAGTGCCGGTGAGGGCAGCTGGTGGCAGCGCTTGCTGAGTGCCGGCGATGCGCTGCCGGGTGATGCGCTACCGCGCGCGGTTTCCCTGCTGTCGCGCTGGCAGCCAGCGGCGGCGCAGCTGCCCGTGCATGATCTGCTGGATCAGATACTGCACGAGGGTGAGCTGCATGCACGCTACGCAATCACGACCCCGACATCCCTGCGCGCTCAGGTGCTGGGCAACCTCGATGCCTTCCTTGCGCTGTCGCTGGAGATGGATGCCGGTCGCTATCCCAGTATTGCGCGCTTTCTGGAACGGCTGGAACGTCTGAAGAAAGGACGCGAGCAGGAAGCACCGGATGAGGCGGATGTCGATGCCGCGCTGGATGCGGTGCGCATCATGACGATTCACGGCGCAAAAGGTCTGGAAAAAGACGTTGTGCTGTTGATGGATGCGAACCGCAAGGACACGGGAGGCGACGATATTGGCATGTTGTGTGACTGGCCGCAGGAATCACCCGCGCCGACGCATCTGTCTGTGTTTGGCAAAATGAAAGAGCGCGGGCTCGCGCGGGATGCACTGTTCAGCGAAGAGGAGCTATTTCGCCGGCAAGAGGATTGGAATCTTTTGTATGTTGCTGCGACGCGCGCGAAACAGATACTGATCATTAGCGGTGTGCATGATGGCAAGGATGGCGATGGCATGGTCAGCGGTAGCTGGTATCAGCGCTTTGCGATGGCTGAGGAAAAAGTGATTGGGGAGGTGGCTACCGTCGCCGCCCAGCCCGGGCAAGCATTCAGTTTGCCTTTGTTTGTTCCGCCCAGATTGCCGCCACCTCCGGTGTTTGTCGATGATGATCCGCACACTGCGGCGACGCGGGAAGGCGAGCTGCTTCATGCACTGATGGAATATCTCACCAGTGCAGGCAGTTGGCCGGTACAGGTGCCCGTCCCTGCGCGCGTTGCGCAGTGGCTCAAATGCACGCTCGAGCAAGCCGATCTTGTTTGCCAGCAGGCGCAGACCGTGCTCTCGTCGGAAGCGCTGACAAAATTCTTTGATCCCTCGCTGCATGATTTTGCACGCAACGAAATGGCGCTGGTACATCAGGGCGAACTGGGGTTCGTGGATCGTCTGGTGATCATTGATGAGACGGTCTGGATACTGGATTACAAACGGAATTTCTTTGCCAGCCAGCGTGAGCGTTACTTGCAACAGCTCGCACGTTACCGCGATGCCTGCACGGCATATTTTGCTGGCAAGCAGATACGTACCGCGCTCATTACCGTGGATGGGCGGCTGTGGGAAATTGATCCACTGGAGAGCACTGATGCGCTCGCTGGTGGCAACTGATATTCATCAAGCAGCCAGGGATGCACAAGCTTTACCTTGCGAGATTCCATCGCACCGGCTGTCAACGTGCATCTCGTCGATATCAGTCTGTTTTATCCTGCCCGCACTGGCGGAGTCCGAACGTATTTGCGCGCCAAATCGCGTTGGCTTCGCGAGAAAAGCACGCTACGCCATACCATCATCGCGCCGGTGCTCAGGGACGATGATGATCCTGACCTGATCGCGATACCCAGTTTCCCCATACCGTTTGGCCAGGGATTCCGCTGGCCGCTATCGGCAGCGCTGGCCACCCGGCGCCTGATCAGTTTGAAGCCGCAGCTCATCGAGGCAGGCGACCCGTATCAGTTTGCGTGGAGCGCGATTCAGGCCAGAGACAAACTGAATATTGCCGCGATCGCGTTCTATCACTCCGACTTGCCGCAACTGGCGTCGCGCCGCATCGGCATGCTCGGACAACTGGCCGCAGAAAATTATTTGCGCAAGTTATATGCGCACTTCGATCTGGTGCTGGCGCCGAGCCGTGCGAGTCTGCAACAACTGCAAGCCCTTGGTATTCGTCAGGCAAGGCATCAGCCGCTGGGGGTCGATACCGTGATCTTTGCACCTGGTCGCCGCGATCCCTGGCTGAAGCGGCGCCTGGGTCTTGCAGCCAATTGCCGTCTGCTGGTCTACGCTGGCCGTTTTTCGCGAGAGAAGAACCTCACTGCGCTGATTGCAGCCGTCGAGCACCTCGGTCATCCCTATCATCTACTGCTGATCGGTGGCGGTAGCCGGATCTCGTCCTCGGGCAGGGTCAGTTGCCTGCCTTATCAGCAAGAGGCAAGTGCACTGGCGGCGCTGATCGGCGGTGGCGATGTGTTCGTTCATCCGGGCCAGCATGAAACTTTTGGGCTCGTGGTGCTTGAGGCGATGGCTTGCGGTCTGCCGGTACTCGGTGTTGCAGGGGGTGGAGTCGCTGAGCTGGTGGATACGAACACCGGACTGCTGGCGGAGTCCGGCAGCAGCGCATCGCTGGCCGAGGGCATACGTTCATTGTTTAGTGCGGATCTGCTGGCGATGGGGCGCAGCGCGCGACAGAAAGCCGTTCTCCACTATGGATGGGATTGCATCATGCCGCAGTTGATCCGGCATTATGAGACGCTGCTCGGCAGCGGACAGGCCCGCTTGGGTGGCATTGCTTCATCGCCGCACTAAGTTGCACGGAGCCGAAATGATTCATCCTACACCTGCCGGACAACTATTCTGCGTGTCGATTCATGATGTATCGGCATCGACCTGGTTGGCCTGTGAGCAGTTGATCAATCTGCCGATCTTGAGGAATCTGCCGCTCACGCTGTTGCTGGTGCCCGACTGGCATCGGCAGGGTGATGGCAAAGGGCCGGGCGCACAGGCGTTCATCGAGTCCATTAGCGCCATGCAAGAACAGGGATATGAACTCTGCCTGCACGGATACACCCACCTGGACGAGCAGCCGGTCCATCTAATGGACGGTTGGCGACGGCGTGTGCTGACACGCTCTGAAGGCGAGTTTTCTGCGCTCGACGAATCGCTCGCGCTGCAGCGGCTGCATCGGGGTCAGCACTGGCTGGCCGCGCATGGCTGGCGCGCAAGGGGTTTTGTGCCGCCGGCATGGATGATCACTTCGCAAGGCATCAGCGCCGTGCGCCGAGCGGGTTTTGAGTATCTGGGGCTGTATCGCCGCTGGATACGGCTGGCCGATGGAAAAAGCCTCATCGCACCCACCATCACCTACTCGACACGTTTCCCCGCAAGCGATGCACTTTGGCGCGACATTCAGCGCGCTATTTATTTGCGTGAGAGCCGATGGCCGGTGCTACGGCTTGCGCTACATCCTGCCGATCTGGCGCGTTCCGCCAATCTCGCCCATGCAAGCCGACAGATCGCGCGGTGGCTGCGTTATCGCGTGCCGCAGACCGAGTATCAGGCGCACCGATCGCTGGCGGGGGCGCAGGCAGTTGTCCAGCAAGAAAAGATCAAGCCCGGATGACAGTCAAAGCACAGCCCGATGGCAGCGATGGGCAAAAATACTTTCGAATTTCGCATCATCACTCAGGCAAACTCTGAAGAATCGACGACAAGTCCCTGAATGTATTGACGGAAATTCGCTCCGACGACTATAGTGCCGGGATGGTTTCCGAATTCTCTTCACTACTGGACAAAGTCAGGCATCTGGCTGAGCTGTCGGTGTCCTTGCGTCGCGAGAACGCCGAGCTGCGCACCTCCATGGCAACGCTCACCGAGGAGAATGCCCGCCTTGCCGCACGCATGAAAGAGGCGCACGACCGCGTGGCGGCGCTGATCGATGCGATGCCCATTCCCAGTGATCAGGAGGCTGCATGACCACGCTCGACGTCACCATCATGGGCCAACCCTACCGCCTCGCCTGCAAGGAGGGTGAGGAGCTCGCTCTGAAGCAAGCGGTCGCTTACCTCGACGAGCGCATGAACGCCATTCGCGATGCCGGCAAAGTCAAAGGCACTGACCGTATCGCAGTGATGGCCGCGCTGGGTATCGCCGCCGATTTTCTTGCATCCCGCAACGCGAGCGGACCGTTCTCGT
>JACCDJ011172216.1_pt1 | contig 10951 bp, 5 predicted proteins | sample 7444481 | NCBI WGS metagenome assembly JACCDJ01 (sample SAMN15323435, study PRJNA562643) | freshwater metagenome | isolation source: river surface water | place: USA:Blue River Watershed | collected 2017-08-15 | reverse complement strand
GCATACTTTTGCAATCCAATCTGGCTTCGTAGCTCAACTGAATAGAGCACCTGATTACGGCTCAGGAGGTTTCAAGTTTGAATCTTGACGAGGTCACTAGCCCTAGCTTCTAAGAAGCTAGGGCTTTTTTTTACCTATGGATCAGTAAAGCGATCTTCTAAATTTTTAACTATTCATTTTCTATCCAAAGCCAAGACCAAAAAAAAGCAGCCCGAAGGCTGCTTTCTTTAGATTTAGTGACCTGTTGTTTCCGCAGGCTTGACACCGCGCTGCCAGAAGAAGAAGATTAGAAAGAGGACGATTAAGATACCAGGGAAGAGGAGCATTTTCTCGAGGGTAGCCTGACCTGCGGCTAGTTCCAAAGAATCCCCAACCAAGCCTGCGGCACTTTGGCTTGCTCTTGAAGCATCAATCCAGCCTCCAATGATGGGCTGGAAGATGGCTGTGGAAAACATGCCTACTCCCCCGATGATGGACATGCCTAGGGCCCCAGAAAGGGGTACACGCTGGGCTACAGCACCCACCATCACTGGCCAGAAGTAGCATACGCCAAGCGCAAAGATCAAGGCAGCCACGTAAGACATATTGCCGCTAACGGTGCTGAACAAGAAGATGCCAATGCCTGTGAAAATAGCACCGCCAAGCAATACGCCAGTTTGTCCCAAGGCTTTGACCACTGGGCCAGCAAAGAATCTGCCTACAGCCATTACCCCTGTAGTCAAGGCCAAAATCAACATGCCAGAGGCTCCACTTGAACTCAATACAATGTTGGCCCACTGCTGTGGTCCAAATTCTGAAATTGCGGTGAATGCCATGGCAATGAATAGGAAGATAAATACCGGGCTAAACATGGCTTTGATGTTGGATCCTACGGAAGTAACTCCTTCAACGGAAGGCTTAGGGAAAGTTTTCCCGAAGAAAAGGATGGCATAAAGAATGGTCGGAACCATCATCACCCATACCTGTGCCTGCCAAGTAAAGCTTCCAGTAACGCCAATAATATTTAAGTCGGTAAAAATGGAGATTTGATCTGCCGAGATGAAATCAAGCCAAGAGAAATCGGTCATGAATTTGGACACCAAACTTCCCAACACGATACCTCCTGGGAACCACATGTGGAAGCGGTTCAGCATCTTATTCAACGTAGTGCCCGAATACATGTCTGCAATCATCGGATTACAAGCAGCCTCGGTACAGCCGTTGCCAAAACCAATAAAGAGGGTGGAAATCAAAAGCGTCGTGTAGCCATCGGCAAAGATAGTCATCAAAATCCCCACGGTATGGGTTAGGAAGGCAATGCGCATGATGTTGGCAGGACCTACAATATGGTAAAATAGGCCTCCAAGGATCATGGAGATGGGAAATCCTAAAAACCACATGGAATTAATAAATCCCAATTGCTCGGCATTTAAGCCAAAAGATTCGCCGAGTTGAGGAAGAATTCCTGCGCGAATAGAGAAGGAAAAGGCAGTGGTGATCAGCGCCAGGCAACTTGCGTTGAAGAGTGCGCTTCGGTTGATGGTTTGTGTCATAAGGTAGTGCTTTAGGTTTTTGGGTTGCTTTAAAAGACTTTTGACAGTTTCAAAGTAGGTAAAAAAATAGAATTCGCCTCTCTGAATCCAAAAAAATAGACATATCCACCCCTAATTTTTTTATTAAGGGCAGTTCTCTTCCAGATTTGGTAGCCCTTTAGCGCACAAAAACCCAATCCTGGGCCGTACTTAAGGGGGCAGAAAATTCATATCCCTCTTCCGCAAATCCCTTGAGTTGCTCGGGATCCGTGATCCGGTTAAGAATTGCGTAGCGAGCCATCATGCCTCGTGCCTGCTTGGCAAAAAATCCAACCACCTGATAGCGTCCCTCTTTGTGTTCCTTGAAATGAATGGTGATTACGGGCAATTTCAAGGTTTTTTGATCCACTGCCTTGAAGTATTCTTGGGAGGCCAAGTTGACCAAGGTTTTTCCTTGCCCCACTTCATTCAAGGCCTTGCTGATCTTGGTACCCCAGTACTGGTAAAGGTTGGTTCCTTTCTTGGTCTTAAGTTGAGTTCCCATCTCCAAGCGATAGGGCTGAATCAAATCAAGCGGTTTCAATAACCCATACAATCCAGAAAGAATGCGCAGGTGCTGTTGGGCAAACTCCAGGTCTGCTGCACTGAATTGATCTGCCTCCATCTTGGCATAGACCTCCCCTTTAAATGCCAAAATAGCCTGCTTGGAATTGTCTGGACTAAAGGTTTCCATAAAAGTCTTGTAGCGCTCGGCATTCAGGCTTGCAAGGGAATCACTCAGGTCCATCAATTTGGAGATTTGTGAGGCCGATTTTTTTCTCAAAACACCCACCAAATCCTTCACTTCTGAAGGAAAGTCCGGTTGGGTATGGCTGCTGTACTCGGGATTGCTGTAATCTAGGGTTTTGGCTGGAGAAATAACAATCAACATGGGGCTACTGGATAATCGTAATGGATTTGGTTTCGCTTTGGGTGAGGTTTTGTGCTCTGGAGGTAAACCGCACAACGGCCACATATGTTCCCGTTGGCACTAATTTTCCATTGACCGTCCCGTCCCAAGGGCAGAAAGGCTGTTTGGGCTCCAAAATCTCCTGTTTGCAGTAAAAAATCAACTCCCCCCAGCGGTTGTAAATGAATACGTTTACATCATCGATGTATTCGTTGGCATACAGGATAAAATTGCGGCTTGGATCTCCCAGCACCATCCCACTTGGGAAGACCACCTTAAGGTTACAGTCTTCGACCACGGTAAAGGTCCCTTCCCATTCGCAACCCAAGGCATCACCCACACGAAGGGTGTAGGTGCCTCCCTTTTCAGGGCTAAAGGTAGCCTCTTGGGAAACTTCTTTTCCATCTAGGATCCAGGAATAACTGGCGTAGGGACCGGGATCAAGCGTAGCCGTTTTTCCTTCTACCGCACAAATTACAAGTGGAACCGTGGGAAGAATCGGTGGAATAAGTTGAGACTTGACCACCACGACATTGGCTCTTCCAATCTCACATCCAAAGCTGCTGCGCAAAAGTACCTCATAGGTACCTTCTTGGCTGACTTCTATAAGTTTGCTCGTTAAGGATGGGAGTCGAGTACGCGTTCCGCCCGTCACCAAGTACCATTCAAAACTGTTGACCGTGGTTAGGGTACCTTTTACTTCGATGCTCGTGGTGCTTTGATCTACACAGAAAGGACTCGCTTCCAAACTTACCGTGAGCCTGCCGGGAAGAATTGTAGCGGTAAACGGGATTTTTTTGGTAGGGCAGAGTCCACCCGTTGCAGGCTGCACTTCCAAGGTATAGTTTCCAGACCTGCTGGGGACAAATTCTTGCCTTCTACCTACAATGATTCCCAAATCATCCCGCCATAAGAAGATCACATCGACAGGGTTAGCGTTTTTGAGAACGGCCTCAAACCGAATTCCGGTCAAGCAGTCTACAATAGGAGGGGAAACCTCAAAATCAAGCGCAGGGCTAAGATTGACGGTCATGGGGATCACCTTGGGACAATCCAGACCTGCTGGGTCAGCCCCAAGCACTGTATAATTCCCGCTTGTGGTGAGTAAGTAAGATCCGTCTGCTGCTGGGGAAATGGTTGTTCCTCCAGGTCCAGTAACCGTATAGGTCAATGGCTTGGGGCCGGTAGGGGTAAAGGCATAAGAGACACATCCCTCGACGACTGCAGGAACAGAAAATTGCACCTCGAATTTTTGCTCAATGGTGTATAGCGTTTTGTCTGGAATCGAGCAGCCGCTTGGATCGAGCAACTCTACTAGGTAGTCACCCCGAGATACGGGAACTAGAAAAGTGGCCTGATTGGGGAGTGGGCCCGTCAATTCCAGTCCATCACCTTGGCGGACAATTTTGTAAGTGCCTATGCGTGGACTACCTCCGGTTAAAGTAATTTGGATGCTGCCTTGAGCTACGCCTGTTGGCGAACAAATTTCATCACTTGCAAGAACAGTAAAGGCATAGCCAGCAGGAGGATTGCTATTTTCTACGGTCACAGAAGCGGAATAAGTACATCCTGCTGCATTTTCCGCTTCTAGGGTATAGATCCCTGGTTTGAGACCTGGGATGGGAAGGATTGTTCCTGCGGGGGATGCTGGAAAATTGAGACCCAGTTCCACCAACCGAAGGCTACTCACTGCGGCTTGAAGGGTGACTTCAATGGCGCCATCTGCGGTGTTGCAATTGGTGGCTGCTACAGTAGCTCGGGCTAGCACTACAGGAAGCTCGTGCACCACCAAGTTTAAGGTTTTGGATACCTTGCAGGCGGGTAGAATCGGATCTTGGGCGAGGAAGGTAATTTCATATTGCCCAGGACCTGGGAGGGTTAGAATATCCAGTTCCAACTCAAAAAAGGAGCCTAAGGGGACTTGAGTTCCATTGTTGTTGCGTTCGTAAAACCATTCACCCGTAATGGGGGTATTCGGAGCGAAGGTGACGGATGTTTCTTCGTAGCAAACTTCGGTGTCCGTCTGAGTCAGGTCAAATTCGAATGCAGGACCCACAAAAATGGAGGCAGTGCTGCTACAACTTGCCACAAATGCTTCTTCTTCCTCGGTAGCATCCGAAGGGGCGCGGTATTGTACGACTACGGTGTAGATGCTTTCTTCTGTAACTGTAATGGTATTCGAATTTGAATTGCCTAGGATGGTGCCGGCAGCATTGGTCCACAAGAAGTCGTACAAACCAGTTGCTGGATCATAGCCTTCAATAGCGGTGAGGGTGATGGGGGTGCCTTCGCAAAGGGTGGCATCCGTGGCTAGGGTAAGTGCAGGAGGCGCTACGATTTCAAGTGTGCCTTCTGCGGTGAAATACCCGATTTCCGCGCAGCGGTCCACCCGCAATTCAATGGTGTAGGTACCTGCTTTCGTGAAGAGTTGTTCCAAGTTTTGAAATTGATCCCCAGGTCCTCCAAAATTGGAACGAACTACGGTTCCATCTTCATGGGTGATGGTCCAGAAATAGGAATCGATGTCGGGCTCTCCGCCCCCTTCTAAGGTGGCAGTAGCCCCGGAAACAGGGTCCAAACAAAGGGTGGGAGGGATTCCTAGTGCAGGTTCAGGTATGGAACTTCCGGAGTTTTGGACAAAGGAGGGCAATCCTAAGGTAGCAGTACCAGGCATGGCTTCCACCGCATCCTGGTTGAATGTGCTGGCTGCTGTACATCCGGTACCGACTTGAATCTGTCCGATTCGGTCATCTCCCACTACAGCCACATAGATTTGTCCATCCGAGGCGATTTGTAAGGCTCCCAAATCCAATCCTGCAGTACCGCTGAGTACTTTTTTTGTAGAAAGGATGCAGGTTGCTCTTGCGGCAGGGGTTGTTGCTGCCGCGAAGCAACTTGGACAGTTGGAAGTCACTTCCTTGATCAGGTATTCTTCAATTCCTGGTCCCCCATTTCGGTAGGAGACGAAAATACGGTCGGAGTCCGGAGAAAATTCCAGTCCATAAATATCCCCTGAGCATCCTAGGTCGAGGAGGGCATATTCGCTGAGTTCGCCTGTTTGCTGGTCAAATTCAAAAATCTCGGTTCGGTTGCATCCTCCTTCGGAAATGGTGATGGCCAACTTGCTGCCATCTGGGCTAAACTTCATGGCGCCTACACCTGAAGCAAATCCATGCGTGCTACCGACCGAACTTAGGACGGGTTGACCGATGCCTTGGCTCGAAACGGGATAGGCACGGAAGGTATTATTTCCCAATTCGTGAAATACCGCCCAAGTGGTGTCTCCAGCACTTAAAGCGGCACTGTGTTCGGTGGAGGGACTGAATAGGAAGTTATTTTTGGTGACCACATTGCCCACGCCTGTAGGATTTTCAGCCTTGATGTCGACTAGGGAAAAGCTAACGACATTGCTGCCACTTGTGGAGGCTTGGGTCGTAAAGAGGTAGAAGAGCGTAGATTGGGTGGGTACGCCTACGGCCAATACCCCTTGGCTTGCCATGTTGCTGCCTCCAATGTCGCTGCCATTCTCCATCAAGTCCCCGTTGAGGTCCCAGACGGATTGGCCATCGGTGTAAAACAAAACCTGCCCCGCCTGGTCCGAAATGGTGGAGGTGCCTGCAGGAATATTTTGAGGATGTGCTTCGGCTATGGGTCGGGGTACAGGCGCTGTATCATCGTCTGGATCGGGGTTAAAGTCCAAGCCTGCTCCATTTCCAAAGTACCAGATGTTGTTACTTTGATCCGGAACATCCCACATTTTGATACGGATCTCTGCATAGGCATAGCAGGTAGATCCAGGTTCTCGCACCAGCACCCAATACAGTCCTGGTTTACATACTTCATTGCCTTCTTTACCTATCCAACCTTCTTCGCGCTTGTTGGACCAAAAATACTCGTAGTTGGAACCGCCTCCTGTTCCGCCCGTTCCTCCAGTACCACCTCCACCTCCGGCACCGCCTCCAGCCTGCGCTTGCAGAAGTGGATCTAGGTCGATGCAGGATTCACAAAGGGTGGTATCTGAAGGACTGAAGTTGGCTTGAAGTTCATTTTCCGTGAGCGGAATGCTTTTGGTCACCTTCTTGGTGGTACTATCCGGAAAGGTCACCGTGAGCGTTACTTCCAAACTACTCCCTTGGGCTGCTTCAGCCGGCACCAAAAAGTGTTCCTGGTTGAAGTCCGCTGGCAGGGGATTGCCATCTGCATCGGTCAATGGAGGAGAAAATTCCCACAGGAAGGAGAGTGCCTGGTAGTTTTGCGGAGTAATTTGACTGGTCAGTTGGACGGGATTATTCGCACATGGGGCTTCTGGGTCCCAAGAAAAATCAACTGCAGGTTCAATGTCAACATTGGGAGCGAAGATGGGGAAAATGCGTCCACAAAAATCGGTTCCAGCAAAGGGATTAGCCACAACTTGTAGGGAGGGCAAGGTGCTTGAGTTGGGGTTGGTGATCCTGCCCATGATTTGAGGACCACCGGCGAGTTCCTCATACAAATAATACAGGGAACCATCTGGCCCTACTTTCAAGTCGAATACCTGCTGGACACTGGGGTCCAAAGGGATCTCCAGAGGAACTGCATTCGGCGAGTTAGTTGGGATACGCAGGAGTTTGTTGCCTCTAGAGAAATATACAAAGGCTCCATCTGGGGAAAAAGCAGCACCAAAAATTGCTCCTGAACCGCCAGAGTTGCTGAAGGCTTGTGGAGTACCGAAGGTTCCAGCGCCAGTATCAAAGGGGACTAGGAAAATATCCTCTCCTGGATTTTTGGGAAGTAGGAGCAACTGGCCTGATGGCTCATCAAAGATCATCGCTTTGGGCTCAATCGGAATTCCTTGGGTATCCGTCAGGGTAAAGGAACCTGCTGTAGCTTCCAATCGCCTGGCTTGGAGATTGCCAGCTGCAAAGTTGATCAAGTAGGAGGGGGAACTTGGAGATTTAACGACCAAGACTGCTCCCTGAGCGGGACCAATGACTTGGTTTTTACTCGTAATTTTTCCCAGAGGAGGCTGGTTACCTGTGGCTTGACCTGGGGCATTCATGTCCACCAGAGCATATTGCAACTGTCCCGCAAGCGAGAGGTAAAAAATGTAAAAAAGTTTGTTGCCTGCTGGGTTGTAATCCAAAAAACCAGTGGCTACCGTTTGACGGCCTTGAAAATTGCCATTCAACCCAGGTGCAGAACCTTCGATGGGACTCCCCGAGTAATCGTAGACAAGTTCCCCATTGGTGTAGAATAAGGGTTGACCAGTAATGGGATCAATGGCAATGGCATTGTTGTAGGCGCCGCTCAGTACCGTTGCAGGAAGGGTTTGTACGGTGGCGGTTTGACCTTTTCCAAAAGAGAGGTAGGTATGTCCTCCAGTTGGGCAATTTCCAAAGATCCATTCGTTTTCATTGTATCCTTGCCCCATAGCTGTTCCATACCAAGTACTTCCCAAGAGCAGGAGTAGTCCTGCAAATAGTCTCGAGAATTGTATGGTATTCGACTTGCTTTTCATATTTTTAGCGTTACTTCTACAACAACCCACTATTGGATTCGTTTAGAGGGCTAGTGCGTATTCAAATAAACGAACAATTTCGTGTTACGGTCTCTACTGACGTGGGTTTTTTTTATGGTCTTGGGCTTGGCTTCCATTTCTCCTGCCTTGGCCCAAGATCCTCAGTATAGCCAATACTATGCAGCACCCCTTTACCTCAATCCGGCCATGGCTGGAGCCGAGTTGATGGGACGGGTAGGATTCAACTACCGAAACCAGTGGCCTTCACTCGATGCTCAGTTTACCACCTTCTCTGCCTACTACGACACCTACCTGCCTGAATACAATTCTGGGATAGGTGTCCATGTCATGCAAGATACGGAGGGCGCATCGAAGTTGCGTTCTACTTCGGTTTCTGCCTTATATTCTTACGAATTGCGGTTGGCGGACAACTTGTACTTCCGACCTGGATTTCAGGCAAGTTACATCCGTAGGGAAATTGGATTTTATGAAAACCTCATTTTCGCCAATCAAATCAATCCGCTAGACCCAACTGGGCCCATACTTCCTGGTGCTGACATTCCAGGTTTGGGGGATCCGGTGAGTCTCTTTTCTTTATCCGCAGGAGGTTTATTGTTTACTGAAAATGCATGGATAGGATTTTCCGCACACCACTTGAATGAACCCAATCAGTCCTTTGTGGATGGTTTGAGCCCTTTGCCGAGAAAACTTTCTTTTCATGCAGGTTATCGAATTTCTTTGGGACAGGGGAGTATGCGACGAGATTTTACGCACTTGAGTAGGCAGCGCTACCTAACACCTACGGTGAATTACAAGCGGCAGGGGCCTTTTGAGCAGTTGGATGCTGGGGCTTATTTTTATGTGGAGCCCATTGTTTTTGGAGTTTGGTACCGAGGTCTACCCTTCCGTCCTGTAGAAGGTCAAAGCAATCGAGACGCCATCGTAATGATGGTGGGGGTTAATCTGCTCAATGGATTGAATGTAGGCTACAGCTTTGACTACACGGTATCGCAACTGGGAATCCAAAGTGGGGGCGCACATGAGTTGAGTCTTTCCTGGACTATTCCAGGTCGCAACCAGGGCAAGCCCCTTGGACGAGACACCATTCTCCCGTGTCCTAAATTTTAAACCAAAAAAATGGGTGCTGAAAGTTTGAATTACCTACTCATTGGGATATTGAGTTTCGGTTTTTTAGTACCCAAAATTTTGGAGTTCCTGCAGGTCTCCCAGCCGATCTCCAAGGTACCGGCTACCCTTGCCGAATACCTAAATGAAGACAAGTTGGCTGAGGCCAAAGCATACCAGCGGGCAAATTTCAACTTCAAGTTGAGTACGGGTGTTTTCACTTTTTTGTTGACTCTTCTCTGCGTTACCTTAGGCTGGTTTGGAGCAATTGATACCTGGATTACCTCCTTTGGATATTCTCCTTTGATTAATTCACTTTTGTTTTTCGGATTGATTTTCGTGGCTTCCGATGTGCTGAGCCTTCCCTTTGATTACTACAGTACCTTTGTGATTGAGGAAAAATTTGGCTTCAACAAAACGACTGTAAGCACTTTTTTTTCGGATAAGTTGAAGGCCTATGTATTGTCTTTGTTGGTGGGTGGAGGTTTGCTGCTTGTTTTTCTGTGGTTGATTCATTCCATGGGGCCACAATTCTGGTGGCAGTTTTGGCTAGTCGCAGTGGTATTTATGGTGCTGGTGAATGTGGGTTATACCGCCTGGATTCTTCCTTTATTCAATACGCTTACTCCCCTAGCTGAAGGAGAAGTACGGAACAAGTTGCTGCAATATGCATCTAAGGTTAATTTCCCGGTCAAACATATTTTTGTAATGGATGGGAGTAAAAGATCCGCGAAGGCAAATGCTTTTTTTTCTGGCTTTGGAAAGCAAAAAAAGGTGGTCCTCTACGATACGCTTCTGGAGCAACATCCCCCAGAGGAGTTGGTCGCGGTATTGGCTCATGAGATTGGGCATTACAAGAAAAAGCACCTGAAGTGGGGGATGCTGATTTCCGTACTCCAAGTGGGGTTGCTCTTGTTTTTGTTGGGTCAGGTGGTTTTTTCAGAATCCATGAGTTTGGCCTTGGGAGGATCTAGTTGGTCTGTACACTTGAATATTTTAGGATTTACCATGCTTTTCGCCCCTCTTTCCATGGTTCTAGGAATCGGAATGAATTGGCTTAGCCGCCGCCATGAATTTGAGGCAGATCAGTTCGCGAAGGAAACCTATGGAGGTAAACCGTTGGCAGAGGCTTTGAAGACCCTTTCTGTGAAAACGCTTAGTATCCTCCATCCGCACCCTTGGTACGTGTTTGTCAACTACTCGCATCCTCCTCTTTTGCAGCGTTTGGAACGTTTGGAGGAATAGGATTTTCTATTTTTTTTAACCTTTGGCTAGACTTCAGTACTAAAAAAATGTAATTTTCTAAGGTATAGACCTTGAACCCATGAGAGACCTTGCCGATTTTCATTCCCCTCTAACTGACCTTTTTCCCCAACCCAATTCGGCTGAGGACTGGGATCGCTACCGGTTGTCTGCTGAGCAAATCGAATTTTTTCATGAAAATGGATATTTGGCAGGGATTCAACTCCTTGATGAAGGGCAGATTGCCACCTTATCTCAAGCTTTGGATGAGGTGATGGATCCCCAGCACCCCTTACATGGCTTGTTTCATGAGTTTCATAGCAATGAATCTGCAGATCCCAATACCGTCTTGTTCCATTCCTTGGGGCACTGGCGGATAGCGGAGGCCTTTCACGATGCCATTTGGAATCCCGCATTTCGGATGGTTGCCAGCCAATTGCTGGGAGATCGGGGAGTTCGCTTTTGGCATGATCAATTGTTTTGCAAGCCTGCGCACCATGGGGGAGTAGTGGCTTGGCACCAGGATTATTCTTACTGGACTCGTACCGTGGAAATGCAGCATTTGACCTGCTGGTGTGGTTTGGATGATGCTACAGAGGAAAATGGCTGTTTGCAATACGTACCTGG